>Ga0187892_10000483_pt1 | contig 103181 bp, 116 predicted proteins | sample MA1701073metaG_FD_139345 | JGI IMG/M metagenome (GOLD analysis project Ga0187892, IMG submission 139345) | Bio-ooze microbial communities from a basaltic lava cave in the Kipuka Kanohina Cave System on the Island of Hawaii, USA - MA170107-3 metaG ... | reverse complement strand
GGGGGGCTGGTCTATCCCCTCCTGGCCGGCAGTCCCAAACGCTAGGGGTGGTCGGCCTCCGACAGCGGAGGGGCGTCTTGGGCGCAGCGAAACCCTACGTGCGGATCCTGCTCGGCGGGATCAGCCACCGCAGTCACACGATGAGTTTATCCACCGGCATCAGCACCATCGGTTCCCTGATCGTGATCGGCAGGGTCCCCATGGGCTGAGAGAACACCGCCAGACTACCCGCGGCAGATCCATCGCCTGAGATTGTAACAAAAGATGGCATACCAGAGGATAGAAAAACCACGATGAGAGATGGGGGGGAGAGGTTCTTCGAGCATGAGGTCCACAACGACGTTCGGAGCTACTATAACTTGCCAGTGATACCTGTGTGCATATACGTGGCCGCCACTGTGCGAGCGAGGAACGGGAGCGTGCCGGGAATGGCGCCTGATCAATCAATGTAATGTCATGCGGAAACGAATAAAAAAAGGGCGTACGCCTGATGTGACGTGCGCCCTCTTCTTTTGTTCGTCAGATGTGCGATCTGAAAATCTTATGATGTTATCTGACAGCTGACTTCAATATTTTCCCTGCCGAAAACTTCGGGACTTTGGCTGCGGGGATACGCAGTGCTTCACCGGTTCTCGGATTGCGTCCGAGACGGGCTTTCCGCTTGGCTACCGTAAAAGTGCCGAAGTTGACCAGCGAAACGCGCTGCCCCTTTTTCAGAGACGTTGTGATTGCCCCGGTGAAGGCTTGTAACGCGGTGCCCGCGGCAACCTTTGTGATACCAGCGGATGATGCCATCTTTGCGATCAGCTCTTCTTTCGTCATCGTACCCCTCCTAGGTTGAGTTGAACTACGCTGCTGCATGTCACCAACACTGTCTCCGCACTCCACGTAACGCGTTCCGAGACGATACTCAGATAGATCAGGCCTCTCTGGTGTGCACGGTCCGATTTCGTTTCATGGGAATATGCAAGTCATGGATCTTCTTCCTCAGAGTATTGCGATTCAACCCCAATAGTTCTGCCGCCTGGATCTGGTTGCCTTTAGTTTCTTGCAGCGCTCTGGTGATCAAGGGGCGCTCAATGGCGCTGATCAACATAGGGTGCAAGTTTCTCCCGGAACCGTTTCGCATGCCCTTTACAAATTCTCCCATCTTCCATTCAACATAATCTTCAAGGGAGAGGGCTTCCTTTCCGTTCGCTCCCGCAGCCTTCTGCCGAGCCATCACTTGGACAAACTTAGAGGCGCGTTTCAGCACAGTCCGAGAACCGGTTATTACCAATGTGTGCGCAAGATCGATGTGAGCGGGTATGGCGGAGGTTCCACCGGATGAGCCTGGTTTCAATTCGACGATGACAGCATCAAACGTGCGATTCACAATGTCCTTCGGCAAGGTTGACGCGTATTTCGCCACAGTCACAGAGGCATGTTTAAACGTGTGCCTAAATAGACTCTGGATGTCCGGGTCGCTAGTAAGCAACAACATGCTGAAGATGGATGGTGTAAGCGCCATGAAGGTTCCAGAGGAAAAGCGGTGAAGAGGTGCGGATTATTGCCCAGGGCCAATTTGATGTCAACCAAGAAAATACAAAAAAATAAGCCTTGAGAGCAGAAACCGGAGAAACAGGAAAAACAGGAGAAATTGGATAGTCTTCTCTCGCCAGTTGAGTGGTTTTGTCTCGGTGAGAGGGCATTGATGTCTTGATCGAGACATTCCGACGGTTCCGACCATATCCGTGCCGCGTCAATCTTGTTTGAACCTGTACGAGTGTGCAGCCGTATTCTCGACAGACTCGTCCTCAACTCGTTCAGCCAATGCTTTTGAACAGACTGCCGAAAGACATAGGGTGCACGCGAGAAATCGAAGGTCTGCCCATGTTGTATGCGGACTCTCCGTGGCGGATATGTTTGGCACAGAAGGAGCACTCTTCATGTAGGATAACCGCACGAGCGCCTGAAACTACGACCGTGATGTGTGGAGTGAGTGGGATGGGTCCGGGGCTTTTGGAGCCGCGACCTTCGAATCCTGAATTGCCGATTGAAAATTTCCCGCGTGTCGCATGCTTCATGTGCCCTGATCTGTGACGTCGGCGAACCAGCCACGTATCCAACTGAGCCTACCCGCATGAGGATTGACAAAACATGAAGGCTTGACACTAGCGTCTTGAGTAAGGTATAAGGGCGGATGCTGTCACCTAATTCCCACCGGAATACTCGTGTATGAAAGTATCTCTGCGGGCAACTTATGGAATTATGGCGGCAGTTGACCTAGCAATGCGCCTCGGGACGGGGCCTGTTCAAGCGAAATCGATTGCGCGCCGACAAGCTATTCCTGCGCGTTTTCTTGAGCAGGTTCTTCATGGGATGAAAAAGGCCGGTCTTGTCTCAAGTCTTCGAGGAGCGCAAGGGGGGTATGTGCTTACCAACAAACCGTCAGAAATATCAGTTGCAGAGATTCTCGAGGCCCTCGATGGCCCGCTTTCTCTACCAAATGGTGGAGTCGGCCGTGTGCAGGGCCGACGACTGAGCAAGCCGGAACTCCTACTCGGAAAGGTCTGGGAGCAGGTCTATCAAGCAGAACGACATGTGCTCGAAGCCATAAGCGTGGAAGAATTAGCCGGACAGCAAAGAATACTTGAGCAAGAGCGGGCATTGATGTACCACATTTGAGGTTTCCAATGAGTTTCACATCACTCAGTACTGTATCGATTAAGACAGACCCCATTCCTCCTGCCATTGTCGAAGAGATCAAGACCTTCGAGACTGAGGCAATGCGCATGGTTTCGGGCGAAGTCTCAGCCGATCTGTTCAGGCCCTTCCGCCTCCAATACGGCATTTACGGCCAACGGCAAGCCGGCGTCCAGATGGTTCGCATCAAAATCCCCTTCGGCGGACTCACAGCCAATCAGCTACGCCGGGTTGCAGAATTAGCTGAGCAATATGCCACCGGTGTCGGGCATGTGACCACACGTCAGGATATCCAACTGCATTTTGTTGAATTGAAGGATGTGCCGACCATCATGCGCGGACTCGCTGCAGTCGGTTTGACGACCAGAGAAGCTTGCGCCAATACGGTCCGCAACGTGACAGCCTGTCACCTAGCAGGAGTCTGCCAGGGGGAAGTGTTCGACGTGACGCCTTATGCGAAAACCGTCGCCCTCCATCTCTTGCGGAATCCACTCAATCAGAGTCTTCCCCGCAAGTTCAAAATCGCTTTCTCCGGCTGTAAACATGACTGTGCGCTTACACCGATTCACGATATCGGCCTACTCGCAGCAAAGCGTGCGGATGGAGCCATCGGATTTCGAATGGTCGCAGGCGGCGGTCTGGGTTCAGCCCCCCGGCTCGCGCAGGTACTTCGGGAGTTCACCCCGATGGATGAGCTCATCCCGAGCGTGGAAGCCGTGATTCGGGTGTTCGACACCCTGGGTAATCGAAAGAATCGCACGAAGGCTCGAATGAAGTTTGTGATAGAAAAGCTGGGCTTTGAGGAATTCAAACGACGCTGGGAAGAAGCCTATGTGTCGATGGGACATGCACGTCCGATCCAGGAGCCGATTAAGTTACTTTCGTATCCGGATGAACCCATTCCCCTCATCATGCCGGCGTCAAATGGGTCGAAGCAGGCGGCGGTACAGGCGAGTGGCTACACCAACGGCGCCACAGCGGAGACACCGTTCGAAATGTGGAGACGCACCAATGTGGTGTGTCAAAAGCAAGAAGGGTACGTCGCCGCAGTGGTCAAATTATTCATGGGCGATCTCACGGCAGAGCAGATGCTGCTCATTGCCGATCTTGCGGAGCGCTACTCCAATGGCAACATACGGACCACGATCAATCAAAACATGATCATTCGGTGGATACCGGAGCCGCGCATCGCCGACCTCTATGCCGATCTTACCTCACAGGGCTTGGCAGATCCCGGTGCCGAATTGGTCGAAGATATAATCGCTTGTCCGGGCACCGACACGTGTGGCTTGGGGATCACGTCCTCAAAGGGGCTTGCACGAGCCTTGGCAGAGGTATTCCCGGCAGGGCGGGTCTCCGAGGATCTGAGAGATGTCAGCGTCAAGATCAGCGGATGCCACAATTCCTGCGCTCAGCACCACATCGCCACGATCGGCCTGCACGGGGTGGGGAAGCGCATTGGCGAACATGTCGCGCCCTTCTATGAATTGCATTTGGGCGGGAAGGTCAATGGGACGGCAAAAATAGGACAGATGGTAGTCAAGTTGCCGGCAAAGAGTGTGTCTGCGGCGATCGCACACTTGATTGAAGTATACCGGCGTGACCGGCTCTCCGGTGAAGGGCTGCCGGCGTTCATCGATCGTGTCGGCAAGATGAAACTCAAGGACGAGCTGATCCCTTACACCATCGTTCCGTCTTTTCGGGACGACGCGACATTTTATTACGACTGGGAAGGTGAAGAGGAATTTGTGCTCGAAGATCTCGGTCCAGGTGAGTGCGCGGGAGGCGCGCTTGAAATGATTGAGAACGGCATTCTCGAAGCCGACCAAGAGCTCTACCAGGCAAAGCTTCTTGTCGATAACCATCAATACTCCGTTTCGGTAAACAAGTCCTATCGTGCGGTGCTTGCCGCTGCCAAGGCCTTGCTTGTAACGGAAGGACTTGAACCATCGACTGATGCAGAAACTTTCATCGAATTTGATAGTCGAATCGCGCAAAAGGGCGTTGTTCCGGCGATATATCGGGAACTGAGAAAACAGGTCGGCGATTTAGGACCTAAGGAAACAACCAGTGAATCGGCTCGGGACAAAATGGCTTATGCGAAGGGGTTCGTCGATGCCTGTCGTGCGGCCACGGAGCAGATGGGCAAAGACCTCAAATTGGCACCGGTAGGCAAGGCGGCGGGTACCACCGGTTCGACGCCGGAGGTCAAGCCCGTTGTCGCTCCTGCAACTGCGCCTGCTGTATCTAGCGCCCCCGTTTATGATTTGCGCGGCGTGGCCTGTCCGTTGAATTATGTAAAGACCAAGCTGAAACTGGAGATGATGGACGCGGGTGAACGTTTGGAAGTCTGGCTTGATGCAGGTGAGCCTATCAAGAACGTGCCTCTGAGCTTGAAGAACGACGGACATAGGTTATTGCTGGAGGAACCCCTCGAAGCCGCTGCGGCTCATTATCGGATTCTGGTCGAAAAAGTGGAATAGCGCGGCGAAGGGGTGTTTCCTTGCTCGCGCAACGCGCGGCCTCAGAAGGATAGAGGGGAGCGGCCAGGTGCCCTTCTTGCTCGCAGAGCCCCCACGATGAAACAGTGGTCGCTCGATGCGCGCAGTAAAGGGCAGCCTGGGCCACTCCACTAAAGAGAGTCATAGAGAAATAGCGGAGTGGAAGGCCCTCGTCCGGGCTAATGGCACGTCTCGGCGTGCCAGTGGGTGGGCGGGTGAGAAAGTCGCGCGCAGTTGGAAATCACCCCTCTCGCCGCTCGAAGTGTAAGTGAAAGAAATAAGAACCCAATGGCAAATATCTCATCAGAGGAATTGAAGGTCTGGAGTGAGTCGTTTGAGGCAAAGTCGCCACAAGAGGTACTGGCGGCGGTGATCGAGCGGTATGTGCCGAAGGTGGTGCTCGCCTGCAGTTTTGGAGCGGAGGATGTTGTGCTTGTGGACATGATTCAGCGCATCAATCCATCCGTGCCGCTCTTCTATCTCGACACGGAGTTTCTCTTTCCAGAGACCTACGCCACGCGGGACCGCGTGATCGAACGGTATGGATTGCAAGCGCAGCAGGTCATACAGGTCAAGTCGTTGATGACGCCAGAGCAACAAGCGGCTCAGTATGGCGAGGCGCTGTGGATGCGCTACCCCGATCAATGTTGCGGGTTGCGGAAAGTGGAGCCGCTCACTCGAGTACTCGAGGGATTCGACGCGTGGATCACCGGGATTAGGCGAGACCAGTCTCCCACGAGAGCCGATGCGAATCTGATCGAGTGGGACCAGAAATTTCAGTTGGTCAAGATCAATCCGCTGGCGAAGTGGACCTGGGAAGATGTGTGGGCTTACATTCGTGTCCACGAAGTTCCCTACAACGAATTGCATGACCGTCATTATCCCAGCATTGGCTGCACTCATTGCACGCGCCCCGTGATGCCTGGCGAGGACTTTCGTGCGGGAAGGTGGGAGAACTTTGCTAAGACCGAGTGCGGATTGCATAAGGCTTCGTGATGTCGTTGCAGGACTTTATCGTCAAGATTGCCAAGGGGCCAAGAGCTGTCAAGGACCTCACCTGGGATGAAGCGAAACGGGCGATGAAGGCGCTCATCGAAGGGGAAGCCACCCCGGCACAAACTGGGGCCTTCCTTATGGCCCTTCGGATCAAACAGGAGTCCGTTGCCGAACTGGCCTCACTGACAGCAGCAGCGCGCTCCTATATAGCTCCCGTGCCGATCCCGCGAGAACTCGACGTCGTAGACCTGCCCAGTTATGCGGAAAAACAAGAAACCTTCCATGCCCTTGTGGTCTCTGCCATCGTGGCTGTATCGGCAGGGGCATCGGTTTTGATGCACGGGTATGACGGAGTTCCTGGCCGCACGGGAAGTGCCGGAATACTCAAAGCTCTGGGTCTGGCGACCGACATGGAGCCGAAAGTGGCGGCAGAGGCGGTGACGCGGCATGGATTTGCCTACCTCGATATCGCGCTCTATCACCCTCCGGTCTATCGTTTCCTGGAAATGCGACAAGAGCTTGGAGTTCGGAACGTGTTTCATCCTGTCGCGAAGCTCTTAAATCCGGCTCGTGCAGCATCGCAAGTTGTCGGACTGTCGCACCCTCCTCACTTTGAAAAAACGGCTGAAGTGTTGCGGATGCTGGGTTGCCCGCGAGCTCTCGTGGTCAGCGGTGTTGAAGGCGACCCGGAGTTGTCGATTGCCGCGCTCACACGAGTGTTGGAATTGCGAGACGAACAGATCATGCCCTTTTCGTTTTCGCCGAAGGATGTCGGGTTGCCGATGGGTACGCCACGCGATATGGCGGGTTTCCCGTCGAATCAGCAGGAGAAGGAAGCTGATTTGCTCAGACGGATCCTCAACAATCAGTTGCAGGGCGGACCCTGTAACTGGATATTGATGAACGCTGCACTGATTTTGTATGCCGCAGGCAGAGGGGCGACGTGGGCGTCATGCGTCCCGCTCGCACGTCGAGCGCTTGAAGAGGGGGCCGCAGCACGCAAGCTTGAGGAACTGGTCCAGGAGCCTGTGGCCCCGGCGTGATCGGCCGAACCCATATGGGTAGACCAAAAGGGGATTGAGTCTGTGCGACATCTTCGACAATTAGAAGATCAGAGTGTCTACATTCTTCGAGAAGCCTATAAACATTTTGACAATCTGGCCATGCTGTGGTCGATGGGGAAGGATTCGACCGTGCTGCTGTGGTTGGCAAGAAAGGCATTTTTCGGCCATGTCCCGTTCCCTTTGCTGCACGTCGACACGAGTTACAAAATCCCTGCCATGATCGAATATCGAGATCGCGTTGCCCGTGAGTGGGGCCTTAAACTGATCGTGGGACAAAATAAGGAAGCACTCGCAGCAGGGATGAATCATACGCTGGGTCGGGTTAACTGCTGTACCGCACTAAAGACGAATGGGCTGAAGCAGTTGCTCGAGCAAAAGGGGTATACGGGCATCATTCTCGGTGTGCGCGCAGACGAGGAAGGGACCAGAGCCAAAGAACGCTATTTTTCACCGCGCGACAAACATGGTGATTGGGATTTTAGAGATCAACCACCGGAGCTGTGGAATCAATTCAAAACGACGTTCCCTCCGGGAACGCACATCCGGATCCATCCGCTGCTGGATTGGACTGAAATCAACATTTGGGAATACATCAAACTCGAGAACATTCCCTTTATGGATCTGTATCTCGACAAAGGGGATGGGACCCGCTATCGCAGCCTAGGCTGTGCGCCCTGTACAACGCCGATCAAATCGACGGCCAAATCCGTAGACGACATCATTGAAGAGTTGCGGCATACCACGGTGGCGGAGCGATCGGGCCGGGCGCAGGATGAAGGGCGCGGGATGGAACTCTTGAGGAAGGATGGATATATGTAATCATGAGTCCTTCCGATACTCCTTCAAAGCCATCTGAAAGTCTGAATATCGTGATCGTCGGGCACGTGGACCATGGGAAGTCTACCTTGCTGGGACGTCTCTATGCCGACACCGGATCGTTGCCGGACGGCAAACTTGAAAAGGTTCAAGCCATCTGCCGACAGCAGGGAAAGGAATTCGAATACGCATTCCTGTTCGACGCCTTTCTCGAAGAGCAGGAACAGGGGATCACCATCGATACAGCGCGGACATTTTTCGGTTGGAAGGGTCGAGACTACATCATTATCGATGCGCCTGGGCACAAGGAGTTCCTCAAGAACATGATATCCGGGGCGGCGAGGGCGGAAGGGGCGTTGCTGCTGATCGATGCCTTGGAGGGAGTGAAGGAACAGTCCAAGAAGCACGGCTATCTTTTATCGCTCCTGGGCGTGCGCCAGTTTGCCGTCGTTGTCAATAAGATGGATCTGGTCGGCTATCGACAGGACGTGTTTGACGGGATCGATAAAGAATATCGGGAATTCCTCGGTCAGTTCAAGGCCGTTCCGCAGCAGATCATTCCTGTCAGCGCCAAGCTTGGAGATAATATCGCCAACAGAAGTGCGCAGATGCCGTGGTACACCGGTCCGACAGTTTTAGACTCGCTTGGTGCCTTTCAAAAGGAACCGGGCCGATCCGAACAACCGCTTCGACTGCCGATTCAGGACGTGTACAAGTTCGACGCGCGCCGTGTTATAGCCGGACGCGTTACGGCAGGCCGCTTGAAAGTCGGTGATTCTCTGGTGTTTTCACCATCGAACAAACGGGCGATGGTCAAGTCCATTGAGGCATTCAATGTCGATCCTCCGCCGGTAGAGGGCCATGCAGGTCAGTCGGTCGGTGTCACGCTCGATGACCAGATCTTCGTGGAACGAGGGGAGATCGTTTCGCATCAGGAGCAACTCCCGCTGGTGTCGACGGCCTTTCGAGCCAATGTGTTCTGGCTTGGCCGGAGGCCGTTGGAGCGGGGACGGCGGTATCAACTCAGAGTGGCGACGAAGGAAGTCGATTGTGAAGTCGCCACCATTCATCGAATCATTGATACGATGGACCTGACTCAGCAGCAAGGCTGCAATGTGCTGAATAAGAATCAGGTGGCTGAATTGACGATTCGGACCAAAGCCCCGGTCGCGTTCGACCTCTCAGCCTCGTTTGAGGCGACGGGGCGGTTCGTCCTCGTGGATGAGTATGACATTGCCGGTGGCGGCATTGTCACGGAACAGGTTCATGACGATCAGGAATTTCTCCGCGAAGAAGCCAGGCAGCGCGATTTCGCATGGGTCAAAGGTGAGGTCGGCGTCGAGGATCGCGCACAACAGTATGGTCACCGGGCTGCGATCGTGTTGGTGACCGGAGGGCGTCATACAGGGAAGTCCTTCCTTGCCAGGACCATCGAAGCCAGGCTGGTAGCAGATGGTCGCCATGCGTACTTGCTTGACGGAGAAAATCTCCGTCGCGGACTCGACGCAGACCTTTCTGAAGGAGAGCGAGGACAGGCGACCGAGATGGCTCGCCGTTATGGGGAAGTGGCACGCCTGCTTGTCGATACCGGGTTGATCGTCGTTTCGACGACCAATCCCTTCGGCCTAGCCTATGTGGAAGCAGCGCAGATTATTCGGACGCTCGTGCATCCGGTCCCGGTGATCGCTATTCACATGAGCAAGGCGCCAGAAGAAGTCCCGCCGAATACGGATATCGTGCTGTCTGGCCCGGCAGACTTTGATGCAGCCACTCGGCGAATTCTTGAGGAACTCAAACGCCGGGGAGTTCTAGCTCAGGCGATCGGGGCGAAGCCGATCTTCCAGTATTCAATCTGACAGGATGCTGAAAAGGAGGGGATGGAGGCTGATGATCTTCTGTGCTCGCGCAACGCGCGGTCGCGGACTCCCCTCGTTGGACGCGCGCAGTGGAAGATCAATCAGCCCCCATCCCTAAAGAGATATTGAGCAAGCTTGGAGGGAGCATTTATATCGTTGGACGCGCGCAGTTGGGATCATCCCACCCACCCCTTAACTAGGACAACGATGATTTACACCCATGTCCTTTATCGAGGGCAGGCCGGTGTCCGCAGTCCGCTGGGCGGACTTTGAGCCCCCTCAAAGAGGTGGTGTTATGCGGATCCACCTAAACATTGTTAGGCCACGAGTGCCATGAAACCTATCGTCCAAGTGCTCACCGCCGAAGAGGCAAAATGGAGAGGGAAATCTTACGAGGAGATCGCAGACATTCTTGGGGCAGTTCAGTGCTATCAACTGCACCACGGCGACGGCAGATATGAGGTAGAGGTGCATTCAAAACGGGGCACAAAAGCGGATGAGATAGTTGTCATGATAGAATGCACACCAGAGAAGAAAGTGGTGGGGACTTTCATTGGGCAGGCCAAGTATTTCGTGATTTCCAAGACAGCAGGTGTCAGAGACATTAAGCGAAATGAAGCATTTTAGGATTACGCTGTGGCCTAACCATGCGCTGCAGCGAACCCGGCCATCGCATCACTGTTGCAATTGTTGCGTCTCGTGCGCCGGGTCGCTGAGCTTGGGTCGTTAGGCATCGGAATGTGCACCATCTGGCGGACTGGATGTGTGGAGTTTGACTCCCCGGAAATCCCTGTGTTACGGTTCAACCTCTGTGTATTCGCCCAGTTAGAAAGGGGTTCCCGGTATGGCGGTTGAAAAAAATCTGAAGGCCATTCTTCATAATTTGAAGTACTCAGACGACGCTAAAGTACTCGCGCAGATTTCAGAAAATACCAAACTGGTTCATGCTCGCATGGCCGGCATCAAGCACAAGCTGGTGGTCATGAGCGGAAAAGGCGGCGTGGGCAAGAGCATGACCACGGTCAATTTGGCCTTGGCCTTTGCGCGGCAAGGGGCGAAGGTCGGACTCTTAGACGTGGATCTGAACGGGCCCTGTGTGCCTCGCATGTTGGGGTTGCACGGTCAGTCGTTGACGATGAGGCCTGAGGGCGCGATTCCCCCGGTCGGACCGCTCGGGGTGAAAGTCGCGTCGATGGACTTCTTCTTGGATGATGCATCGCCGGTTCGTTGGAAAGGGCCGATGGATGTCAGCCCGGTCTGGTTAGGGTTGATGGAAATGAATGTCATTCGAGAATTCCTGGCCGATGTCGTCTGGGGTGAGCTCGATTATCTGCTGGTCGATCTCCCTCCGGGGGCCGCGGCGGACAAGCCGCCGGTCATTGCGGGGTTTATTCCTGACCTGGCAGGAGCGATTGTCGTCACGACGCCATCAGAAGTGGCATCGGATGTGGTACAGAAGTCGGTCACCTATGCCCGCGACATAGGTATCAAGGTCATGGGCATGGTCGAAAATATGAGCGAGTATCGCTGTCCTTCTTGTGGGGAAGTGAACGAGTTGTTTGAAGGCAACACCGAGGCGATGTGTGAGATGCTGGATTTACCGTTGCTCGGACGGATTCCTTTCGATCGGACACTCGCGCGCACGTTCGATAAGGGAGAGCCATTGCTCGACGAAACCTATCCGACGATTCAACGCTACCAGGAAATTGCCGGGCGCATCAGGACGCTCATCGATTACAAGAAGGTGCTCGCCGATAAGCTGTGATGTCACGTACCAAAGAGGAGATGCCATGAAATTTGTGTGCCTCAACTGTGAAACCTACATGAACTTTGAGAAGGTGGAGAAGCCTGGGGAGGGCACGCTCGGCGTGTTCTTCGGCTGTCCGTCTTGCAATGCCAAGTTCTCGATGGTGACGAATGCAGGCGAAACCCAGATGGTCAGTTCTCTCGGGGTGAAGCTGGGTGGGCGTACTGTTGAGGCCGAGCCTTTTGAGATGACGCGGGGTACGCTGAAAGACGAAGCAGCCGCAGGCGCTGGTCAGATGGCGGCGTATTTGAACGAGAAGATTCAAGGTGGTCAGCCGGCGGTCGCAGCAGCGACGGCTGCACCGGCAGCCAAGCCTGGAGAGAAGTCCAGCAGCGGCTGTCCCTTCTCCGCAATGGTCGCTGAAATGGGGCTCACGTCAGGCGGTAAACCCGGCAGTGTCGGAGCAGCGACTACGGAGTTTGCTTGGTCGCCCGATGCGAAGGAAAAGCTCGACCGGCTTCCCTCGTTCGTCAAGCCGATCGTGCAGAGCAGCGTGGAGGCCTTTGCCCGTAAGCAGGGATACCGGACGATCACGTTACAGGTGATGGACGATTCTAAGAATGATTCCAGCAATGGGATGACCTGGACGCCTGAGGCTGAACAACGGCTTGAGAATATTCCCGATTTCATCCGCCCCATGGCTCGAAAAGAGGTAGAACGGGTCGCAAAGGAACGCGGGATGGTGACCATTACCGCTCAAGTCATGGATGACGTGAAAGAGAAGTTTGTGAAGTTCATGTAACAAGCCAGGCGATATAACACATGAAGGTGGCACAAAGGCCTGTCCAGTCGACTGGACGGGCCTTTCTATTATGCAATAGTCGAGGTGGCGCCATGCCGCATGGTCCGTACCGAATTCGCTGTGTGGGACTTGTCACTCTGACCTGCCTGCTGTTCTCGGGCGTACCCCTATGGGCGCAAGACTATACACATGACCAGGTATCGATGCGCACAGAAGGGGTAACAGCCAGCCACGAACACCATGAGACTGCAGGTCACCCGTTGGGGTGGGAGGGGTCCGTAACAGGCATCGCTTACTCCGAATTCAATCATCACCTGGCCGGCATGTTGGTGCTCATTGTCGGACTCAGTGAGCTGCGTCAGGTGCTGGCAATACCGTTATGGGCTTGGACCGGGTTTCTTCTGCCGGGAGCGCTGCTCACATCAGGGTTCTTTCTACTTGTTTGGAGCGATCACGATGCCTGGCCGATTGGCTCACTTGGTTTCATGCAAACGTTCTTCGGTAGTGAATCGGAAATCGTACAGCATAAGAGTTACGCGCTCTTGTTGTTAGTGGTGGGGGCAATCGAGCTACTCCGGCGCCTGGGACTGATCGGTCGTGCCGTATGGGCTACACCGCTGCCCCTGTTTGCCATCATCGGGGGCCTTATGTTGTTCGGCCATTCCCATGGCACCCATCCGTCAGCCGACAAGATCGCGATGGACCACGTGCTTATGGGCACCATGGCGGTCGCAGCCGGCTCGTCAAAACTGCTAGTTGATTGGCTCCGGTCCAGATCGTATAGGCCGTCCTCGAGGTGGGAATTGCTCTGGGCCTGTCTGATCCTGCTGATCGGGATGCAGTTGCTGATCTATTCTGAGTAATTGGGTCTGTCTCGACACCCCCAACATAATTGACACCTTTCCGAGCCCTGTGCTACGAGTACGACGCCTCTGTGGATGTTGTGGTGAAACCGCGCATCCGATTTCCTCGTAGTCCGGCTGCATGGAGCAAGCATGGGTGGACATAGTCATTGGGCAACAGTTAAGCGGCACAAAGGGGCACAGGACGCCAAGCGCGGGAGGATTTTCACAAGAATCATCCGTGAGGTGACGATAGCAGCTCGCTCAGGTGCGGACCCGGACGGTAATCCAAGGCTCCGGCTGGCCATCTTGAAGGCAAAAGAGGCCAATATGCCGGGCGATACGCTGAAAAAAGCTATTCAGCGAGGCTCGGGAGAATTGCCCGGCTTGGTATACGAAGAGTTCAGTTTGGAGGCGTACGGACCTGGCGGAACCGGACTATTGATCGAAATCACGAGCGACAACCGCAATCGCACCGTCGCCGAGTTGCGGAGTCTCCTTACGAAGAATCATGGCAGTATGGCGGAAGCCGGCGCTGTCTCCTGGCAATTTCACAAAAAGGGAGTATTTACGATTGAGAAAGAGAGGGTCGACGAGGATACGCTGTTGTCCCTGGTGCTCGATGCAGGAGCCGAGGATGTCAAGGTTGGCGAGAAAAGTTTCGAGGTCATCACGGATCCGCACGAGTTTGAAGCGGTGAAGAAAGCCCTCGCCGATGCGAAGACCGAGGTTGCACTTGCAGAAGTCACATCTATTCCGCAGAACACGATCAAGCTAGAAGAAAAGGCGGCCGAACAAATGCTCAAGCTGATGGAAGTCTTGGACGAGCATGACGATGTGCAGAAAATTCATGCGAACTTTGATATTTCCGACGAGGTAATGGAGAAAGTGGCCGCCGCTGGATGAACGAAAACGCAAAACGGTGAACGATGAATGGAACAGTCAAGATCTTCCTCGTTCGCTCAGTACTTCGCACGCACCATTCCTCGTTGCCCCGTAGAGCATGATTGCCTCATTGACAGGCCAATTGGCCTTCAAGGCACCGACCCATCTGATCCTCGACGTGCATGGAGTCGGGTACGAAGTGATTATTCCTCTCAGCACATACTACGGGTTGCCTAATCTCAGAGAAAGCACTTCATTGAGTGTGCACACACACGTCCGAGAAGACGCGATTCAGCTCTTCGGTTTTCTGACGTCGCAGGAAAAAGACGCATTTGTGCTGCTGACCGGCGTATCCGGTATCGGTCCTAAACTGGCTCTGAGTGTGCTGTCGGCTCTTCCGGTATCCGACCTGGTCTCAGCCATGCAGTCGGGGGATGTCGAGAAGTTGACGACGGTTCCAGGGATCGGCAACAAGTCGGCCAGCCGTCTTGTGTTAGAGCTTAAGGATAAAGTCGGAAAACTCCATCCCGGCTTCGCGGTTGCTGCTGAGTTACCCCTTCAGGGCCAAGACACAACGGTCAACGATGCACTGTCAGCACTTGTGAATTTGGGCTATCGCCCGCAAGACGCCAAAGAGGCCCTGAAGCAGGTGAAGAAATCCACGGCTGAGCACATCGCGCTCAAAGACATGATTCGTGAATCCCTGAAGGAACTCGCAAGGAGGTAAGGATGAAGGTGAGAATGGTTCAACGAATAGTCCTGTCTCAATTATCCATCAGCCTCGTGGCTCTCTTATTGGGGTCGGGGGCCATGTCTGTGCAAGCCGAAGAGTCGAGCGAGTCCAAGAGCATTCGTAAGACCTGCGGCAAATGTTCTGAAGGCTATGCGACCGTTGGAGTGACCGAGGCGAAAGAAATTTGTAAAGACGGAGACCCCACACTCGTTGAGTGTGTCCCGTTAGGGGCCAATATGCTGTCCGTCTGCGGATTCTGTCCCGAGGGGTATCGTGAAATAGGCAACTCGATCGTGCCGGCTCGGTGTGGAAAGTTAGAAGGGGGACGTGTCGCGCAATGTCAATTAGAGAAAATGGAACTGAATCTCCCGGACCCGACCCAAGGCGGTAAGATCTGCCCGCCGGATTGTGGTAGTACAGCAACACCTGGTCAGGGTGCGTTGCCGCCTCCACCCAAGTACCTTCCAACGCCGGAGAAGAAATAAGACCACAGTCGAAAGGCTCCCTCACAATGGCCGAGCGAGTTGTCAGTGCGCAGATCACAGATGAAGAGCGAAACATTGAAACCGTTCTGCGCCCGCAGACATTAGAAGAATATGTCGGCCAAAAGCGGATGAAAGAATCCCTGCGGATCTGTATCGAGGCCGCAAAGCAACGGAACGAAGCGCTCGATCACACAATCTTTTATGGTCCCCCCGGATTGGGAAAGACTACGATTGCTCATATCATTGCTCGTGAGATGGGGGCTACGCTCCGCTCAACATCCGGCCTCGTATTGACTCATGCAGGCGACTTAGCCTCTGTTCTGACCAACCTCCAAGAACACGATGTCTTGTTTATTGACGAGATTCACCGGCTCCCTGCTTCTGTGGAAGAGGCGCTCTATCCAGCGATGGAGGACTATCAGCTCGACCTCGTCATCGGCCAGGGGCCAGCAGCCAGAACGGTCAAATTGGATTTACCTCGGTTTACGTTAGTTGGCGCCACAACCAGAGCCGGCGCTCTGACCTCTCCACTTCGGGACCGATTTGGCCTCGTCCACCGCCTGGAATTCTACTCTCCAGGGGAGTTGCAGACCATTGTAATGCGTTCGGCGGGGGTGCTCGGGATCCCGATCGATTCCGAGGGCGCCCAAGAAATTGCCGGTCGTGCTCGAGGAACACCTCGTATCGTCAACCGGCTTATCAAACGGGTTCGTGACTATGCCCAAGTCAAGGCGGAGGGCCGAATTAACCAGACTGTGGCTCAAGAGGCGCTCGCCTGGTTGGGTGTCGATGCGGCGGGGTTTGATGAGATGGATCGTCAGATTCTTTTGACCATCATCGACAAGTTCTCTGGAGGACCGGTGGGGGTCGAATCCCTTGCCGCCGCAGTTCAGGAAGACAAAGGCACCATCGAGGATGTCCATGAGCCATATCTGATTCAAGCCGGCTTCCTCGAGCGAACCGGCCGTGGCCGCCAGGCCACAAAGCTGGCCCTCGATCATTTCAAGAGACCTCCCTCCCTCCTTTTTTCGTAATGCGTGTGAACCTGTCGGGTCATTTCTACTGCGGACCAAAATAGACGGAGGTCATCACGCAAGTTCCTGAATCGTCTAGGATCTTCTTGCATTGGCAGGAACGGTTCCTGTATCATTTCTGGCTTAGCTCGTGCCATTCCAGCCGATGGGGGTACCTACCGCCGGGGTTGGGAAGAGGAGGGCGGTTATGTCCGGAGACTTTTCAGAGTACCGGAAAGCGATCGATCGTATTGATGACGAGATTTTGCGTCTGTTAAACGAGCGGTCCAAAAGTGTCATCGAGATTGGTAAACTTAAGAAGCAGCAGGATGCAGATGCCAACCTCCATACCTCAGCGCGGGAGGCAGAGATAATTGAGCGTCTCGTACAACAAAACTCCGGGCCATTCCCATCCGATGCGATACGGCCGGTCTATCGGGAGATCATGTCGGCTTCCCTTTCTCTTGAGGGACCTCAGAAGGTAGCGTATCTCGGTCCTAAGGCGACGTTTACCCACATGGCGTGCATGCAGAAATTCGGGTCCTCCGCGCAGTATATTTCTGTCAATAGTATCAAGGACGTATTCAGTGAGGTTGAGCGAGGGCGAGCCAATTTTGGCGTGGTCCCGATCGAGAACACGACAGAAGGCGTGGTCAACCACACGCTTGACATGTTCATCGATTCCAATCTCTTGATTTATGGAGAAGTTCTCCAAGAAGTATCCCATCATTTGATGTCGAAGTCTGGTGTGATGGAAGGGATAAAAACAATCTGTTCTCACCCCCATGCGATTGCCCAGTGCAGAAATTGGCTGGAAACCAACTTGCCGGATGTGCTCGTATCGGAAGTGGCAAGCACGGCACGGGCGGCGGAACTGTGTGTGGAAAATCCCGCTGTCGCCGCTATAGCATCGGAGTTGGCAGCTCAGCTATATGGCCTGAAAGTCATCAAGTCTCGTATCGAAGATAATCTGAACAACGTGACCCGCTTTCTCATCCTATCTCAGAAACCGCCCGAGCGGACAGGAAAAGACAAGACCTCATTAATGCTCTCAGTGAAGGACAAAGTTGGTGCGCTGTACGATCTGCTGCGGCCTTTCGCCTCCAATGGACTGAGTATGACCAAGATTGAATCCCGCCCTTCCAGGAGGAAAGCCTGGGAGTATATCTTCTTTGTCGATATCGAAGGGCATATTGAGGAAGCCCGCGTCAAGAGAGCCGTCGAAGAAATCACAGGGCGCTGCCTGTTCATGAAGGTCCTCGGATCTTATCCGGCGCACAGTTGATGCCATGCCACTGAAGGTCCATCCAGATATTGCCTCGCTTAGTCCCTATGTGCCCGGGAAGCCGATTGAGGAACTCCAACGCGAATTGGGTCTTGCACGCGTCATTAAGTTGGCATCCAATGAGAATCCATCGGGCTCTTCTCCCAAGGCACTTGCCGCGTTGAGTGGAGAAATCGCAACCCTGAATCGCTATCCAGATGGAGGTGCATTTCGCTTGCGGGAAGCCCTGGCGGATCGATGGAAGGTGACTCCGGATCAAGTCATCCTTGGGAACGGATCGGATGAAATCTTGGGGCTGCTCGCTCGTACGTTTTTGGTCCCGGGCGATGAGGCAGTCATGGCCGATCAGACTTTCGTTATCTACAGAATGGAGGTGACGGCAGCCCATGGAACACCGGTCATTGTTCCACTGATGCAATGGCGGCACGATCTTCAGGCGATGGCCGATGCCATTACCGATCGGACACGACTCCTGTTTCTCTGTAACCCGAATAACCCAACTGGAACAATCGTCTCAGCCGGTGAGGTTGAGCGTCTACTTTCCCGTGTACCGGACCATGTCGTTGTAGTGTTCGACGAAGCCTATTTCGAGTATGTGCGAAGCCAACAGTTTCCGGATTCCATCGCCTATGTGAAGCATGGGCGGAACGTGATTGTGTTGCGAACGTTTTCAAAAGTGTACGGCCTCGCTGGCTTGCGGATCGGGTACGGCGTGGCCACGGCGGAGATCATTAATGTCTTGAACCGAATCCGTCCTCCTTTCAACGCCAACAGCGTGGCACAGAGTGCCGCCCTCGCCGCTCTCGGTGACGATGAACATGTGGCACGGAGTCGGGCAGTGAATGCGGCGGGGATGGAGCAGATGGTCAATGGATTGATCGCACTTGGGCTTACTCCGGTTCCAAGCGAGGCGAATTTTGTATATGTGGATGTCGGACAAGACGGGCGCGCAGTGTTTGAAGCCATGCTGAGAGAAGGCGTCATTATCCGTCATATCGAAGGGCGCATGGTTCGGGTGACTGTCGGCCTGGAAGAAGAGAACAGGGAATTCTTGACTGCGCTCCAGCGGGTGATTCATCCGCATTGAGTGGAGGGTGAGGGTAATATGATCATTGTATTGAAGCCAGAGGCAAGCGAACGGGAAGTCGACCACATTATCGATAGGCTTCGCGAGCTGGGGCTGAAGTCGCAACTATCGACCGGCCAGGAACGGACGATTATCGGGGTTATCGGGGACGATCGTATCCTGCACAACCAACCGCTTACGGCCCTGCCAGGCGTTGAAAGTGTGCTGCCTATTCTCGCGCCGTGGAAGCTTGTCAGCCGGGAGTTTAAGCGCGAAGGTACGACTATCGATGTGGGCGGCATCAAGATCGGCGGCAGCAAGTTGGTCATCATGGCCGGTCCCTGCGCAGTGGAACGGCTCGAAATAACGGTCGGCATTGCCCACGAGGTCAAAGCGGCCGGAGCGAGTATATTGCGGGGCGGCGCCTATAAGCCTCGCACCTCGCCCTATTCTTTCCAGGGGTTAGGTCGTGAAGGATTGGACTATCTGGTTGAGGCGAGGAAACAAACCGGATTGCCCGTGGTTAGCGAGATTCTGGATACCCGCGACATCGAATTGTTTCTGGAAAAGGCCGACATTATCCAGATCGGTGCCCGCAATATGCAGAATTTCGAACTTCTTAAGGAGGTTGGGGCCTACGATAAGCCGGTGCTGTTGAAGCGAGGACTTTCGGCCACGATCAAGGAATTTCTCCTGTCGGCAGAATACATCATGTCTCGGGGGAACCAGAACGTCATGTTGTGCGAGCGGGGGATCAGGACCTTCGAGACACAATATCGCAATACGCTCGATCTCGCTGCAGTCCCGACCTTAAAAGAGCTTTCGCATTTGCCCGTGATCGTCGATCCCAGCCATGCCACCGGCAAGTGGAATCTGGTGGCGCCGATGTCGAAAGCTGCAGTGGCTGCGGGGGCCGACGGCATTCTGATCGAAGTCCATTCAAATCCGGAATGTGCCCTGTGTGACGGCGAGGAATCCATTAAGCCCGGCAAGTTCAAAGAATTGATGCACGACATGCGAAAGATCGCAGTTGCCGTCGGTCGGGAATTGTGATCAGAGAGCCTGTGCGGAAGGATTCAGGACTCAGACACGGACTCAGTCCAGCTTGAAGAATGGCGCTTCATTTTACTCAGGTCACGATTATCGGAGTCGGGCTGATTGGCGGATCGCTCGGCATGATTCTCCGCCGAAAGGGGTTGGCGGCGCAGGTCATCGGGGTTGGGAGACGAGTCGAGAACTTGAAAACTGCGGTCGAGCTGGGCGCAATCGATCGCTACGTCATCGATCCCAAAGAAGGAGTGAGGGATGCCGATCTTGTCGTGTTGGCGGTTCCGGTCGATACCTATGATCGGCACCTGAAAGAGTGGGCGTCCTCGTTGAAAAAAGGCGCGATCGCGACTGACGTCGGAAGTGTGAAGGGCTCTCTGGTAGAACAAGCTGAGCAAATCATGCCTGCCGGTGTCCATTTCGTCGGGGCTCATCCAATTGCCGGCAAGGAAAAAACGGGGGTGGCGGCTGGATCGGATCAGCTCTTTATAGGCGCGCGCTGTATCATCACGCCGACAAAAACCACTGACCCGCAGGCACTAGAGCAGATTCGAACGATGTGGCAGGAAACCGGTTCTGTCGTGCTTACCATGGATGCCCATCTACATGACCAGATTCTTGGAGCAGTAAGTCATTTGCCTCATGTGGCTGCGTTTGCCTTGATTAATGCTCTGGCTGAGATTCGCGATCAACAAATTCCCTCTCTCGATCTGGCCGGCCACTCAGGTGGCGGGTTGCGGGATACGACAAGGATCGCCGCCAGTTCGCCTGAAATGTGGCGCGATATTTTTCTTTGGAACCGCGACAATGTGGTCACGTTTATTGAGGCCTACGAGCGCTCGCTGAACCAATTGAAGCAGCTTATTCGAGTGGGGGATGCTGCAGGAATCGAGAAGGAACTTGAACGAGCGAAGCAGGAGCGGGAGAGGGTTTCTGCGCGCCCGATCGTCTCCTCCTAGCACAGCCATGGAATCATTGACCATCACACCAGGCCGGCCTTTACAGGGAACAATTTCTGTCCCGGGCGATAAGTCGATCACCCATCGTGCCATTATCCTGACAGCCCTGGCAAATGGGGTCAGCACAGTCGCGGGCTATTGTCGTGGCGAAGATTGTCTCAATACGATGCGTGCCTTTCAGGATCTCGGTGTGCGCATCGATGCCTCCGTGGACGAGTTACGTGTATACGGCAAGGGACTCTGGGGGCTGACAGAGCCAACCAGACCGATTGATTGTGGGAATTCCGGGACGGGTATTCGCCTCTTGACCGGTCTGCTGTCTGGACAGGACTTTTTTTCGGTACTGACAGGCGACGAATCGATTCGCCGCCGTCCAATGGGGAGGATCGTCAAACCGTTGCGGGAAATGGGGGCGACCATCGCGGGGCGTAAGGGCGGTGAACTTGCGCCGTTAGCCGTGATGGGGAGCCGACTTCGTGCGATCACCTACGCTTCGCCGGTGGCGAGCGCACAAGTCAAGTCGGCGTTGTTGTTCGCGGCCTTGTTTGCCGAAGGGACGACTCGCATTACGGAGCCGCGTGTTTCACGAGACCATACGGAACGATTGTTCCAGTCTTTTGGCATTCCACTGCGACGGGAAGGGACCACCTTGCTGATTGAAGGACGACCGTCGGTTGGATGGAATGCAGAGCCTCGATTAATCGTTCCGGGCGATCTCTCTGCTGCCGCGTTCTTCATCGTAGGTGCGACGATTGTTCCCGGCTCTGATGTGACGATTCGACAGGTTGGCGTGAATCCTACTCGGACAGGATTGTTGGACGTGATGACGAGAATGGGCGCGGATATTCAATTGTTCAATCGGCGTGAAGAAGCAGGAGAGCCGGTTGCAGATCTCCGGGTGAAATCGGCACGGTTACGTGGAGTAACAATCGGGCCTGATTCGATCCCTCAAACCATCGATGAGTTCCCTGTCCTCTGTGTCGCGGCTGCTGTTGCCGAGGGAGAGACGATCGTCTCCGGGGCAGAGGAATTACGGATCAAAGAGAGTGATCGAATTGCGACGATGTCGGTGGGGTTGCGCGCAATGGGGGCTCAGATCACGGAGAAACCGGATGGGATGGTTGTACGAGGACTTGGTACAGCAGGGGGAAATGGTCGATTGCAGGCTGCGCGAGGACACAGCCATGGGGATCATCGGGTAGCAATGTCATTGGCCATCGCGGGATTGACCGCTGCAACGGCAACCTCAATTGACGAAACGGCATGCATCGAAACTTCATTTCCGGAGTTTCATCACACCCTGCTGGAATTATTGACTGAGCGCCGATGACGGCTATAATACGGAGCCACGACGTGGGGCATGTTGAGGAGGAAAAGCAAGCGCGACGGCTGATCGTGGCAATTGATGGTCCAGCCGGTGTCGGCAAGAGCACGGTGGCCAAGCTATTAGCCTCTCGATTGGGTTACTTATACCTTGACACCGGTGCCCTCTATCGCGCGACGGCTTGGACTGTCATTGAGTCTGGGCGAGATCCGGCTGATATCGAGGCAGTTGCCGCTTTGTTGCCCTCCCTTTCGCTCAAGATGCAGTTCGATCACGGGGCTGCGACGGTGTTAGTCAATGGCAAAGATGTGAGCGGCCAGCTTCGAACGCCTGCAGTGTCATCTGCGGCTTCAGTGGTCTCGGCAATTCCCGCGGTTCGCGCCTGGCTGTTGCCTATTCAGCGACAGATTGGACAAGGTGGATCGGTTGTGGCTGAGGGGCGGGATATGGGGACAACGGTATTCCCTTCAGCCGACGTGAAATTTTTTCTTGAGGCGGACCCAGCTGTGAGGGCGCAGCGCCGACATTGTGAACTCGTTGCAGCCGGTCATAGCGGCGCGCTTGAGGAGACGACAACCGACCTTACAGGACGCGATACGCGAGATCGTTCCCGCGCAATCGCTCCGCTGGTTCCAGCTGAAGATGCCCTGTGCATTGATACCTCAACGTTGTCGGTTGCGGAGGTGGTGGACCAGATGATGGCCGTGATTGCGGCTCGATTGTGAGTTCAGTCCTCTATGGGATACTGTGGATTTGTTCTCGGATCATCGGCTGGCTCTTTTTTCACTATCGAGTCGTTGGCGCAGTTCCACAGACCGGTGGGTTCATCGTCGCGGCGAACCATGCCAGCTACCTGGATATTCCCCTCTTGGGTTGTGGAATGCGGCGACGGGCCTGGTTTTTGGGGCGTAGCGATCTCTTCCCGGTTCCAGGCCTTGGGGCGATCTGTCAATGGTTGGGATGGATTCCTCTGCGAACCGGCCGGTGGGATCGAGATGCAGTCGGTAAGGCGGTCGCTCTGATCAAGCAAGGAAAGGTCGTAGTAATCTTTCCGGAAGGCAGTCGCAGCCTGGATGGCCGGTTACAATCTCCCAAACCCGGAATTGGTGTGATTGTGGCGCAAACCGGATGTCCTGTGGTGCCGGCCTATCTCAAGGGCACGTATGATGTGCTGCCGGCGGGAACGATGTGGCCGCGTTTTAGTCCCGTGACCGTATTTTATGGAGAAGCGCTCACGTTTTCTCGGAACGGAGAATCGGTAGAGTCCAAGCAGTTTTATCAGGAGGTGAGTCGCACCGTGATGGATCGCATCGCCTCCTTAGGCGGTGTGGAGCCTCCGGCCCAACCGTCCTATGCCGGCACTCGCAAGGCTGAGTGAATGCCGGTGAATAACTATCAGCACCCGACTTCAGTCGGAAGAGTAGGATGCACACCATGAGTGCGGTTTCGCCATCGAGTGACCAGCAATTAGACCGGGCGGCCTTAGCGGCCCTATATGAGGAGACATTCAAGAACCTCGAAGAGGGCACCATTACAGAGGGCCGTGTTGTTGCCGTGACCAAAGATAAGGTGGTCGTGGACATCGGCTACAAGTCCGAAGGGATGATTCCGAACGATCAGTTCTCCGCCGAAGAGCTTCAGAACATTAAGGCGGGTGATCGGCTTCAAGTCTATATCGAGGAGTGTGAAGACGCCGACGGCAATCTGGTTCTCTCCAAAGAAAAAGCCGATAAGATGAAGATCTGGGAAGAGCTGGAAAAGCTCTTCAATGACGGGAAAAGCATCGACGGCAAAATAGTGGCGAGGATCAAAGGCGGCATGATGGTCGATATCGGCGTGAAAGCGTTTCTGCCGGGTTCGCAGATCGACCTTCATCCTGTGCGGGATCTTGACGGGTTGGTCGGACGCACGTTCCCTCTCAAGATCATCAAGATCAATCATCGGCGCGGCAATGTTGTCGTGTCCAGGCGTGTGCTCTTGGAAGAAACGAGGGATTCGAAGCGAAAGACAACTCTCTCCACGCTGAAAGAAGGGCAATTGATCCAAGGCGTGGTGAAGAACATCACGGATTACGGGGCGTTCATCGACCTCGGCGGCATCGACGGGCTGCTCCATATCACGGACATGTCCTGGGGGCGTGTCGGCCATCCGTCGGAAATGTTTAATATCGGCGACAAAGTGGAAGTGAGTGTCCTCAAGTACGATCGAGAGACGGGGCGCATTTCGCTGGGGTTGAAGCAAAAGAGTGCAGATCCCTGGACGGGCGTAGCCAGTAAGTATGCGATCGGTACCCGTGTCAAAGGTCGTGTTGTGAGTTTGACCGACTATGGGGCATTCGTCGAGCTCGAGCCTGGTGTCGAGGGATTGGTACATGTCTCTGTGATGTCATGGACGCACGAGGTGCGCCATCCGTCGCGCGTCGTGTCCATCGGTGATCAGGTTGAAGCGGCGGTGCTGAACGTGGATGCTGCCAGCAGGAAGATTTCTCTCGGCATGAAGCAGACGGCACCGAACCCCTGGGATATGGTAGAGGGGAAATATGCCATCGGTACCCGCATCGAAGGGAAGGTGAAGAGTCTCACTGACTTTGGCGCGTTCGTCGGGCTCGAAGAAGGTATCGACGGATTGATCCACATTTCCGATATGTCGTGGACCAAACACATCAAGCATCCCTCTGAACTCTTCAAGAAGGGGCAGAAGGTGGAGACTGTGGTTTTGCGGATCGATAAGGAAAAGGAGCGGCTGTCGCTCGGGTATAAGCAGCTCAAGAATGATCCATGGGACGACGAAATTCCGAGCCGGTACGTTGTTGGGGATGTGGCAGTCGGAAAGGTCAGTAAGGTCGCCGACTTCGGCCTTTTCGTCGAATTGGACGGAGGGATTGAAGGGTTGATTCACATCAGCGAGGCCGGTCTCGATCCGCAGGCGAAGCTCGAAGAGAAATTTAAGCTGCAAGATGAAGTAACGGCCAAGATCATTAAGGTGGATCGCGAAGAACGAAAGATCGCACTCAGCTTGCGCGATCATCAGCTCGATTCCGATCGTCGAACGGTCGATGAATACCATGCCACCCAAGGCGCGTTGGACCAAAGTTTGGGTCGTGCAGCGAAACAGAATAGAAAGCGCAGCCAAGCCGAAGACGATAAGTAGGTTCGACGCGCGAAAACCAATGTAGTCCGGGGCTCATCCCTGGCGTGGCAAGTGAGCAGAGCCATGAGTGACGAAACGGCAGAAAGGCCGGCCAAGCGAGGGATGTTGCGCCGAGTGCTCTGGGCACTCGGCATCGGCCTGGGTGTACTTTTTCTAGTGAACCTGTTGTTCCCTGATTTCGATCTTTCGAGAGAGGACCGGGTTGGGTTGATTCGAATCGAAGGGGTCATTCTGGATGCGCAATCCACGATCGGTGAGTTGAAGCGTTTTGCCGACAACCCCTCCATTAAAGCGATCGTCCTGCGAATCGACAGCCCAGGCGGCGGAGTTGTGCCGTCACAGGAAATCCATGATGCAGTCCAGCGGGTTCGTAACAAGAGCAACAAGACGGTGATAGCCTCAATGGGTACGGTGGCAGCGTCAGGAGGTTACTATATTGCGGTTGCCACAGATCGAATCATGGCCAATTCAGGAACGTTGACCGGCAGCATCGGGGTCATCATGGAGATGGCCAACGTCGAAGGACTCCTCAAGAAGATCGGAGTCGAAGGTGTCGTGATTAAGAGCGGACGATTCAAAGATATGGGATCGCCTCTCCGGAAGATGAGCGATGAAGAACAGGCGTTGCTCCAATCGGTCATGGACGATGTCCACAAGCAGTTTATTGAGGCGGTAGCAGAGGGGCGAGGATTGGATGTGGCGGCCGTGCAAGCCTTGGCCGACGGTCGAATCTTCACCGGACGTCAAGCCAAAGATTCCAAGCTTGTCGACGAACTCGGTGATCTCGAAGCCGCAATCCGACTTGCAGCGGACGTAGCTGGGATTGAGGGTGAGCCGAAAGTCATTGAGCCGCGCAGGCGGTTTTCGATCCGAGAATTGATCGAATCGCGATTCTCGGCGTTCTTTCCCAAGCTGGATTTTTATTCTGGGATCGGGCTGAAGTATCTCATGGCGTTCTAGCACGTTCGAATCGGTGCATAGACGGATTCAACATTACGAAGGGAGAGCTAATTATGACGAAAGCCCAAATTATCGAGCGCGTATCGGAACAGATTACGACATTGACGAAACGGCAAGCAGAGGTGGTCGTCAACACAATTTTCGACTGTGTGCGTGATTCGTTGAAGAACGGCGATAAGACGGAAATTCGAGGGTTCGGTAGTTTTCGGCTGCGGGCTCGTCGAATGAAAGAAGGGCGCAATCCGAAGACCGGCGCGACCGTCGCGGTCCCTGCCAAGAAGGTCCCGTTTTTCAAAGCCGGCAAGGAATTGAAGGAACTTCTGAACCAGTCATAACAGGACGATCTTCATGAACGCTTCAGACTCCCGAGACCCGGTCGGGATAGACATCGGTTGGACGGACGAGGCCTCTAAACGTCTTGAGCGGGCACCGCTATTTTTGCGCGGAATGGTCCGGCGTCTGGCCGAGAAAAAGGCCCGAGAGCTGGGATATACGGAGATTACGGGGGAAATTCTCGATCAATTCAAGCATCAAATGATGGGCAGTATGGGCGGCGAGTCCGGCATGGCAGATGCGGCGGAACAAATAGCGCACGGCCATCTCCCTTGGACCGCTGCCGCCAAGGACCGGCTGAATACGGTTCCGGAATTCATGCGCAGCATGACCAGGCAAATTGCCGAAGAGATTGCGAAGGAGCGGGGCCACCTTGAGGTGAATGTCGAACTCTTCGAAAAGGTGGAAGCGCTGGGAGATCTCCGTGAGGCCTCGGCGCCTCCGTTAGAGTGGAGCGAGGGGGCGTTGGCCCAACTGCACGAAAAATTGAAACAATCTCCGCCGATTGCCGTCGAATTCGTGACCGACATGTTAAAGCGGGACACCGAAGATCTGGCCAGAGAGAAAGGCCTGACGCGGATCGACGAATCGATACTAAGTGAATTGTGGGACGTGCCCCTGGAACGAATCGCGTGGACCGATGAAGCATGGAAACGGCTGCAGACGTCCCCGGATTTCGTGCGTAGCGGAATCCGCAAGGCCGCTGAACGCAGGGCGCGGAAGCTTGGGCTCAAAGAGATCGATTCAGATCACCTGACGACTTTCCGGAATCAAGCTATGATGAAAGCCGTCAAACGGATTCGCTCTTTCGGGTACAACGAGCTGACATTTGACGCGTTCGATACGGCGTTGGAGAAGACCAAGCGGCTGCAGGGGAATGAGCAAGCGGAAAAACGTCTCCAGGAAATTCGTGGGCATTTTGCCGATCCAGACACGAAAAAACCGGAAGGTGGGACACTCGGTGCCGACTTGATGGACCGCTTTCGCAGGTATCTGAAGGGAGAAGGGACGCTCTAGCGACAGGATGCTGAAAAAGGCCGCCAGCTTCGTTCTCGCTTCGTTCAAACCCTCAACGTTGAAGAGGAGTCCCTCGGAGATCGGAGGCGCTGGAGGGGTTTTTCCGTTCGCCAAGATCCATTGAATGGGCGAACGGCCCCACGAAGTGCGGTGGGTACCTCCTCCGGGCGTTCACTCGCTACGGCCTTGCTGGACGGACTTTTTGAGCATCCTGCAAGGGCAGTTTCTTCTTCCAGCCAGATAGTTCTTCCCGCACGCTCGCATCAAAACGAGACAGGTTCTCCGCGCGGCTATCGGCCTCGTCTTGGACGAGTAGGCTGGGCGAATCGCTATGAGGTAGAAGCAGGGGCCGTTTGAGGACGGCCCCTGCTGTTTAGTGGGCAGCTGCCTCTTGCGGCCAGAACTTGTGGCGGATTTGAGGAAGTGGTTCGTTATCGAAATTCGGGATATCGTATAGACAGCGATCAATCGTTGCCACTTCGTCTTCTGTCAAATCCAATGTCACTCGCTTTTTCCAGAACTGATCGAGGGTAAAATAGTCACCCGACTGGGGTTTCTCAGCCAAAAGCATCTTCATCTTGTCAAAACCTGCTGTGTCTACTCCTGGAACACGGCCTTTATTGCGGTCGTGACACCAATGCAGGACTTCAGCGATTCCATACATCGACAGCTCAATCTTCATCATCTTACTCATGGAGTCCTCCTTAGCAAGGTGGCCATTGTACCTCAACCTTCTCCTCGTTTTCAAAGCCGTCGCTGAACGGGATAGGATTGCGAGGAACTCTGGGAGAGACCGCTAGCGGTTGGATTGATTGCCAGAACAAAGTGAGGGTCTGTATACTGGCCACGCTCGCCTCGGCCAAATAGCGTGTTGAGGGACGCGTGCATATACGGATGAATTGTCACGTCGCCAGTCCCTTGCACGAAAAGGAGGGTACGTGAGCAGGCGCGATGACGGCCACCAGAGGTGTAGAGCCTGGGAAGTTGTATTTGTGGCGACAAGTGTCATCCTGCTTACGGGGATCGGCTGTACTAAGCAAGATCCCTACGCCCCGCCGGACCTCTTCTATTACTTTGCCAGCTATAAAGTTGGTAAAAACCCGACAACGGTCACCCCTACTGACGTGAATCAGGACGGGTTCACCGATCTGATAACGACCAACATCGGCAGCAACACACTCTCGATTCTCCTAGGCAACGGTGACGGCACTTTCCGCGATCAAATCGAACTGAATGTCTGTAAAGAACCCCGTTCGCTCGCCCTCGGGATGTTCAACCGCGATTCTTATCCTGATGTGGTCCTGGCCTGTTCCGGAGCCGATGAAGTAGCTGTCCTCTTCGGGCGTGCCGACGGAAGATTTGAAGAAGGACCTCGGTATCCCGTGCATCGAACTCCCATCGCTATTGCCTGTGACGATCTAAACGGGGATCAGACGCTCGACCTCGCGGTGGCGTTGCGAAACGACAAGATTAAGATCTTCCTGGGAACTGGTACCGGTGAGTTCACTCATGGGATGCAGTACGAGTATGGCGATACGCCCACGTCCGTGGCGACAGCTGACTTGGATGGGGATGGAAAGATTGATTTGGCAGTGACTAACGGGGGGCCTATGTCGAATGCGGTTTCCATCTGGATGGGGAATGGCGACGGCACGTTTCGTCCTCCTACCGACTATCGGACAGGAAAGCGACCACTTGGGGTCAGTTTCACTGATTTCAATCATGATCGAATTCGCGATCTACTTGTCATCAACGGTGTGCAGGATAGTTTTACAACCTTTCTTGGCGTAGGAAATGGGACATTCAAGCCTGGGCACGATTCCGGCGCAGATGCCGGGCCAAATTTCGGACTCGCCCGCGACTTTAACGGCGACCATCGCATCGACGTGGCGATCGTCAATCTGCAGTCGAGCGATCTCTCCATTCTCTACGGCCGTGGCGACGGGACCTTCGAATACCCGCCGAGAAACTATCGGACAAAGCCAGGCCCGTTTGCCTTGGCAACGTTTCGCGTTACAACGAAGGAGGCCGAAGAGCCCGGACTCGTGACGGCGGACAACGGCAATGGGAGCGTTTCCGTCTTTCTCCATCGGGGATTGAAATCGGTGTCTACTCCGGAGGTGCCCATTCCGTGAGGCGGATCGAGGTCCTTCGAAAGGCACAGTGAATCAAAAGACCGTCTTCTTGACAGCCTACTGACCCTCGGCTACAGTGGCCGACGAGAGCCGCATCCGAGCGGGTTGGCGCTCTGTTTCGGGGAGACCAGTGAGATCGTTTAGATGGTGGTTTGCGATTGGCGCATTGCTTACTCTGTCGGTACTGATGGTGCAGGGAGGAGTGCGAGACCTGCTCGACGGGGCCTCGCCGGGCAGTGGGGCCAGCGCGTACCTTTCGTTTGGCACCACGATTTTCGGCGGAGGATTGTTGGCGGGCTGTTTGGCATTAGTAATGAATCGACTGAGATAGACACAGAATCTAAAGAAAGACGCATCGATGCACTGTTTGCGATGTAAGGGTTTTATGATGGTCGAGCGTCATTATACATTGGTGAACCGGAGACTCTATGCCCGCTGTTTGAACTGCGGCTTTTGGATTGACCTTGCCGACCTGCTCCGTTTTTTCCATAGAGTGATCGACAGCGGGTTACGGGGAGGGAAGGTGCGGGAGTCATATATCCTATGAGGAGGAGTGACGGGGCTACAGTGACAAGAACCTTTGAGAAATCCCACAAGCAACTATTCCTCGCCTGTGCAGCTTGGGTCTTCATCGGTCTCTTATTGATCGGAGCCGATCCCTTCACTGCGCCCACCGCTCTAGCGAAGAGTGTAACGACTCAATCTGTTCCGGCTCGAGCTGCGATTGCGCCACCTCGGTTTCCGCCTTGGCGGGTTGCTCCTGCCCACGGGATTCTTCTCAAGGAACTCAATAGCGGGCGCGTGCTGTACGAACATGATGCGGGGAAGCGATTGTCCCCTGCCAGTCTCACGAAGATCATGTCGGCACTAGTCATTCTGGAAAAGGGTCAATTGGATGATTTTGTGACGATCAGCCCCGCTGCTGCACGGGCACACAAGATTCACTTGCGTGTGAAGGCCGGGCAGGTCTTTAGGCTGGAAGATCTGCTCAAGGCTATGCTGATCGTGTCTGCGAACGATGCCTGTCTTGCCGCTGTAGAGCATGTGGGTGGCGACGAAGCACAGTTCGTAACGTTCATGAATGCCAAAGCGGAGGCACTCGGTCTGTCTGATACGCATTTCAGCAACGCCTGCGGGTTCGATAACCCCGACCATTACTCGACGGCAGATGATTTGGCGACCCTGAGCGTGATAGCCCTCGATCAGCCCATCTTCCGGCAGCTGGTCCGTGAAGAACGAGCGGTTATAACGCCTGTCAACGGGCAGCGCTCGTACGTCTTGCACAACACAAACAGATTGTTGGGACGTATTCCCGGAGTCGAAGGGATCAAGACTGGATTTACCTCCAAAGCCGGAAGGTGCCTTATTGCCAAAGTCTCACAGAATGGGAGCGATCTTCTTCTTGTGATTCTCAACTCCAAGCGTCGCTGGAACACAGCGACGAATCTCATTGCCTACGGGTTGCAGGCAGTCGAAATTCCCCACTAAATCTCACGAATTTGGTCGAACGGACACGTTTCGAGAAAGAAGCAGAAGGCCATTGCAACGCGGGGCTTTACCGCGAATTGTCTGTTCTAGTCCTCGTGTGATCTGAGGCGAATGCTCAAGAAATCGGACCGGAACCGAATTCAAGTTGGCAACCGGAGGAAGGAGGGAAACTGGCCTGGATAGGGAAGTGCGCGCTGGTGCCGCAAGTCAAGCCTTTATCGCTACCGAGATGGGGAAAATTCCACATTGACATCTTTCCCCAGATAGTTGATGACGAATCCCTGTTTGTCATAGGCCAGGATGGCGCCCATCACGTTTTCATCTCCGTAATCTTCCTGTCCCAAAAGTTTTCGCAGGTCATCCGGACTTTCGCTGTTCAGAACGTTGCGAAAGATGCCCCTGGTCTTATAGGAGAATCGATTGTTGATAAAGATCAGGTCGACCTTGCCGTCCTGGATGCGCACCCCCGCCATCGGACCGGTCGGTTTGCGCTGGTCGAGCAAGAAGATAAACAAGGCTTCTTGTTCCGCTTTTATCCCGGGAATTTTTTCATTCACGAGAGAGTCAACGGCTTTGGCTTCGGAGTCTCCCAATTTGACTCCAAACAGTGAAATTTCGGCACTCTTCAAGGCTTTGGGGTCCATTATGTCATTCTTGCTCAATTCATATGGCTCGCCATACCCGGAGGATGTCCATGCGCCGATTCCGACCATCACCATGCAGGTTAGCGCAATGATGCGCGGTACATACTTCATCGACTCTTTTTTGCCCATGGGTGCTGAACGATGTATGGTACGTGAAATTTATTAGCGAAATTGGCGGGACCCAAGCAGTTTCGATCCATTTTATCGAACGGTCTTAGAACTTGCAAGGACAGCTGAATGTGTGACCCCATGTCGAACCGGTCTCTAGCCAGTTATCTTATGACTGCTGCAACGATGATTTGGGCGGGGACGGATGCGGTCATGGAAGTCAGAGGGTTTTTTGATGAGTGTCGATGAGGAGAGCTCCAAGGTGTCGGAGCCGTTGAAAGTAGGGGCCACAGTCTTCGTTAAGCTCACCAATCAGGTTGTCCAGGTCGGCAATACAATCTTCAACGATCCCGACTCGCTGAGCATCGAGTCCCTCCGGGCTATCGAGAAAATAAACGACGCACCCGCTGATCACGGTATCCAGGGTCATTAACGACCCCTCGTGTTGACTCCCTACCGGAGGCCAGCGCTCCTCCTTGTGGGTTTGCCAGAGAGAAAGCAACGCACCTCGATCCATCCGGTGATCTCCAAGGAGACTGCTCGACTCCGCCCGACTCACCCTAACGCATGGATCGGCAAGACTGCAAGCGTACAGGAAGTCGGCGGACAGGATTACCAGCCGATCTCTCCTCCCTTGAGAACGTCCGTCAATGACCGTCACATGTCTGGATACGATCCGGCTAACAGAAATACTGTTCCGCGGTCTTGTTACATGCCGTCATCTTCCGAACCGTTGCCGGCTACTTTCTAGGGGCTGGGGGTGCTGAGCCATCTCCGATGCTCGCGAAAAGTTTTCTCGGCAATCGCACAAAGGAGTGCGGTGAGCAACTCGTTGAGTCACGTGATGAGGTAGGTGGGAGGGGGAAGGGTGTGGCTGGCGTAGAATTCTTTAAACGAGAAACTTCGATGAAATGCCTCCCACATCTTCACCAGGTGGTGGATTTATGGGTAAAGCCCACGGTAGAGATGGGCTTGGGCCACTTTATCGATCCCGCTCATCAGAGCGGCCATCCGCATAGACGTTTTTCTCGAAAGAGAAAACTGTAACGTTCGAAGGAAGGCAGACCTTAAAATATCCTGTAATCGCTCTTGAATGTCAGTGGCTTTCCAGAAATATCGTTGCACATCCTGTACCCACTCGAAGTAGGACACGATGACACCACCGGAGTTTGCCAGGATGTCAGGAATGATGAAAACCCCTTGGTCCTGCAGGATACGATCGGCCTCCAGTGTGGTAGGGCCGTTTGCTCCTTCAGCGAGAATCCGGCAGCGTAGCTTTGGTGCGTTGTGTTCGGTAATCTGCTCGGAGAGTGCGGCGGGGACCAACACGCTGCACTCGAGGCGCAGCAATTCGTCGTTGGAAAGCCAATCTCCCATCTTGGTGTCACGGAGGGGTTGCCCGGCAGTCTTGTAGCGCGTAATGAGTTCAGGGATGTCCAAGCCTCTCGAATTGTGGATCCCGCCGTTCACGTCGCTCACTGCAATGATGCGTGCACCGCATTCCTGCATAATGCGGGCGGTGTGGGCACCCACATTGCCAAACCCTTGGATGGCAACAGTGGTGTTACGAATGTCGATCTTGAGGTGGCGAAGCGCTTCTATGGTGACATAAACCACTCCGCGTCCGGTGGCTTCCTCACGTCCGAGGCTCCCTCCAATCGATAAAGGTTTGCCCGTAACGACGCCCGGCACAGAATACCCCATCTGCTGACTGTAGGTATCCATGATCCAGGCCATCACTTGGGCATCTGTGCCGACGTCTGGAGCTGGCACGTCCTTGTCTGGTCCGATCAACGGGAAGATTTCGGCTGCATAACGTCTGGTCAAACGTTGTAATTCCGGTCGTGACAACTGTTTCGGATTGATCGCTACTCCACCCTTCGCGCCACCATAGGGCAGATCAGCTAACGCGCATTTCCATGTCATCCACATGGAGAGTGCCGCAACCTCTCCCAAGTTCACATCGGGGTGGTACCGGATGCCCCCTTTTGAAGGACCGCGGGAAGAATCATGCTGCACACGATAGCCGGTATAGACTTCAACCCGGCCGTCATCCATCCGAACAGGTACGCTTACAATCAGCGACCGTTGAGGGAGTTTCAATCGTTCTCGTAAGTTGGGGTCAAGTTCCATGGCCGCGGCCGCTTGATCAAACTGCGCAACCGCAAGTCGAAACGTCGGGGTGTCAAGTTCTTGCATTGGATGATCCTTTGGTCAGGTGCGCGGCGGGGATGTCGACGTGAGGTAGTGATGGTTGTGAAGTTTTCTGCCCCATGACGTCATCCGGGAGATTCGTCCATCGAATGTTGAATACTCGTGCGAATACATCCGCTATATGTTGCATGACGAGTGGAACGGACACGGCAGACTGGCGTATCTCGGCTATGGAAGTGATTTTTCCCTGTGTCAGGCCGCAAGGCATAATCTGGGAAAAGGGGGATAAATCTAAATCAACGTTGAGCGCAAAACCGTGACTCGTGACCCCATGATCGATTCGGACTCCGATTGAGGCAATCTTCGCATCGGTATGATTCCTGTGCACCCAGACGCCAGGCTGTTTTTCGATGCGATAGCCCGTTATTCCCCATCTCAAGAGTGTATGGATTAAGACTTCCTCCAACTTTCGCACGTACTGTCTTGGCCCTGCGCAATATTGTGATAGCTTGAGGATGGGATAGCCCACGACTTGTCCAGGCCCATGGTACGTAATCGAACCACCACGATCTACCGACTGGACACTGGCGCCTGCCCGACACAGGGCTTCTATTCCGCAGCCCCAATGTGCTGCCTGGGTACTACGACCTATAGTATAGATTGGTGGGTGCTCGAGGAGCATCAATACATCCACTTGTCTTTCCGTAGTCCGCTCTGCCTGACACTGTTTCTGCAGTGTCCATGCCTCCGCGTAAGGAATCGGTTGGACGAACCGGACGAGTGCACCTGCTTGCGGGGTAGATGTCGGGAGGGACGTGTCCCTCTGTCCAAGGAAATCTTGAATCAACCGTGGCTCATGAGCAGGACTCATGCAATAACCTTCGCAGCAATGGTTTCTGAATGGATATCACGAATTGGGTGCGCGTTCTCCGAACGGTCAGTGGCACAGCCTGCCCACTCTCAGAAAGCGGGATGGAGTGCCGATCACTTCCGAGAATATACGCCTGACCCTGACCGACAGTGGGCAGCCCGATCGCCTTAAAAGGGAGATCGAAAAATCCAATCGATGGATCAGCGGGCGCGATCATCCTCTCAAGTGCTGAAGCCGTGACAGGAAGAAGGAGGTCTGGAATTGAAAAGAAGTGAGGAGCGAGAGAACTCTTCTGCATTGTGCGCAAACCTGTCATCGGGCCTCATTTACTTGAGTCGGCCTTATTGTCGCACAAGTGCACTAGTGGTGAAAGTCGTAGCACAGAAAAGGGGCCAGGATCATCCCCGCCCCTTTCTGCCCCCAAGAGTCTGTGAATTACTGGATGGCGGCGAACATTTCTTTAATCTCGGGGGTCTTCAGTTTCTTGAGCGCCTTCGCTTCGATCTGGCGAATCCGCTCCCTCGTGACTGAGAGACTCTGTCCCACTTGCTCCAGCGTGCGGGCCTGATCGTGGCCAATACCGAAGCGCAATCGGATGACAGTCTGCTCTCGTGGCGTAAGAGTGCCGAGAATGCGTTCAAGCTGGTGTGACATTTCCGTCCGATGAACATGGGCATCGGGCGGGACGGCTTGCAGGTCGGGAAGCAGTTCTCCAAATTCCGTACTTCCGTCGCCGACCGGCTTCTCCAGTGCGACCGGCTCTTGAAAGGCCTGTACCGTTTCATGGAGTCGTTCCGGTCTCATGCGCAGGGCCTGCGCTACTTCATCAAGTCGGGCCGGGCGCCCCAATTGTTGGCCGAGCCTCCTGGTCACGCGGAGGATACGGTGCGAGGCCTCAGTCTGATGAACCGGAATGCGAATGGTCCGGGATTGATCCGCCAGCGCACGCGTAATGCCTTGACGGATCCACCAGGTTGCATAGGTACTGAACTTGAACCCTTTGCGGTATTGATAGCGCTCGGCCGCTTTCATCAATCCGATATTTCCTTCTTGAACCAGATCCAGCAACGTCAGTCCACGGCCCGTGTAATGTTTTGCGACGTCCACAACAAGGCGTAGGTTGCAACGGACTAATTCGTCCTTTGCTCGTTCGAGCACGATCCGAGCTGAGCGGATGGCGGCCAACCCTTCCCTGAGTTGCTTGGCGGCGGAAGCCGGGAACTTCTGTTGGCCCGTTCCCTGTTGGATTATCTCGGTGATACTCTGCTCAGCCTTGTCGAGCACGGTGGCGGAGAGTCCGCTCAAACCTCTGACCATCTGAAGTGTGCGTTGTGCCGCGAGCACAGAGTCCGAACGCTTCAGTCGATGGAAGCCTCGGCCAGTGTGGCGTAGAGCCCTCCGAATGATGCTCGTTCCATCATCGATCTTTTTCGCCAGTGCAATTTCTTCTTCTCTGGTCAACAGGGCGCGTTCGCCGAAGGAGCGAAAATAGAGTGACTCCAACATGAATGGGCCGCCGCTCAAGCCGGTACGGGTCACGGCCTTTGTCGATTCCTCCACTTGTTCCTCTTCGGAGGTATCTCGTCCGATCACATCCAAGAGGTCGCTCGCCTCAGGATCGTCTGCATCAACGTCCTTTACAGTTGTGACAAGCTCTTCAGGATCAGGGGTCGGGAATAGATTCTTTTTCATGTTGTCGCCCCTCCTCTGATGATCCGGTGTGTGGCTCTCAAAGCTCGTGATCTCAGTCGACTTTGTTCTTGTGTCCTAGTCTATAAGAGACAGTGATCTGGCAAACGATTCACTCTGGGTTCCCTGTTGCCACGCAACTGTTGTTATCTCTCAAGCAGCAAATCCTGTGCTGGATCGTTCATGAGAGCGATGAATAGCAATCGCGAGGAAAAGACAGCATTATTAGAACGATCTAATGAGGAGACCTTAGAGAGGGTGAGGCAACCTTGCTGCAGGTGTGTGTGGGAGACGACAGAGCCATTAACCCAGCTGCCACATCTACTTCTGGGTCAACCCTTTCAGAAAGGGAGCGATCGTATCGACGGGGATAGGGAAAATCGTGGTGGAATTTTTCCCTGCCGCGATTTCGACGAGCGTTTGGAGATAGCGCAGTTGCAATGCGGCGGGATTCCGACCGATCACATCAGCCGCGTCGGCGAGGCGTTGGGAGGCTTCGAATTCACCTTCAGCGTGAATGACCTTTGCGCGGCGTTCACGCTCCGCTTCCGCTTGCCGCGCGATAGCCCGTTGCATCTCCTGCGGCAGGTCCACGTTTTTGACTTCCACGGCAGTGACTTTGACGCCCCATGGTTCCGTCTGTTGATCGATGATCCGCTGGAGATCTGCATTGATCTGTTCCCGTTTAGAGAGAAGGTCGTCGAGCTGGCTCTGTCCCAGGACGCTACGGAGCGTGGTCTGAGACATCATGGATGTGGCATTCAGGTAGTCTTCCACTTGGATGATCGCGCGTTCCTGATCCACCACTCGGAAGTAGATCACCGCGTTTACTTTGACAGTGACGTTGTCTTTCGTAATGACATCTTGAGGCGGTACATCCATTGCCACGGTGCGCAGACTGACGCGGACCAACCGGTCGATGAAAGGCACGATGATGACGAGTCCAGGGCCGTTTCCTCCATAGATCCCTTTCGCAATGCGACCGAGACGGAAGATCACGCCTCGTTCGTATTCACGAAGGACATTGAAGGTCAGCTTCATAAGTACAATCGCAAGAACGGCGAACAGCAGGAGGCCGACAGGAATGAACATGATGATTAGGCCTCTCCTTTTTGCAGCACGGGTTTGACGTACAGCGTGAGCCCTTCCACTCGCGTGACTTCGGCCTGCTCCCCTGGTTGCAACGGGCGTTCACTGACAGCCTCCCACAACTCACCATGGATCGCGAGCTGTCCCTGCGGGGCCAGCATCGTCTTTGCTACTCCGATCGATCCGACCAACTCCTCACTGCCTGTCATCGGCTGCCGACGCATGGCGCGTACGGCCATCCCGACGATAAGCATCGTTGCAATCGCGGCAAACGCCACCACCGGTATGATCATGCCCCACGATGGTTGAAGAAACTCAGCATCCGTTTTGATCAGCATGAGCGAGCCGAGAATCATCGAGGCTACGCCGCCAATAGCCAAGAGGCCGTAACTCGTAACCGTGGCTTCCAGGATAAAGAACACAATACCCAGGATCACCAGAAGCACACCAGCATAGTTCACCGGCAAAGATTGCAGGGAGTAAAAGGCCAAGATGAGGCTGATTGCTCCGACGATGCCCGGTAGGATCGCACCAGGATTGTACAGCTCAGCCATGATGCCGATGGTGCCGATCGTCATGAGCAGGTAGGCGATATTCGGATCACTTAGCGCCTTGAGCAGTTCAAGCCGAAGACCCATCGGGAATTCACGAACGGCAACATCTGCCGTATGCAGCACCACGGCACCGGTTTGAAGCGTCACTGTGCGGCCGTCTAGCTGCTTCAGTAGGATTGGCACATCGTTGGCGACGAGATCAATGATCTTCAGTGTCAAGGCCTCCCGTTCGGTGACAGAGACACTCTTGCGCACAGCATCTTCTGCCCAGGCTACGTTCCGTCCATGTTGCTCAGCGATAGATTTGATATAGGCCACGGAATCGTTCTCGACCTTTTCCTTCATCGTTTTGTCCATCTCGCCGCCGCCCATCGCGACCGGATGCGCGGCGCCGATACTCGTCCCCGGTGCCATCGCGGCAACATGGCCTGCCAACGTGATGAAAGTCCCGGCCGAAGCGGCCCGTCCGCCGGAGGGTGACACATAGATGACTACGGGAATTGGAGATGCGGTGATGTCCTTTATGATCAGGCGCATCGAGGTGTCCAAGCCGCCAGGCGTGTCCAACTTGATGATCAAGGCACGGGCCCCCTGGGTGTGAGCTTCAGACAGAGTATCGTGCAGATACTCGGCGGCAACAGGGTTGATCACCCCTTCATAGGTTGCAACAGCTACGAATCCTCCCGGTGCGGGCGCCTCCGCATGACCTGCCGCCACGCAGAGGCTTGTCGCAACGGCGATGATTGCAGTAAAGCGGAGGGAGAACTGTCTGAGAACGGGTCCACGCATCTGACACTCCATGCGCGGGAAGCGAGCGACCTGCAAGGGTGTGTGCACGGATCATACGGCTCGCCCTACAGGCTGTCAAGGAACGGGCTGAGAGAGTGTTTCAACAGTGCATGGTGTCGGCATTTGGCCTGGCGGGCCGGTCTTAGCAGATACGCGTATCGAAGGCGAGTTCGAGAATCTCTCCAAGAGGGTACATAATAGATCATATAGGAAGCCTTCTCCTGGGTTGTTGTCTTGTTGAAAACCCCACACAGCACTTCTAGAATGGGGCTCCAATGCCACCCTTTCATTCAGGCGAACGTATCCACCTGGTCGACAAAAAAGGGCGGCAGTATGCGCTAACGCTGAAGGCCGGAGAGATTTTCCAACTGAGTGGTCACAAAATTGCCCATGATGACCTCATCGGAAAGCCCGATGGTTCTCTAGTCACCCTATCCGGCAGTAAGACGATGTTGGCGCTTAGCCCTACGTTCGGTGATTATGTGCTGAAGATGCCGCGGGGCGCACAGGTGTTGTATCCGAAGGATCTCGCACTGATTCCCATGTGGGCGGATGTCTATCCTGGTGCGCGCGTATTCGAAGCAGGAACCGGCTCCGGGGCTTTGACGATGGCGCTTGTACGCGCCGTGGGCCCGCAAGGGTTAGTGGTCACTTATGAGGCTCGTGAGGATTTCACGCGGATGGCAATGACGAATATCGAGCGATACATGGGTGTGGTGCCGAATCTCATCCCACTACATCGGAACGTGTACGAGGGGATTAATCTACTCGACGATGGTCTGCCCTTCGATCGTCTTGTTCTTGATCTTCCTGAGCCCTGGCAAGTCGTACCGCATGCCGCACAAGTTCTCCGTTCCGGCGGCATATATTTGAGCTTTGTTCCCACCATTCCTCAAGTAGTGCAGACGGTTGAAGCCCTTGAGCGCGCGACGGTCTTTGGTATGGTCGAAACGTTCGAAACGCTGCTGAGGACCTGGTCGATTCAGGGCCGGAGCGTACGTCCGGATCATCGAATGGTCGCCCATTCCGGATTCATCACGGTGGCTAGAAAAATCGAGTCGGGCTTGTGGTCTGCCGTTCACGCGGGTGAGCTTGTGAGCGAAACCGCTGATATTTACAAAGAACGAGAGGATCACGTGCGATGAACCGGTTGCACGGAAAGGTTGCAGTCGTGACGGGAGGCAACGCAGGCATCGGTGAAGCGATCGCGAAAACGTTTGCACGGGAGGGAGCATCCGTCGTCATCACGGGAAGACGGCAAGGAGAACTGGACCGTGTCGTGAACGAGATCGTGAAGGAACAGGGCAAGGCTTTTGCGGTCGTCGGATCTGTTACAGATGAACCCCATGTCCAGGAAACGGTACGTCGGACTGTGCAGCGCTTCGGGCATATAGATATCTTGGTCAATAATGCCGGCATTGGTGGCTTCGGAAAGCGTTTGCATGAGATCGATGATACGACCTGGGCGCAGATCCTCGATATAAATCTGAACGGGGTGTTCCGCATGACACGAGCCGTTTTACCCGAGATGCTAAAACGAGGCAAGGGAGTGATCATCAATATCTCCTCTATTGCGAGCCTAGTCGGGCTTCCCGTTTTGCCGGCTTATGCCGCTTCCAAAGGAGCCCTCGATGCCGTGACGAGAGCTCTTGCCGTTGACTATGCCCAGGACGGAATCCGCTGCAATGTTGTGAATCCCGGACTCATCGATACGCCAATGGCCGCTCCACTCATGAGTAATTCCGAACAGCTGGATCCCATCCTGTCGCACTACCCCATCCGTCGAGCCGGGAAACCAGAAGAGGTCGCCAGTATGGTTCTCTATCTGGTTTCGGACGAGGCAGCCTGGGTTACGGGCGGAACCTTTCCCATCGATGGAGGGATGACCATCTCGTGACCAGACGTCCCCGCGAATGGTGAAGGTTACCGTCGCAGCGATTGGCGTCAATCAGTTGCTCAGAAAACCAAACGGAAATGGTGACCTCTCGAAGCCATGGATATTAATGCACATACTCAATTCTGCGGTGTAATCGGCAATCCTGTGGAACATTCACTCTCCCCCGCAATTCACAATGCTGCATTTCAGAAGCTCGGGCTGAATTTCATCTACCTGGCGTTCCGTGTGGAAGTAATCGGGGATGCGATCAAAGGGCTTCGTGCTCTTGGCAATTTTCGTGGCGCCAGCGTGACCATTCCTCATAAGGTGGCAGCCGTTCCATTTCTTGATGCTATTGACCCCACCGCGAGTCGTATCGGCGCGATCAACACAATTGTGGCTGCGGGCGGAACCCTTACCGGATACAACACTGATGCGACCGGCGCCTTGCGGGCGCTTCGCGAGGGAGGCGTAGCCTTGAAAGGAAAGCGGGTGGTCATGCTCGGTTCTGGAGGCGCAGCTCGCGCGGTAGCCTTCGCACTCGGGGCAGAGATCGGAATAGATCGCCTGGCCATACTGGGAATCGATAGCCAGGAACGCACGGCCTTGACCCGAGATCTCCGAGCAAAGACCGGGATCATCGTGCAGGAATCGTCTCTGGACGAGGGAGCGTTACAAAGAGTTCTCCCGGATTCTCATCTGTTGATTCATTGTACGCCAGTGGGCATGTCGCCTAACGTGCACGAGACTCCTGTGCCGGCGACGCTGCTCCATGCAGGGTTGACGGTTATGGATATCGTCTACAACCCTCGCGATACCCGGTTACTGAAAGATGCCAGGGCGGCAGGTTGTCGCACGATCCCCGGACTCGAGATGTTTCTTTATCAAGCTGCGGCGCAGTTTGATCTCTGGACCAACCAGCCTGCTCCAACCGACGTCATGCGTGCCGTCATGGAATCCCGCTTCTCATGAACATCGTACTGATTGGCTATCGGGGCACTGGTAAGAGTTCGGTGGCCAGGTTGCTTGCGGCGCGGTTGGGTCGCGAACTCGTGTCGACCGATGCAGAGATCGTCAGGAGAGCACAACGTACGATTCCAGAGATCGTCGCCCAGGACGGGTGGGAGTATTTTCGCGACCTCGAGTCCGATATCTGCAGAGAACTTGCTGGCCGCGACCAGCTCGTAATCGATACCGGCGGCGGTGCCGTACTTCGTGCGCAAAATGTCGAGGCGCTAAAGAAGAATGGCACGTTGATTTGGCTGGAAGCCTCCGTCGAAACGATCACCAAACGAATCGGCGGAGATAATCAACGCCCTTCGTTGACGGGGACCAAATCATACATCGACGAAGTTCAAGATGTGTTACGAGAAAGAGCGCCGAGATATCAAGCAGCAGCCGATCGCGTTATCACAACCGACGATCGATCAATCGATCAAGTGGTTGAGATACTGCTACAGGTTGCGTAAGCGTGCTCATGATTGTTTTCGCCGTGTCAGGGTAGGGTTGTTCCACTCTTTGGTTCTTGACAGGGTATTCTTCGAAGTGGTTGAAATGGCTGAAAGCGCCCGTAGCTCAATTGGATAGAGCATCGGACTTCGGATCCGAGGGTTGGGGGTTCAAGTCCCTCCGGGCGCACCAATAAATCAATAAGCTCTAAGTATCTCGCTCGCCAGAAAAAGACGCGTGTAGAAGCAGTGTAGAAATTGGGCAGCCCTCGTGACGCTCACCCTATGGAGATGGAGAAGAAGGGGATTTTGCCGAAGAGCAAGTAGCTAAGGAGCCGCCAATGAGTTTCTTCGAAGAAGACAAGCCATCAAGGTAGGACACTGCTCAAGTCTGTTTGAACGGACACATGATGAACAGTTGTGCAGATTCACAGCAGGTCTCTGATAAGAAATTTTGTCCCAGTTGCGGCGCTGCGACAACGACGACGTGTCCAAAATGCCAAACGAAGATCAAAGGTTATCACCAAATCTCCGGTGTTCTTGGCCTCGGAGGAGAGGAACCAGCCCGATACTGTGACAACTACGGTGCAGCATATCCATGGACTGAAGCTAAGATACAGGCCGCTACTCAATTAGCCTTCGAACTCAAGGATCTCACCGAGGACGAGAAGCAACAACTTAAAAATGCTTTACCCGATATCATTCGAGATTCGCCACAGACTCCGGTTGCGCTCAACGCATGGACGAAGGATCGAGCACGCCGTTGAATTGGCACAACGGCATCATCCGATTGCGATCGTTTCTGAAGAGCATCGGGCTGACCATCTGCTTTGACCTAGAAGATCAGACATGAAAACGGCGTTTAAGGGAGCTGGAGAAGAAGCAACTGCTGCCGAAGGGGAAATGACCAGCGGCGACTGACCGAAGGAGAGGAGTGGGCAGGGACCCTGCGTCGACTCAGGTGATGCGAGGCGAGCGCGCAATGGCCAAGATTCTCGTCATTGATGATGATCGGAGTGTCCGCCGTCTCCTGGAGACCTTCTTGCGGCGGAAGGGCTACGAGGTCGTGCTGGCAGACACTGGGCAGCGCGGCCTGGAGCTGTTCCGCCACGAATGTCCCGATATTATTGTGCTGGATCTGAAGATGCCCGGGATGGATGGGCTGACCGTTTTGCAACGCCTCCGCCAGCTCGATCGCGCTCAGCCAGTGATTATGTTTACAGGGACCTGGACTCCGAAGGTAGAGCAACAGGTCCGTGCCCTGGGGGTCACTGAGCTGGTCAACAAAGCCTGCTCGCAGGAGCATCTGGAGGCAGCCCTGACGCGTGCGCTCAAGAATGTCGCTCCGGTGACGTAACCGACGATTCCCGCAGCATTTCCGTGAACCCCGGTACCATCAAGGGAGCATTCCCTTCGCAGGGGTTATTGACCAGCACATAGCGTGGCCGCTTGCACAGCATCTCGCCGCATCTGCGGGAGTTCTTCCATAATCTTGGTATACGGCTCAGATCGCTTCCTAGCGGCTTCTAAGACATCCTCAACGGCGTCAGGAGTCGCAGCACCATCAACAATGTGGTGGTTTGTCCCTGTAATGGCCCCTACCCACTCCCTGTGAGACCAGCGGCCGTTGCTATAGAATATGGTGTATGGATCTCGCTCACATTTCGAGTGCAGCAGAACTACGAACAATCAAGCACCCGCATTTCGGTAAGATTCAACCCCCTAGATTTTTCACGCTGACACTCGGCACCGTCACTGGTACGAGCCGGAGAGCCGTTCTCATAGCGGACTACAGTTCCGGCAATCGCCAGACTGTAGCAGTCCAGATAGATCCACGAAATTTCATGATAACTATTGCCGGTTCATTTGTCCTGGTCACTCTGAAGGAGGGCGAAAACCGGCACCCGGTGATCCACAAATCATGGAGGATGGTGAGCCAGCGGAAGGGGGAAGGAGTCAGAGACTTCTTCGGCACCGTCAGCACGTATCTTGATTCGGATGGATTGAAGTGGGAGCATCGATTCGATCGAACACCTCACGAAGATGAGTTAATTGGCTTTGGGAGCAATGAGGAAGAAATCCTGATCATCACTCTGGAGAGCTTCTATCCAACAACAGCTCCTGGCGTTAGTGGCGTGATCGTATCCCCTTCTCCGTAGGCCTACCATCGCCCTAATCCGCTCGACAGTCCCGCTAGTGCCTCCATCGGTAACAATGTATTCCCCTCTGCTCGATGAGTGACGAGCCCAGAGGCGTATCGGCCTTCGCCACTGAGGGCTTGCGTACGCAACGACTTCTGCCCGGGCGTCGAACTCCGCTACGAGGATTCCGGAAAGGCTCCTGCCTTCAAGCGCGCAAGGTCCAGAGCAGGCGCGTCAGCGTGGCCAATTGCAGTTCCGGTATCTCTTTGAACTCAAGACCGAACAGGGAATCCTGTTCCCATCGTATCACGGCGTTGGGAACATAAATGGAAGCGTGGTGATCGGGCCGGATATCAAGTTCTAGCGGGGTATCGGGTGGAAGGTGAAGGGGGCTCATCAACCGACACCCTCCGAGGGACAGGTCGAGCACAACACCTTCCTCGAGACGCACTCCGTCAGGAGAAAGGAGACTTTTGAAATGGACCAGATACCGGGGGTACTTCCGGTGCTCCACTGTGGCGTCTCCCACCTTCCCGATTCATTGCGCCGGCGAGTCACGGGCCTCTCATCGTAGGTAGCAGACCGGAGGACGAGCGTCTACTAACGGAATCGCCAGGTGGACCAGCCGCCCGACTGCGTGAACCGACATACTTCCATGGCCCAGCCCGCGACCTTTGTCCGTTGCCTTCAACAGAGTGGGGACGTGAGAGGGATTGCCTGCCTTTCGACCTTGTGGACGGGCCTCATGTGTCTGAGCGCTGCCGGTGATCAACTGACCGTTGGCGCTTCCATGCTGCATAGGACAAGTGAATGACATGGAGATGGTTCTCAAGCGAGAGTTGTTCGATGGTATCCAGTGGTTGCCCTGCGTCAAGCCACTGCGCGAGGAGACGCGCACATTTCTCAAACTCGGCCAACGAGAAGTTCTGTTCGGCCATCAGAGCCCTTTGCCGCCCCTTAGAGCAGTGAACTGCGGTGCTTATAGCCGAGTCGTGACCGAAAGCCTATCGACGCATCAAGGATTTCTCTGTCGTATTGATACTACAAGCACCGTCGTGTTTTAGATAACAGAGACGACTGACCGGCTGTGAACATCTGTCAACTCACCGGATTTGAGACACGATCAATCGCGCATGCACTGGCGGGAGCATCAGGACGGATCGACCTCAACTATGCCGCATGCGCAGTAGTTCACAACCCCCAACACTCCGCCTCCGGCGAGGTCCTTCGATCATCCGTAATTCGTCCCTTTGAGCCCTTTCCCGTCCCCTCGGCCACCTCTCCATGCAGGTGCAGTCCCTCCATAGCGAAAGGTCCCCGGCTCGGGTGGAGGAGCCACGTCACCGTGCCATGAGATTCAGCGGGCTTAGAGCAGCCGCACCTATAACTTCCCCTTCTGACGTACTGCCTTTTTGTCTGTCCCGTCTCATGGCATCGGCTATGCCTTCTTCTAGAGGCACGGGCTACCGAACGCCCAAAGTATGGTTGGGTGATCACAGAGGTGTGACTGTGGCACGAATCCTGGTCATTGATGATCACGAATCCATCCGCCAGCTGCTCTGTACGGTGCTGGAGCGAGCCGGTCATACAGTGACGGAGGCTTCTGACGGACGCCAGGGGCTCGCGCTCTATCGAGCGCAATCCGTTGACCTGGTGATTACCGATCTGCACATGCCGGAGCTGAATGGGCTGGACCTGATCCTGGAATTCACTCGCGCCTTCCTCCATGTGAAGGTGATTGCCATCTCCGGGGCACACGACCCAGAGCTTTCCCTAGACAGGGCGAAGCTCCTGGGGGCCCGGCGGACCCTGCAGAAGCCCTTCGGCATGGATGCGTTTCTCAAGATCGTCCAGTATGAACTGGAGCACTGAATCATCGAGGTGACGCTCCTGCCGTCGAGTGGACCAGGGAGTTGAACTGGCTCCTGACTTCCAAAGAGACAACCCAGTAGGTTCGCTTGCGCCATCCTTCGATTCCCTCCTACAATGCGTCTCCAGGCGAGGTGCGCATGCCCTTCATCATCCGGACCTACCGCCGGTACCCCGTACACTGCCCCGTCACGTACAGCGCCGGTCATGCCCAGGGTACCGGCACTATGTGGGACTTCTCGGTGAACGGATGGAAACTCTCGGGCGATGTGCCGCTACGGCTTGGGCAGCTGTGTCCCTTGACCGTCACCTTGCCGAACCAAGAACGTATTATCGTGGCGGCTGCAATTGTGCGGTGGGTCCGAGGCCAGGAGTACGGCCTGGAAACCGTGGCGATTGACAAGGAGATCCATCATCGGGTGGAGCAGGTCATCAAACAACTCGAAGAGAATTCGTTTGAGAGCATCGAATGAGCCCCACCGTCCCAGATGCGACACGATATCACTCGAGGAACTCGATCGAGTGGGTGGATCATCGAGATGGGAGCGCGACTGGCGAAAGGAACAAGCCCCGTGACCGTGCGAAGCATCCAACGCAACCGCCACGCGACGTGCACGCTGCTCGAAGGAGTGCTGCAGTTTGTTGAGTATTGCTAACCATCAATTCTACAGAGAATCCAGCCGTCTTCGTGACTCCACTTCTCAATGGATAGCCGGGTGCACTTCCTCGTTCCTCTGGTGAAAGATCTTCGATTGTCTGCGCGGCGATAGGTCTTCAATAAATTCAGTGGGTTTCCTGCCTCCCACTGGCATAGCTAGCTGTCCACATTTTTAAGCGGGACAGTACAGGGTGCATCATCCCCCCACCAAAGTTGCATAGACTTTTCTGGCCTCCAGCGGTAGCCTTTTCACCGTGCGCAGAATCCAAGGGGTGGCTGAATCGTGCTACGCTATAGCCAAGGCCCTGCAGGACTTTCTAGAAGGGGATCTTTCGATCAAAGACTGCGGCAGGCGTGGACTAGACATTGCCCCTGCTGTGGCCGCTGGTTGACCAAGCAGGACCCTGCCGTACCCTGGATCTGTTCTTGTGGATGGTTGAGTGGATAAGACCATTGTCAGCGAGAGGAGGGTCGCATCATGAATCATGCAGTCCTCCATGACGTTCGAGCTGGGTTTTTACTAATAGTCGGGTTGGCCATGTTGGCCTTCATTTGTGCTCTAGCCGCGCTAAGTACAGTGATGCGCCCTGCTCGATGGGCTGATCGCAAGTCGGCCCAGTTCTAAGCCGTCTCCCCGGACTTTTTCTTTTTCAGCCGATCACAGAGGGGTGACTGCCCTCTGCCTCATCATAACTCCCTGATAACTCATTGAAGAGCCATCTATAACTGACTGACAATTAAAGTGAAATTATGCTGATGGCCAGCAGTGCCTCATGTTTTTATTCAGGTGCTATAGTTCATTTAAGCGGCTCAAATATAATTCAAAAAAAATGGGAGAAGAATCATGATCCGAACTCCAATGAAAATGGGTATCGTGGCAGGAATGGGGCTGGTTCTATTGGTCGGCCAAGGCTGTAGTATGAAATGGCTGCAATCGGACGGAGAGACGAATGCAGGGTCTGCCCAAAAAGGTGGTTCAGGGGGAGGGTTAAGTGGTTTTTCTAAAAATCCCTCGGAAGAGCGTTTGGGGAAGGGAGGCGATATCGTGTCGCTTTCCCCTTCAGGGGCAGCTGCCCGTCAGCGTGTGGAGATTACGAAAGAGGAAAAAGCGGCCATCGAGGCTGGCTTACTGGACGTATTTTTTGGATACGATCAATGGTCCCTTTCAGATACCGGCATGCAGGCATTAAGCCACGACGCGACGTGGCTGAAAGACCATCCCGGAGCAGTAATGAAGGTCGAAGGCCACTGCGACGAACGGGGCACGGCCGATTACAACATTGTGCTGGGGGATAAGAGGGCCAAGGCTGCGCGCGGCTATCTGATCGAGTCCGGTGTCGCTTCCAAGCAAGTGGTGATCGTGTCGTACGGCAAGGCACGTCCTTTCTGCACGGAATCAAATGAATCCTGCTATGAGCAGAACCGTCGTGGTCACGTATTGTTGAATGTGAAGAAATAGCCGAGCAATTCGCGACATCAAAAGAACCCCGGTGCTTCTACGATACGAGCCCCGGGGTTCATTGCTGATTGGAGTGAAGCAGGTATGACTTTTCCGAAGAGTGAGCGGAGTTCCCAAAAGAAGTATCCCCAGTCTGACGTAATAGTAGAGGAGCCTCCTAGGGAAAAGCGCCGGCAACCACGATTTACATCACAGTTCAGAAGTACTATTTCAGGGGGGCAACGAGAAGGCCAAGGCCGGACACGGGACCTCTCTGCCGGCGGCTGCATGATCGAAACGGATTTCCCGGTTGCCGTGGGGGCTTCGTTTGAATGCCGCATCTATGTTCCCGGGCTTGACTGGCCTTTGCGGATCGACGAAGCTCAGGTGCGGTGGGTGAAGGCCGATACATTTGGGATTCAGTTCATGAAGATTCAACCTGAGGAGGAAGCAAAACTCAAACGGGTCATTGTCAGCCTCACTGAAGAGCTTAGGACATAAGTATTTTCGTACCCCCTCCTTCCTTCTGCTTCATCTAGTTTGATCGATTTCCTATCGTTAGTTTGAGGACACCTCGGCCTTCGTATGGGACGGTTCGCACCGTCAGAGCCACCTATGGTATAAGGCGGCAGAGGGAACTGAAGGAAAGTGAAGCCGCCCTCTACGTATTCCCAGGTCAATAATCAGAGATCTACGCGATGAAACAAGTCGAGCCTCTAACAAAGAGTGCGTTCAGTATTGCCACCGTAGCCGGTGGTTGCTTTTGGTGTCTTGAAGCGGTCTATGACCAAATGAAGGGCGTAAGAGCGGTTGAGTCCGGTTACACGGGCGGTCAGGTCGATCATCCAACGTATGAAGCCGTGTGTGGCGGAAAGACCGGTCACGCAGAAGCGGTACGTATCACATTTGACCCCTCCGTTGTCAGCTATCGTGAATTACTCGAGGTGTTGTTTGTCATCCACGATCCTACAACTCTCAATCGGCAGGGGTACGATGTCGGGACTCAATACCGGTCGGCAATTTTCTACCATACGCCCGAGCAGAAGCAGGTTGCCGAAGAGGTGATCGCCGCAGTGACGAAGGAGAAGCTCTATGCCGATCCGATCGTGACAGAAGTCGCTCCTGCCGGGACATGGTATGAAGCCGAACCCTACCACCAAGAATATTTTGTTCGGAACCCATTCCAGGGCTACTGCACCGCGGTCGTCGGGCCGAAAGTGGTCAAGTTCCGCAAGCAATTCGCGTCGAAATTGAAGGCGTGAGCTGGCCCGGGTTTTTTGTCTCCAGAACAACTTCTCAATAGGACGGCCTATCCTTCGGTGAGAAGGCACCTGAGGCCGGTATATACGGGATAGCGACTGCTCGCATCGGTTCCTGGTCGGACGATGTGAGCGGTCCCGAATCCTGTCAACGCTGCAGCATCCAGTTCGCCTTCCGCGTCAGAGAGAAAAAGAATGTGACGGGGCTGCAGGGCGATCTGTTCGCTGATCGCCCGGTAGCTGGAAGCAGCTTTCTTTTCGCCTACCCTGGTGTCGAAAAAGTGCTCGAAGAACGATGTCATATCTCCGGCGTTCGTGTGGGCGAAGAGAAGCCGTTGGGCCTGTTCAGAACCAGACGAGTAAATTCCCAGGCGAATGCCTCGTTCCCGCCAGTGTGTTAATGCCGGCAGGACATCGTCATAGAGTTCCGGTACAAATGCCCGTTGTCGGTAACCCTCCTCCCAGATCATTCCTTGCAAGGCTTTGAGGCAGGCCAGTTTTCGGTCCTGATCCATCCAGTCGGCTAGCATGGCTGGCAGCTTTTCATATAGAGGGCGGTTACCTGTCTCCTGTTCGATGACATCCTGGCATGCCACAGTCCAATGGAACACATCTGGATCGAGACGCCGCTCGTGGAGGAAAGACGCAAGACGGCGTTTTGCGAACGGGAAGAGGATGTTGCGGACGAAGGTGATCGGAATAAGGGTACCCTCGATGTCCATGAGAACGTATCGGACCATGCGGAGGCTACCAGCGATACCGGCGATCGATTCCGGAATTCGTATAACGAGGAACCCAGCCTGCTTGATCGGTGAAAATACGAATCGCACACACCTTCGGGAGATCGCCTAGATCAAACCAGTGCTTTGTGTAGGCCGGGACAGAAATCAGATCCCCTTGCTCGCACAGCAGAGCAAAGACTTCATCGCCACGTCTTTCCACGTGAAACCAAAATAATCCTTGGCCTTCAACAAAGACACGCACTTCATCCTCGCTGTGAGTGTGCTCCCGGATGAATTTTTCACGAATTCCTTCCAGATTCTGCGTGTGTTCATCCACACGTATGACATCCGCCGTCCGGTACCCGCCTTTTTCCATGAGGGGCTTGAGCAGGTGGTCATAGGCGGCGAGGATCTGTTCGTTCGCGGCTCCGGAAGAGAGATCTCTGCCCGCTGGCCATCGTTCATAGACGATACCTCTCTGGTCGAGAAAAAGCCGGACTGCCGGCGGATCGCGTAACGTCACGTTCTTATCGGGTATTCGCAGAGTGGCCATGCAGTGATACCTCTCGTTGGCATTGGAGGAGATATTCGAAGACCTCGAGATGGCGTTTCGCTTCAGGCATGTCCTTGCCCCACGCATAGAGGCCGTGTCCTGCCAGCAGGAATCCATAGCAAGGGCGATCTCTCGAAAGAGACCGTTCTATGCGCGTCGACAATGCCTGCATATTCTGTGAGTTCGGAAAAATCGGCAATGAGATCTCTGCCTCGTGCGTATCGACACCGTTCAATCCCTTCAGTAATTCCCACCCTGAGAGCCGTATGTGCCCTTCGTCGCACGCTATCTGAGAGAGTAGCGCTGCCGGGAGCGAGTGCGTATGAAGCACGGCCCCGGCCCCCATTATGCGATAGAGAAGCAGATGGAGGGGAGTTTCAGCCGAAGGCTTCAGTCCATCTTTATCAAGAGATTTGCCATGTTGGTCGACTGCGATGATGTGCTCGATCTCAATCGTGCCTTTGTCGCCCCCCGAACTAGTAATCGCGCAATAGGCGGGGCCGGAGTCTTCCGGTAACCGCACACTATAATTTGTGCTTGTTGCAGGAGCCCAGCCCATACGAGATGCCCACCGAGCCGTCTGGACCAGTTGCTCTGCAAACATCTTGAAATCAGGGTCGTGTGCCACGAGTGACAACCTGCCCTCTAAAGTCGGACGGTTTTTGTATAGCGAATTCCGGAATTCAACGCAACGGCGGTTTCGCCAGGGGTCGCACGATCATAAGACCGATATCCGGGCGCATGTCAGATGCCGTCGGTCTCATTCCATTCGTAAAGTGGCAAGCCTTATGAGAGTGAGGCATGGTCTTGGTCCAGCCAGGCGTCTTCTTCCCCCCCCATCTGGTCGGATGCGCGCAGACCGACGAAGTCGAACAGCCGTCGGTCCAGGAGAAGCGGTGGTGCCACATTCGACAGGGCCGCAAACATACTGTCGGTACAGCCAGGAGACCGTTGTTCCCATCCGTGCAAGAACTCCTTTACCTGTTTCCGCTTGAGATCTTCCTGTGAGCCACAGAGATCACAGGGAATGATGGGAAATGCGCGCAGCTCCGCATACCGAGCAAGATCGCTTTCCCGCACGCCGGCCAGCGGGCGGATGACCACATGTCGCCCGTTTTTTGATCGTAGTTTCGGCGGCATTGTCTTGAGTTTGCCGGTATAGAATAAGTTCAAAAGCAGCGTTTCAACAATATCATCGCGGTGGTGACCTAATGCGATCTTGGTCGCGCCCAATTCCGTCGCCACGCGATAGAGGATGCCACGGCGGAGTCGTGAGCACACTGAACAGGTCGTGTGCCCGTTGGGGGTGAGTCGCTTGACGATTGAGTAAGTGTCCCGTTCTTCGATATGAAACGGGACTCCGATGTGCGAAAGATAGTCGGGGAGTACATGGGCAGGAAACCCGGGCTGCTTCTGATCCAAGTTCACTGCAACGAGATCGAAGTGAATCGGAGCACGCTGTTGCAAGACTAATAATAAATCGAGCAGAGCATAGCTGTCTTTTCCGCCTGAGAGGCAGACCATGATCTTGTCGCCATCGTTGATGAGGCCATACGTTCCAACCATCTCCCCAACGAGGCGAAGCAGTTTGGTCTGCAGTTGTTTCGTGGCTTCGTCCAGTTTTGTACGTGGGCGAGAAGGACTTGCCGAATGTGCCATAGGTTGGCATTCTACGCGCTCAACTATGTGGCTGTCGATCTTCCACCGGAGACCTCATGGAGAAAGATGAATGTCGATCGAGCAGGAAATTTCAGTCAGTCCTATTCGTGTGTACGGGGAACATCTTTAGGAGTGTGACGGCGGAATACGCGCTCAAGGCAAGACTCGAGGCCGGCATGCATTGCGTCGTCAATTCGGCCGGAATCGACGTCAAACCGCAATCGATGCATGACTGGATCCGGATCCGATTGTGCGAGAAAGGCGCTGATCCATCCGGCCACTTCCAAAGGCAACTGACCAAGGAGATGGTCAAGGCTGCCGATCTCGTCGTGGCAATGGGAAGAGACCACCAGGTCTTCATCCGGGAACGATTCGGGCGAGACGTTCCACTTTTCCATCAGATCTGTCTCGAATTCGATAAGCCAATTCTGGATCTGCACGAAGCGATACCGGATTGGGAAACCGATCCTGAGCGGTCCCGCGCCTACGTGTGTTCGGTGATCGATGTGATCTGGGACACGGCTCCAGCACTTCTTCCTCGTCTCAGTTAGTCCGGGTTTCCTGTTCCTCCTGCCCACATCAGTTCATTCTTGGACTCCCTTGGACATTTTTTCACCTATTGATTAAGCGTCATAGTCGGAGCAATCATGAAGCAAGTGGTATATTTTCCATAGCGCTTCATGCAGGTTGATCACGCGGAACATGGTACCGATGCAACGATCACAGTCTCAGGTCATCACGTCATCCGACAACCGTGAGCACGAGCCGGAATGGGTCTCATGGTCCAACGAGAAGCTTCTGGACCTTCCCATGAACCGGCTTGGCGTCACCCTCGATGGGACATTTTTGTCGGAACAGATCCAGCAACTGTGTGCCGAACTCACGGCCCGACAGCTTGTCTTTCGCCCTCACTTCTGGTTGTCCAACGAATGGTTTACCCCTGATGGTGTGCCGGGAATTGCCGTGCCTTTTTATCTGGCCCATCCACGGCTCGCCAAACTTGAAATGGACCAAATGCTCGAGGTTGAGGGTGGGACTCCGGAATGGTGCATGCGAATACTGAGACATGAGGCCGGCCACGCCATCGAAAACGCCTATCGCCTCCGCCGTCGTCGCCTCCGACAGCAGGTCTTCGGACGTTCGTCTGATCCCTATCCCAGATATTACAGCCCCAGGCCCTATAGTCGGAGCTTCGTGCGGCACCTCGATGTGTGGTATGCGCAAAGCCACCCGGATGAAGACTTTGCGGAGACGTTCGCAGTCTGGCTCACGCCCGATTCAGCATGGGCCGACCGCTACAAGGGGTGGCCGGTGCTCAAGAAGCTCCAGTATGTCGATGGGCTGATGAAGGGACTGGTTGATGTTCCGCCCAACGTCATCACGAATGAAGAAATCGACACGTTGTCCGACCTGAAGAAGACTCTGCGCGAGCATTATGAGCGGAAGCGCAAGCACTATGGGACTGAACGACCGTCATTTTACGATCCGGACCTGAAGCGACTGTTTTCCGACGCCCCCGCCCATGCGGATAAACCAAGCGCCGCCACGTTCCTGAACCGCTTCCGAAAAGAGGTGCGCCGCAAGGTCGCTGCCTGGACCGGCGAATACCAATATACGATCGACCAGGTCTTGGAGGACATGATTGAGCGCTGTCGACAGCTCCACTTGCGACTGCCGCTTGCGGAAGAGCAGGCGAAGCTGGACTTCACGATTTTACTGACCGTCCACACCATGACCTACTTGCGCAGCGGACGGCATAAGGTGGCGGTATGAAACGGCTCCGAATTCTCGTGTTGATGCACAAAGATTTGGTACCCCCCGATTCTCCCAACGGGCAGGACGTGGTTGGAGCCGAGTGGAAGACGGAATACGATGTAGTCTCCACGCTCCGCAAGATCGGGCATGACGTCAAGCCGCTGGGAGTCAAGAGCGATCTCGGGGTGATTCGATCGGCCATAGAAGACTGGAAGCCGCACATCGCCTTCAATCTGCTCGAAGAATTCGACGGGGTGGCGGTATACGACCAGAACGTCGTATCGTATCTTGAGCTCCTTCACGTGCCCTACACCGGCTGTAACCCGCGTGGGTTGATGCTTGCACGCGACAAAGCCCTCTCCAAGAAACTGTTCTCGTTCCATCGCATCCCGTTCCCGGATTTTATGGTGGTGCCCCAGGGAAGGACGGTCAAGCGGCCCAAGTGGCTGTCCTTTCCATTAATTGTCAAATCGGTGACCGAAGAGGCGTCACTCGGGATCTCTCAGGCGTCCATTGTCCAGGATGACGATAAACTCAAGGAGCGAGTCGAATTTATCCACACAAGTGTAAAGACCGGGGCCCTCATCGAGCAGTACATCGAAGGGCGTGAATTCTATGTTGGAGTGATGGGCAATGGGCATATCCACGTCCTGCCGGTGTGGGAATTGGTCATGGACAATCTTCCGGACGACGCCCGTCGGATTGCGACAGAACGCGTCAAATGGAGTCGTGCCTATCAAGACAAATATGGGATTCGGTCGGGTGAAGCCAGAAATCTTCCTGAAGGGAAAGCGGAGGAGATTCAACATCTCGCGAAGCGTGTCTATCGCGCTCTCGGCCTGAGCGGCTATGCACGTATCGACGTGAGAATGGATCGGGAGGGGAATGTGTACGTGCTGGAGGCCAATCCCAATCCACAAATCGCGCACGACGAAGATTTCTCGGACTCGGCAGAGAAAGCCGGCTACACCTACAAAGATCTGTTGCAAGAATTGCTGAACATCGGACTTCGCTGGCAGCCGGCCAAAGTGGCATAGCCACCTCCTATCTCCCGCCACGCATCTTCGAATACTTCTCCGGAATTTGTCAGAGCGCCGTATCCTCGCAAAGTTCCACCGAAGTGTCTGCGCCTATGTGGAGCGAGCTGCCGAGAATTTCTAGGGAGCTTTCTCTTGCCGTATCTAGGGGCCGAAGCGAAAACCAAAGAGCAGGGCAACACTTGTTGTGTCATTTTCCGGCAGCGACGGAGAAAGGTTGATGTCGTGGAGATTGACCATCAACGTCGAAGATAAGGCGAGGTTGTGAGTGGCCTGGTACTCCGCTGAGATGCCGATAGGAATGTACCAGCTCGTGTCGTTACGGTCGATGCGCGCTGGGCCGGCCCCGCGATCCAGGTCCGCATGGAGCAGTCCGAATCCCGTAAACGGTACCAGGTTGATGCCGCTATTGAGGCGGAAGTAGTAGCGAGCGACTCCGGCGAAGGAGATCTGAAACAGGTCACCCGTCGGGCTGATCTGCATCATCGGTCCGACAGAAAAATTTCGATCGAGGTAGTAGTCGCCGTTGAACGCCAGGGTGAACACCGTGTTATCGACCGTGCCGGTAGTGAATCCCAGCCCGCTGCCGAATCCCCAACGCTGTTGGTCTGCTTGGACGGAAGGCGCTCCCACGACTGTGCCCGTGGCCATGATAACCAACAGACTGGCCGCGAGGATCCATCGGGACAATGTACGGGGGATCTGTCGAATCATGCCGGCGGACTCTAGCACAGAGGGCCGGTCTGGACAAGTTGCAAGGGCACACCGGTGACAGTAAAGTACCCGCTCGCCGCTCCTACGGACAACGAGGGAAATGAGCATGTCTGCGAATTCGATGACACCGAGACAAGCAGCGAATGCCCTGATCGCCGCGATACCGATCGGCGTATCCGTTCAGCAGCTGGAAGAATACGGCATTGAGGCCACGACGGAACAGGCTCAGGCAATCACGCAGGAAGTGCTCTCGCTCAACCTGTTTTGGATCTTCGCCGCCATCGAGGCGCATATCCCTCAGAAGTACCAGTCTGCGCTGTCGGAACTCATCCTGGATACGATAGAAGCAGGATGGAATACGACCGTTCCAGCCGGTTCGACTGCCTGGTCCACCTACCTCCACGAATGGCAGGATCGTCGTCGTCGGTACAGTCGCTTAGTCGAAGAAGGGATGAGTCCGGTTGCGGTGAGTACAGAAGCGGCTGCATTGATGGAAGAGCGCCGATTGGTCCAAGACGCAGAACGACGAAATCTCCTGACCCTGTTAATCGATTTCGTGCCGGTCGACACCTACGGGCAGCTACTGGAAAATGTCGGATAACTTTTTGCCCGCCGCCTGTCAGAGGTAGCGGTGATCGAGGACCTTCCCTGTTGCGTCCAACTCATACAGCAGCGGCGCCCCGGTTGGGATATTCAGTTCAAGAACCTGTTCTCGGGAAAGCTGCTCCAATTCCATGACGAGCGCCCGTAAGCTGTTTCCGTGCGCCGCGACGAGAATCGTGTCCCCTTTTAGAAGACAGGGCTTAATCTTGCGTTCATAGTAGGGCAACACGCGCTCCGCAGTATCTTTCAGACTTTCTCCCCCCGGCGGGCGCACATCGTAACTTCTCCGCCAGATCTTCACCTGTTCATCGCCGTACTTCTTCGCCGTTTCCGCCTTGTTCAGCCCTTGCAATTCGCCGTACAGCCGTTCGTTCAACGCCTTGTCTTTCTCGATCGGGATACCGGTCTGGCCGATGGTTTCGAGCACCAGTCGCAACGTCTCGATTGCGCGGGTCAACACGGAAGTAAAGGCGCGGTCGAACGTGAAGCGGAGCAGCTTCGCGCCCGCGTGCTTCGCTTCCTCAATGCCACGGGGTGAAAGCGGCACATCGACCCAACCGGTGAAACGGTTTTCCAGGTTCCATTGCGATTCACCGTGACGAAGCAGGACTAATTGAGCCATGATGCGTTCCTCTCAAGCCTGAAGGGATATGTTCGCGGGCCAAAGCATACTGGAACAGGTGCTATCTAAGTCAAGCGGTACTGTTCGTCAGATTCCGGCAGCACCCTGTCCTCAATGTTTTTCATGCGAGATACCCAGGCTCCATGCCAATCATGGCGCGATTCAGTCAGGGAGCCAAGCAGATCAATGGCTGACCTGGGCCCACCAGCATGCCGACCGGCTCGATCCGTTGAGAAACGAGTGAAAATACACTCATTTCCTCTCCCAAGGCGGGATGATTTCCTAGCATGAAAAGCGTATCCTTCGGCACCAACGACGGCGAGAAGGGGAGTGAGGTCTGCCAGTGAGCGACGAGCTAGACGTTCTAAAATCTGTGACCGCACAATTGGAAGGGGCTGGCATTCCCTATATGGTGACCGGCTCGATGGCGGCAAACTTCTACGCCGTTCCTCGGATGACCCGCGACATCGACCTCGTCATTGAACTATGAACTATCCGAGCGGGATGTAAATCGAGTCATTGGCCTATTTCAACAGGAGTACTATATCGATCGCGACATGGTCCAACGAGCCGTACGAGACCATGCCATGTTCAACATGATTCACAACGTCTTGGTGGTCAAGGTAGACTGTGTCGTGAGAAAAGAGACGGAATACCGTCGAGAAGAGTTTGCGCGTCGTCGGGCGGTCTCCGTCGCAGGCCAGATGGTCTTCATCGTGTCGCCCGAAGATCTCATCCTTTCCAAGCTGGATTGGGCCAAGGAGAGCCGGTCTCAGATGCAACTGGACGATGTCCGGAATCTGCTCCGATCAGTGCAGGGACTCAACACAGAATATCTGAATCGATGGGCAGATCGATTGGGGCTGACCACACTCTACCAAGAGGTACGTCAATGAAGGATACGCCGGTCGAAATGGACGCCCGCTATCGGGACATGCTCATGCAGCAGAGCGGAGAAGAACGGCTCAAGATGGGGTGTGCGATGCGCGAGACAGCGCGTGCCCTTGTCGAAGCCTCCATTCGGGAACAAGACCCACAGGCCACCCCTGAAGCTGTCCGCAAAGGCCTCTTCCTCCGTTTCTACGGGCACGAATTCGATGCCGCTAGCCGGGAGAAGATTCTCGCTGCCATTGAGTCCGCAAGTCATCCCGTCACCAAGTAGCGGGCCCTTGTCGTTCGGGTGTCTATCTGGTTTGTCTTGTCTGTTTCGTCTCTCTTGTTCATTGCACCAGATAAACCAGAAAGACCAGCCCCGTGTCGCGGCAGTCCCGCCAGTCGTGCTCTTCTCGCCCCCTGCCCCACAGATCAGCTAGCCCAGACCAACCGCCCTCAACCCTCAGGACTCCTCACTTCACCATTCACCATCCAGCATTTAACATTTCGCTCCATCTCCCTCAGAAGGGTGGATGCTTTCATATGGTAAAAAGCGTATTCTTCGGCGCTAAAGTTACTCAGAGTTTTCGAGTAGGCAGTGGCGCGCGGGTCGCGCACCAGAAGAAGGAGCAAGGCCATCAATGGCAAACAAAGGGAAGGTAGATTCTAAACCTGAGACTGGTGCGAACCTCGGCTTCGAGGCCAAGCTGTGGCAGATGGCCGACGGCCTCCGTAACAACATGGACGCGGCGGAGTACAAGCATGTTGTCCTCGGCCTGATCTTCTTGAAATACATCTCCGATGCCTTCGAGGCGAAGCACGCGGAGCTTGAGGCGGAGAGAAAGAAAGGCGCTGATCCGGAAGATCCCGACGAATACAAAGCGGCAAGTATCTTCTGGGTGCCGAAGGAAGCACGCTGGTCGTATCTCAAGGCGAACGCGCCGCAGCCGACGATCGGCACGCTGGTAGACGACGCGATGAGCGCGATCGAGCGCGACAATCCCTCCCTGAAAGGTGTGCTACCCAAAGACTTCGGACGCCCGGGCCTCGACAAGCAGCGTCTGGGTCAATTGATCAATCTCGTCAGTGATATCGGCTTGGGAAGTCCCGCCGATCGTGCGAAGGACATCCTCGGTCGTGTCTATGAGTACTTTCTCGCGCAGTTCGCCAGCGCCGAAGGCAAGAAGGGTGGGCAGTTCTATACGCCGTCGCGAGTGGTACGAGTGCTGGTTGAAATGCTTGCCCCTTACAAGGGGCGAGTCTATGACCCTTGTTGCGGCTCGGGCGGCATGTTCGTCAGCAGCGAGAAGTTCATCGAGGCTCACAGCGGCAAACTCGGCGACATTTCCATCTATGGGCAGGAATCCAATTACACCACCTGGCGACTCGCTAAGATGAACCTGGCAATCCGGGGTATTGATGCACAGATTGCCCACGGCGACACCTTCCACAACGACAAGCATCCAGACCTCAAGGCCGATTGGGTCTTGGCCAATCCTCCCTTCAACGACAGCGACTGGCGTGGCGAACTCCTCAAAGATGACAAGCGCTGGGCTTACGGGATCCCGCCCACTGGGAACGCGAACTTTGCCTGGGTGCAACATTTCATTCATCACTTGGCGCCTACCGGACTCGCCGGCTTCGTGCTCGCGAACGGCTCGATGTCGTCGAATCAGTCGGGCGAGGGCGAAATCCGCAAGGCGATTATTGAAGCTGACCTCGTGGATTGCATGGTCGCGCTGCCTGGCCAGCTCTTCTATTCAACGCAGATTCCCGTCTGCCTATGGTTTCTCGCACGGAGCAAAAGGAATGGACGTTTCCGTGATCGACGTGGCGAGACGCTCTTTATCGATGCGCGGAAAATGGGCACCTTGGTCGATCGTGTTCATCGAGAGCTGAGCGATGAGGACATCTCGAAAATCGCCGGCACCTATCACGCCTGGCGTGGCGACCTGCCTGCGCCTGAGCTTCGGCAGGCAGGCAAGAGTGTCGGTACATACGCTGACGTCCCTGGCTTTTGCAAGGCGGCCAAGGTCGACGACATCCGCAAGCACGGCCACGTGCTCACGCCAGGCCGCTATGTCGGCGCTGAAGCACAGGAGGACGACGGTGAGGCGTTCGAGGAAAAGATGAAGCGTCTTACAACGACGCTGCGCAATCAACAGGCCGAGACCGCCAAACTCGACGCCGCCATCAAAAAAGAACTGAAGGCTTTGGGATATGAGGTCTGAGCATCGATTCGCTGAGCTGGGCAACTGTCTGAGCTTAGTTATTGATCACCGAGGAAAGACTCCGAAGAAACTCGGCTCTGATTGGGTTACTGGGGGTGTGCCGACTGTTTCGGCAAACAACGTCAGAGACGGGAGACTCGTAGACGAAGACTCGATTAGGTATGTGACACACAACGTCTACAAACGTTGGATGAAAAATGAAGATGTACAACGAGGCGACTGCTTACTGGTCTCAGAAGGAGCGACACTTGGCCAATGCATGTATTGGGATGAAGAATACCCTATAGTGCTCGGACAACGCCTCTTCTGTCTGAGGGCGAATCCTCAGGTCTTGTACTCACGCTACCTCTATTTCTACATGACCTCTCACAGTTTCCAATCGGAAGTTGTGGCACGGTCCACCGGAACGTCCGTTCCTGGACTCAGACAAACCGAGGTTCTGAAGTTAAAGATCAGGCTGCCGCCGATCGAAGACCAACGCATAATCGGTGACATCCTTTACAAGCTGAACAAGAAGATCGACCTGAACCGGCGGATGAACGAGACGCTGGAGGCGATGGCGCGAGCGCTCTTCAAGTCGTGGTTCGTCGACTTTGACCCTGTCCGCACCAAGATGGAAGGTCGCGAGCCCGGCTTGCCCACACCTCTGGCCGACCTCTTCCCGGATTCCTTCGAGGACTCGGAGCTTGGCGAGATTCCGAGGGGGTGGGAGGCGGGTGCGCTTGGTGACTTCCTGTACCAGCGCGTGGAGCGCTGTGCAGCGTCCCCGGAGACGGCAGCTCGTCCATACGTCCCCATCGACTGCATTTCAGCGAAATCACTCTTTCTGTCTGAGAGCAAGCCCGGTGAAGAAGCTCAGAGCAGTCTCACAAAATTCTACAAGGGTGACATCCTGTTCGGAGCAATGCGACCGTATTTCCACAAAGTGTGTATCGCCCCGTTCGACGGGACGACCCGTACGACGGCCTTTGTTCTGTATCCACGACAGGCGGACGATTTTGCTTTCGCGACATTGCAGTTGCACCACCCAGATACGATCGATTTCGCAACCCGGCATTCCACAGGAAGCACAATCCCCTACGCGGTCTGGACGGATTCGCTCGACACCATGCCTGTAGTTGCCCCGTCCCAAGACATTCGCAAGGCGTTCAATCACCTGGTGCGACCGATTCTGGCGCGCATTCCTGAGCCTTACTTCGAGAACCGCACCCTCGCCACCCTGCGCGACACGCTGCTGCCCAAGCTCATCACGGGCGAACTGCGGGTGGGGTTCACATGCAAATTGGCGCAGGAAATAACATCATGAGCACGAATTCTTCTTTATTGTCGAAAGAAGTGACCGCACTGGTTCACCACGTCGAGTTGAACCGTGCAGGCTGGTGGGACAAGGCAGTTCAGAGGCTCGTTTTGGCCGCTGTATGGCTCTCTGACCACACGCCCAAGCCGGATGAAATCCAGACAACACTAAAGAACGAATTTCAACTTTCTCTCAGTACGGCGAAACTATCATCAGCTCTCAGTTCCTTGGAATCGCAGAATATGTTGATCCCGTTTCCTAACGGCTCTTATCGAATACCAGACAAACAACGGTCGGACTTTGAAGGAGAAATTGCGGATGCTGAGAAGGTAGCATCTGACGCTCGCGTTGTCTTTTTTAAGCTCGTGACTGAATTGTGCGCTGGACTGGACCCGCAAACTGTGTGGAGTGCGTTCGAGTCAGAGTTCCTCGCCCCCTTAATCAAAGAGGTCGGCGCCAACGCATATCGACTCATTGCCGGTGAGCGGTCGATTGTGGATAAAAGTCTCGTCGGTCGTTTCTTGGCACGATTCAAGCCAGAATTTCATCCCAAGCTCAACGAACTTGTCACAACATTTCTCGATCCCAAGAAAGAGGAAGTTCGAGCGCACATCAGTCGAATGCTGCACGCACGCTTTTGCGTCGAGGCAAGCGGATTGTCAGAAAGCATCATTGAGAAGCTCAGTGCGACCGTCGGGAAACAGATCCGCTTTCGCGTATTCGTGGATACGAATTTTCTCTTTTCGCTACTCGAATTACACGAAAACCCTTCGAATGCAGCTGCGCGTGAACTCCAAGAACTAATTTCTCAACTGAAGTCCAACCCGAAGATTGAGCTGTTCATCACTCCTCGCACTATTGATGAAGCAAAAAGTTCAATCGCGTTAGCTAAGTTCAAACTTTCCGGGATTCCTGCTGGCCGAAACTTTACCCAAGCCGCTCTACAAGTGAGTTTCTCTGGAATGGCTGAACGGTTTCTGGAAGAGCGCCTGCGGCGAGGCGGAACGCTTAGTGCAGAGGACTGGTTTGATCCATATCTAAACGATTTTGTGCCAATTGCTCGGGCGAAAGGGGTCGAACTGTTCAATGAAAAACTCGACTCCTACTCATTGCGACAAGACGTGGTCGATGATATCGACCTCGTGATGAAGTCTCAGGAGAAACTGCCCCTCATCAGGCGCAAGTCTTATGAGAAGGTCGCGCACGACATGATTCTATGGCACTTCGTGAACGACAAACGCTCCGCTTACATCGAATCACCCATCGACGCTCAAGATTGGATACTCACTGTAGATTTCAGGCTGATTAGTTTTGACGAGCACAAGCAGAAGGAGTCCGGTTCGAAAGTCCCATTGTGCCTCCATCCAACCTCGCTGATGCTGCTTCTACAGTTTTGGGTGCCCAGGACAAAGGAATTTGAGGAAGCTATTCTTGGCAGCTTGCGTCTCCCATTCCTCTTCCAAGAATTTGATGCGGAAGCCGAGCGAACCAGCCTGAAAATCTTAAAGTGTCTTGGGCGGTTTGAGGGAGGAAACGAGATCCCAGAGCAAACGATAACCCAGGTCATACTAAATGAAGGGCTACGTTCACGGCTGAAGACTGAACAATCTGAGGAGAAAGAGATTGCATTGATTCGTGATGCCCTCGTTGAAGAGATGAAAGCACGAGGTGACGCTGAAGCCAACAAGTCGCGGCAGTTGGAAGCTGACCTCACTTCCCTCGATGCCCAGAAGCGGGCAAAAGATGAGGAAATACAGAAGTTGATGACAAAGGTTGCGGAGGAAGAATCTCGATCAAAGGCAGCCAGTGGGCAACTCGCAGAACAAGGCAGGGAAATTGACGAATTGAAATCTAAATGGGACAAGATGGAAGAGGTCAAGAAGCATCGCCTCGCGCTAGCCAGCTACTTTGGGCTACTTGCTGCAATCATCTTGGTGTCATGTCTAGCTGCGTGGCTTGTTGAGCCGCTGTTTCCATCGTGGGCAAAAATCATCAGTACGACACCAACAAGAGTTCTGATGGCTGTTTTAGTGTTTGTTGCGAGTCATCTTCTGTTTGAATGGTGGGCAGGTGGGAAGAGCCGGGTAGTCCAACTGTGGCCCTTCAGACAGGTAAGAAGGTTTAGAAGGTGGCTGTGGACTTTGGTGTTCTTGGGATTTGTGCTTGGTGTCATCGGTAACCTAGCCGCCAATCAGATTCAAAAGAACCTAGATCAAAGGCAGCAACCGAACACTTCCCCTGCTCCAATTCTCGTGCCGCGCTCTGACGCGAAGCCAAAGTAGGATTCATGGTCTTCACCGAATCCGTCGTTGAGGAAGCTGCCCTCGCCTGGATGGAAGGCCTTGGCTACACGGTGCTCCATGGCCCGGAGATTGCCGTCGGTGAGCCGACCGCGGAACGCAGCGACCCGAACTATCGAGACGTCATCCTAGAGCGGCGTTTGCGTCAGGCGCTCGTGCGGCTGAATCCACATCTTCCGCCTGAAGCGCTGGAAGAAGCCTGGCGCAAGCTCACGCGCGTGGATGCGCCGTCGCTCGTGGAGCGCAACCGCGCCGTGCATAGGATGCTCGTCGATGGGGTTAATGTAGAGTACCGCCGCAAGGATGGCTCAATTGCGGGGGCGCAAGCGCGCGTGATCGATTTCGATCAGCCTGAAAACAACGACTGGCTCGCTGTGAAACAGTTCACGGTTTCTGAGGGCCAACATACCCGCCGACCTGATGTGGTGCTGTTCGTGAATGGCTTGCCGCTTGGTGTAATTGAACTGAAGAACCCTGCGGACGAAGACGCGACGATCTGGTCTGCCTATCACCAACTCCAAACTTACCAAGCCCAGATTCCTTCTCTCTTTGCCACGAATGCGGCGCTCGTTATCTCAAACGGGGTCCAGGCCCGCATCGGCACGCTGGGGGCTGGACAGGAATGGTTTAAGCCTTGGCGCACGATCACGGGTAGGGAAGATGCCGCTGCAAAGCTCGCTGAAGTGCAGGTGGTCCTTGAAGGTGTGTTTGAGAAACGGCGATTTCTCGATCTCGTGCGGCACTTCATCGTCTTCGAGGACGAAGGACAGGGGAAGCTCGTCAAGAAGATGGCGGGCTATCACCAGTTTCATGCGGTGAATGTGGCGGTCGAGGAAACGTTACGGGCGGCTCGTCGCGTGGCCGAACACCGGGCCGCCGATCCGTTGGGCCACTACAGCGCTGGACACCAGCCCGGCGGCGAACCTGGGGACCGGCGGGTCGGCGTGGTGTGGCATACGCAAGGATCGGGCAAGAGCCTGACGATGGCCTTCTATGCCGGGCGTGTGACCCTGCACCACGCGATGGCGAATCCCACGATAGTGGTGCTCACTGACCGCAACGACCTCGACGATCAACTCTTCGGCACCTTTGCGCGATGTCGTGACCTGCTTCGACAGGACCCTGTCCAGGCCACCGACCGCGCTGACTTGCGTGCGAAGCTGAGCGTGGCGTCCGGAGGCGTGGTGTTTACTACCATTCAGAAGTTCTTTCCCGAAGAAAGAGGCGACCGCCATCCCGTTCTCTCCGATCGCCGCAACATTGTCGTGATCGCCGATGAGGCTCACCGTAGCCAATATGATTTCATCGATGGGTTCGCTCGGCATATGCGCGATGCGTTGCCGAATGCCTCGTTCATCGGATTCACCGGGACGCCGATCGAGAAAACCGATGCCAACACGCGCGCTGTGTTCGGAGACTACATTAGCATCTATGACATCCAGCGGGCGGTCGTCGACAAGGCAACCGTTCCCATCTACTACGAGAGCCGCCTTGCGAAGCTGGAGCTGAAAGATTCCGAACGTCCGAAGATCGACACGAAGTTCGAGGAGGCGACGGAAGGAGAAGAGGTCGAGCGCAAGGAGAAGCTCAAAACGAAGTGGGCGCAGCTTGAAGCCGTGGTGGGATCAGAGAACCGGATCAAGTTGATTGCCCGAGATCTTGTCGACCACTTCGAGAATCGTCTCTCCACCATGGACGGCAAAGCGATGGTGGTGTGCATGAGCCGGCGGATTTGTGTCGAGCTGTACCGCGAGATTGCCGCCCTGCGCCCTCAGTGGCATGGCGAGACTGACGAGACCGGATCGATGAAGGTCATCATGACCGGCTCGGCTTCCGATCCACTCGAATGGCAGGGTCATATTCGCAATAAGAAACGGCGAGAGGACATGGCCTTACGGTTTCGAAATCCGCAGGATCCTTTCAGAATTGTCATCGTCCGGGATATGTGGCTCACCGGGTTCGACGCACCGAGCCTGCATACCATGTACGTCGATAAACCAATGCGCGGGCACGGCCTCATGCAGGCCATTGCCCGGGTGAACCGTGTCTTTAAGGATAAGCCAGGCGGGCTGGTAGTGGATTACCTCGGACTCGCTGATGAACTGAAACAAGCATTGGCGACGTACACCGAGAGTGGGGGGACCGGCAAGACGGCGATTGACCAAGCAGAAGCCGTCGCGGTCATGTTGGAGAAATATGAAATCTGCCGAGGTTTCTTCCATGGATTTGATTGGTCGCGCTGGATGACGGGGAAGCCGCAGGAGCGACTCTCGGTGCTACCCGCCGCGCAGGAACATATTCTAAAGCAGGAAGATGGGAAGGCTCGCCTCCTGCGATCGGTGACGGAACTCTCACAAGCCTTCGCGCTCGCTGTCCCGCACGAAGAGACTTTTCGAATTCGGGATGACGTGGGATTTTTCCAGGCCGTCCGTTCTGTGCTGGCCAAGAGCACGCCGGGTGAGCAGAAGACGGATGAAGAACTCGACCATGCCATCCGCCAGATCATTTCAAAAGCCATGATATCCGATGAGATTGTAGACATCTTTGCAGCTGCTGGACTCAAGAAGCCGGACATCTCCATCCTCTCCGATGAGTTTCTCGCGGAAGTGCGTGGGATGCCACAGAAGAACCTAGCCGTCGAGTTGCTGCGAAAGCTGCTCCACGGAGAAATTAAGGTTCGTTCGCGCAAGAACGTCGTGCAGGCGAAGTCCTTTGCAGAGATGTTGGAGCAGGCGGTGCGGAAGTATCAGAACCGGGCAATTGAAGCCGCACAGGTGATCGAAGAAATGATCGGACTAGCCAAGGAGATGCGACGAGCCCATGAGCGAGGCGATCGGCTGGGTCTAACAGAAGAAGAGATGGCCTTCTATGACGCGCTCGAAACCAACGACAGCGCTGTGAAGGTGCTAGGCGATGAGACGTTGCGCACCATTGCACGCGAAGTCGCCGAAGCAGTGCGTAAGAATGTAACGATCGACTGGACAGTCCGCGAAAACGTGCGCGCGCAGCTACGGGTCATCGTGAAGCGGATTCTCAGGAAGTACGGCTATCCGCCGGATAAACAGGAGAAAGCAACACAGACTGTCTTAGAGCAGGCGGAGGTGTTGTGCAACGAGTGGGCAGCATAGAAGTCTTGCGATCAATGTGAGGATCGTTATGGGAGTCCGGGAAGAGTGGTAGAAAACGGTGTCAGGAACCGTTAATTCTACTCATGAATGCACTCTACATTTGCAACGGAGATGAATGAAGGTCATTGTTGATTGTTTTAGCCGATCCGTCAGACTGACCGATGAGCGACTTGCCCATGTTCTTCAGCATCGCGAAATGACGGGAATGGCACAAGAAATTGAGCGGGTGCTTCAGGCTCCAACAGAAGTGCGGATTTCGCGGTCTGATGGAGCCGTGCGGTTGTTTTATGAATTCTATGCCCGGACGATGGTTGGTAGGAAATGGCTCTGCGTCGTGGTAAAGTACACGCCGGATGATGCATTCATGGTAACGGCCTATTTGACCGATCAACTTAAGGCAGGAGAAATTATATGGGCGAAAAAGTGAAAGTCTGGTTCGATCCGGACGCGGACTATCTAGAAGTACAGTTCCGTGAGGCGCCAGGCTTCATGAGGACCACCGCACACGATGCGGTCATGGAACGGGTCGATGAGCAAGGGCAGGTGTTGGGCTTTAGCGTGCTCGGCGTCAGCCGATTTCGCAAGGAGCATCCTTTGGAAGCTGAACTTATGACTGGAACGTGAGAGGACCGCTGCGCCGCAACCTACCGTTTGTATCCGTCTTTCGTGGAGTAGAAAACGGTGTCAGGAACCGTTAATTCTACTATCGACTAGCCATCTCTCTTCTGCAAACCTTTGCATGTGTCGAAGGTGGGGGCGTTGCTTGATGTGATACTTCGAGGCAGAAAAATGAAACGTAGAGTGGAGACTGATGGCTCGATCTCTCACGGCACAGACCGGCTGACGCCATGCAGACGCAAGCTCATATATGTTTACGCGCTGCTCGCCGCAGTCGGTTTCGCCGGCTTCTCTAGCGGCCGTTCGTCCGGCGGTCCGTCCTGAAGCATTTTGATCATGGTCATCATGAACAGTACATAGAAGGCGATGCCGACATAGATGACATAGGGCTGGACGCCGCCGGCTTCCTTCAATGCCTCGTCCTGCTGTGTTGAATCGGTCCACGAACCTCGCTTGATCTCTCCAATCTTTTCGCGGCAGTGCCAGTAATACACATAATTCGCTGTAGCGCCGGCGATGATGCTCCAGACGAACCCTACGGTGACGTCACCGGTCAAGTAGGTCGATATCATCGGGCCGAGAGCATACACGAGCGCGTAGGTATACATCTTTCGATAGAGAAACCAGATGAAAGAAATAAAGAGAAAGGCCGGCCAATTCCAGGTGAAGGCAAACCTCGGCTGTTCGCCCATTCCAAACTTTTTGAAGTGGATTAGAAGGCGATCAGCGTGAGGTCCGATGAATTGGCGCCAGAGATGTTCATCGCCGGTGGTCACGGTCGCGGAGATCGCTGGTTCCGAGTCGACGGCCAACGTGTATCCGCACTGGTAGCAGAATTTGGCGTCTTCCTGGTTCTGTTGTTGACACTGTGTGCAGGGTTTCATTCACCAAAGAGTAGCACAATACGGACACTACCAGGGTAAAGAAGAGACGCGACTCTGTTCCCCGTCTTCCACCGCTCCTTTCAAGTTGCTTCCCTGACAGGCCTATGCTACCTTCCCTTACTTTACAAAGAGATACGTCCCTCATGTCAACCGAAGAACTGAAGCGCGCCGCCGCGCAGTATTTGATGGAGACCTATACGCGCCAACCGCTTTCGATCGTGCGAGGGCGGGGGATGAAGGTGTACGACATTGAGGGACGAGAATACCTCGATTTCGTCGGCGGGATTGCCGTAAACATCCTCGGGCATGGACATCCGGATCTGGTGCAAGCCATCCAGTGCCAAGCCGCACAGTTGATCCATACCTCGAACCTCTATTACACCGAACTACAAGTGACGCTGGCGCGCATGCTGGTGGATCACTCGTTTGCCGACAAGACGTTCTTTTGCAACAGCGGGGCTGAGGCGAATGAAGCGGCGATCAAGCTGGCTCGTCGTTATTCCCATGCCAAGTATGGAGCCGGACGGTTCGAAATCGTCACGATGAAGAATTCGTTCCACGGTCGGACCATGGCGACGTTGACGGCGACGGGTCAGGAAAAGATTCAAAAGGGCTACGCGCCGCTGCTAGAGGGCTTCAGTTACGTTCCCTTCAATAATTTTGAAGAACTGCAACGGGCCGTGACCGACAAGACCGCGGCGATCTTGCTAGAGCCGATTCAGGGCGAGGGAGGGGTTTATGTCGCGGACCGCCACTATTTGAGACAAGTGCGGGAGCTGTGTTCTCAAAAAGATGTACTGTTGATTTTCGACGAAATCCAGACTGGAATGGGACGAACCGGGACGTTATTCGCCTATGAACAGTTAGGGGTACAGCCGGATATCATGACCCTGGCGAAAGGGTTGGGGGGTGGCGTGCCAATCGGAGCCTGCCTTGCGACGGACTCTGTCGCGCAAGCATTCTCGCCCGGCAGTCATGCCTCAACATTCGGCGGCAATCCCCTCGCTTGTGCAGCAGGCTTGGCTGCCTGTCGCGCGCTGCTGGAGGGCCAAGTGCTCGATCATGCGCGACGGATGGGAGAGTATTTCACGAAAGGGTTAACTGAATGTAAGGAGCGATACCGTGTGGTGCGAGAGGTGCGCGGTCTCGGGCTTTTGCAGGGGATGGAACTCGCCATGGATGGGAAAACCGTCGTGGGCGAGTGTTTGGCTCGAGGCGTTTTGATTAATGCGACAGGTGAGCATGTACTGAGGTTCGTGCCTCCTCTCATCGTCACCCAGCTGGACATCGATCGCCTGCTCGATACGCTTGCGCAGGTTTTCAGCGAACAGGCTGCTTAAGGCGTACGTTCACCGACTGGACAGGATAGAAATGACTACGCGAGCGACAGGAATGCGGAACGGCAAAAAAGATGTTCTGGATGTTGCATCCATCAGCAAGGTGGATGTGGAGAGGTTGCTGGCTTCGGCGGCTGTGTTGAAGGACAAGCTGCGGCGCGGGGTTCCTCATCCATTGCTTTCCGGAAAGACGTTGGGGCTCTTATTTCAGAAACCTTCGACGAGGACAAGAGTGTCGTTCGAAGCGGGCATGAACCAGTTGGGCGGCCATGCGCTTGTCTTGCCCATGGCGGACATCCAGCTTTCACGCGGAGAAAGTGTCGCAGACACGGCGCGCGTGTTGTCGCGCTATCTCGACGCGATTGTCATCCGCACCTATGACCATTCGATTGTGGAGGAATGGGCGAGAGAGGCAACGATGCCTGTGATCAATGGGCTGACCGATCTGAGTCATCCTTGTCAGGCCCTTTCCGATCTCCTGACCATACGCGAGAAGAAGGGGCGGTTGAAGGGGATCAAGATCGCCTATATCGGTGACGGTAACAATGTGGCGAACTCACTGATCGAGGCGGCGGCAAAGATGGGGATGACCATCACCCTCGGGTGTCCGTCGGGGTATCAGCCGGAGCAACATGTTGTGGACAGAGCAAGGGGCGAGGCTGCAAAAACCGGTGCAGCGATCGAGATCGGGCACGATCCCCAAATCGCCGTGAAGGAAGCGGACGTCGTCTATACCGACGTCTGGATCAGTATGGGCCGCGAGCGGGAACATGCGCGGCGATTAAAAGCCTTGGCTCCTTATCAAGTGAACAGCCGCCTGCTGCATCGGGCGAAGCCCGATGCGATCGTCATGCATTGTTTGCCCGCTCACCGGGGTGAAGAAATCAGCGCAGAGGTGCTGGATGGCCCGCAGTCGGTCATCATCGACCAGGCGGAGAACCGCCTGCATATGCAGAAGGCCATCCTGACGGGCCTCCTAGGGAAGAGGAGCCGAACGAAGCGATGACTCGCGCTGTGAAGAAAGTCGTCCTGGCCTATTCAGGCGGACTCGATACCTCCGTCATCTTGAAGTGGTTACAAGAAACCTACAGTTGCGAGGTCATCGCCTTCTGCGCCGATCTCGGACAGGGCGAAGATCTGCAAGCGATCAAGGCCAAGGCGCAAAAGCTCGGTGTAAAAAAGGTCTACGTCGAGGATCTGCGCGAGACCTTCGTGAAGGACTACGTTTTCCCGATGTTGCGAGGGAACGCCGTATACGAAGGCTCTTATCTGCTCGGGACTTCGATCGCGCGTCCCCTCATCGCGCGGCGTCAGGCCGAGATCGCACTCAAAGAAGGCGCAGAGGCCGTGTCGCATGGCGCGACCGGAAAGGGAAACGACCAAGTCAGATTCGAGCTGACCTACACGGCGCTGGCTCCGAATCTCAAAATCATCGCGCCATGGCGTGAATGGACGATGCGGTCGCGACGCGAATTAATCGAGTATGCCGATCGGCACGGCATTCCGATCACTGCGACAAAAGCCAAGCCCTATAGCATGGATCTGAATTTGTTCCATGTGAGTTATGAAGGCGGCATTCTGGAGGACCCCTGGGTGTCGCCGCCGGATGAAATCTTCCAGATGACGGTGTCGCCGGAACAGGCGCCGAACAAGCCGCTCGAAGTGGAGATCGGCTACGAAGCCGGCAATCCGGTGGCCGTCGACGGTAGGAAGATGAGTCCGGCGACGTTGTTGGCGCACCTCAACAAGTTGGGCGGCGCGCATGGGATCGGGCGTGTCGACCTGGTAGAGAATCGCTACGTCGGGATGAAATCTCGCGGGGTCTATGAAACGCCCGGCGGGACGATCCTCCATGTGGCGCATCGCGGAATCGAGTCGTTGACGATGGATCGTGAGGCACTGCACTTCAGAGACAGTTTGATCCCTCGCTTCGCCGATCTGATCTACAACGGGTATTGGTTTAGTCCTGAACGGGAGATGATCCAGGCTTCGATCGATGCGGCGCAGAAAGACGTGACCGGCACCGCACGGGTGAAGCTCTATAAGGGGAGTTGTACATTGGCCGGGCGCAAGTCGAAGCATTCGCTCTATCGGCTCGACATCGCCACGTTTGAAGAAGACGAAGTTTATGACCAGAAGGACGCAGAGGGTTTCATTCGGTTGAACGCGTTGCGGCTGAAAATCAGAGCCCAGAGAAAGAAGGCCTCCTCCTGATGGCACGAGCAACGGGTCGCAGTCCTGCCGCGTCGGAAGGCGGAAAGGCCTGGGGCGGACGGTTCAGACAAAAGACGAACCGGATGGTGGAAGCGTTCACCGTCTCAGTGGCGGTCGATCGACGGCTCTACACTCAAGACATCCAAGGCAGTATCGCCCATTGCAAGACATTGGAAAAGGCACGAGTGCTGACTCCGGCTGAGACCCGAACGCTTGTGAAGGGATTGGAATCGGTGAAGACGGAGCTGGATCGGGGGCGCTTTCGTTTTTCGCCTCAGGATGAAGATATTCACATGGCGATCGAGCGCCGGCTGACGGAATTGATCGGCCCGCTTGGCGGTAAGTTGCACACGAGCCGGAGCCGGAACGACCAGATTGCGCTGGATATCCGCCTGTATCTGCGGGATCACCTCAGTCGGCTCCAGACGGATCTGATACAATTTCAGCGGGTCTTGGTGGCGAAGGGAAAGGCGAATCGAACGGTGGTTATGCCGGGCTATACGCATCTACAGCGGGCACAGCCGGTGCTGTTCGCGCATCATCTCTTGGCCTACGTGGAAATGATCGAGCGGGACAAGGGGCGGCTTCGCGATGCATCGGCGCGCTTGAACGTCATGCCGTTGGGGTCCGGAGCGCTTGCTGGGACCAACTACCCGATCGATCGACGGTTCACCGCCGGACTACTGGGTTTCCCCTCCGTGACACAAAACAGTCTCGATGCTGTGTCCGATCGGGATTTCATGATCGAGGTGGCCTCGGCGCTGTCGATTACGATGATGCACCTGTCCCGTCTCAGCGAAGAATTGATTCTCTGGTCGTCACAGGAGTTCCATTTCGTGGAGCTCCCCGATGCCTTTTGCACCGGAAGCAGCCTGATGCCGCAGAAGAAGAATCCCGACGTGCCGGAATTGGTGCGGGGCAAGACGGGACGGGTCTATGGTCATTTGGTCAATCTATTGACGACGCTTAAAGCTCTCCCGTTGAGTTACAACCGAGATCTTCAGGAGGATAAGCCGGCGCTCTTCGATGCCCTTGATACCGTTACCGCGTCGGTAGAGATCTTGACGGAATTGATGCGCCGGCTCACCGTGAACCGGGACGCTCTCAAACAGGCTGTCCAGGGTGGTGGGATCTTGGCCACGGAGGTGGCGGACTATCTTGTGACCAGGGGGGTCCCGTTTCGCGAAGCGCATGCGATCACGGGTCGATTGGTGCGAGCCGCGTTAGATCAAGGCCGTGAGATCACAGACTTCTCGCTCGAGGAGCTGCGGACATTCTCAGAGCGAATTGAGAAAGGTCTGTTCTCCCGGTTGACGGTCGCGGCATCCATCGATCGGAAATCTCAAATAGGCGGAACCGCCAGAACGAAAGTGGAACAACGCATTAAAGAGCTCGAGCGGATGTTCTCATGAAGGTACGGACATCGAATGTGACATTCATGCTAGCGGGTGTGATGATGGGAACGTTGGTCGCCTGTGGTACCGTGGGGTCGCCGGTTCCTCCTGAAACTGTCGGTGTGACTCCGACCGTTGAGCGCCAAAAAAAGATAGAGGCGCTTGAAGAGAAACAGCGTGGAGCCGCCGCCGCTGAATCGAGCGAACCGCAACCGGACCCAATACTACAGGGGCAGGATGTCGACCTTCCCCCGCTACAGCCGGTGGGAATCCGGTGACGTTGAAATCGTAACGAACTGGACCTCAGCAGCCTGATAACGCTATACTGGAGCCCGTTTAATGTTGCTGCGTGCCTCCCTCCGTAGAATACGCCACGCTAGCGATATCGAAAGATGCCATCGCGGAAGGAGCCCGGTTCCCCAACACAATCTATCGGGCACGGTGCGGCTTCTCCGTGGAGGCATGGCGCGGCCTTTTGCGGCCATTTGGGCCGAGCGTTTGGAGGCCCGGCTCCGACGAAGAAGACAGTGGAAGACAATCATGGAACCGCTCCGGGCAGTTCAACGAACCTATTGACGGCCTCGATCGGATAGCCGGTGGAGGTGAGGAGGATCAATTCATGGAGCTCATCCAACCTGTGCGGCAGAGTCAGCTTATTGGGCAGGGGGTGTCGATCAAGCATGCGCCAGGTAAACGGCTGCTGTTGGTAGATCCCTACCCGCGCAATAATCCCTATCGGTTGACTGCCTCGGAGCGCCGCGCGGTATGGTTTCCCAAATTGAGCTTGCCGACTATTGCAGCCTATACGCCGGCCAATTGGGAAGTCAGTCTGGTCGATGAAGCGGTTCAAGATATCGATTTTGACTTTCCTTGCGACATGGTTGGCCTCTCCATGTTTACTTGCTATGCCCCCCGCGCCTACGAGATCGCAGCAGAATTTCGCAAGCGCGGTAAGACGATCGTCATGGGGGGCGTTCATCCCACCTACTGCCCGGACGAAGCGCTTCAACACGCGGATGCGATCGTTTGCGGGGAAGCCGAAGATCTCTGGCCGCAATTGGTCGCGGACTACGAGGCGGGAAAGATGCAGCGCATGTACAAGATGACATCATTTCCTTCTCTGGAGAATTACAAGAGCCCCCGCGTCGAATTGCTGAGCCCCGACTCCTACATGACGAGACAGTGCAGTTTTACGACCCGTGGATGCCATTTCGATTGCGAATTCTGTAGCGTATCCCCATTTAACGGGAAGACCACGAGACGTCGGCCGGTGAAGGAAGTGATCACAGAGCTTCGAAATGTTCAACGATGGATTCGCAGTGAGTTGGTCGAGCGACTGCGCGATGAGCCGCTGTGGAAATCCTTTCTCACTGGGCTGAAGATTCGAGTTGGCATCGAGGACGGCAGCATTGTCGCGTTTGTCGATGATTTGCACAACAGTAACCGCGCCTATTGTCGTGAGCTCTGGGCCGCGCTCAAGCCGCTCAAGATTAAATGGGGCTGCCAGTCCACGATGTTTCTGGCTGATGACGAAGAAATGGTCAAACTCGCGGCCGAGAGCGGCTGCGTGTCGGTCTTTGTCGGGATGGAATCGCTCGATGAAGACGCGTTGGACGAAACGAACAAGCCCTTTAATCGAGTCCTGAAGTTCTCCAAGGAAATCAAAATGTTCCACAATTACGGGATCATGGTCAATCCCGGGATTGTGTTCGGATTCGACAGCGACGACGTGTCCGTGTTTGAACGGGCCGTTGATTTTTTGACGAAAAACCAGGTGGAATTGGCGTACTTCAACGTATTGACACCACTTCCCGGAACGCAGTTGTTCGATCGCTTTGAAAAGTCCGGTCGTATCTTCGATAGGAATTGGGCAAAATACGACGGCAAGCATGTGGTGTTCCAGCCGAGCCGGATGACGGTGGAGCAGCTACAAGATGGCTTCCACTGGGCCAATCATGAATTCTATTCCATCCCTTCAATCTGGAAACGGCTCTCGGGCACGAGTCAACGGTTCATCCCGAGATTGGAGATGAATCGGGAGTTCCGGAAGCTGGTCAAGAGAACCTGCCCTAAGGCGTCCCTGTCACCGCTCGCGGGCGTGTTGAAGAATCTCCAGGCGAAGCTGCCGGTGTTCGACAAAGAGCAGTTGATTCCCAACGCCCTGCACGCATTGAAACAGCGCGTAGAGCCGGGCATGCTCTCGGCACAACAATTGACATTCCACATCAAAGCCAAGAGACATGACAAGTTTGCCGCCCTGTTCGTAGATCTTGACGGCACACTCGATCGCCTGAATGCTTTGGAATTGATCAAGCGGGTCAAGGAAGCGGCGAATCAGGCGCGCATGGACATCATCGTCAATTTCGAGCACCTCAAGCTGGCGACGCCCGACGCGCTCAAAGCCTTGATGGATTCAGATGCGATGAGGATCGCGATTCCGGATGTGCGGGTCCGATTTCGTAAATTCAAGGATGCCTTCCAGGCTGCCTTGGAAGGGTTCTCGCTCGCAGGCTTGCAGGGGTTCTCGCTCGCAGGCCTCGATCATCTCAACGAAGATTCGCAGGATGCATAATTTTGAGTATCGGCATGGCGAACTCTATTGTGAACACATACCGATCAGCCGAATTGCGAAAGAAATCGGTACCCCGTGCTACGTCTACAGCTACGCGACCCTCGTTCGCCATTTCCGGGCGTATGACGGGGCATTCAAGAGCGTACCCCATGTGATCGCCTTCGCCATGAAGGCCAACTCCAATATCGCGATCCTCCGTCTTATGGCAAAGGAGGGGAGCGGTGTGGATATCGTGTCGGGCGGGGAGCTCTTTCGCGCGCTCAAAGCGGGCGTTCCTCCTTCAAAGATCGTCTTCGCAGGCGTCGGCAAAAGCGCGGAAGAGATTCGCGAAGCCCTAAAAGCCGATATCCTCATGTTCAACGTCGAATCTTCAGCGGAGCTGCAGGCGCTGAATGAGGTGGCGGCTTCCGTCGGGACCAAAGCAAAAGTCGCTCTGCGCATCAATCCCGACATCGATCCGAAAACGCACCCCTACATTTCAACCGGTCTCAAGAAAAGCAAGTTCGGGATTGCCGCCGATCGGGCGCTGGAAGAATTCACGCTCGCTTCTTCGCTCACGAATATCGATGTCGTCGGGGTACACAAGCATATCGGATCGCAATTGACGGAAGTCACGCCCTTCGTCGAAGCCGTGAAGAAAGTGGTGAAGTTGGTCGGAGCCTTGAAGGCTCAGGGGATCAATATCCGGTACGTCAATATCGGCGGAGGTCTCGGCATCACATATTCGGACGAAACCCCGCCGCTGCCGCGAGACCTGGCGGACGCCGTGTCGCCTCTGCTGAAAGACTTGAATGTCACCCTCATCATGGAGCCGGGCCGCGTGATCGTCGGTAACGCCGGTATTCTCGTGACGAAGGTGTTATATCGGAAAGACGGCGACGCAAAGCGGTTTGTGATCGTCGATGCTGCGATGAACGACCTGATCAGGCCGAGCCTCTACGGCGCGTATCACGAGATTCGCCCCTTGTCGGAGGCCGTGTTGCAGAGACCGAAGCATCAAGTGGATGTTGTGGGCCCGGTCTGTGAGTCCGGCGATTTTTTGGCAAAGGATCGCCTGCTGCCGGAGGTGAATCCGGGTGACATGCTGGCGGTGATGAGTGCTGGGGCGTATGGGTTTGTGATGGCCTCCAATTACAACTCGAGGCCTCGGGTACCGGAAGTCCTCATCAAAGATGAAGAGATCCACGTTATCAAAACCAGAGAGACGTACGACGACCTGGTGAAGGGTGAAACCATTCCGGCGTTCCTCAATTAAGGAAGGGGCTCCACCGTAGAGAGGTGAGTATGTTTACGGGTGCATTAATCGCCATTGTGACGCCCTTCCGGAACGGCAGAGTCGACGAGCAGGCCTTCGGCGACCTCATAGAATGGCAATTGGCCAACGGGACCAACGGGATCGTCCCCTGCGGCACCACCGGCGAATCCGCCACCCTCTCGCACCAGGAACACCATCGCGTCGTCGAATTGACTGTTGAAGTAGTCAATCGACGCGTCCCTGTGATCGCTGGGGCCGGTTCCAACAGCACGACAGAAGCCGTATCACTCACACAACATGCCAAACAGGCCGGAGCCGACGGGGCCTTGCTCATTACGCCCTATTATAATAAGCCGACACAAGAGGGATTGTACCGGCATTACAAAGCGATCGCGGAATCCGTGGATCTTCCACAGATTTTGTATAACATTCCCGGTCGGACCGGTGTGAACATGTTGCCATCTACCGTTGAACGGCTTTGTGGGTTTCAAAACATTGTCGGGATCAAGGAAGGTAGCGGATCAGTCCAGCAGGCCTCCGAGATTGCTCATGCCTGCGGCGACCGGATGACGGTCCTCGCCGGCGATGATGCGCTGACATTGCCCATGATGGCGGTGGGAGGGAAAGGTGTCATCAGCGTCGCATCGAATATCGTCCCGGCCGAGATGGCCCAATTGGTTAAGACCTTTCTGAGCGGACGCATCGAACAGGCGCGCGGAATTCATTTCGCATTGTCGCCGCTCTTCGCGGCGCTCTTTTACGAAACCAATCCGATTCCGGTGAAAACCGCGTTAGGCATGATGGGGAAAATCGATCCAGAGTTGCGGCTGCCGCTCTGCGCCATGGCGACTGAGACGAAGAACCGGCTGACGCAGGCCTTAAAAGACGCAGGTCTCATATAGTCTGAAGCGCAGGGGATAAGGTCTCGCATGATCAACGTGATTGTCGCCGGTGCAGCCGGTCGGATGGGTTGTCGGCTGGTTGCCCTTATCAAAGATTCCACCACGCTGACGCTTGCCGGTGCCATCGAGGACAAGGGTCATCACGCTTTGGGCGACGATGCCGGAGAAGCAGCAGTCTGTGGCCGCGCAGGTATTCCGATTACCGACGATCTGGCGGCACTTCTCGACAGAGGCGAAGTGGTTGTCGACTTCTCCGCTCCTGAAGCAACGCTGCAACATTTACGTATCGCAGCACAATATCGGCGAGCCATGGTCATCGGCACGACAGGGTTTTCCGCGCCACAGCTGGAGGAGCTGAAATCGCTGGCATGCCAGGTCCCCTGCGTGTTGTCTCCCAACATGAGCGTGGGTATCAATCTGATCTACAAGGTCATCGGTGAGATGGCGAAAACACTCGGCGACGACTATGACATTGAGGTGATCGAAGCCCATCATCGTAAAAAAAAGGATGCGCCGAGCGGGACGGCTCTCAGGATCGCCGAAGTGTTAGCGAAGGCTGTCAGCCGCGATCCGGATCAAGTCAGTGTCTATGCCAGAAAAGGTCTTATCGGGGAACGGAAGAAGGGCGAGATTGGAATTCAAACGATCCGTGCCGGTGACATTGTCGGGGACCATACGATTCTCTTTGGCGGGATCGGTGAACGCATTGAAGTGACCCATCGAGCAAGTAGCCGGGACACCTTTGCGGGAGGCGCCTTGCGGGCCATTCGGTGGGTCGTCCGGCAGCCGCCAGGCCTGTACGACATGATGGATGTCCTGAGTCTCCGATAGTTTCTCCTCTGAGGACTGGTCCTTACACCCTGCGCCTGAACCGCGACAATCTGCTATCGCGATGGATATTGTAAGGAGGGAGAATTCCCCTGACGGCTCCGGCCAATCAGTGTTGGGTGGATACCTATGAAAGGCGGATGCGGCGCCTTTCGTTCGTCGTACGTGTTGAGCTTCGACTCTGTCGCGCAGGTTGGTTAATGTCTTGCGGTAATAGGTCGGGGTTCTTGGTCCGCCGTTTTCCGACGACCACAGTTCAAGCAGGCGTATACTGTGATCGCAAGCCCTGCGTTCAGATCCACTGCCCGTTCCGGTAACATCGCCCCGCGGCATTTATCACAAATTGTCATGGCGAAATCTACCATGTTGGCAAACTGAAGCATATCCATCTGAAGTACTGGGTCTTCACGGGGAATGGTCCTTCCGGTCAGAACCAAATAGGCCATTCGAGTTACCGGTCCATCAGTGAATTCGACGGCCCATCAACCAGAACAGAGTGTGGAGTCCTTGACAGCGATGCTTCTGTCCCATAGGATTGTGGCATAAGGGAAGTACCCCACTATGTATAGAATTCTTTTCATTGTTGGGCTACTTATCGTGCTGTACTTCCTCTTACGCCAGGCTCTTCGAGGGCTCACAAACCAGAAGAAACCAGAGCGTCTTCCTCCCAATAAGGATCAGATGGTTCAAGACCCCGTATGCTTGGTGTTCGTTCCAAGAGGGACAGCGGTGACGGAAGATATCGGGGGGCAGACGTATTACTTCTGTAGTCAATCTTGCGCCCACAAGTTTCAAGAAAAATTGGCGGGTTAACAGCCCGAGTAGCTAGAGTCAGTAAGCTTGTCTTCTTTGTCGAATTTGAGAGTAATCTCGCACTCGTTGGGGGAGTAGTTAAAGAGGGGTGGACCTGATTTGCCGCCGGCAATTCGATAGTAGGTCCAGGTTTCCCCTCCGAAAAACCTCGTGGCTTTGCCGCTCGGTGCTCCCCAGTTTTTCTCAAACCAGGCTTTGTCTTTGCCTTGGAGTTCAGCTGGTTTGAGCGACTGTTCCAGATAGGGATTGCCACCTCCGCAACCGGTTAGAGCCAGGCTGAACAGGAAAATCCAAGCCCATCGTTGCATCGCGCATTCTCCTCGATTGTTAGAGTAGGAACGCAGAGACGAGCCACTGACGAATGATCGGGATTTTAACCGGCAGCTCCAGACCTGTCAAACCGGCTCATGTCAGAGGAAAAACATTGTAACCGGGTTGAGCACGCTCTTAGAATGATCGATAATGATCCACACAAAGATTTCAATTCCGACATGAAAGGACAACACCATGAAATTCTTTCTTGATACTGCCAACGTCAAGGAAATCCAAGAGGCGGCCAGCCTCGGCCTTCTCGATGGAGTCACCACAAATCCGTCGCTCGTTGCCAAGGAAGGACGTAGCTTCAAGGAAATGCTCCTCGAAATTTGCAAGATCGTGGATGGACCGATCAGTGCGGAGGTCGTCAGCCTTGAAGCCAATGCGATGGTGAAGGAAGGGAAGGAGCTTGCAAAGATCCATAAGAACATCGTTGTGAAAGTACCCTTGATCGCGGAGGGGTTGAAGGCCACTAAGAAACTGGCAGCCGAGGGTATCAAGGTCAATGTCACATTGTGTTTTTCTCCGACACAGGCGCTCCTTGCAGCAAAAGCCGGTGCCTGGTGTGTTTCTCCCTTTATCGGTCGACTTGACGACATCAGCTCGAACGGAATGGAACTGATCCGCCAGATTTTGACCATCTATCGCAATTACGACTTCAAGACCCTGGTGTTAGTGGCCAGCGTGCGCCATCCTCAGCACGTGGTCGAGGCTGCGTTAGCCGGTGGGCATATCTGTACGATGCCCTTCACAATATTTCAGCAGATGGTGAAACACCCGCTGACGGATAACGGACTCAAGAAGTTCTTGGCGGATTGGGAAGCGCAAACCAGGAAGTAAGGCCTATCGGCGAGTTCGTGTTCATTCCAGCTTGGCAAGATGTCGACGAGCCGTTGCAAAGATATGGTGGAACATCGGTCTGGTCAATAATCCGGTGAAGGTATTTTGCTGGCTTGGATGATATGAGCCGATCAGCGTAATACCCCACGGAAGGATCTGGACGAGTCCATGAGAGAACTTCGGGAGCGGTGACGGGAGCTGCAGTCCCTCATCGTGGCAGGCTTTCAAGTAGTGATCGAATGCAATCTTGCCGAGCGCTACCACCACTCGAATCTTCCGTAGCGACCGAAGCTCTTCCCGTAAAAAGGGGCGGCAGGTCTTGAATTCTTCAGGCGCTGGTTTGTTGCCGGGTGGTGCGCAACGGACCGCGGCGCCGATATAACAATCCGATAGCATGAGGCCGTCATTCCGGTGATGAGAGCCTGGTTGATTCGCGAAGCCGAATCGATGTAAGGCGCCATACAACCAATCACCGCTACGATCGCCTGTGAATACCCGTCCGGTTCGATTCCCGCCGTGGGCAGCCGGCGCCAGCCCGAGCACATAGAGGCGGGCGTGGGAGTCCCCGAATCCTGGAACCGGACGTCCCCAATAGGTCCAGTTTTCGAACTGTTTCCGTTTCTGTGCGGCGATCGCTGTCCGATAGGAAACAAGTCGTGGGCAGGCGGTGCAGTGGGTGATGCGATCGTTGAGGAGAGTTAGCGAACGCATTGCGGGACAGTCTAGCACGATTCTGAAAGTCGATCATGCTTGCCGGTCCCTCGTCAGGCTGTTAGCATACGTACTCGCATTCAGACCACTCACCGGATGTAGGAGCAGCGTGGTATGGCGACAAGGATGCTACGAGCCCTGGTGCTGAGCGGGGCATGGCTTGTGTTTGCGCTTCCGATCCCCTCTGGAGCGCAGCCGCAACCTGATCAAATCGAGGCGAAGGAGAACACGGCCAACTCCGGAGCCAATGGGGAGCCGGAGCGAGAGTCCGCCCTCCCTGATTCCCTTGAGAGCCCCAACGAGCCTGAAGATCGTCTTGTGATTCTCCCGGAAATCAAACTGGAAGGTGAACGCTACTTTCTCAGTTCTTTCAAGCTGCCCGACAAGCTAACCTTCGCCGGCCAATCAGTCCCGCTCGATAATTGGCAGGTGCGCGAACGCATCGAATACGAGTTCTATCAATTTTTAGAAGATCAGGGTGAAAGCATCATTCTTGCCAAACGAACCGGGCGCTGTTTCCCTCCAGTGGAAAAACAATTAGCCGATGCCGGGTTACCGGACGACCTCAAGTATATGTTGTTGGTGGAAAGCAAGTGTGTGGCCGCTGCCTACTCAAAGGCGAAAGCGTCGGGGCCGTGGCAATTTATCCCGTCCACCGGGCGACGCTATCGTCTCAAGAGCGATGCTGTGCGGGATGAACGACGGAACTTGGAGATGTCTACGGAAGCGGCAGTCAAGTACCTCAAGTACCTTAAGGATTTCAGAGAGAACGATTGGTTTATAGCCATGGCATCCTACAATGCCGGCGAGGAGCGGGTGCGCAAACTTCTCAAGGAGCAAAAGCTCACCGACTATTGGAAAATGCATGGTCCGCGTGAAACGATGCGGTATGTTCCGCGTATCATTGCAGCGAAGGAGATCTACTCGCAGCCGGAAAAATACTTGGGCCTCAGCAAGAAAGATCTGTATATTCCCATGGAAACTGCAACGATCATCGTCAATGTGAAAGAGTCTCAACGAGCGCTCACCTCCATTGCCGAGGAATTTGGAACGTACTTCTTGGAGCTCAAGATGCTGAATCCTGAATTCAAGAAAGACGTGCTCCCGCGCGGAACCTATCAGATGAAAGTTCCACGACAGACTTGTCCTTCCCGTTGCTTCAATCAGGACAAGACCCCCTAGCAGGGCGTCGAAAAAGTCCTTCAACGTGAAGAAGGCTGAGGTCGAGGCGTGATCATTGCCTCAACATGCCTTGTTCGCTGCGGCCTGCTGGGCTATCGTATGTGCAATGCAGATTCCATCCTCTTCAATCCGGCCACTTCTGAGACAACTCATCACTCGAGGACTGGAAGCAGTCGACGCCCGAAAGGCAGTCAGTCGTGCCATCTCAAGAAACGGCGAGGAACTGGTCATCGGTCGCCGCCGGTATGACCTGCGTCGCTACGAGCGTGTGGTCGTGCTTGGAGCCGGGAAAGCCACGGCATCGATGGCTCGGGCAGTAGAACAGCGAGTGGGACCGCGGCTGGAGGGCGGATTTGTCGTGGTCAAGCACGGCCATGCTGTACCGATGCGACGGATTGTTGTGGCGGAGGCCAGTCATCCTATTCCCGATCTCCTTGGCCGGCGGGCTGCGGCCAGGCTCTGTGCCATGGCCGCAGAACTCGGTCGCCGCGATCTCTTGATTGTGCTCTTGTCGGGCGGCGCTTCCAGTTTACTACCTGCTCCTGTCGCAGGGGTTACACTAGCCGACAAGCAGCGGACCACGCAGGAACTCTTGCGCTGCGGAGCGAGTATCCGAGAGATCAATGCCGTTCGGAAGCATCTCTCGCGCATCAAAGGAGGACGTCTCGCCGAGTTGACGAAGGCCACCGTTGTGACAATGATTCTGTCCGACGTGTTGGGCGACGACTTGAGCGCTATTGCCTCAGGGCCGACAACTCCGGACCCCACGACCTATCAGGATGCAGTCGCGATTCTAAGACGCTATCAAATCTGGCAAGCCGTTCCCCTGCGAGTGCGCCGGCATCTCGACCGCGGATGTCGGGGACTCGAGAGAGAGACTCCGAAGTCCGGCTCCACTCTATTCCGCCGTGTTCATCATTGCATCATTGGAAACAACGCGACGGCCGTTACGGCTGTGACCCGCACAGCCAGAGAGGCGGGTCTCCGGACTCTCGTGCATACGCCGGCCCTGATAGGAGAGGCACGGAACGAGGGACGGCAATTTGGTGTCCTGGCAAAGAGTATCGTGGGTGAGGGCAAACCGCTGCGGAGGCCCTGTTGTGTGGTGGCCGGCGGCGAGACCATCGTGACCGTCACTGGAAAAGGAAAAGGCGGCCGGGCGCAAGAATTCGCCGCGGCCGCCGCTCTGGAAATCGCCGGCCTCGCCAATGTATGGGTAGTGGCAATCGGCACCGATGGCACCGACGGTCCGACTGCTGCGGCCGGGGCCGTTGTCGATGGCCATACTGTGGCGCGCGCGTTGCGTCTTTCGGTTGATCTCAAGGGCGCGTTGAAACGCCACAACACCTATCCTGCATTGAAGCGACTCAATCGTCTCATCGTCACCGGTCCCACCGGTACGAACGTGAATGACCTTTACCTCCTCCTCGTGCTGTAGGTACTATCCATTCAATGGATCGTCCTCTCTTTCTTCCCTTGGCCGCCTGCAGTCAACCATCCCTTGTCGGGGGAAAAGCCGCGGGTCTGGCACGTCTGATCGCAGAAGGATTCCCTGTCCCATCCGGATTCTGCGTGACTACAGAGGCCTACCGTCGCGCGCTCCGCTCACCGGGATTTTCATTAGCGGAACAGTGGCAGGCGGCCTTGCATTCTTCCGGAGCCGAACGCCAACGGATAATTTCTCGCTGTCACACCATCATTCAGAATTACAACATCAATGAGTTGACTGATCAGATCGTCGAACAAGCCAGCAGGCTGGAACTACCGTCGTCCGGACTATGGGCCGTGCGGTCGTCAGCGACGAACGAGGATGGAACTCAGGCGAGCTTCGCGGGAATCTACCGCACACACCTCGGTATCCCGTTGAAGGGGTTGGGATCAGCGGTGAAGGATCTGTGGCTCTCGATCTGGGATGAGCGAGTGCTGAACTATCATACGACATCCGGATCGGGCAGAGCATCTCCCGCCATGGCCGCCGTCATACAGCCGCTGTTAGAAGCGCAAGCTGCCGGCGTAGCCTATTCTGTTCATCCTATTACGGGCAGGGTGACCCACGTGCTGATCAATGCGGTTGTGGGCCTTGCGGCGGCTCTTGTCGATGGACGCGCAACGCCGGATGAGTATGTCGTTGAAATGGGCGAGGACCATCAGCCCATCCGGATCACCGAACGGACGGTTATCGCGCAGGCTCAGGCGTTGCGGGTTACCGGTCAGGAGCTTCGTGAGGTGCCGTTGCCGGACGATGCGGTCGGCCGGGCGACGTTATCGAACGACCGGCTGTTTGAGCTGGCCCGTGCAGCCAAGCGGGTTGAAAAAACATTCGGTCACCCAGTGGATCTTGAATGGCTCTACGATGAGAGGGGGCTGTGGCTGCTTCAGGCGCGACCCATCTCCGGTCCGGCTAAGCCTCAGCAGCTGACCGATGATGATTGTGAATGGTCGCGCGCGAACTTCAAAGAGACGCTGCCGGAGTTGCCGAGTCCGCTCGGCCTATCGTTTCTCGAACTCTTCATGGAGCGATACATTGTCTCGCCCTATCGACGTATGGGGTGTCTGATTCCCGAAGGAGTCTCATCGGTCCGTACGTTCAAAGGGCGCCCCTATATCAATATGACATTGTTTCATTCCCTCATTGCACAACTGCGTGGAGATCCCTCTTTGCTGGTGGAGCAGATGGGGGGAGAACCCCTTACCAGGGTGCCGGAGGCACGTCCGCTCGGGTGGTTTGCACTGGCCCGTGCCGGCGTCATTATGATGGTTGAGATGAGAAAAGCTGTACGTCGTGGGCCGGATTGGTTCGCCGAGATGAAAGCGATGGCGGCAGGGTGTAGCGCCGATCGGCTTCGAAGTGTCTCCGGAGAAGACATTGCTCTACGCCTCGATGCGATTGCGGAGTGGCTCGACAAACGCGAGCTGACATTTGCCATTGCCGGAGGGGTGTCGCATTGTTTGCAGGCATTGAGCAGCTTGCTGCCCCGTTGGCTCGGCGAAGACTGGAGAACCCTATTGAACGGGGCACTGCAAGGCCAGGCGGCGGTGATCAGCGCGTATCAGATTGTCCGACTGGCGGACGTTGCGGACATGGTTCGACGCGATCCGGCGGCGGCGGCGTTGTTTACCACACTGGAATGGGATCCGGTTGAAGTTCGTCGTAAGCTTGAGGGGACCGACATTCTCCGCGCCTTTAACCGGTATCTCGAAGACTATGGCCATCGTGGGGTCGGGGAATCGGACGTCATGGCGCCTCGGTTCGCAGATCGACCGGATCTGGTGCTCACCGTCTTGCGAACGCAGATTCTGGCTCCAACCGGTTCCACTCCGGCGGACATTCTTCAGCGTCAAACAGTGGTGCGGGAGCGGGCGCTTGCGGAGATTCGCACCAGGTTCGGATGGCGATTCCACCGGTGGGCCGTCTTTTCCTGGTGGTATCGGCGGCTTTGCCGGTTTTTCGCCCTACGGGAGGAGAACCGACATCATCTGATGTATTACTCGGCGGCGACGCGCAGCCTCTTGCTTCGCCTGGGTGAGTGGCTGGTCGAACAGGGCCGGCTTTCAACGCGAGAGGATATTTTTTACCTCACGATCGAAGCGCGTGCCGACTTATTAGCCGGGGCAACGCGTGATTGGCAAGGGATCATCGAGGCTCGACGGGCTGAGCGAGACTGGTACGCCACGATGAGCGTTCCCGACACGATTCAGGATTGGAGGGCAATGGTTCGAAGCACGGACATACCCGCTGCTGTGACCTCGGAGAGAGTCCTGTACGGTATTCCCATCAGCCCCGGTCAGGTCTTGGGACCGGTTCGATTCGTCCGATCAACGGAGGACTGGAGCCGAGTCTGCCGTGGCGACATTCTTGTCGTTTCGGTCATTGATCCTGGCATGGCGCCCTTATTTGGCGTAGCAGCGGGGCTGGTTGCCGAAATGGGTGGGACACTGTCGCACGGCGCCATTATTGCCCGTGAATACGGATTGCCGGCAGTTGCGAATGTGCCCGGTATCACATACAGACTCAAAGAAGGAGATCAAATCAGCTTGGATGCAGAACGGGGATCGATCACTGTTCAATAGCTAGAGGACGCCCCTGGCGAGGTCTGAGCCATCCGGCAAACCCAGATACGACACTGAAGAGGTGAGTGCCTCCAGCCTTGCTGCGGTCTTGACCTTTTAAGGGAGCTTGCGTATTGTGCAGAATCATTCTTTTCTCTTCGCACCACGCAACAATCCTGCTGAGTATAAGGCGACGGCATGATGTTGACGGTCATCCATGATTGATGGCACGGTCTTCGGCGCAGGGATTGTTGTTGGAGTCCTCCTTGGCGCAGTGATCGTCGGACTGTGGATTGCCTCTCGTGTACGTGCGAACCTGCAGACTGAATTGCTGACGACCAGTGAACGTGCGCAGCGAGCGGAATCGCTATCGGTCGAACTGCGCCGACAAGTTGAGCAGGATCGTTTCGATCTCGATCGGATCAGACAAGAGCTTTCGGAAGCCTCTCAATCTCGTGCGGTGGCCGAAACCAAAGCCGTTGAAGCCACGCTCCATCTCGACGAACAAAAGACTCTCCTGGTTCAGGCCCGGCAGGAATTGGCGGAGACCTTCCAAGCCCTCTCCGGCGAAGCCCTCAAACAGAACAACGAGGCCTTTCTGAACCTCGCGCGCAGCTCGTTCGAAACCCTTCAAGCCGAAGCCAAGGGCGATCTTGCTCAACGGCAACAGGCGATCGATAGTCTGGTCAAGCCCCTCCAGGATTCGCTACAGCGATACGACGACCAGCTCCGGCAGCTTGAGCAATCCAGGCAAGCGGCCTATGGCGGTCTCGATCAGCACCTTAAGATCCTGGCCGAGTCCCAGCAGCGGTTGCAGTCGGAAACCGGCAACCTGGTGAAGGCCTTGCGCGCGCCGGCTATCCGGGGCCAATGGGGTGAGATCACGCTCAAGCGTGTGGCCGAGCTGGCCGGCATGGTGGCGCATTGTGACTTTTTCGAGCAGGAGTCCATCGCAGTCGACGGTGGGCGACTGCGTCCCGACATGGTGGTCCAGTTGCCGGGCGGACGGCAGATCATTGTGGATGCCAAAACGGTTCTGGCAGGCTATCTGGATGCGCACGAAGCCTCGACCGAAGAACAGCGCCTCGAAGGAATGCGCCGTCATGCCGCCCAGGTACGGTCCCGCATGGATGAGTTGAGCATGAAAGCGTACTGGAATCAATTCGCGCAGGCGCCGGAGTTCGTCGTGCTGTTCTTGCCGGGGGAACAATTCCTTGGCGCTGCGCTCGAACATGACCCACGGCTCATCGAGGAAGGGTTTCTTCGAAGTGTGGTCCTCGCGACTCCTACCACGCTCATGGCGCTCTTACGGGCGGTCGCCTACGGGTGGCGACAGGAACGATTGGCAGAGCATGCTGAAGAAGCGGGGCGGTTAGGGAAAGATCTGTACGAGCGGATGGCCGTGTTGACAGAGCATTTAAACGACGTCGGACAGGCGCTTGGAAAGAGCGTTCTCGCCTACAACAAGGCGGTCGGGTCGCTCGAAACCAGAATTTTACCGTCGGCCCGTCGGTTCAAGGAACTCGGCGTGTCGTCGGAGAAAGAGATCTCCATGTTAAACCCTGTGGAATTTGTTTCCCGCAAGGCCTTGCCCTATGACAGTGAATAAGGAGTTCTTGATGGCCGACAAGCAGGCGATGGTAGAAGCCTTTCACCGGACGTTCGATATTATCGTCAATCCAATCCCAACGGTCGTCGACGAGCGGACGCGCGGGCTTCGCGTAAGACTCATTCAGGAAGAATTCGATGAGTTGAAAGACGCTCTTGCGGAGGAAAATCTTTCATCGATAGCCAAAGAGATGGCCGACCTTCTCTATGTCGTCTACGGAACTGCGGTGTCCTATGGTATCGATATGGACCCGGTCTTTCGAGAAGTGCATCGATCCAACATGAGCAAGGTCGGCGGGTATAAACGTGAAGACGGGAAATGGGTGAAACCTGCGACGTACTCACCGGCACGCATCGAACCGATTCTAGCTGAACAGGAACCTGTTCAGCGCGAGGCCCGTTCGGTTTCATGAGAGAATTGCATTGTCCGATTTGTGGAACCTCCTTCGTTCGCGTGACCTACCAAGAGGGACGGGTTGAGAGTCTGCTGAGCCGTATTAATGTGTTTCCCTTCCGATGCCAGCTGTGCACAAATCGTTTTCGTGCGTTCTGTTCCGGTGCACGCCACAGCACGCAGATGTTCGATCGACGCCAGTACACACGCCTGAAGACTTCGATCGACGCCCGGGTTCTCGAGTGTAATCAGCCGGCCGTTACCAACCGAATCACCGACATCTCAATGGATGGGTGCACGTTGCAGGCGACGGGGTTTCCGAAGGGGGCCTTTATCGAATTGATCCTGAAACCGACGGTGGAGGAAGAAATGATCCATGTTGAAACAGCGATGGTCTGCTCCGTCCGCCCATCATCGACAGGGATCCGTTTCCTGGAGATCCCACCGGAGCATTATCGCCGTCTGGCTCAGGTGGTCCTCTCACTCCTGGTCGGTCAAAGCCTCGATCCCATGCTCAACTCATAGCGCGACTCTTTCCACCGGGCATTTTCACCAGGAGATTATCGATCAGACGGATCGCCCCGATCCTGACCGCACCCAGGAGTACCGCACGAGCTAAAACAACGGATAGAGGCTCCAGACTCTCCGGATCGCACACGGCGAGGTACTCGACATGAATGGCGGGCACCTGTTCGATGGTCTTCCGCATGATCCGCTCAATCGCCGCCACGTCGCTCACCCCGCTCATGATCATCTGTCGGCCGGCTTGGAGGGCTTGAAAGAGTAAGGGGGCAATCCGACGTTCGTGCGGGCTGAGATAGACGTTGCGGGAACTCATGGCCAGCCCATCTCGCTCCCTGACTGTCGGACGGACATGAATCGTGACGCCGAGATCGAGGTCGCGTACAAGCTGCCGAACCAGCAGTGATTGTTGGTAATCTTTTTGGCCGAACAGGGCGAGATGAGGTTGCGCGATTCCGAAGAGTTTCGTCACCACAGTAGAGACGCCGGCGAAGTGATGAGGCCGGGCTTCACCCTCCCATCGACGCGAGAGTGCCGGCACCGTTACGGTCGTTTGAAACCCCTCGGGGTACATGTCCAAGGCCGTGGGTTCAAAGCAGGCATCCACCCCCTCCTCCCGGCACAGCGCCCGATCGCGGGCAATCGGACGGGGATAGCTGGATAAGTCTTCGTTCGCGCTGAATTGTGTCGGGTTCACGAAGATGCTCACGACAAGCGCATCACATTGCAATCGCGCGGCTCGAACGAGGGAGCGATGGCCGTCATGCAGCGCTCCCATCGTAGGAACGAATCCGATTATCACACCTTCCCGACGTAGTCGCTGGCTCCATGCAGCCATGGATCGTGCGGTACGGATGATCTTCATGAGCCTGGAGATGGGGTGCAAGCAGGGCGCGACCCATAGCGGGTCGAGGGCTGGGGAAACAGGAGGCGGACCTCAGGCTGCTTGCCGACCTCGGCGAGCAGCTGGCTGCTTGTGCGCTGGAGCGTTGGATGCAAAAACAGCGGGTCGAGTTCGCTCAAGGGCATGAGGACGAACCGGCGTTGGTGCATACGAGGATGCGGCACCACGAGGTCCGGTTCGTTGATAATACGCTGGCCATAGAACAGGATGTCGAGGTCGATGGTCCTGGGGCCCGATCGGTTCTCTTCATCGCGGCCGAGCGAATGCTCGATCTCACGGAGTACGGCCAAGAGACTTTTCGGTGTGACGTCCGTTTCGAGTTGCACGACCCCGTTTAAGAACCAGCCATCGCCGGGTTGGGCATGATCGGTCACGGGCTCGGCCTCATAGAGCAACGACACGCCCACGACTTTCGAGTGGGGTAGCAGGCTGATCAATGTCACCGCACGATCACAGAAATCGACTCGATCCCCGACATTCGAACCGAATCCGATGAACACCGTCTCCCGCATGGCGTGCCTCGTGAAGCGTTATTCGTGAATCGTCAAACGAGGAAGAGCGAGAGACCATCTTGTAATTGACGTTTCACGATTTACGAATAACGTCCCTCAGAACCCAGCCTTCTTGATGCGCTCCACCGCCTCTGCCAGTCTTTCTTTCGGCGTACACACGGTCATCCTGATATATCCTTCACCTGGCGCGCCGAATCCGTTACCCGGTGTCGTGACAATCCCGGCTTTTTCCAGCAAGTGAGCGGTGAAGGAAGCGGAGGTATACCCTTTCGGCACCGTCACCCAAACGTAGAACGCGGCCGGAGGTGGGTCCACCTCGAGGCCGAGCTGTTTGAGTCCCGGGATGAGGGTGTCGCGCCGTTCCTGATAGATCTTGCGCAAACCGTCCGTCACCGAATCATCCAGGCTGAGCGCGGTAATACCGGCTTCTTGAATAGCCTGGAAACAGCCGGAGTCGAGATTACTCTTGACCTTACCGAGTCCGGCAAGAACCTGCTGGTGTCCGACGGCGAACCCGATGCGCCAGCCGGTCATGTTATATGTCTTCGACAGAGAGTGGAACTCGATCCCCACGTCTTTCGCGCCCTCGACTTCCATAAAGCTCACAGGGGGCGTACCGTCGTAGAAAATCTCCGAATACGCTGCGTCGTGGCAGACGATCACCTGGTTTTCCCGGGCAAAGTCCACCACTCGCTTAAAGTAATCCTTGCTCATGATGACCGACGTCGGATTGTTCGGCGAATTCAGGAACATCAATTTCGCCTTCTTCGCTACATCTCTGGGAATCGCCTTCAGGTCCGGCAAAAAACCGTTTTGTTTCGTGAGCGGCATGAAGTGCGGGGCGCCCCCGGCGAAGGTGGTACCGACCGGATAGACCGGATAGCCCGGGCTCGGCACCAGCACGATGTCACCCGGATCGACGAATGCGAGGGGAATATGTCCGATGCCTTCTTTCGAGCCTATCAGTGTGAGGACTTCGTTCCCCGGGTCGAGCGTGACGCGGAAGCGTCGGCTATACCAGTCGGCCACTGCTCTGCGGAACGACAACATCCCCTCATAGGATGGATACTGGTGGTGCTTCGGATCTTTCGCAGCCTTGCCGAGGCTTTCGACGATCGGCATCGGAGTCGGCAGGTCCGGGTCTCCGATGCCGAGATTGATGATATCGACTCCTCGCGCGATAGCCGCCTGCTTCATTGTGTCGATCGCGGCGAACAGATAAGGGGGGAGGGTCTTAATGCGAGTCGCAACTTCGATGGGGAAACCAGACATGCGAACCGGTTCCTTTCGTAAATCAATCGGACGTAAAATCTTCAGGTCTTCAAGTCAGAAAGTCGTCAAGTCTTGGAGTCGTGGGAATTCCGGTGACTTTCGACTTGATGACGTGCGGACTTTCCGACAAGGGGTCTAAGACTACAGCAGGAATGAGGTGGCAATCAACGCCGGAGAGAGAGAACGTGGCGGACGAGGCGGTCGGCGATCTGGTGGAGTTGCGGTAAATGAGGGATCGCTGTCGCTTTCATGCGATGTGCAGTCACCTGTGCCTTCGCGAGATCCGGCGCACATTCTCTGGACAACGACTCAATTCCGTTCTCTTCCATTTCCAGATGGAACAGAAGACCATAGGCGCGAGATCCGTAACGGAAAGCTTGCAGAGGGGCGATGTCGGAGCCGGCCAGGGGCACACAATCTTTGGGAAGGTCGAATACTTCGCCATGCCACTCAAAGACGTCGAATGATTCAGGCAGCGATCCGAACACAGGGTCTTTTTTCGCCTCGTCCGTCAACCGGACCGGTGTCATGCCGATTTCCAGCGCTTTCCCCGGATGCACGGCGGCACCCAGCGATTTCGCCATGAACTGACTCCCCAAACAAACCCCGATGACCGGTTGACCGGAAAGCAGCGCAGACCTGATGAAAGCCGTCTCATCCGCGATCCAACCATCTGAATCGTTCACCGACATCGGTCCGCCCATCACGAGAAGCAAATCTCCCGGATCCGGCGGCAAGCCATCCTTCGGCACAAGGCAGTAGTCGAGTGAACAGCCATACTTGGCCAAAGACGCGGCAAACGCTCCTGGCCCTTCAAAATGAACATGCTTCAGGCAGACTGCGCGCATTGGGACGGTCTCGTGCCTGCACGAGAGATGATGGCGGCGAAATCAGTTCTCGTGCTCGCTGGAAGATACACGGTCGCAGAATGGACGGCAAGGGCAGTTTGCTTCAAAAAATTGTAAAAGGTGCGGATAGACGCGAGCGCAGTCTGGACTTATACTGATATGCTATGCAGAAACGATGTCGGCCCGCCGAATGTCCAACGAATTGTTCGGTTAGATAGCGGGATTCGACCACGCAGACTGTTCAAAAAGGCCGCTCAGCAAGACCGCAGACGAGTTGAAACCGGAGGCGTACCCTTCGGGGCGCACGGTGCGACGAATAAGGAGCACCACGTCTGTGCGCGCCGCCGAGTGGTGAGGCGGCCGGGTCCCCGTTGAGGGTCTGAACGATGCGAGAACGACGCTGGCGGGATTTTTCAACAGTCTGCACGCGGAGGGTGGATGTCGCTTCCGACTCAAGACCAGCAACAGATCCAGCTTGAGCTGGAGGGATTGAAACGAACCCTGGAGTGGACGGAGATTCAGCGGGAGCAGCTCTTGGATCGCTTGGACCTGCTTCGCCTTGACAACGCCCGCCTGCAGGGTCGCATAGATGAACTGGAACGTCAGATGGAGGGGCTTAAGCAGCAACAGCCATTATTCTAGCAGGATGCTGAAAACGTCCGCCAGCGGCGTTCTCACCTCGAAAGCATCCTCAACGTAGCCCAGAGGCTACGCCTCCGGTGCTTTTATCGGCTGCGGCCTTGCTGGACGAACGTTTTGAGCATCCTGCGAGGGAATTTTCTGTTGTGTCATATGTGGAGGCTATCGCAGGTTTGTTGAACTGATATAGTTTTTCGAATCCCATCAGGATCGTTCGAAGTGGGCGAGCATTCATGCCATGAAATATCTCGTCGTGAATATCGAAGATGTACGCTGGCTGATGGGCCATACCGGAGGGTTTCGCGGCGGATATGTCACGGATGTGCAGGTGTCGAAACGACGGCTGTTGGACGAGGCGTCGGGCCGCGAAGTGCCGGCTGGAACCACGGTCACAGTCGTGATCCGCTATCGTACCCGCCAGATGGTTCGTGTCGCGAAACTTACGATGAGCGGCGTGACGGATTTCTCGATGTTCGAACAGGAAGGGGTTGATTGCTCAACGCTGGGAGTCATCCAGGCTGAGTTGACTGACGGGAAGCTCCGCTTCTGGTTCGATCCGCAGGGCGAACTCTATGTGGTGTGTGAAGAGGCGCAGTTCGAGGAAGTGGAGGCGCCGAGCCTCGAACTCTTATCCCTGGAGCAGGTGGCTCAATGGACGTTTCAAAGTGAAATGGCGGATTGGCCTACGGTCACATGGCTCTTGGGCGAACTCGATGTGGCAGGTGTTCCCTGTATTTGGCGGGCTGCTACCTCTTCGTCCGTGCGTCATCCTTCCATTCAGTGGGAAGGGGAATTGCTTCCTACGTCAATGCAGGGAACCTCAGGCGCGACGGGGGTTCGCTGTATGTTATACGGGTCGCTCGATGGGCCAGGGTTCGGGGTGGTACTGCGCGTCCGTGGCGTACAGGATCGACGCGCCGCTCAAGTGCTTTCGCTTCTGGCTGATCTGATCGCGCAACGATTCTCCGGACGATGCCTGATCGGCACAACGATCATTCCTGGCGGGGAATGGCAGAACTGGAAATCGTTCGGACAGCAACGCGAGACCGATGGGTAATGCGCGGGAGGTGAGGCGGAAGCAGGAGGACGAGCAGGCTGTTCAAAAAGACCGATCAGCAAGGCCGCAGCGAGTGAAGGGTCGGGGAGGTGCAGACCGCCCTTCGTGTGGGCCGTTCGCCCCTGCAATGGTTCTTGGCGAAGGGAAAAACTCTTTCGACCTTCGAGAATATTCTTGGTACGTTGAGAGTTAGATCGCTGCTTGTTCGCTGGGATGTTTCGATAGATGTGTGCCGTTCATATGGGCGAAAGCTGGGGCGCTGGTTCCGTTTTTTACACCGTTGATATGGGTCTTGCCGTTCAAGGTTTTTTCGTTTACACATTCCACCAAGGCCCAGAGCCGGAACGGGTTCACCGCCTGCTTCCTAGAGACGTGCAGCGGCGTCCCGTCCAACACGGCCTGTAGCGCCAGATCAGTGCGCCACCCCAGGTGCTTCGTGATAGGAGAAATCACTTTCTCCATTGCAGCGACGATCTTATTGTCGTTGCTGAAGTGATTCAACATGATGATCCGCCCGCCGGGTCGACAGACGCGAATCATTTCACTGACGACTTTGCGATAATCAGGGACAGCAGTGACGACATAGGCTGCGACGACCGTATCGAAACTATCGTCCTTGAATTCCATTGCGCCGGCATCCATCCGGTGCAATTCCACATGGTCCAAGTCGTGTTCTATCGCTCGCTCCCTCGCTTTGTCCAGCATGCCCTCAGAAAAATCGATACCGACAATCCGGCAATGGCGGGGGTACATCGGTAGGGCCAACCCGGTCCCGATTCCCACTTCGAGGATGCTTTCATCTGGTTGGACATTCAAATTTCTGATTGCCGACTGGCGTCCTTCGTGAAACACTTTCCCGAAAATTCGATCGTAGATCTTGGCGTAAGACGTATAGACACGCTCGATCTTCGCTAAATCCATATCACCTCCGACTCCACATTAAAGGCGATTTGCGCTCCTCGACCTGCAAGGGATGAGCTGACTGCCGCAACTACATGTGGAAAATTTTGTGCGGCGGAGCACCTGAGTGGAGCGAGGGGACCCGCCTGAATAACACTAGGGGGCTACTCTAGCCAACTCGCTCCGATGAGTCAACAGATTATCTCGGTTCCATCACCCGCTGACGGAGAACGCCGCGGTTGTCAATCTGTGGAGGAATGCGCATGGGGTGCTCTCCGTCGTAGTCCGCCATCGCAGACGGATTAAGCCGCAGGGCTCCACTTGATTCAAAACGGCCCCTATGGGATAGGTACACGCATGCTCTTCGCTGGTTTCTTCGCCGGTGCGTTGTGCCTCGGCCTCATACTCGGAGACTGGTTCTATTTCGTGCGCCTCACGCCGGATGCGAGCCGGTACGGGTGCGGAATCGCCCGCACACATGATCGTTTCACTCACATGACGATGGAACAGCTGGCCAGCCGGTTTGACGCCGGAGGTGTTCTGGCCTTGCCGCATGGAACAGCCCGGTTATACCGAGATCTCAACCAAATTTCGATTCGACAGAAATACCGGCTGTTCGCCATGGGCTTTAGAACATTGTGGCCGTTGAAAGGATTAATCTCCCTGTCTCAGGATGGCGACACACTTGCCGTACTCTGCCGGAAACTCACTCCCTGGTCTTCGGCGCTTCTCACCGCCATCTGGTTTGCCGTAGTGATCGTGGGTATGGTGGGAGCCGTGATCTCTCTGTTCGTCGAAGGACAAATGGCGGCAGCCGGTGGAGTAATGTTGGCATTCGGGGTTATAGGGTTGGGGGTTGTGTTTTTACTCTCCGGAGCCATTACGGTTGTGTTTGCGTATCGTTTGGAGAATTCTCGACTTATGATGGTGTATCAAGAGCTCCGGGAGGTTCTCGAAGGGGCGAGACTGCCGTCCTGAGTGAGCAGGATGCGGAAACCCTCTGTGGGCACACCGGAACCTCACGAGTTCGCTCATTTGGACAACAGGGGCGCACCGCGAAGGATGCTCAAAAAGGCCGTTCAGCAAGGCCGCAGCCGATGAAAGCACCGGAGGCGTAGCCTCTGGGCTACGTTGAGGATGCTTTCGAGGGGAGAACGCCGCTGGCGGACTTTTTCAGCATCCTGCTAGAGATACAGACTCAGGAACTGATCATACTCGGCAGGGAGATTCAGGCCGGACCTGTTACGCGCAAGTGCCGCAATGATGCCACGATGTTTCTTGTTGAGCCCCGACGATTCAAAGGCCCGACGAAAGTGCTGCCACCGCGCAGTGGCATCGGTGGTCAGGCGCGCCCGCTCCGACGCTGGCAATGTGTAGACGGAGGTCGTAAAAGAACGAAGGGCCTTCTCGACGCTTTCATAGGGCGGCGCCAGTTTGAGTTGGGCGTAGAACGTTTCAAGGTGATGACGGAACTCTTCTCGAAGCGCCAGCATAGGATCGATTGGAGACGCAGTAGGTTTAGACATAGCAGCTGGAAGTATGATACGGGAAGAACTGTCGTTGCGACAACGTGTCATCCAAACTTTTCTACAAGGAGACTCTTCTATGAAGCGCATTCCGCAATATGTCCTCGGATTTGTTGCCGTGCTCGTCCTGACTGGTTGTTCATCCCCTCATCATTATGGGATGCACGGTGGAGGAAAGAGTGATGCCTATTGGCAGAAGGGGCAGGAGGACATGGCGTCCTTGATCGATCGAACCGTCAAGGATCAAGAGAAGGCGCTGCAAGTCAAATCGGCCGTGAACGACATTGTCGCGGAACTGAAAGCAAGCCGCGAGCAGGAGCGGGCTGGCCACCGCCGGTTGTACGAGTTGAACGCAAACTACGCGGCAACTCCGGGGGAGTTCAACAAGGTTCTGGATGAGGCGAACGACAGGAGAATGCAGTCGGCTGCAAAGATTCTCTCTCTCCGCTTCAAGATGAAGGATCTGATGACGGCTGAGGAATGGAAAGCATTGTCCGATCAGATGCTGGCCTACAGCGGGCGGTACCGGCACAGCGGCGCAGGGGAGGCGAAGACTGGATACTAAAAGGTTACGGTTGAGGCGCAGCCTTGAGCGGTATGGACGTCCAGGTTGCGCCGGCGTCGTTCGAACGATAGAGCCCGCTCCCATTTGTGCCGACGAATAGTATTCGTGGGTCCCTCGGGCTCATCGCGAGGGCGCGAATATTCAGCGAGGCCAGTCCGCTGTTGACCGCCACCCACGTTTGTCCGCTGTCGGTGCTTTTCCAGACTCCTCCGGGCCCTCCGATATAGAGGATCTTCGGCTGAGTCGGATCGAGGAGAATACTGCTGATGAAGGGATCAGGGAGCGATTGTCCGATGCGCTCCCAGTGCTCTCCGCGCGTCGCGGTACGGAAGAGACCCTTCGTGGTTCCGGCATAGGCGATGTCCGGGTTGACCACGTCGAAGATAAGAGCATTAACTCCCAGCGCCATTCCCCCCATCAATTCCTGTTCGGGAATCAGCCCGTTGTTGATTTTCTTCCATTCCATTCCTGCGTTGTCGGATCGATAAATCCCTCCCGTGGTTCCTGCATAGAGCACCCGGGCGTCGCGGGGATGCATGGCTATGGAGACCACGATGTGGACTTCTTTCATGCCGGCCATGCGTTCCTCCCATTCACGCCCGCCGTCTCTGGTGTAAAAGGTGCCGACCGTTGTGGCGGCGTAGAGTTGATCGTGGTCCGTCGGATGAAACACGAATTGATTGATGAAGGAGACGTGTTCTTTGAGCCCGACGTTATGGGGAAGCCAATGCTGCCCGCCGTCCGGACTCTTGTAGACGGCATCGGCCATCGTGCCGGCATAGATCGTAGCCGGAAACTGAGGGTCGATCGCGAGAGTCGTCACGCGTCTTGCGCTGAAACTCGGAAACCTCTCCCATAACTGACCTTCGTCACGCGACTTATAGACCGCGTCATTGGTGGCGACATAGAGAATGTTCGCGTTCGTCGGATGCAGGGCGATCGAGACAATCGCCTGGCTCTCCTTCTCGCAGCCCAGACAGAAGAGCAGGAGCGTGAGAGAGGCAAGTGTGGCAGCCGTACGGATCAGCATGACAGTCGAGGACCTAATCACAGGGCTCGATGCTGAGTCAAGGAGAAGGGAAGGGGAATGACACCCCTGTTGATCCCTTGCTCCCGGAACGCGCACGATCAGAATGTGCTCGTTCGACGGCCGCAGTGGGACCAACAGGGGTGTCATTCCTCTCAAGAGAAACGAGCGAGCTTGGAATGATCATAGATGGGTGGTGCCCGTTCGACGCGCGCACTCGAGGACCGACCAGGGTACCTAGAATGAAATTACAGGATAGAAAGGATGCGCGCAGTGAAGGAAGGTTTGCCTACCTCCTTGGAGCAGGTGAGGAATTAGAAGGGCCTCATTTGACGGCCGCAGTGCAGTCGTATCTCATTGAAAGGGCAACGACAATGGCATTATATTTGGAACATTTGCACGGAGTGTTATACGGACAGAAATCGGCAAATCCGTTCTTATGCGGATCGGCCTAAACATTGTTCGGCAGCAATCTCGCCATAGAGAGCAGCCAATGAAGGGGTACGACACCAACCTCGCCGCAGAGTTCTATGTGCTCTCCGCGCTTCATAGACTCGGCATGTCCGCGACGCTGACGCTCGGGAACAAGAAGTCCGTGGACATCGTGATCGCGCGGGATGCCGGCGAGGTCGTGACCGTGGACGTCAAAGGCCTCGCTGGCACGACGAGCTGGCCGGCGGACAACCTCAAAACAGGACGGCGAGGGCACTTCATTGTGTTCGTCACGTTCCTCGGCAAGATCAGCGATCCGACCGTGTTGCCCGAGGTCTATGTTGTTCCATCCGAGGAGGTCTCGGCCCTTGTGCACCAGAATCCCGGCGGCAATCGGCGCGTCATCCCTCTCGGCCGCGCTCGAAAGAAGTGGGCGCAATATCGACAAGCCTGGCAGCTGCTCCGATGACTCTGTCGATCGAGCGACGCCTTGCTGCTACAGTTGGTTAGGGCGGGCAATCGCGGCGTGCCCGCCGGTTTAGGCAGAAGTCGACAGCCTGCCTTTACCGGAGTATACAGTCTGTCCAAACATTGTTAGGCAGCACATGAGTCCAAGAGAACTAATCGGGGCGTTAATCGCGGGCATTGGCGCTATCATTATCCCCTTTGGTTATTGGGTCGCGCAGGTCTTCTATCCAATCGGAGTCGGATTTTTACTCCTGGGATGTTTCCTGGTCTTCGCAGGACGCCGTGCCCGAAAGCGCGGTTCCCCGGGATACTCCGATCCGAATGATCCCAGTTTTCCTGCTGTAGGTGAGGCGAGAGGATTTCACGGAGCCGCCTTTCGCGAATCAGGCAGTCCAGGTGACGATGACTGAGTGCAGCCTAACCCGTCACTCAACCCGACCGGGCGCTAGCGGGGCACACTCGCTCCGCTCGTCGGCTCAGGGGCCGGCGGGTTAGTTCTCACGTTAGACGGCAGGAGAAGACGGCGCGTGAGCCAGACGAGAGCATCAATTACCATGACCGACCGAGGAGGTAAGGCGAAGTTGAGACAAGCCCGCCTGGTGCAACCACAGGAACGGACCCGCGACCTCAAAGAATGGGTTCCGAAGGAGCTGCGTTCCCTGGAGGACCCACAGACGGCTATTCCGGCAATCGCTAAGGACTTGCGGTTGCTGAGCCTGATAGACAACGCCGTCCGTTCGCTGCCGACGACCCACGATCTGTTCCTCAAAGATGCGCGGAGGCTCGGCGACCTAGGCCCGAAATCGGTTCATCTCGTTTTGACCTCGCCGCCTTACTGGACGCTGAAGGAATACCGCCACTCCGACGGTCAGCTTGGGCATGTGTCGGACTACAAGGGGTTTCTGGCGGAACTCGATCGAGTGTGGATGCACTGCTTCAACGCTCTTGTCCCCGGAGGGCGCCTGATTTGCGTCGTCGGCGATGTTTGTCTGTCGCGGCGCAAGAACGACGGCCGGCACACCGTAGTGCCTCTCCATGCCTCCATTCAGGAGCATTGCCGACACATCGGCTTCGACAACCTCGCACCCATCATCTGGCACAAGATCGCAAATGTCGCCTACGAGGTCGAGAACGGTGGAGCGGGGTTTCTCGGGAAGCCGTACGAACCGAATGCGGTCATCAAGAATGACATCGAGTTCATTCTCATGGAGAGGAAGCCGGGCGGGTATAGGAAACCTTCGCTTGCCGAGCGGGTGTTGAGCGTCATTTCCACGGACGACTACCAGCGGTGGTTCCAGCAAATCTGGACCGGACTGACGGGCGCATCTACGCGGGACCATCCTGCTCCTTATCCCGCGGAACTGGCTGAGCGGCTTGTCCGGATGTTCAGCTTCGTCGGAGACACGGTCCTCGATCCATTCATGGGAACTGGCACAACGAGCGTTGCGGCAGCTCGTTGCGGCCGGCACAGCATGGGCTGCGAGATCGATCCGCACTACTTCGACATAGCCGAACGACGGATACGAGACGAGACCACCGACCTTTTCTCCGCTGTCGAGATCCGGGCGCACAAGGAATAGCTAGGCGGCCATGGCAAGGAACCGTCAGGATCTTGAAAAGGGAGTCCGGGATGCAGTCTGCCACTTCTGGCGTACCCGGGCGCGGCAGGCGAAGGCCCAAGGGGCAAAGTCTGGAGATAGGGATCGCGGGGCCAGGAGTGCGGTGACGGGTGGTGCCCATCTCGACGGCTTCGCCGACCTTATCCGAGGTCTCATTGTAGGGGCAGGCGTAAGCGATGCGGCCGTCCACCGACGCACCCGCGTAGAATTGCCGGGGTTCTACCGCGCAGAGAAGAAATGGGACCTTGTCGTGGTAGTCGACAGCCGCCTCTTCGCCACCATCGAATTCAAGGCACAAGTCGGTCCATCTTTCGGAAACAACTACAACAACCGAACGGAGGAGGCGCTTGGAAACGCTACGGACTACTGGGCAGCCTATCGGGAAGGTGCCTTCCGCGGTTCGCCCAAGCCTTGGCTGGGCTATCTGATGCTCCTCGAAGATGCCGCCGGGTCTACGCGACCTGTTTCAGTGTCCGAGCCGCACTTTCCAGTGTTCGACGAATTCCGAGACGCTTCCTACGCCAAGCGGTACGAAATCCTTCTGACGAAGATGGTACGTGAGCGGCTGTACGACGCAGCTTGCCTCATCCTGTCACCGAGCGATGCTCGGCGACGCGGCGAGTTCTCCGAGCCGTGCGCAGAACTGAAATTCGCGAATCTTGCAGAGAGTCTTGTCGCCCGCGCCATCGCGTACTCGAGGACTCAGAAATGAACCATCGCGGCATCGGGAGCCGGCCATCTAACAACCGGTTGCAGCGGACGGTCCGCTGCGCGGCCCGCCGCTGAACCGGAACGGTAGACTGCACTTGAGGCACTCGACAGAAACTTGCATGGCCACATCAAATGTGTTACATCGTAGTACATGAAGACATCTACCGTAACAATCCGCCTCGACGCCAAGATTCAGCGTGAACTGGATCGCCTGAGCCGCCGGTTAGGACGCAGCCGCAGCGACATCGTTCGCGACGCAGTGAGACGGCAGATCGCTCTGCTACGATTTGAGCGGTCGCGTCGTTCGTTGCTGCCTCTCGCCGAGGCGCAGGGCATCCTCACCGACGAGGACGTGTTTCGCATCGTGTCGTGAAGGTCTTTCTCGACACCAACGTTCTGGTCAGTGCGTACACAGCGCGCGGCATTTGCGCCGACCTCCTATGCTACATCCTGGCCGAGCATGAATTGCTCACGGGGGAGGTGAACCTCGTTGAACTGCGGCACGTGTTGCGGGATCGGTTCCACGCGTCACCAGAGTTGATCGCCACCGTCGAGGCGGAGCTCCGCGATGAAACGATCGTTCCGAAGCCCGCGAAGCCTTCACCGCTTCCCATTCGCGATCCTGATGACCGGTGGGTGCTTGCGTCGGCGGTCGATGGCAATGCCGATCTGCTGGTCACGGGAGACCAAGACCTCTTGGCGGTCGCACGTCAGGCTCCGCTCGCCATCGTCGATCCGCGCGGCTGCTGGGATCGTCTCCGCGAGTAGCGGTGCCGCTCCGCATGGTGGCGCTGGCAATGGGTCTTTCCGCAGGAAACCCGGTGGAAAAACACGAAGACGGGCGAAGAAGGGCGGCATCACGTTCACGAGACGATTCTGCAACGAACCGTCAAGGATGCGGTCCGCAGGGCCGGTGTGGTCAAGCATGCCGGGTGCCACACATTCCGGCATGCGTTCGCCACGCACCTCCTTGAGACCGGTTACGACATCCG
>Ga0187892_10000482_pt1 | contig 103379 bp, 85 predicted proteins | sample MA1701073metaG_FD_139345 | JGI IMG/M metagenome (GOLD analysis project Ga0187892, IMG submission 139345) | Bio-ooze microbial communities from a basaltic lava cave in the Kipuka Kanohina Cave System on the Island of Hawaii, USA - MA170107-3 metaG ... | reverse complement strand
CGTCGTGCAGCCGGTGATGACGCGGCTCGCCGAAGGCCTCGAGGAGTCGTGCTTCTGCGCGATCCTCGACGGCGAAGACGTGGTGTACGTCGCCTGTGTGCAGCCGCCGAAGCGCTTCGTGAACATCGACCTCAGCGTCGGCGGACGTGCGCCCGCGCACTGCGTTTCCACGGGCCGCGTGCTGCTGGCCGCGCTCGACGAGCGTCAGCTGCTCAAGTACCTGGACAAGGCGACGCTGCGGAAACTGACGCCGAATACGGTGACCTCCAAGGTGAAGCTGCGCAGCCTCATCGAGGAAACACGCGTCAAGGGCTGGAGCATCGTCGACCAGGAGCTCGAGATCGGACTGCGTTCCATCTCGGTCCCGATCAAGGATCACACCGGCAAGGTGCTCGCGGCGCTCAACGTCGCCTGCCCGAGCTCGCGCATCACGCCCGAGGACATGCACTCGCGCATCCTTTTGGAACTCCAGGCTGCCTCCCAGGCCATCACGGCCAGCCTGCAGAAATAGTGCCGGCAACCCTTCGATCATTGCCCGCGATTATTTCCCGGGCAGCGGCTGCCGTTTCCAGAAGTGGCGCACTTCGTCATCGAGACCAGTCATCTCCCAGCGGATGAGCGACATCGGCAGGCGGCCGGTCGCCATGAGCGTGTCGTGGAATTCCTTCAGGACGAACTGGTCACGCAGTTGCCGCTTGCGATCGGCAAGCAACTGCTGCATCTGCAGCATGCCGATGGTGTACCCCAGGCCGTAGCCAGGGGGACGACGCAGGTAGATCTCCGCGTCGACGCGGGCCACGTCCGGCTCGAGGTAGGGCGTGCGCTCGATCCAGAAATCCACCACCTGCGCCACGGACATCTCGTTGGTCTGCAGCCAGACATCGGCGGGGACTCGCGCGGCGCGGAAAATGCCGAACAGGTAGATCAGCTCGCGCACGCGATCGAGGCCATCGTCCTCGAAAATGCCGGCGTGAAGCATGCCCTCCTCGAGGTACACGCCCCAGCCTTCGGTGCGCACACCGTCGGTGAGCTTGCCGCGGATCGGGTGCTGGTTGTTGCGTTCGACGAGGCCGTCGAAACGATGACCGGGGATCACCGCGTGCAGGTGGTCCGGATGCGGGTCGCGATACTGGACCTGTTCCCAGAAGTTCGGGCCGTTCGGGCGCACGATCCACGGTACGTTGGTGTCGAGCTCCCTGATGTATTCGGGGATCGTGATGATCTCCTCGTGCACCAGGAAGTCGCGCACGTGACGATCGGTGCGTTCGATCCTCTGCTGGTATTCCCCGGCGGACTTCGACAGCTCGAGCGGCGGCAGCTTGCGGTTGCGGTGCTGCTCGAGTGCGTACAGCGCCCACAACCGCTCCAGCTCGCGATTGCCGAGATTCACGATCTCGTCGGCGTCGTACGGAATCAGCTTGACGTTGCGCAGGTACCAGTTGAAGTTGTCCTTGCCCACGCCCGCCTTGCCGGTCATCGAAGCGCGGTTCGTCTTCAGCCAGCTGATGTAGTCCTGCACGGCACTGCGGGCGGTTTCGACGTCGCGCCGCAGTGCCGGCTGCTGTTTCACCGCGCGGCCGTGCAAATCTTCGTACCAGCCCAAAACACCGGGGGGCGGTACTTCGCGATACGGGAACCCATGACCGACGCCGTCGGCATTTGTCAGGTTGAAGATGGCCAGGTCGGCGTAGTCCGCCGCTACTTCGGTGAGGTTCTGCTTCGCCTGCGCCACCAGCTTCGGAATCGTGCGCAGCTGGCGACGCGCGTCCTCCAGCGCCGCGCCCTTCACAGGCAGCTCCGTGAACGTCACACGCAGCATCTGGTCGGCATAGAAACCCGGGTCGCGAGACCAGGGACGCGAGACGTTGAGCGTGAAGTCGTGCTCGTTGAACTTGGCGCGCACCGCCAGGAAGTCCACCTGCCCGGGGCGCTGCCACTTCGCGACCGCCAGGCGGTCGAGCCGCGACTGGAAGTCACGCATGCGCGCGCGACGTTCGTCGACCGCTTTCGGACCGTAGTCGGGTGCTTCAGCCGCGTTGCCCGCCATTTCACTGAGCGGCTCCTGCCCCTTGCGCGGGTCCTTCCACGCCAGGAACTCCTGGTAGAGCGCGACGAGATCGGCATGAGTGCCCGATCCATTCGGCACGCCGTCGCTCATGCCTTGGGGCGTCTGTGCGAACGCCGCGCCCGCGAGTCCGGCGGCGCACGCGGCCGCCAGGGTCGTTGTCTGAATCATTGTCCGGATCGTCGACATCGTCACTGGCTTGGAGGCGTTCACGCCTGGCTTCCTCCGCGGAAAAAAACCGGCGCCGCGCGGCGCCGGTGCAGCAGTTGGGGGCTTCAGAACTCCACTGTCACGCCGGCGAAGAACCGGCGGCCCAGCGGATCGAACAACGGGATGTTGGTATTCGAGTCGCCACCACCCGTGAATCCGATCACCGGCGGATCGTTGTCGAGCAGGTTGGTGATACCGGCGTACAGCTGGACCTGTTCCGTGACCTGGAAGGAACCCGTCAGGTCGACGTAGTACTCCGCACTCAGCGTGCCGTTCTCGTTCCTGATCGCATTCGGATGCAGATCGAGGTCGCCGATGTACTGGAACTCCGTGGCGAGAGAGAGCGGACCGCTGCGCCAATCGGCGCGGAACAGCGCACGCAGGTCGGGCGTGATGCGGTTGCCGTCACTCGAGCACGGGCCGCTGTAGAAGCCTGCACACTCGAACGGCGGCAGGTTGGCGAGTTGCTGGGTGATGTCTTCGTCCTGGATCGTGCTCACGAGGCGCAACCCGAGGTTGCTGTCGTGGCCCGGCAGTGCGAGGAACGGCACTTCGGTGCGGTACTGTACGCCCAGGTCCCAACCTTTGACCTGGCGGCTGGCAACGTTGAGCAACGGGGCGTTCACGCGCTCGATGAGTCCATTGGAGAGACGCACGATGGCGCGGCACTGCGCAGTGCTGTTGTTCTGCAAAGCGAAGCAGGAATTGACCAGTGCCTGCGAGCTCACCTGCGTGATCGCCTGCTTCACCTCGACGTCGAAGTAATCGACGGTGAGGCTGACGCCTCCCAGCCAGTCCGGCGTCAACACGAACCCGGCCGTGAAAGTGTCCGCCTCCTCCTCCTGCAGGTTCGCGTTACCCCCCGAGAGCGCGCTCCAGCCCTGGCTCGCACCCGGCAGGAAGGTATCGATGACGTTCGCGGGAACGCCCTGTTCGACGCAGAACGCCTTGCGCTCCGGCGAAGGATTGCTCGTCACCCAGCACGGATCGACACCGCCCACGAAACCGGCGCCCGGCTGCGCGAACAGCTCGTTGAGATTTGGCGCGCGGATGGCGAGGCTCTGCCCCGTGCGCAGGCGCAGCCAGTCCGTGATTTCCCAGTCGAGCGACCCCTTCCAGGTGGTGACGTTGCCGATCGTGGTGTAGTCCGACTGGCGCACGGCGCCCTCGAGCGCCAGGCTCTTGACGGCGGGAACGTCCGCAAGCAGCGGCACGCGGACTTCGCCGAATACTTCGAAGACCTCGAAGTCGCCCTGGTTGGGCTGCGGAGCAACCGTCTGCGCCGCCAGGTCGCCGGAGCGCGAGATCTCGTCCGGCAGGGACTCGAATTCCTCGCGGCGCCATTCGACACCGAAGGCGGTGGACAGCGGACCGGCCGGCAGGTCGAACAGCGCACCCGAGAGCGAGCCGCCCGCCGACTTGCGCACGAACTCCTCGGTGCGGCCGGTCTGCACGCTGAGGAACTCGGCCATCTGCGGCGTCAGCGTGTTGGTGCCGAAGATGTTGACCGGCACGCAATTGAGCAGCTGCACGCGACACCGTGGCACGCCGTTCACCAGCACCACGTCGAGACCGAGCGTGGTGCGCGAACGGGACAGCAGCCCGGTCTGGACGAACTCCACGTCCGAGCGCGCGAACTGGTAGTACGTGTCCCAGCGCCAGTCGTTGTCCAGCAGCTCGAGCTCGCCGCGCACGCCGCCCGTCAGGTTGAAGGAATCCGCGGTAATGCTGGTGTTGCGGGGGCCGAACTCCTCGAAGCGGCGCGAGGTGCTGCGTACCCTGTAGATGCCGTCACCATCCGGATCGAAGAACGCGGCGTTGGCCCCGAAGAAATCGCGCAGCGGCTGCGGGAAAAGCGGATTCGTGTTGGCGTTGGGAATGATCAGCGTGCCGGTTTCCTGTCCGAAGCTCGTCGGCGAGACGGCCTCCGGCGCCTGCTGGAACTCGTTTTCCTTCTTGGTGTAGAAGAACTGGCCGTAGGCCTTGATGCCCTCGGTGACGTCGAAGCTGCCGAGGGTCGAAACCTGCCAGCGCTCGAGCGGACGTAGCAGGAAGTTGACGGCAGCGTAGTTGTATTGCTCGGTCGGACGGCAGAACGGGAACGGCTGGCCGTCGGTGCCGAACCGCACGCCCTGGATGGCGCCGGGGCAGGCACCGTTCGAGTTCGTCAGGTCGACGCCCTGGATCTGCGAGAACTGCGAGGCCGCGATGCCGATCAGGCCGCCCGGAATGTTTCCCGAGCCGAAGTTGACCAGCTGGCCCTGCGGGTTCTCGATGAGGGGCTGGCGCGAGAACTCGCGATCGCCCATGTACACCGGGTCGCGGCCGAGATACGAAGCGTGCAGCGTGACGTTGCCGCGACCGTTCCCGGTGTTGGCGCCAAACAGCAGCTCCATCTTGCGGCTCTGCCCGTCGCCCCGGTCAGTCTCGCCGTACTGGTAGCGGAACTGCGCTCCTTCGAAGTCATCGCGCAGGATGAAGTTGACCGCGCCTGCGATTGCATCCGAGCCGTACACAGCGGATGCGCCGCCCGTGATGATCTCGACGCGTTCGACCAGGCCGTCCGGGACCGTGCTCAGGTCGACCAGGCCCGTGACGTCGGCAGGGATGTAGCGCCGGCCATCCACGAGTACCAGGGTGCGCACGGCGCCGAGGCCGCGCAGGTCTGCTGACAGAACACCGGCGCCGCCACTCTGGTTGACGGTGCCCGTGTTGTCCGGATTGAGCTGGGGAAACTGGTTCAGCGTGTCTTCCAGCGTGACGTTGCCGGAGAGCTGGAGCTCCTCCATGTCCACGGTCTGCACCGGGCTCGAGGCCACCAGGTCCCGGCTGCGCAGCAGGCGCGACCCGGTAACGAACACTTCTTCCGTGATTGCCTCGTCCTGGGCTGCGTCCTGCGCCGCGGCCACTGGCGACTGCACGGCGGCTGCCGCGACGGCGCTCATCAACAGAGCACGCCTGACGGCGCGCCGGACCGGATCGGCCTGGTTGAAGTGCAACACCTGTTCGTCTCCCGCCTGTGTCGTTCTGGTGAATGGCAGTCGCCGTCCAGCGGCGAGCGTCGGTCCCTGCACCGGCATCGCACTGCTGTTCGGCCCAGCCCCCGCCAGTCGAAACAGCTGTTGCGCGCGCCGCGCCCTCTGTCCGCGCCCTTGTTCGCCTGCGCGGCAGCGACGCGAAAGCGACGCCGTGCGCAGAATCAGAATGAGCGGTTGTTTGCCTGATGTCAATAGAAAACGGGCGCACAGCGCACATCTAGTCGCTGAGCGTACAGCCATTGGGTCCCTTGCGGACGGCAGACGCGACGGTGGATCGCGCGCTTCGACGCTGCGAGGCGCGGGCGCGACGAGTCGAACCTTCGGTCAGGGGTGGCGGCGACGCCGCGCCGCAAGAACCTGCGCCAGTTGCCGGTCGCGCCAGCGTACGCGCTCTTCCCACTTCTCCAGTGGCAACAACGCGCGCCTTTGTCCGGTCACCCGGCCCACGAGCTCGGCAGTCCAGGGATCGTTCTGCCCGCGCTCGGCACCCATGGCAGCGTAGGCGGGGCCGAGTTTCTGCGCGTGACTCGCGATTCCGCCGCGAGTGTTCAGGTCCGCCGTCTCGAACGGGCCGATCACCGACCATCGCAGACCGAGGCCGTCGCGCATGATGCGATCGACGTCCTCCACGCTGGCTACCCCATCGCGAACCAGGCAGTACGCCTCTCGCAGCACGGCGCCCTGCAGGCGATTGAAGATAAATCCCCGGATCTCGTTCCCGAGCACGATGGCGGAAAGCCCGATCGATTCCAGGCAGCCGCGCGCGCGATCGACGACGGCCCGGGAGGTGAAAGATGCGGGTACTACTTCGACCACGCGCAGCAGGAAGGGCGGATTCGCCGGATGCGCCACGAGGCAGCGCTCGCGAGTGGCGAGTTGGGCCGCGAACTCCGAAGCCATGAGTGCCGAAGAGGCGCTCGCAAGTACGGCATCCACCGGAGCAGCCCGCTCGAGCTGCGCGAAGAGTTCGCGCTTGAGATCAAGTCGCTCCGGTGCACATTCCTGGACGTAGCTGACGCCGTCCACGGCACCCGCCAGCGATTCGTGCAGCGCGATGTGCTGCTGCAGGTCTGCTTCGGCGCCGGATACGAGACCAGCGGTTTGCAGGTCCTGCCAGCTCGTGTCGACCGACTCGCGCAAGCGTACCAGCTGCATCGCGTCCGGGTCGTAAACCCGCACGCTGCGGCCCGTGGCTGCAAACAGCAACGCGAACGCCGCGCCGATGCTGCCTGCCCCAAGAATGGCGACGGGGTGGGTGTCATCGTGCCCGGATGGTTCACCAGTACCTCGAGAATGGGTTCCAGTGGGGCTCATGGCGTTGCGCGGCCGTGCGAATCCTGCGCACAATTGTTCACGCGATTGCCCGCGATCACAACCGAAATGATGGACGATCTCTCCGGAAGAACAATTCTCGTCACCGGTGCCTCCAAGGGCATCGGCGCTGCAATCGCCTCGCGCCTCGGTGCCGCCGGTGCCCACGTGATCGCCCACTACGGGTCGGATGTCGCCGGCGCCCAGCACGCAACGCGCGACATTCCGGAGGGGCGCCGCCTGCTCGTTGCCGCCGATCTCTCCGACCTCGACCAGGCGGAGAAACTCTGGCAATCGGCCCTGGCCTGGCGCGGCGGCATCGACGTGTTCGTGAACAACGCAGCAACGATGTTGTGGAACGGAGGCGTGGAGGAGTCTCTCGAGACCTGGGACTTCGTCTGGGAGCAGACCTTGCGCGTGAACGTGCTCGCCCCTGCCCGCCTCATGCGCCAGGCCGTGCTCCATTTTCGCGAACGGCGTGCGGGCGTGATCGTTACGATCTCGAGCTGGGCCGCACAGCGCGGTTCGACGAATCCCGCAACCATTGCGTACGCGGCCTCGAAGTCGGCCGTGCACGCGGCAACCAAGACCATAGCGCGTGCGTACGCGCGTGAAGGCATCCTCGCCTACACGATCGCTCCCGGGGTGGTGCGTACGCGGCTTTCCGAGCAGTTCGCGGCCACGCAGGGCGGTGAGGACCGCATCACGAGCTCGCTGGCGATGGGCGAATGGGTACCGCCAGCAGAGATCGCGGACCTCGTCGGTTTTCTCGCAACCGGTCGTGCCCGTCAGCTCTCCGGCGCGACACTCGACATCAACGGCGCCAGCTACATCCGCTAGTCCATGCGCATCGCGATCCCGGGCGTCGCGCGACGCGGACAGCCATTCAGGTTCTCCTTCGACGGTCACGAGATCCCGGCTTACGCGGGTGAAAGCATCGCGGCGGCGCTGATCGCCGCGGGCCAATGGCATTTTCGCGAGACTCCAACGGGCGGTTCGCGCGGCTTGTTCTGCGGCATGGGCGTCTGCGGCGAGTGCCAGGTGCGCATCGCCGGAGAGTCGAAACGCGCGTGCCTCGAGCCTGCGACGCCTGGGCTCGAAGTGTTTCGTTCGCCGGCACGCGCCCCCATCGACGCGGAGCAGCCTTCCGGCACGCAACAACAGGAATGGAACGCGATGCGCGCGGACGTGTTGGTCATTGGCGCAGGTCCTGCGGGCCTGGCCGCCGCAACGACTGCTGCACGTGCGGGACTTGATGTGCTGCTCGTGGACGAGCGTTCGAAGGGCGGCGGGCAATTCTTCAAGCAGCCCGGCGAAGGATTTACCGTGGATGAGCACGCGATCGACCGGCAGTTCGCCGAAGGTCGAAGTCTCGTCCGCGACGCCCGGGAGGCAGGTGTGCGTGTCATGCATGGCGCCACCGTTTGGGGCGCGTTCGCACGCGACGGCATCGCATTCACGCAAGACGGGCGCACGCACGTCGTCACCGCACAGCGGGTTGTGATTGCCACGGGAGCCTACGAACGAGCCGCGGCCATTCCGGGATGGACTCTGCCTGGCTACATCACCACGGGCGCCGCGCAGACGCTGGTGCGCGCATACCAGACTTCGCCGGGCAGGAACGTGCTGGTCGGCGGCAATGGACCGCTGAACTTCCAGGTCGCGAACGAGCTGGTGCGGGCGGGCGTCCGCGTGGTGGCTGTCGTCGAGGCGGCGCGCTCACCGTGGCGGTCTTCTCCCCTCAGCGCGCTCCGCATGGCCGCCACGGGGCCGGCCTTGCTGATGGACGGATTGAGGCAACTGGCTTCCCTCAGGAGACATGGCGTGCCCGTGTACTACGGGCATGCGCTGATCGCCGTTGACGGCGAAGAAAGAGTCGCGCGGGCAACAATCGCCCGGCTCGATTCCGCTGGCAAGGCGGTTCCCGGGAGCGAGCAGCAAGTCGATGTCGATGCAGTCTGCGTGAACGTGGGATTCCTGCCGCAATCCGAGTTGCCGCGCGCGCTCGGATGCGAGTTCACCTACGACGCGCCGAGTGCAAGTCTGCGGGCGGTTCGCGACGACGAAGGGCGATCGAGCGTCGCGCACGTGTTCATCACCGGCGATGCCGGTGGCCTCGGTGGGGCGCGCATCGCGCTTGCCCAGGGCACGATCGCGGGCGCGGCCATCGCGCGCGAGCTGGCTCCGCACGCCACGCCGGCAGCACTTGCCGAAGTTCGTCGCACGCTGGCCACGCAGCGGCGTTTCCAGGAAGCGCTGTGGAAAGTATTCGCCGCCCCGGCGCTGGTGGCGCAGTTCGCCACTGCCGACACGATGATCTGCCGCTGCGAGGAAATCTCGTGTGGGACGCTGCAATCGACCGTGCGTGCGCAACCCGGTGCGCTCGGCACGTTGAAGCGCGCCACGCGCATCGGCATGGGACGCTGCCAGGGCCGTTACTGCACGAGTCTGGTCGCGGCGCTCCTGCATTCGAACGACGCCACGGTGCTGCGCGCGCAGGATTTCTTTGCACCGCGGGTTCCCTTCAAACCCGTGCCGATTGCGCACGTGGCCGGTGTCTACGGTACCGAGCTGCAGCCGTCCGACCTCCTGAGTACAGATGGGCGCCATGCGCACAAATCGCCTTGACCGGCGAAACACCGCGCAGGCACCATAGCCGCGACCCGTTTCCCCGCTTTCATCCGCTGCGCGTGGCGCGGCGAGCCCGCACGTGAGGTCAGCAGTGTTGCGCCGATTCCTGTTCGCAGCGTTTCTCCTGGCACTCGCCACGGCCACACCCCTGCAGGCACGCACGCTGGACGAGATCATCCGTTCCGGCACGCTGCGGGTCGGCGTGAATCCGAACTTTCCGCCGATGTCTTCCTACGGGAAGAGCAACGAGCTGCAGGGGTTCGACGTCGACATCGGCCGCCGCATCGCCAGCGCCCTCGGCGTGAAGGTGCAGTTCGTCGCGACCGAGGCCGCCAATCGCGTGCCGTTCCTGGTCTCCAACCGCATCGACCTCTCGCTCGGCGCACTCACGCGCACGCCCGAGCGCGCCAAGCTGGTCGGCTTCACCGTCCCGCTGCACACCGAGGCCATGGGCGTGATCACCACCGACAAGGTGCCGGCGAAAACCTGGCAGGACCTCAATCGCCGGGAGATCACGCTGGTCAACATGCGCGGCAACCTGTCGGTGCAGATCCTGAAGGAAAAACTGCCGCGACCGAAGGTGCTGCTGGTGGATGGCAACGCCGACACCATCCGCGCGATCGCGCAGGGCCGCGCCGACGCACTGGTCGAGAACGTCGATTTCTTCCTCAGCTTCACGCGCAACTATCCGAACGTGAAATGGCGCGTGCTGAAGGACCCGATCTTCGTCGCGCAGTGCGCCATCGGCGTGCGCCGGGGAAACGAGTCGCTGCGCGAGTTTCTCAACGTGCTCCTGTACGACCTTCACACGTCGGGCGCAGTGAACGACACCTGGAAGAAGTGGTACGGCGCACCGATGGCAGTGCCCGTACAGGCCGACGCTTTCTTCTGATGTCGGGGCGGAACTGCCCGGTGGAGCGCTGACGGGCGCGCCTGTCATGTGACCATGGACTACACCTTTCAATTCGAGCAGGTCCTCCCGCAACTGCCTTATCTGCTGGGTGGTGCCCTCGTTACTCTGCAGATCGCCTTCGTGACGTTCTGGGCCGGCGCCGTCATCGGCGTCGGCGGTGCGATCGCGAAAGTGTACGGCGGAACTGGTGCCCGTCGCATCGCCTCCAGCTACGTCACCTTTTTCACCAATACACCCGCGCTCGTGCAGGTGTTTCTTCTCTACTACGCGCTTCCCGATGCGGGCGTACTGCTCGAATCGATGACGGCTGTGCTGATCGGCCTCACGCTCAACGCCGGCGCGTACTTGACCGAGATCATTCGGGCGGGCGTCATCTCCGTGCGCCGCTCAGAGATGGAAGCCGCGATCGCGCTGGGCCTGTCGCGACTGCAGATCCTGCGCCACGTGATCCTGCCGCACATCGCGCGGACAATCTATGCACCGTTGTCGAACTTCTTCGTGTGGCTCGTGCTCGGCAGCTCAGTGGCAGCGCTGTTCGGCGTGGAGGAGCTCACCGGGCGCGCGATCAACATCAGCACCGCCAACCTGCGCAGCATCGAGACCTTTACGGTCATCGCCGTCATCTATGTCGCGCTGACCCTGGTCGCGAGCACTTCGCTCGCGCTGGTCGGACGCTGGGCGTTTCGCGTCCGCGCCAAGGTGTTCTGATGTTCGACCGCATCCTCCAGGAAGCGCCCGAGTTCCTTACCGTGGAGAACCTCGTGTTCCTCGCGGAAGCGGCGGGCCGAACGCTCGGCATGACGCTCATCGGCTGTTCGGTCGGCATGGTGCTGGGTCTCCTGATCGCGGTCCTGCGCCAGTCGCGAGCGCGCGCGCTGCTGCCGCTGCGCGCGGTCGTGATCCTCTACGTCGAGACGTTCCGGCGCATTCCATTCCTGGTCATCATCTTCATCGTGCTGTTTGTCATCGAGCCACTCGTCCCGGGCGTGTCGCTGCTTGGGATCGCGACCGTGGCCGTATGCCTGCTGTCGACCGCGTTCCTCTCGGAGATCGTCCGCGCCGGCCTGGAAGCGGTGCCGCGACAGCAGGTGGAAGGCGCGCGGACGCTGAACTTCAACGAACTGCAGACGCTCGTGAAGGTGATCCTGCCGCAAGCCTGGAGGGTGATCCTGCCGCCAGCCGCCGCTTTCGTCGTCATGTTCATCAAGGACACATCGCTCGCCTCGCAGATCGGCGTGATCGAGCTCACCTTCGCCGGCAAGATGCTCGTGAACCGCGGCTTTTCACCGGTGCTCGGTTTCGGCGCGATCCTCGCCAGCTACTTCCTTCTGTCCTATCCCCTGAGCCGGCTGGCCGCCGCGCTGGAGAAACGACTTGCATCACCTTGAGATCCACAACCTCTCGAGCGCGTATGGCTCGCACCAGATCCTGCGCGGGGTCACGCTGGAAGCGGACCGTGGCGAGGTCATCAGCCTGATCGGGCCTTCCGGCTCCGGCAAGAGCACGCTGCTGCGGGTTCTCATCGGGCTCACGCCACCCACGGACGGGCAGGTGTTCGTCGCGGGCCAGCCGGTGGACTATATGAGCCGCAAGAGCCTGCGCGCGCTGCGCAACCGCATGTCGATCGTGTTCCAGCAATACAACCTGTTCCAGAACATGACGGTCATGCGCAACGTCACAGTCGCACCCGTTGAGATTCGCAGGCGCCCGCGCGCCGAAGCCGAGCGCGACGCGCGAGCCTGGCTCGAAAAAGTCGGCATGGCTCACAAGCACGATGCCTATCCCGAGAACCTCTCCGGCGGACAGCAGCAGCGCGTGGCAATCGCGCGCGCCCTCGCGATGAATCCGGAAATCCTGCTGCTGGACGAAGTCACCTCGGCCCTGGACCCGGAACGCGTGAACGAGGTGCTCGACACGATTCGCAGCCTGACGAGCGAAGGCATCACGATGGTCATCGTTTCGCACGAGATGGCCTTCGTGCGCGAGGTCTCGACGCGAGTGGCGATGATGGACGAAGGCCGGATCGTGGAATATGGCTCACCGGCACAGATCTTCGATGCGCCGCGGGAACAGCGCACGCGCGATTTCGTCTCGAAAATCCTCAGGCATTGAACCGCGTCACGGCTGGAATCGCGAGCAGTCGAAGGACACCGGCGGCGGTTTGCCCTGCACCAGGCTCGCCACGATGCGCCCGCCGGCCGGGCCGCCGGTGAATCCCATCCAGGGCACGTAGTTGAGAAAGAATCCCGGTGCTCCCGGCACTTCGCCGAGCAGTGGCAGCCAATTCGCCGTTCCATTCACGATCGCAGCCCACGTGCGCATGACGTCTACGCGCGCGAGTGCCGGCACGGTGTCGAGAGCCACGGCCAGGTTTCGCGACAGCGATTGCGCGCTCACCTGCGGCCTGCCCTGCCCATCGAGCCTGGATGGCCAGCCACCGCCGATGAGGATCGTGCCCAGCCTGGTCTGTTTCAGCGTCAGCCGTTCGCGCGCCGAGTAGACGAGATGCCGCACCAGCGGTGCTACAGGCTCGGTCACCGTGAGCTGGATAGGGAAAGCCTGGATCGGCAGCGAAGCGCCGACGAACGCGGCGATGCGGCCGGCTTCCATGCCTGCCGCGTCAACCACGCGACGCGCGCGATGGGTGGCGTGCTCGGTCGCAACCTCGTACTCCGCTGCAACGCGCCGGATATCGACGACACGCTGGTTGCGCAGGATGCGCGCCCCACGCTGTTCCGCTGCTCTGGCGAACGCGGGCGCAGCGACGAGCGGATTCGCCTTGCCTTCCGTCGGGCAGAACGCAGCGCCCACCATGCGTCGCGCGATGTACGGAGCGCGAACCTCGAGTTCGCCGCGGTCCAGCAACTCGATCGTGAGTCCGCAGGCCTGCTCGATTCGCGCCTTGGCCTCGACCTGCCGCATCTGCTCCCCGTCGGCAGCCACCAGCAAGCCGCCATCGAGCGAAACCTCCAGGTCCACGTCGACGAGGCGCTGCGCTTGCTGCCACAGGGAAATGGACTCCAGGAAGAAGGGCACCGCCGGCGCGAACTGGCGGGCCCACGATTCGCCGAGCTCGAGAAACGGCTCGTGCTGGATCTGCGCGTGCAGGCTTCCGGCGTTGGTGCCGGAGGCGGCTGTATTGAGATCACCCTGCTCGACGAGCAGCACGTCGATCCCGTCCGCGGCCAGGTAGAAGGCGGTGGTGCAGCCGGCAATGCCCCCACCCACCACGATCACCTCAGCCACCGAATACCTCTTCGGGACCCAAAAGGGCAGACACAGATTTGTTCGCTATGCTAACGTATGGGCGCATAGCGCGCACAAGCGGCCAGCCCGCGCCGCCCCGACGACCGCGAATTCCGGGGCCGTTGTTGCTGAATCTCGGGGAGCGAGCACTTTGTCCGGAAAAGCCTTTCACGGAAGCTACACCGTCGCGGTCACACCCTTCACGGAGGACGGAGACGGCATCGACCTCGAGGCGCTGAAGCGTTTCCTCGACTGGCAGGTCGCCTGCCGCGTCCCCGGCATCATCATTCTCGGCTCCACCGGCGAGTTTCTCACGGTGAACGAGAGCGAGCGTGCCGCGATGGTCGAGACCACCGTGAAGCACACGAATGGCCGGATGAAGGTGCTGGTTGGAACGATGAACGCTCATACGCCGATTGCAGTGCGGTACAGCCGCGAGGCGGAGCGGATGGGCGCCGATGGGCTGATGGTCATTCCTCCGTATTACTACACGCCCACGGACGACGAGATCTTCGGGTATTACCGCGCCATCTCGGAAGCGGTCTCGATCCCGATCATGCTCTACAACAACCCGTTCACCTCCAACATCGACATGCCGGCCAGGCTGGTCGCGCGGCTGGCCAGCGCCTTCGACAATATTCGCTACATCAAGGAAGCCAGCATGGATGTCGGGCGCGTGTTCGACATCATCGACCTGACCCGCGGCGTCATGAACGTGTTCGCCGGCGAACGCCCGGTGGAGAGCTTCCTGCTCGGCGCCGTCGGCTACGTGAATCCATTCGGTAACTATATTCCCCATGCGACCTCGCGCATGTGGGACCTCCTGGACGCCGGGCGCATCGAGGATGCCACGAAGATCCAGCGGGTCGCGAACGAGATCGATCACGTCATCGCCGCAGGGCACCCGCGCTACGGCCACCAGTGCTATTCCAAGGCGCTGGCCGCGGCTGCGGGTTACCCCATGGGCGACGTCCGTGCGCCGCTCACGCGCTTCGAATCGCTGGGCCAGGAAGGCAGCGAGCGGCGCCGGAAGATCGTGCAGATGATGAAAGAGCTGGATATCCTCGTGCAGGGTATGGAATCGAAAGTCCGCTCGGGATGAGTTTCGTTCGCGCGCCCGAGGCTGGCGACACGAGCGCCGGCCCGCCCTCCCCTCCGTCATCCGGCGCCGTGCCCGCGCTGTTCGCGCCGTTCCAGGTTCGACGCGTTACGTTCCGCAACCGCGTGGTCGTCTCACCGATGTGCCAGTACTGCGCGGCGGACGGCCACGCAGTCACGTGGCACTTCGCACATCATGGCCGTTTCTCGCTCAGCGGCGTGGGCGGCGCGCTGGTTGAAGCCAGCGGTGTGACCCGCGAAGGCCGGATCACTCCCGGTTGCCTCGGTATCTACACGGATTCGCACATCGACGGGTTGCGCCGCATCGTCGCGATCTATCACGACCAGCAGATCCCGATCGGCATCCAGCTCGCGCATTCGGGACGCAAAGGCAGTGCCGCGGTACCGCTCGATGGTGCAGCTCCCCTGGCGCAGCACGATCCTGCGAGCGCGTGGGAAACAGTCGGTCCGAGCGCGATACCGATGACACCGCAGTGGCCGGTGCCGCGCGCGCTCGACGAACGCGAGATCGGCCACCTCATCGACGCGTTCCGGACCGCGGCGCGGCGTGCGGTCGCAGCCGGTTTCGATTTCGTGGAAATCCATGGCGCGCACGGCTATCTCGTCCACAGTTTTCTCTCGCCGCTCGCGAATGCGCGCCAGGATTCATGGGGCGGCTCGCTCGGCAATCGCATGCGCTTCGCGTTGAGCGTTGCGCAGGCGGTACGCGAAGTCATTCCACGCGACCTGCCGCTCTTCTACCGCACGTCCTCCGTGGACGGGCTCGAGGGTGGCGCGACCATCGCGGACAATGTTGCGCTCGCGCAGGAACTCAAGGTACGCGGGGTCGACGTGATCGACTGCTCGTCGGGCGGCATCACCGGGCCTTCGGGCCGCGCCGCTCAACCGCCATCACCCGGCTACCTGGTGCCCTATGCGCGTGAAATACGCCGTGACGCCCAGGTCGCCACGATGGCCGTCGGGCTGATCATCGAACCGCACCAGGCCAACGAGATCATCGCGAGCGGCAGCGCCGACCTCGTGGCGCTCGGCCGGCAGTTGCTGGAGGATCCAAACTTCGTGTACCACGCGGCGCGCGCGCTCGCGCATCCGCAGCCGTTCTCGGTGCTGCCCAGGTCCTACGCCTTCTTTCTCGAGCGCCGCCGAATCACCTGAGTTGCGCGCGCCGCGCAGTGATCAGCATCCCGATGGGGCTGGCGCCCGTGCCCACGCGCGCAATCGACAATTCCGCCCCTTCCCACGCCGGGCCCTGCAGGAATTCGCGCACCAGCGACTGGCGTGCCGGCGTCATGACTGCGCTCTGCAGATCCGCGATTCGCTGGCGATGCTCGCGCAGGCGTTGCCGCGCGCCGTGCATCATTGCGACCAGGTCAACGGGGCGATACGCGTCATGGCGATTCGCGACGTCCGCGAATTCCCTGCAGAACTGCCACACGACCTTTGCCGGAGCATTCTGCCGGCAGAACTGTTCTGCCTGCGTGAGCACTGCCTGCAGCTGAGCAAACGACGATTGCGTTGGCGGCCGATGCTCGAGTTCGTCGACGAAGGCCTTCATGACTTCGACCGGTCCGCCACTCGCAAGGAGAAAATCGACTTCGCGCGCCTGGCCGTGATTCTGCACGACCACCTCGCTCGATTCGTTGTGCGCCAGCCAGTAGAGCGAGCCGCCCGGACTCAACACGCGTTCCACTTCACCCAGCGCCCGCGGCAGGTCCGCGTATTCGAGGCCATACTGCGAAACGACGACATCGAAGGAATCGGGAGTGAACGGCAGGCGCTCGGCAGCAACGCCGCCCAGGAAGGACGCGCCGCGCAACTCGGCAGCGAGGCCACGAACGTGGTGCGGTGGATCGATTTGCGCGAGATCCACGCCGGTGAGTGCAAACCGGCGACCCGAGAGACGCGCGACCTGGGCCGCATGCGCGAGCACGATGCCGTTACCCGTCGCGATGTCCAGGATGCGGCTGCCAGCGCGCAGCGCCTGGAAGATCGTGCGCCATCGACCCCCGATCTCATCGTCCGTCGCAGGGTTCAGGGCGACGCACGAGGCTCGCCGGTCGTCTTTCCAGTAGTTCTTCCAGCCGTCGCTGGAGACCGGGAGATCGTCCCTGTCGGGGCCCGCACTCATGCGCGCGGCCTCAGTCGGGCCTGTTCCGCGCCGATGCGCTGCGCTCGCCTGCACCGGGCTGGCCGCGGCGCGATTCGTCGCGGACCGCATCGATTTCGCGCGCCGGATTGCGTACGGGGAATACGACCGTGCGGCCTTCCCCCACCACCACGTGCCGAAATCCAGAGAGCTGCTCGTCGAGTGCCGCGTCGCCCGTATCGACGAGCAATCCCTGCGCAGGCAACCCGGCGAGTTTCTCGAGCGAAGCCACGACGACGATGTTTTCGAGCCCCACGTGCCGGATGACCCGTGCGCTCAACTGCTGGTTGCCGCGACCGAAAAGGAATCCCTGCCCACCAACGACACTGACCAGGATGCGCGCCGGCCGATCGGCGATCAGCGCGAGAATCTTCTCTTCGTTCGCATCCGCCGCGAGCAGCTGGCCGCGCGAGACCACGTCCACTCCGGTGAACGACCCCTTTACTCCGAGCACTGCCTTTACTCGTTGCATAGTGGAACCGGGGCCGATGAGCGAGATGCTTGCATCGCGAACCACCCCGGCCGCCCAGAGCGCGGCACTATCGAGCGCGGCATTCTCGCCCGGTAGTCCTGCGGACTTGGCCTGCGCCACGAGAAAGGAAATACGGGGCGTGCGCGCAAATCCGTAGAGCCTTGGCGATTGCCGATCCGCCTCGGTGGGATCGCGGTCCATGATCTCTGCATCCCCGAGCAGGGAAATCCGGTCGCGACTGTCGAGGAAACAGCGCGCGACATCACCTGCGGTGCGAGGCGTCGCGGCGAAGACGGCCGAATGCATCTTCACGCCGGCTGGTATGCCGAGCAGAGGAGTAGACACAGGCAGCGCTGGCAGGATATCGCGCGCCGTCCCGTCGCCACCGGCGAACATGAGCAGGTCGACACCCAAGCGAACCAGCTCCTGCGCGGCTCGCAACGTAGTGGCACCGGAGGTGACATCGCTACGAGGCATGGCGAGCAGCGAAGGCGCGAAACCCGCCGCACGCGCAGCGTTTTCTCCCATGTTTCCGGGAGCGGTCACGATCTCGATGTCGGGCACGCGGCGCAGAGGCTGCAACGCGGCCACAGCTTTGTCTTGCGCCAGTGGGTGCGCTCCCAGCGCCCGCGCCTTCTCCGCCAGATTCCCGTCGGTGCCCTGGAGCCCGACGGATCCGCCCATGCCCGCGATCGGGTTCACGAGGAGTCCAATGCGAAAGCCACTCATCCGCCGCCGTGTGCACCCGTGTGTGATCTGCGAACACCCGTTCGCAAGGTCGCGCTTTTGTGCGACTATACACGGGTCCCGCCGGAGACCGCTTTTCCTGCCCCGCATCGTCGGAGACGTTCGTGTCAGTCACGCCGCGCGCTCATCCCTTCATGCCCAACTCGGTTCCCGCGATCAAGCGCCAGCTGCTGGAAGCGCTGGGCGTGGAATCGACCGCAGCGCTGTTCGAACAGATTCCCGCGGACCATCGGCTGCGCCGGCAGCCGAACCTGCCTCCGCCGCTCAGCTCGGAATCCGAACTGCAGCGCCACCTGCTGGGGCTCCTGTCGAAGAACATCTCCTGCGAGCAGGCGCTCAGCTTCCTGGGCGGCGGTTGCTGGCAGCACCACGTGCCCGCGGTGTGCGACGAGATCATCCGTCGCAGCGAGTTCCTGACCCCGGTCTGGGGAACGGCTGCCTCCGACCTGGGCCGCAACCAGGCCTGGTTCGAATTCACCAGCCAGCTCGGCGAGCTTCTCGACCTCGAGCTCGTGGCGTTGCCCGTGTACTCGTGGGGATGCGCCGCGGGGCACGCGATCCGCATGGCCGCGCGCATCACGAAACGGAACAAGGTCCTGTTGCCGCAACACCTGGATCCCGAGCGCCGCGCCGTGATCGCCACCTACTGCGAGCCAGGGGAGATGCCCTCACACATCGAGCAGGTCCACGTGGCGAGCGATCCGGACACGGGACGCCTCGATCTGGACGATCTGCGCGCGAAGTTGCGCGACGACGTGGCAGCCGTCTACTTCGAGAACCCCGCCTACCTCGGGCAAATCGAGACGCAGGCGGCGGAGATTTGCGCGGCGGCCAGGCGGGCCGGTGCGGAAGCCGTCGTGGGCGTTGACCCCGTATCGCTGGGCATCCTGACCCCTCCCGGCCAGTATGGTGCGGATATCGTCGTCGGCTCGATCCAGCCGCTGGGAATCCACATGAACTGTGGTGGTGGGCTCGGCGGTTTCATCGCATCTCGCGACGAGCCGCGCTACGCCTACGAATATCCGACGCTCCTCATCAGCATGGCGGAGACGACGCACGGCGAACGCGCTTTCGGCATGGCGCTGATGCATCAGTGCTCGTACGGCTCGCGTGAAAAAGGCAAGGATTGGACAGGCAACTCCACGTACCTGTGGGCGATCGCGAGCGCGGTGTACCTGTCACTGCTGGGCCCGCAAGGATTCCGCGAGCTGGGCGAAACTATCATCCAGCGCTCGCACTACGCGGCCAGCCTGCTCGGCGAAATCCACGGCGTGCGTGTCGTTCCACCGCACGGCTTCTTCAAGGAATTCGTGGTGAATTTCGCCGGCACGGGCAAGAGCGTGGCGCAGATCAACCGTGCCCTGCGCGAACGCAACATCTTCGGCGGCCTCGACCTCGCGCGTCACTTCCCTGAGCTGGGAAGCAGCGCGCTCTACTGCGTCACGGAGGTACACGGCGTCGAGGACATTCGCTTCCTGGCCCGGAGCCTGCGGGAAGTCTGCGCATGAGCACGAACAACCCCGCCGCCGCCGCGAAATCGACCGGCAAGCGCGTAAAGTTGCGCCGTTACCATGCGGCTGTCTGGGATGAACCCATCGTCATGGAAATGGGTGTCCCCGGTCGCAGGGGCATCCACTTTCCCGCGAACGACGCCTCGCTCGAGCCCGCTGTCGGCAAGGCTGCAGATCTCGTTCCGGCAGCGATGCGACGCAGCTCGCCTCCTGGGTTGCCGGAAATGTCGGAACCCGACGTGCTGCGGCACTTCCTGCATCTTTCGCAGGAAACGCTGGGGATGATGGGTATCAGCCTCTTCGGCACGTGCACCATGAAATACAACCCGCGGCTCACCGAGGGTCTGGCCGCGCGTCCGTTCGTCGCCGACCTGCATCCCGACCAGGATCCGGCGACGCTGCAGGGCGTGCTCGAGATCGTGTATCGGTTCGACGGGCTGCTGCGCGAGCTGTCGGGCATGGACCAGTTCGTTTTCCAGCCGGCGGGCGGTGCCGACGCCGCGTACACCCAGGCGTGCATCACGCGCGCCTATCACGCCGCGCGCGGTGAACTGGAACAGCGCCGCCAGGTCATCACCAGCATCCAGTCGCATCCGTGCAATCCCGCGACGGCAGCGGCCGCGGGCTTCGAAGTCGTCACGCTGATGCTCGGAGAGAAAGGCTACCCATCGCTCGATGCGTTGCAGGCCGCGGTGTCGAAAAAGACCGCGGCGCTGATGATCAACAATCCCGACGACATGGGCATCTACAATCCACAGATCAAAGAGTGGGTCGATGTCGTTCACAAGGCCGGTGGGCTCTGCTTCTACGATCATGCCAACTTCAATGGCGTGATGAGCAAGGTGCGCGCACGCGAGCTCGGCTTCGACGCGTGCATGTTCATGCTGCACAAGACGTTCGGAGTCGCGAAGGGCGGTGGCGGCCCTGCCGTCGGCGCCTACGGCTGCACGGCCGAGCTGGCTCCATTCCTTCCGGGCCCGCTGGTGACTTTCGATGGCACGAGCTACGCCCTCAGCGAAAACGGACCACGCTCGATTGGACGCGTGCGCGAGTACTGGGGCAACGTGCAACAGGTGGTGAAAGCCTACGCCTGGACGCGCGCGATGGGCCTCGAGGGCATTGCCGAGGCCTCGGACATGTCCGTGCTGCTCAACAACTACATGGAGAAGGAGCTGCTGAAGATTCGTGGCGTGACGCGCTCGCATCCGCTCGTGGATGGCTGGCGCATCGAGATGACGCGCTACAGCCTCGGGCAGCTGTACGAGGAAACTGGAGTCACGGTCGCCGACGTGCAGAATCGCATCGTGGATTTCGGCATCGACGCGTTCTGGATGAGCCACGAGCCGTGGGTCGTACCGCAGCCATTCACACCCGAGGCCGGCGAAATGTGGTCGAAGGAAGACGTCGACTACTGGATCGCGGTGCTCCGGCAGATCTCCGACGAAGCCTACTCGAACCCCGAGCTCGTGAAGACGGCCCCGCACAACCAGGTCGTGCACCAGCTGGGACCGGAATCGCTCGATGACCCCGATCGCTGGGCGATGACCTGGCGTGCGCACCTGCGCAAGCAGAAAGCCCGCGCCCGGTAGCGTCGCCAGGGGAGTCGGTGCTTGAACAATTCCCGGCGAAAAGTCTACGCGGACGCACGCACGGCACTCGAAGGCCTGCTTTTTGACGGCATGACCATCATGTCGGGTGGCTTCGGCGCCTGCGGCATCGCGGACCTTTGCATCGGCGAGATCCGCCGCCGGCAGGTGCGTGACCTGACTGTCATTTCCAACAACTGTGGCGGCGAGTATGCGGACCGGCCGGGCGAAGGTTTCGGCCTGTGGGTGTTGCTGAAGGACCGCCTCGTGCGGCGTGCGATCTCTTCCTACATCGGCACGAATCGCACTTTCGAGCAGCAGCATCTCAATCGCGATATCGAGCTCGAGCTCGTTCCGCAGGGCACGCTCGCCGAGCGCATTCGCGCGGGCGGCGCAGGGATCGCCGGTTTCTACACGCGCACCGGCGTCGGCACCGTGGTCGCCGAGGGCAAGGAACACAAGGAGTTCAACGGCAAGACCTGCGTTCTCGAAACGGGCCTGGTGGCGGATCTTTCGATCGTGAAGGCGTGGAAGGCGGACCCCGAGGGCAACCTCGTCTATCGCAAGACCGCGCGCAACTTCAACCCGATGATGGCGACCGCGGGCCGCGTGACCGTCGCCGAGGTCGAGCAGATCGTCGAGCCGGGCGAGCTCGACCCGGATGGCATTCACACGCCGGGCATCTTCGTGCAGCGGCTGTTCCAGGGCGCCGCCGTAAAAATCGTCGAGCACCGCACGACGCGACCCCGGGGGAAAGCCTGATGCCCTGGTCGCGTGAACAGATGGCGGCGCGCGCCGCGCGCGAGATCCACGACGGTTACTACGTCAATCTCGGCATCGGCATCCCGACGCTGGTTGCCAACTACGTGCCGCCCGACGTGCACGTGGTCCTGCATTCCGAGAACGGCATGCTCGGTGTCGGCCCGTTCCCCTACGAGGACGAAGTCGATCCCGATCTCATCAACGCGGGCAAGCAGACCGTGACGGAACTGCCGACCTCGAGCTATTTCTCGAGCGCGGACTCGTTCGGAATGATCCGCGGCGGGCACATCGATCTCGCGATCCTCGGTGCCATGGAAGTGGCCGAGAACGGCGACCTCGCGAACTGGATGATTCCCGGCCAGAGGGTCAAGGGCATCGGCGGAGCGATGGACCTGGTCGCCGGCGTCAAGCGGGTCGTGGTCATCATGGATCAGTGCGCCCGCAACGGCGAACCCAAGCTCCTGCGGCGCTGTTCCCTGCCCCTCACCGGGCAGGGAGTCGTCAACCGCGTCATCACCAACATGGGCGTCTTCGATGTGACGCCGCGCGGGTTCGAGCTCATCGAGCTCGCGCCGGGCGTGAACGTTACCGATGTGGAAAAAAACACGGCAGCCACTGTCATCACTGCCGCAGCCATCTTCAGAGGACCTGCCTAGCAGCAAGCGACCGAACGCGAAGGAGCGCCCGCCACGAAACAAGACAGGGAGAGACGCGGTTGCGCGCCACTCACTGCGGTGGGCGGCGCGGGATCAGGTGAAGTTTCCCCTGCCTGCCATCGAGCAGGCGTGCGTGCCTGCCGTCGAAGAACGCGTCCTCTTCCGACATGAAACGCACCAGCTTCCCGCCCCACTCCGGCACGGCGCGCCGCACGTTGAGTTCGATCGACCACGCGGTGTCCGGCTGCACGATGTATTCGCCAGGACCCGGTTGCGGCACCTGGTTGTCCCACATGCCGATCCAGGGTCCCGCCCCATGCCCGTGGTATCCCAGCGGATGACTGTAGATCGTGGGCTCCAGTCCGGCGGCGATCGCTTCTTCGCGAGCCCGTAGCAGTGTCTCGTTGCCGGTATCACCGGTCCTGAAACTCCGGAGCACGATCTCCGTCGCGCGATTGGCCGCCGCCAGGCCGTCCCTGAGTCCTTGCGGTGCATCCGTCTCACCGGGCTTCAGCACGTAGGCGTGATGCTGGGTATCGGTTGCAAGACCGAGATAGAGAATCCCGAAGTCCACGTGCAGCAGATCGCCAGCAAGGATCACGGGGTTCGGCCGCTCCCTGGCGAACATCGTGCTCATGGCCTGCTCTTCCTGCCCGGCTCTCTGGATCGAGACGGAGGGATGAAACCACGTGTCGAGGCCCAGAGAACGAATGCGCTCGCGGTACCACCACTGCACGTCGCTCGTCGTGGTGATGCCCGGCGTGATCACGGACTCCGACAGGCCCTCGGCAATGATCGCGTGAGCAATGCGGACGATGGTGGGATACACCGCGATTTCGTCCGGCGTACGCGTCTCGAGCCAACCGAGCGCGAGCCGTTCGCCCGAGACGATCCGGTCGATATAGGGCTTGCCGAGAGCAGCCAGCAGTGCGCTGTTCTCGCTCGCACTGAGTCCGTCGGCGAGCGCAAACGTCTGCGAGCGATTCAGCGCGATTTTCCGGGGCTTGCGCTCCGCCACCATTTCCGCGATGCGCGCCCACTGGTCGGCTTGCTGGTCCGGCGTCCACGCCTGTTCGAAGACGTCGCCCACCGGATAGCGGCTGATCGAGAAACGCTCGACGGGCCGCCCCGGGCCCGGATCGAAAAACATGAGCACGGTACGCCGCCGCGCGGACAGCCAGGTACTCGGCAGCATCGTCTCGACGACCGGGTCCTCGTCGTACTCGCGCGCGATCATCAGCCACAGGTCGATGCCTTCGCGCCGCATGAGCATCGGGACGATCGTGTCGAGACGCTTCGCCAGCCACGCGTCGCGCACCTGCGCCTGCTCGCGCAAGCCCAGGATGCGAGGCACCGGAGGATCGGTGACTTCCTCGACGTCCTCGGCCCCGAGCCCGACGCTGGAGGTGAACAGCAGGCCGCAAACGAGCAAGTTACGCACGTGGCCGCTCCCGGGAACGGATGCACAGGTGGACGCCGCGCCAGGCGCGCGGACAGAACCGCTCGACGTCATGGACGATCCACGACAGTGAGCACGATCCGTGACGGATACTCACCGCCGTGATGCACACGGTTGAGCGCGCTACGCGCTTCGGTCTCCCGCGCGTTGCGCTTGCCCGTGTTGAGGTTGCGCTCGAAGCGGGGGAAGTTGCTGCTCGAGACCTCGATCCGCACACGATGGCCCGCCTGGAACACGTTGCTCGTGTTCAGCGGCCCGAGCTGCAGTGCGTAGACCTGCCCCGGTTGCATGAACACTTCACGGCCATAGCCCTCGCGATAGCGCACGCGCTGGATGGTCTCGTCAAGATTCCACGCGGTCCCGTCCGGCGCAACGTCGACGAGCTTGACGGTGAAGTCGGTATCCGGCGCATCGGAAGAAACATGGAGCACAACTTCGATCGCACCAGTCACTTCCATCGCCTTCGCCAGCGTCGGCCCGGTATAGACGAGCACGTCCAGCCGTGCCTCGGTCGGGCGCTGATCGAAGGAACCGGGCGTGATCGCGTCGCCGAAGCAGCAGAAATTGCCGCCGCGCGTGAGCACCGGGTTCATCGGGTCATAACGGAACTCGTTCGCTCCGACTGCCGGTACCCGCTCCACGAGCTGACCGTCGCCGAACAGGGTATTGGCCCCTCGATCGCTGGAGAGATAGAGAGAGAGTGGACGCGCGCCGCGAGGCGGCCATTCATCTGCTGTGCGCCATTGATTCGCGCCCATGGCGAAATAGCGGACGCGCGGTTCGGTGCGCGCGAAATCGCGCGCCTCGCCCTTGAGATAGTGATCCAGGAATCTCCACACGATGTCGTCGAGACCGAAGTCAACCATGCCCATGTCACGCTCACCGACGATGTGTGGCGAGCGCAGGCGATACATGTGGCAATGCTCGGTGGGCGCCACGATCAGGTACTGTCCCGCACGCACGCTGGCCTCGGATGCCTTGCGCCGCGCGTGATTGAACAGCTCGAGATTGGGTCCCACGGAAAGGTCGTACCACGAGTTGACCCACAAGGCCGGGACGTGAAAGTCCTCGTTGTCGTGATAGAGCCCGCCGCGATACCAGGCCGGATCGTCTGGACCGCGATCGGCGAACGCTTCGAAGATTCCGCTCGGCCCGCCCGCCGCAGTAATGGCGTCGCGTATCGGCAGGTGACGCGACGCCTTCTGCCAGTCCACCGAAGGCATCGACGCGGCGAGGTCGTAGTACTTCGAAACGCGGATCATCTGGTCGCGGGAAACGCGCGGAAAAGCGGGACGCAACAGGTTCTGCTCACCATGGAGCCACGCCATCATCGGTAGCTGGATCACGCCACCGTGATAGAAATTGCCCTGCTCGTAGTAAGGACCCATGCGCCCGATGCCGGCTCCCTGCGCCATGGGCACCGCAGCCTTGTGCGCAGGATGCCGCTGCGACGCCAGCCCCATGATCCATTCCGCCGTCGATGAGCATCCGATGGTGCCGACCTTGCCGTTCGACCACGGTTGCTGCGCAATCCAGGTGAGTGCGTCGTATCCGTCGGTGCGCGGGTGTCCGAGAATTTCCCAGGTGCCTTCCGAGAAGAACTTGCCGCGCTCGTTCTGCATGACGAAGGCGTAGCCGCGCCGGACGGCGTCGAGTGCGAGCTTGAGGTTCGCGTCGGGATAGTCCGGACGCGGCACCATCTGCTCGCTGAAGTTGTAGGGCGATCGCCAGAAGATTGCCGGCAGGGGACCGGTTGCTTTCCTGGGGAGGTAGATGCGCGATGCGAGCTGTACGCCGTCGCGCATCGGCACCATCACCATGCGCTCGATGTTGGCTTCCAGCTCCAGGGCCTCGCGGCGTGCCTTGTCGGGTACGAGATGAATCTGCGCGTCGGCCTGCGGGGCCCGGACGACGGCCGCAAACACGACAAGTCCGAAGATTATCGTACGGGTTGTCACTTCTTCTTCCCTCGCCGTTCCCTTCTTGTCGTGGAAAGGTCCCGGGCTCCACGTACGTTATACGCCACCGGGCAGCGTCAGTTGGACTCGAGCACCTCCTGCAGCGGCGTGCGCTTCCAGAATCGCGCCACGTCCTTGTCGTAACCCGTCATCTCGTTGCGGATCAGCGCGATCGGGATCTGGCCCTTGCCGATGAACTCGTCGTGGAAGTCGCGCATCACGAGCTCGTCGCCACGCTGGCGCCTCACTTCGGCGAGCAGATTGAACATCTGGACGCTGCCGATGGTGTACTCGAGCCCGTGGCCGGGCTGTGGCCGCAAATGCGCGTACTTGCGCGCGACGTTCGCATCCATGAGGGGCGTGATGTCCATCCAGTATTTCACGACTTCGCTCGCCGTCATCTCGTTGCGCTGGTTCCACACGTCACCGAGCGAACGTGCGGCACGCCACAGCCCGAAAATGTAGATGAGCTCGCGCGCCCGCGGCCGCGAGTCGAGGATGCCGGCCTGCAGCGGGCCCTCTTCGAGATACACCGCCCAGCCCTGCCAGCGGGAACCTGAGCGCACCTGGCCGCGGATCGGATGCGCGTTCTGCCGTCGCGTGCGATCGTCGAAACGGTGGCCGGGGATGACTGCGTGCAGGTGATCCGGCACGGGGTCGCGGTACTGGATCTGTTCCCAGAAATTGGGCGCCGTCTCGCGCTCGATCCACGGCACGTTGTAGCCCATCTGCTCGAGACCCGCCGGGATGAAATCCGGAATGGTGATGAACTCCTTTTCCTTCAGCCACCCGCGCACCAGCTGGTCCGTCTCGGCGAGGCGCTTGCCATACTCGAAGGCGGACTTCGCGCGCTCGAGCTCGGGCAGGCCCCGGTTGCGATAGCGCTCGAGCGCGTAGAACGCCCACAGGCGGTCGAGCTCGCGCTGGCACAGAGTCTCGACTTCATCGGAGTCATACGGCAGCAGCAGCGCGTTCTCGATATACCAGTCGAGCGCCGCCTTCCCCACTCCGGCGCGGGCCGTCATGCGGCTGCGACTGTCCTTGAGCCACTTGTGCAATTCCTGCGTCGCCACGTACGCCTTGCGGATGTCGTTTCGCAGCGCGGGCTGTGATTTCCCGGCGCGCCCGAGCAGGTCCTCGTACCAGCCGATCACGCCGGGCGGCGGCACGGCGCGGTAAGGATAGTTGGCTTCGACGCCGTCGGATTTTTCGAGGTACGAGATGGCGAGGTCGGCATAGTCCGCGGCCACGTTCGTGAGATTCGCCTGCGCCTGGCGTACGAACACCGGCACGGCGCGCAGCTCACGCCGCAGCTGTGCCAGTTGCTCGCCCTTCGCGGGCAGTTCGGCGAACGGGATCTCCAGGAGCTCCGCGACGTAGTAGGCCGGATCGCGCTCCCAGGGCCTGGTGACGGTGAAAATGAACTCGTGCTTGTCCAGCTCGGAACGCACGACCAGGTAGTCGTTCTTCTGCTGCGCGTTCCAGCCGGTGACGTCGATGGCCGCGAGCCGTTGCTGCAGGGAAGCCAGTGCCGCGCGACGTTTCGCCACGGCGGCCGGACTGAAATCCAGCAGGACATCGGCTGTGTTCGCGGCATCCCACGCCTGGTATTCCTTGAACAGGGACACCAGTCCGTCGTAGCCGGCCTGCGGTTCGGCAGGCTCTGCACCATTCGCGAGCCACGAGCTCGCGACCAGGGCCACCACTGCAAGGCAACAGGTCCTCGCCGTGCGCTGAAGGACTCTTTGCATCGCGGATCTCCCCTTACCCGGTGTTTTGCGTCCGCGCGCACAACAGTGCGATTAGCGAACGGGGCTGCAACACTAGCACGAAGCCGGGCGCGCGTGGGCGCATATCGAACTTCTGTGCGCGGGAACGGCGGCGCGCGCAGGGCGGTGGCTTTCTCTCTTGCCGCGATCGGCGGAGCGATCCTTCATGCCCGCCGTCTGCGCCCTCCTCGATCCGGACGAGACCTGAGTCCGCACACGATCGTCCATCGTCCGCGAGTTGGGACTCGCCTACGACAGCTCGCTGATCGCCGACGAGTCCTGTTACGAGCTGCTGCTCGACGGCGAGCCCACGGGCGTAGTCGCAGGGCGGCGCGTGGTTCGCGACGCACGCCGACGTCGCGGCCTGCGCCAGGACGCATTCCACGTGAGCAGTCCTGCGCAAGTGCCCGCACACATTGCCGTATTGAAAAGTTTTCAGGCGGTGCGTCATCGTCCGCGCCCGCACCGCGGCCCGCGCGCAGACTGAGTCTCACCGCGCGCAGGAAATTTCCCTGACCCTTTGGACGTCTTGTCACGCCCACGCGAAAGTGATTGCATCGCTTGCTCCCGTTCGCATCCGCAGCGCGCTCGCGCCACGGACGCCCCGTCGATGGGCTACGAGAATCAGGGAGGGAGAATGAGCACACCCGAAGTGGTGATGGAATTCGCTCCCGCGCCACAGCCGGCGACAGAGTCCGCGCACGTGGCGCAGTTCTACCGGGACGACGAAAGCCTGCTCAGCAGCGCGGAGACATTCATCGGCGAGGCGCTCGCCGCCGGTGGCGGCGGCATCCTCGTGATTACTCCGGAGCGTCGCCAGGAACTCGAACGGCGCTGGCGGGCACAGGGTATCGACCTCGTAGGCCTCCGCGAACGCGGCCGCTACGTCGCGCTCGAAGCCGGGCCTACGCTGGACAAACTGCTGCTGGACGGCTGGCCGAAAGAACGGCGCTTCATCGATATCGTCGAGCCGGTCGTCGCTGCCTGTGCCCGACGCACGTCGCGGTTGCGCGTGTTTGGTGAGATGGTTGCAATCCTGTGCGAACGCGGCCAGTACGATGCCGCGAATCACGTCGAGGAACTCTGGAACAACCTCGCGCAGCGCTACCAGTTCAGCCTGATGTGCGCATACCCGGCGCATGCTTTCCATGAGACGCCCGATTGCGGCGCGCTGCTGCAGGCCTGCAGTACTCATTCGCGCGTCGTGCCGCTGCCGCGCGCCGGGAATGTGCCGACCGAACAGGAAAGGCTCGGTGCGCCTGCGTTCGAGGAACGAATTCGCGACCTGGAGCGCGAGGTCGAAGCGCATGTGAGCGCCGAGCGCACGCTCGACAACGCGATGCGCGCCGCGGAACGTCGCAAGGACATTTTCCTTTCGACCCTGGCCCACGAGCTGCGCAACCCGCTGGCGCCCATCCGCAACGCCGTGGAGATCATGCGTATCGCGGATGCAGACCGCGCCGCCATCGCGAGTGCGCGCCTGTTGATCGAGCGGCAGTTGAAGCAGCTGGTGCGTTTGATCGACGATCTCCTGGATGTCTCGCGGATCACGCAGGGCCGCCTGGAACTGCGTCGCGAACGGATCAATCTCGCGGCTGCCGTGCAGATTGCCGTCGAGTCGAGCCGCCCCCTGATCGAGACCAAGCAGCATCACCTCGAGATCTGCGGACCGCGCGAGCCGCTTTTCGTCAACGCGGACGTGCGTCGCCTGGCGCAGGTCTTCGGCAGCCTGCTCAGCAACAGCGCCAAGTACTCACCGCCACTGTCCACTATCACCGTTGGGCTGCGCGCCGAAGGCGAGCACGCCATCGTCTCGGTGTCCGACACCGGCTCCGGAATCCCGGGCGACGTCATGCCGCGCATCTTCGGCAGGTTCGAACGCAGCGACGTCGCTGAGGAGGATTCGCAGCAGGGCCTGGGAGTCGGGCTTACCCTGGTAAAGCGGCTCGTCGAGCTTCACGGCGGAACGGTGGAAGCGCAGAGCGAAGGGCTCGATCGCGGCAGCACGTTCACGATCAGGCTGCCCTTGTGGCGCGCCTTGCTCCCGGAAGAAATCGTCATGGCGCATCCAGCCGAGAGCCGATACCAGCCGCAGGCTTCAGTTCATCGCGTACTCGTGGTGGACGACAACAAGGACGCGGCGACCAGCTTGTCGATGATGCTGGCGCTCGACGGGCATGAAGTGCGTCGTGCTTACGACGGCATCGAAGCGCTCGCGGTCGCGGAGGATTTCCGGCCGGAAGTCGTGCTGCTGGACATCGGCATGCCGCGTCTCGATGGCTACGCCACGGCACGCGAGTTGCGCAAGCGGCCCTGGGCACAGGACTTGCTGCTGGTTGCCATCACCGGCTGGGGTCACCAGGAAGACAAGCGGCGCTCGGCCGAAGCCGGGATCAACCGCCACCTCGTGAAACCCGTGGAACCTGACATCGTGCGCCAGCTGGTGGAGCAACTGCCGCCCTGACGCGGCGCATTACGGGCTGCAACGACTGGAATCGTGGCTTCCGGGCACGCCGTTGACCGGCGATTGCCCGCGACGGGTCGGTTTCGGTATGGTGTCGCCCGGGTCCGCGAGATTCCTTTCCCTCCGATCGGCGTGGTCGAGCTGCGCCTGTCTGTCTGCAAAGTGCTTCGCGCTCCGGGGCGACAGGCAACTGTCCCATTAACCGACGACTAACCTGTGCTTAGGTAGAGACAATGACTTCGATCTACGTAGGGAATCTTCCTTTCACCGCTGACGAAGGCCAGGTGCGCACGCTCTTCGCGCCGCATGGCACCGTCGAGTCCGTCAAGATCATCACCGACCGCGACACGGGCCGGCCGCGCGGCTTTGCGTTCGTGGAAATGAGCAGCTCGGATGCCGCCCGCGCCATCCAGGCGCTCAACGGCTTTGCCATGGCTGGCCGCACGCTCCGGGTCAACGAAGCGCAGGAGCGCTCCGGTGGCGGCGGCGGCGGGCCGCGCCGCGGTGGTGGCGGCGGCGGCGGCGGTCGACCGTACTGAATCTTCCCGATTCGGGGCACCCCGCCCCCCAAGGGATGACAAGGGTCACTCCGCGATTGCGGAGAGGCCGGCTTGCGGATGACGAGGGCGCGTGACGCCAGGCTGGCGTCACGCGCTTCGAACTGCTTCAGTGCGCCGGCTGACGCTTCTGGCTGGACTGCGAACGTTCGCCGCCCGGCTGCGAGACGCCGCGCAACGCTTCACCCGCTTCGTCCGGATCGTCCGGTTTCACGGCGAGATCGCCCAGCGACAGGATGCCCACCAGGCGCTTGTCACGGTTCACCACGGGTAGCCGCCGCACCTGCAGGTTGGCCATGTTGCGGCACACCTCGTCGATCGACTGGTCCTCGTAGACATACTTCACGTCCTGGGTCATCGCTTGCCGCACGGCCGCGTCCGGTCCTTGCCCGCGGGCAATGGCACGCACCGCGATATCGCGATCGGTGATCATCCCCACCAGCTTGTCGTTCTCGGCGACCGGTAGCGCGCCGACGTCCAGGCTCGCCATCTTCGCCGCGGCATCCTGGATCGTCTGCTCCGGAGAAATGACTTCCACGTCGCGCGTCATCACGTCACTGACCTTCATAAGCGCCTCCACAATGGGCGCCCGGAAAGGTTTGGCGAAGACGCCAATACTTTTCCGGGGACCCGTCCGAAAAGATTGCAAGAAAGGCAGCCGGGGGGTCAGCCCGCCTTCTGCAACGCGACTGGGGTCGGGCTCTCGAGACCGAGTGCCTCGCGTAATGCGTCTTCGACCCGTTCTACCAGAACGAAGCGAATGTCCTTGCGCACGCTCTCCGGCACTTCTTCGAGGTCGCCCTTGTTGCGCGCCGGCAGGAGAACGGTGCGAATCCCGGCGCGATGGGCGGCAATCACTTTCTCCTTGATGCCGCCGACCGGCAACACGAGTCCCCGCAGGCTGATCTCGCCGGTCATGGCGACATTGCTGTCGACGGTGCGACCCGTCAGCAGCGATACCAGCGACGTGAACATGGTCACACCGGCACTCGGTCCATCCTTTGGGATTGCCCCCGCCGGAATGTGAATGTGCACGTCCGACTTCCGGAACGCGGCAGTGTCGATGCCCAGCGACTCGAGACGGCCTTTCACGAGTGACATCGCCGCCTGCGCACTTTCGCGCATGACGTCCCCGAGCTGACCCGTGAGGATCAGCCGGCCGCCACCCGGGACGCGCGTGGACTCGATGAAGAGAATGTCACCGCCCACCGGCGTCCAGGCGAGACCGGTCGCGACGCCCGCGACGCTGGTGCGCATGGCGACTTCGTTTTCGAACTTCTGCGGCCCGAGAATGGCGCGCAGGTCGTCCGGCTGGATCGTCGCATCCTCGACCGTTCCCTCGGCGATGCGCACCGCGACATTCCGCAGCACCGCCCCGATGGCCCGCTCGAGGTTGCGCACGCCCGCTTCGCGCGTGTACTCGCGCACGATGTGGTGCAGCGTGTCATCCGTGATGGTTGCCTGCGCTTCCTGGAGTCCGTTCTGTTCCAGTTGCCGGCGGACAAGATAGCGCCGGGCGATCTGCACCTTTTCTTCCTCGGTGTAGCCGCTCAGCTCGATCACTTCCATGCGATCGCGTAACGGCCCGGGAATCGTGTCGAGCATGTTCGCGGTCGCGATGAAGAGCACCTTCGACAGGTCGAAAGGCATGCCGACATAGTTGTCCCGGAACGTATTGTTCTGTTCCGGATCGAGCACCTCGAGCAACGCCGACGACGGGTCGCCGTGGATTCCGGCGCCCAGCTTGTCGATCTCGTCCAGCATGAGCACGGGATTGCGCGTGCCCGCCTTGCGCAGCGAGTTGATGATGTTGCCCGGCAGCGCGCCGATATAGGTACGCCGGTGCCCGCGGATCTCGGCTTCGTCGTGCACGCCACCCAGGCTCGTGCGCACGAACTTCAGCCCGAGCGCCCGCGCGATACTCTGCCCGAGCGACGTCTTGCCGACACCCGGCGGGCCGACGAACAGCAGGATCGGGCTGCGCCCCTGGGGGTTCAGCTTGCGCACGGCCAGGAATTCCAGGATGCGCTTCTTGATCTTCTCCAGGCCGTAGTGATCCTCGTCGAGCACCTGGCGCGCGTGCGCGATATCGAGCTGCTCGTCGTCGACCTTCGCCCACGGCAGCGCGATCAGCCAGTCGATCCAGGTGCGCAGCATGGAGTACTCCGCGCCGGCATCGGGCATGCGCTCCAGGCGCTTCAGCTCCTTGCGCACCTGCTCGAGGGCTTCTTCCGGCATGCCGGATTTCTCGATCGCCTGGCGCAGCTCCTGGATTTCTTCACCGGAACTGCCGTCTTCGCCGAGCTCCTTCTGGATCTGTTTCATCTGCTCGCGCAGCAGTACTTCGCGCTGGCGCTCGTCGATCGCGCCGCGGGTCTGCTGCTCGATCTGCTTCTGCAGCCGCAGCACCTCGATCCTGTGCTTGAGCAGCTCGGTGACGCGATTGATCCGCCGGCGCAGGTCGAGCGTCTCCAGCAATTGCTGGCGCTCCTCGGGTTTCACGTCCATGAAGCTCGCGATCATGTCCACGAGCGCACCGGGCGAATCGATGCCCTGCACGGCATTGGCCAGCTCTGCGGGTGCGCGTGGCAACAGCTCGATGGCCTCCTGCGCGAGGCGCTTGAGATTCAACGCCAGCGCTTCGATTTCGCTGGAGCGCGGCGTGACTTCCGGCACGTATTCGACGCGTGCCATCAGGTAAGGCAGGCCGTTCACGAAATCCAGCACGCGAAAGCGTTGCTCGCCCTGCACCACCAGGTGATGCGTGCCGTCCTGCCCGGTCACATAGCGCAGCACCGTGGCCGCCGTCCCGACGCGGTAGAGATCTTCGCCCGTCACTTCGTCCTTGTTCGGGTCTCGCTGCAGGACGAAGCCGATCCTGCGCCCGGCACGCACAGCTTCCTGCGCGGCCGCGATGGATTGTTCGCGGCCCATCGCCACGGGCAGCACGATTCCCGGGAACAACACGAGGTTGCGCACCGGGATGAGGAGCAGCATGTCGTCCGACACAGTCGGCACCTTGCTCGATTCGTCCGCCGGCTCCTTGCTGTCCCCGGGCCTGTCGTCGTTTCCGCGCGCGCTTCGCTTGCGGCGGCTGGGTTTTTCATCCGCCGGAGTGTCGTCGACAGGCGCCGGCGATCGCTCGCCCGATCGCTCGCCCGATCGCTCACCACGGGTGCGGGTGCCGGTGTTCTTGCGCGGTTGGTTCATTACGTTCCTCACAACTTTTGCAGCCGCAGCTCGAGACAGCCGTTGCGGGACGACTGCTCGACCAGCTCGTAGCGGCCCGGCGGCAGGACGATGCGCCGCTCGAACCGGCCATACGGAATTTCCAGGCAACGCACCGCGATGGTTTGCGTCTTGACGCAGGACACGCGGTCTGCCTCGATCACGAAGCTGCCGTCGTTTCCGGTTCGCAGCTGGATGCGCTCCGGTTCCACGCCGGGAAGCGCGACAATGACGATGAACTCCCGTTCGCTCTCGACGATGTCGACAGGCGGTTGCCAGCAGGCCGGCGCGCCGGGCACCAAGCCGAAAAACTGGCGATGAAGCCTGCCCGCCTGCTCCAGCAGGCCCAGTGCTTCTCCCCACATCCACGAATGAGGGTCACGGTCTTTCACGAGGGGTCCCGGGGTGTGAGTGGGCGACGTGGGGACGGTTCCGCTCGAATCAATGGGCGCAGGCGGGGGTGTTGTTGAGGCGCTGTTGACAGCGCCGATCTCACCCGGCGATTCTCGCTGCCCTATGAGCAGCACTCTGTGGATTGGCACGCGCAAGGGCGCCTTCGCGCTCCGCCGCGCGGCACTGCGTCGCAAGACGTGGAAACTGTCCGGCCCGTTCTTTCTCGGTCACGTCATCCACCACGTCGTGCAGGATCCGCGCGAGCCCCGGGTGCTGCTGATGGCGGCGAAGACGGGCCACCTCGGACCGACGGTCTTTCGCTCCGCCGATCGCGGCAAGAGCTGGAAGGAAGCGGCGACGCCCCCTGCATTCCGCAAGGCAGCCGAAGGAGAAGCGGCGCGCGCGGTCGATGCGGTGTTCTGGCTCACACCGGGGCACGCGTCGCAACGCGGCTCGTGGTACGCAGGCAGTTCACCCGCGGGACTGTTCCGCTCCGAGGACGGCGGCGCGAACTGGTCCTCCGTCACCGGCTTCAACGATCACCCGATGCGGCCGCAGTGGGCCGCCGGATTCGGAACGCCGGGCGGCGAATTTCTGCATTCCATCCTCGTCGATCCGCGTGAGCCGCGACACCTTTACATCAGCATCTCCACTGGCGGTACGTTCGAATCGACCGATGGCGGCAGCGACTGGTCGCCGCTCAACGAAGACGTCGCCGCGGATTTCCTGCCCGACGCTTCGGTGCCTTTCGGCCACGATCCGCACTGCATGGTGCAGCACCCGCTCGCGCCCGACCGGCTGTATCAGCAGAATCACTGCGGGATCTATCGCCTCGACCGGCCCGGACGCCGGTGGCTCCGCATCGGCAAGGCGCTGCCGAAGAAGATCGGCGACATCGGGTTTCCCATCGTGCTGCATCCCACTGACGCGGACACCGCGTGGGTGTTTCCGATGGATGGCACGACTGTGTGGCCGCGCACGGCGATCGACGGTAAGCCGGCTGCCTATGTCACGCGGGATGCCGGGGCCACCTGGAAGCGATTGGATCGTGGATTGCCGAGACAGAATGCCTGGTTCACCGTGTTGCGCCAGGCTATGTGCACGGACGGGCAGCGCCGCGCCGGCGTGTTCTTCGGCACGACCAGCGGCGAGGTATGGGCGAGCACCAACGAAGGTGACAGCTGGGCCTGCGCCGCGCGCCACCTCCCGCAGATCTACTCGGTGACGCACGCCACGTGAGCGAACAGCCGTTGAGTGATGTGAAATGTACAGTGCGTGTCGCGAGTCCCCTGCGCTCCTACACTGGCGGCGCCTCCACCGTGGACGCCGACGGTGCGACGCTGTCGGACGTGCTCGCGGATCTCGACCGCCGTTTCCCGGGAATTCGCTTCCGCATGATCGACGAACAGGACCGCATTCGCCGGCACATCCGGCTCTTCGTGAATACGCGCGAGGCGAATGCCCTCAGCGAGCCGGTGGCGGTGAGCGATACGGTCCACCTCATCTGCGCGCTGAGCGGAGGCTGATATGAGTCTCTCGCGAGCCGAGCAGGCCCGCTATCAACGCCACCTTTCTCTCCAGGAAATCGGCGTTGCGGGACAGGAAAAGCTGAAGGCCGCCCATGTCCTCGTGGTGGGTGCCGGCGGGTTGGGATCACCGGCGACGCTCTATCTCGCGGCAGCGGGCGTGGGCACACTGGGAGTGGTCGATTGCGACCGGGTCGAGGTCTCGAACCTGCAGCGCCAGATCCTTTTCGACAGCGCGAGCGTTTCGCGGCCCAAGGCCGAGGCGGCTCGCGCACGGCTGGCCGCGCTCAATCCGGAGATTCACGTCGTGGCACACGCGGTCGAGCTGCGCGCCGCCAACGTGCGCGAGATCGTGCGCGCCTACGATGTCGTGCTGGACGGGACGGACCGGCTCACGACGCGCTACCTGGTGAATGACGCCTGCGTCCTGGAACGCAAGCCGCTCGTTGCCGCGGCGATCCATCGTTTCGAAGGCCAGGCGATGACTTACGTGCCGGGCCGCGGGCCCTGCTATCGCTGTCTCTTTGCGGACGCCATCGAGGGAATGGTGCCTAACTGCGCCGAAGCGGGCGTGCTCGGCGTTCTGCCAGGGGTGATGGGAGCCATCCAGGCGACTGAAGCCATCAAGCTGATCACCGGAGTCGGCACGCCGCTCATCGGCCGGCTGCTCGCCTACGATGCGCTCGACATGCGCACCGACGAATTTTCATTCCAGCGTCGCACCGACTGTGCCGTCTGCGGCGACCGGCCAACAATCACCGAGCTGCGCGATGCAGCACCGGCCTGCATGAGTGCGGAGGAAATCCGTCATCTCTCCCCCGCCGGGCTGCGTGAACTGCTCGGGAATCCTGCGAGGGATTCGCTGCTGATCGTCGACGTGCGCGAGCCGCACGAGTTCGCGTTCGGTCACCTGCCGGGTTCGCTCAACATCCCCGTGGGCCAGATCGAACACCGCCTGCAGGAGATCCCGAGCGCGCTCGCGCGTACCGGCGCCCTCACGCCAGTGTTCCTGTGTCGCAGCGGCGCGCGCAGCATGGCCGCGTGCGCCATCGCGGCACGCGGCGGGATTCGCTCGATCGCCCACCTGGACGGCGGCCTGCTCGCGTGGCAGGCCGAGTGCGACGAGACCTTCGAGGTCGCCTAGCGTCCCTGTTTCCTGCCCGGATGTGTCGCGGTCAAAATTGCCGAGTGCCCACGACGAACAGGGCGACGAGGATCGCGGTTGCGCCCATCGCGAACAGGAACACGCGCGCCGGCTCCGGATGAGCTCGTCGCTCCGGATCGACAGGGCGTGCCAGCACCAGTCCCGCGACAAATCCGGTTACGAGCCCGCCGACATGGGCCGCGTTGTCGATGTACGGGTGCGTCACGCCCAGGAAGAGATTGATACCGAGCAGGACGAGCATGCTCTTGCGATGCGGAGCGACGATCGACATCGGCACACCGGTGCTGCGCAGCGTGAGGAACGCGAACATCCCGCCGAACACCCCGAACACGGCGCCCGATGCGCCGGCGCTATTGGCCATCGGATTCCAGAGCGCGGTCGCGATGCTGCCGGCAACACCCGACAGCAGATAGAGCAGCGCGAAGCGTGCGCTGCCGAACAGGCGCTCCGTCACGTCTCCATAGAGCCAAAGCGCCAGCATGTTGAGCACGACATGCAGAGCCCCGAAGTGAATGAACGTGGAGGTGATGAGGCGCCACCACTCGCCGTTGCGAGTGAGGGCACCAAAGTTCGAACCCCACTGGATATGGACGTCCGGTTGCACCTGCACCAGGCCCGCCCCTGCCACCACCATCGCGACGAACACCAGCACGTTCACGCCCACGAGCACGCGTGTCACCGGTGCGTGCGGGCTCACAGTACGCAGGCGCCTGGCAAATTCCGCCTGCTCGCGCGTGGTCTGCTGGAATGCCGGCGTCTGCACGGCCGGCAAGCGTGCGGCCAAGCGTCGCGCAGCATCCTCATCACGCAGCCACACCACGACGCGCGCCGGCTTCGCGGAGGGCTTGTCGTTTTCCGGCAGGATTTCAAAGCCGACCGCCTGGCCGCCCTGCTGCACATTGACGACGCGAGTCAGCGGAACGCGAAGTGGAACGGCCTGTTCTTCTTCCCGCAGCGAGGCACGAGCGGAACTTGCAAGTTCGAGCGATTCGGCGTGCAGGCGCACCTTGCCCTCGCCACGCAGCTTGAAGGAGTTCGCAGGAAACCCGCCGCGGGGCGGGTTGTAGCGAACCTCAAATTCATCGACCCCGCTGAAAGGCGGTTCGGGAGCGACCATGCCGGCGTCCGTTTCGTAACCGTTTGTGCCTCGATGCGACTCACAGTGTAGCGCTGGAGTTCGATACAAAAGGAGCGGCGGGCCATTCGACCCGCCGCCCCTCCTCCCTTGCACCGGATCAGCGACGCGAGGCTGACGCTCGCGCTTCCGCTGACGTGCTCGAGTTCGCCGACGCGTTCGCCGCAGGACCCTTGTCCGTGCGCTGCGCGCTGGCATTCGCGCTGGTGGACGACTGGCCGCTCACGGACCCGTCAACCGAGCCGAGGCTACCGAGCGGACGCTGATCCTCGCCGGAATCATCCGAGCCGGGCTGTTCGCGCGGCTGCAGTTGCTCATGATCCAGCGCGCCCGAAGCAGCACCGTCCAGACTGCCGGTTCCCTCGAGCGAACCGCCCAGCAGGCCCTCGCTGTTGCCCTGCTCGGGGGATTCACCCGGCTGCACGTCGTCGGCGACCTGCGCACTGTCGTGCACGGAACCCGTGATCGAGCCCGTGACCGAACCTGCGACGGACGTCGAGTTCTCGAATGCCGAGTCCGCGGCGCCACTCGCCGTCGCCGTCGCGGAACCCGCGACCGACGTGGTCGTTGCAACGCCGGCGTCCACTGCGCCACGCGCGCGACCGGCCGTTTCCGTGGTGACATCCTTCGCCTTCTTCGCGGCGCGATGAGCATGACGGCCCACGCGGCTCACCGCGTCCGTCTGCGCACCGATCGAGCCAGAAGCCTGGCCGCCGATGGTGCCACCGATGTCGCCCATGCGGCCCATGCCGCCACCGAGCGTTCCATTCACTGCACCTGCCGCACCACCACCGAGTACCTGGGCGAAAGCGGGCGCCGAACACGCAAGAACGGTGGTCGCAACCGCGCTCGCCAGGACATGCTTGATCTTCATGGTCATTCCTCCTGTCAAAGCCGCGGCACTTCCGCGACCTGCCACAAGGACGACCGGGGAAGCGGATTTCTTCCCCCGGCGGCGGGAACGCCGTTTTTACTTATTCTTTTCCTCTCGGGAGCCGCGCGGCGGTGGGTAGCACGGCGCGCAGGTCTTCGCCCACGAGACCCGCTCCGTAGACGCGGTCAGGGCCGCGCGAGCCGAGATCGACCGCTGCGCGCCCCAATGCGGTGAGCGCTTCTGCGCGCCGCTCCGGCGCCACGTCGGCCAGGCGCACGGCGAGCAAACCGGCAACGATCGGGGCGGCGAAGGAAGTGCCGCGCACGCCGGCAAAGCCGTTGTTGACGCCCGCAGCTGCCATATCGGCGCCAGGGGCAGCAAAATCGACCTGCGGTCCGCGGCCGGCCTCGACAAGCGCTTTGCGCTTCGCATCCACGCCCGTGACGCCGATCACATCAGGATACGAAGCCGGATAGAGAGGTGCCGCTGACGGACCGTCATTACCGACCGCCGCCACCACGACATGCCCCCGTTCAATGACCGCGCGGACCGTGTGTTCCAGCAGCACATTCGGCGGGCCCACCAGGCTCACATTGATCGTTGGTACGCGCTCCTTCGCCATCCATGCAAACGCGTCGACGATCGCTTCGACGGACCCGCCGACAGGAACCCCGCAGTACACATCGGCGGCGTACAGAGCTGCGCCGGGAGCAGCACCGCGCAGTTGCGGCGATGCGCCCACCATCAATGACGCCACTGCGGTTCCGTGCGCGCTCACGACCGGCCTGCCATCGCAACCGCGTGCGTGAATCTGCACCTGCGAAAAGACGACATGACCCGAATCGATCCCGCCATCGATGAGCCCGATGCGCGTTTGCGAGGCAGAAGCCGCCGATTGCGCCGGCGCGTTCGCTTGAAGGAGCATCGGTGCGCGGACGGGCGCACCCATCACCGAGCCACTGTCCGTGTAGACGTGATTGAAATCGTACGTCCCCTGCACATCCCGCTCTTTCAGTTTCCTCAGCGCGCGACGCGTAGACATCTTTTCGGGTACAGCCAGCACGATGATGCGCGACCCCAGCCCCTCCAGTGCGCGTTCCCGAAGAATGCGAAAGCCCTGCTGGCGCGCGGACTCGATCGCAGCTTCGCCGGGTCCGAAGGCGAGGATCTGCCCGCGAAGAATGGGAGCGCCGCGAGGGTCCGTCTCGAGCACTTGGCGGTTCTGGCGCAGGAGCTGCCGCACACGCAGCAGGCGCTGGTTGCGCAACTCGCGCAGCTCCAACCGCTCCGCCACCGACAGGGGGTCGTTCGTGTCGATGGGGAGGTCGACGGGCAGGTCGGGCACATTCACGTTGGGCAGGGTTACCTGCGCGCGCGCCGCGCCGAGCGCGAGCACCATGGCCGCCACCAACCAACGGCCACGACGAACCCAGGCAAACGACCGTTTCATGGGTCGCTACCTTAGTCGGAGCGGCGACGCGCGCAAGCGATTTATTTCTCGAATCGCATGGAAGAAAATGCCGGCGGGCGTCGTCTCCCGGGGGTGGAGTCTTGAAAGAAAGCGAAACGGAAGTGCGCGAACAGCTCGTGGCCCTGCTGCCGCGCCTGCGGCGGCTGGCCCGAACCATCGCGCGCAGTGCCGCGGACGCGGACGACCTCGTGCAAGTCACCGTGGAACGCGCACTGCTGCACTTCGAGCAGCGGCGGCCGGACTCGCGCCTGGAGAGCTGGATGTTCGGAATCATGAAGCATGCCTGGATCGATGAAGTGCGCTCGCGCGCGCGCCGCGACCGGCTGTTCGCTCCCGAAGAGGCCGGCGAGCACGTCGGCGAAGCCACAGACCAACGGCAGCTCGAGGCCATGGCCATGCAGTCCGCACTCGCAAAGCTGCCGGACGAGCAGCGGCTCGCGGTGGGCCTGGTGCTGATCGAGGGGTTGTCCTACAAGGAAGCCGCCGAAGTCATGGAGGTTCCGATCGGCACACTCACGAGCCGCCTGGCTCGTGCGCGCGAGGCACTCGTGGCGATTCTGAATGAAGGGACGCTCAAAGAAGGAGCGGTGTCGTGAAGCCGGCGGATGACAAGGTGATGGCGTATGTCGATGGTGAGCTCGACCCGGCCAGCCGTGCCGAAGTCGAGGCCGCCATTGCTTCGGACCCGGAGCTCGCGGGCTGGGTACGCGAACAGCTGGAGCTGCGTCGTAAACTCGGTGGGGCGTTTGACAGAGTCCTGTCCGAGCCCGTCCCGCAACGGCTGATCGATACCGTTCGCACGGCCCCAGCCGGAAAACGCGTCACCGACCTTGCCACCGCGCGTGCCGAAAGAACCGCACGCGCGCCGGGGCCATGGTCGGGCGGCGTGTGGCTGGCTTTGGCAGCAAGCCTGCTGCTCGGCCTGTTCCTGGGGATCACACTCCTGCACTCCCCGACGTTGTCTCCTTTCACCCTCCACGAGGGAACGCTGGTCGCGCGGGGCGATATCGCCGAGGTGCTCACACGCCAGCTCGCGAGCACGCAACGGACGTCGGACTCCGTCACCGTCGGCATCACCTTCCGGGACCACGCCGGCGACTACTGCCGTACGTTCGTGCTGCGTGAAGGTCGTCCCTTCGGCGGAGTCGCTTGCCGCCAGGGCGACGAATGGGCGGTGCAGGCGCTGTCGAGGTATCCGCAGGACACGCCGCAAGGCGAATACCGGCCGGCGGCCGGCGAATTGCCTCCCGGCGTGCTGGCCGTGGTAGAAGACCGCATCGCTGGCGAACCGCTGGATGCGCAGGCCGAAGAAACTGCCCGCCGCAACAGCTGGCGCCAGAACCAATAACACAAGGATTACCCATGCACAGGCTGGTTCGTGGCGCGCGCACGCTGCTCCCTATTGCACTCCTGGTTCCGGTTTTCGCCGACGCGCAAGCACCTGCTGCTTCACACAGTCGCACGGATACAGCCTTCGAACGGGAGTTTGGCGACAAATTCCTCGCAGCGTACTGGGAGCTCAACCCGGACTACGCCATCTCCGTCGGCTTCTACCGGGTGGCGGATCGCCTGCTCGTGCCGGATGACGCTTCTCGTGCAGCGGAGCTCGCCTTCGTCGATCGCTGGCAGACCCGGCTGCGCCGGATCAAGCCGGAAATGCTCAACGACAGCAACCGCGCGGACTGGGTGCTGCTCGACAACGAGTTCGAGGGAACGCGCTGGGCACTGACGCAACAGCGCTCGTGGGCCTGGAACCCGGCAAACTACAACGTGGCCGAGCCGTTCGCCGTTCTCATGAACACCGAGTACGCGCCGCTCGAGCAGCGCCTGCGCACGATCCTGCGGCGTCTCGAGAACGTGCCCGCTTATTACGCGGCCGCGAAGGGCAGCATCGCGCGACCCACGCGCGAGCATACGCAGCTCGCCGCGGAGCAGAATCGCGGCGCGCTCGCCGTCTTTGGCGAAGAAATGCAGAAGCTGGCCGCCGGCTCCGCGCTCCCGGAGCGCGAGCGGGCGTTGTTCGAGCAGCGTCGCCTCGCAGCGCTGGCGGCTATCGAGGATTTTGTTTCCTGGCTCGAGCAACTCGACCAGCAGCTCGATCGCGAAGGCGCACGGCCATTCCGGCTCGGACGCGAGCTCTACGAGCGCAAGTTCGCCTACAACATCCAGTCGGGGAACACCGCGGAAGCGCTCTACAAGCGGGCACTCCAGGAGATGGAACGCCTGCACACGAGGATGGACCTGCTGGCCGACCAGCTCTGGCCCAAGTACTTTCCCAACCTTGCGCCCCCCGCCGAACGCCTCGAGAAGATCGACCAGCTCATCGGCCGGATGTCGGAGCAGCATGTCGCCCGCGAAGAGCTTTTGGACGAGGTGCGCCGGCAGATCCCCGAGCTCGAGAAGTGGGTGACGGACAAGCAGCTGGTGACGCTCGATTCGGAAAAACCGCTCGAAGTGCGGGTGACGCCCGAGTACAAGCGGGGCGTCGCGATCGCGAGCATCGATGCACCCGGTCCTTACGATCCCAAGGCGAACACGTACTACAACGTCACGCCGTTGGACGGCTTCAGCCCGGAACGGGCCGAGAGCTTCCTGCGCGAGTACAACCGCTGGATGCTGCCCATCCTGAACATCCACGAGGCTGTTCCCGGCCACTACGTGCAACTGGTGCACGCGAACAAGTCACCCAGCCGCATCAAGACCATTTTCGGCAACGGCGCGATGATCGAGGGCTGGGCTTCTTATGCCGAGCGCATGATGCTGGAGTCCGGCTACGGCGATCACACCGCGGAAATGTGGCTCATCTATTCGAAGTGGAGCTTGCGGTCCGTGTGCAACACCATCCTCGATTACAGCGTACACGTGCTCGACATGAGCGAGATGGACGGGAAAAAGCTGCTCACCCGCTTCGCTTTCCAGTCGACCGAGGAAGCGAGCGCCAAGTGGCGCCGCGTACAGCTCACGAGCGTGCAGCTCACCAGCTACTTCTCGGGCTACTCCGCGATCTACGACTTCCGTGAACAGCTGAAGCGCGAGCTGGGCGAGCAGTTCGACCTGCGCCGCTTCCACGAGCAGTTCCTGAGCTATGGGAACGCGCCGGTCATTCTCATCAGGCAGCTGATGAAGCCCGGGGAAAAGGCCACTGCGCCCTGAGGAATTCCCAGACTCAGAAACGCCAGACGAATCCGAGCGAAGGCACCAGCGGCAACGCCTGGACCTGTTCGACTTCCAGGACAGGCTCGCCGCCGAACTCATCCGGCTCGACGCTGTATTCGACGCAGCAGGGATTCGTTCGGCTGAATGCGTTGGTCAGCTCGGCGAAGAGCGTGAGCGACCCGGCGCCTTCGAACTCGAACAGCCGCGCGACGCGTGCATCCAGCGTGGCGTAGTTTTTCTGGCGGCGCGCGTTGCGCGCTCCGGCCTCGACCACCGGCAGCGGCTGAAGCTCGCCGAGCTCGAGCTCGGTCGTGGGCCAGCCCGTGTGGTACTTGCCGGCGAGGCTGAATTCCCAGCGCGGTGTGATCCACGCAACTCCCACGCCGCCGGCATGTTGCTGGTCCCAGCTGCGCGGCGTTTCCTCTCCGGACAGGCGATCCATCACACGCGCCCAGCCATAGCTCATCCACGACGCGAGCGGCCCCCTCTCGTGCCGCAACGTCAGCTCGAGTCCTTTCGCCGTCGCGCTCTCGGGCGCGATGCGAATACGGTCCGGCTTCAGCTCCGGCAGCAGGACAAAGGTGTTGAGCAGGTTCTCGAAGCGCGGTCGCAGCTCGCGATAATCCTTGCGATAGGCTTCCAGCCGCAAGCCAATCCCGGTGTCGTGACCGATGGCGTGATAATACTCACCGCTGACGACCAGGTGACGGGAGCGTTGCGCGGGAAAAATCGCGGTGACTCCGTCCGGCACCTGCAGCTCGTTCACCGCCTGCGCCTGAAAATAATGTCCCCAGCTCGCGCGCAGCGAAAGCGCGTCGCCCTTGCGATACAGGATTCCCAGTCGCGGACTGAGCTGGTGCTCGCCCTCGACCGACAGGTTCTCGCGGTCCCAGCGCAATCCCGCGTCGACGACCAGGTCGTCGAGCAGCCGGTAGCGCACGTTGGTGTAGGCAGCGTACTGGTTGCCCTCGGGCGCCGCGCGCAGCGATCGTGCGCGTACCGGTGGCGAAGCCACCTCGGGAAGATCGAACACGAGATCGAACTGCACCTCGTCGTCGTAGACATAGTTGCCGATGCTCCGGCGCAACTCGCCGCCAAACTGCACGACCATTTCCCCGTTCAGCCGCCACGACCAGTCGGACTGTACCGAGCTCACTTCGAACGAGCGGTGGTCCGCGAGCGATCCGCGCGAGACACCCGGCTGGTCCGCTGTACCCGTGCGATGACTGTCCAGGTTGCTGTGCGCCAGCAGGACGCTGCCGTGCATGCCTTCGCGCTCGTAGTCCAGGCGCAGCCACGCATACACATCGCGGTAGTCGGCGCGAGCGGTTTCCTCTCGATCGCCGTCGTGCAGCGTGATGTCGTCCTCGAACAGCAACACGTTGCCCGAAAGGCGGGTTGTGTCAGTGAGCGCATGACCGATTCGCCCGTATACGTCGAAGTAGCTCGGCCGCCCGATGTCCGCGTCGCGGGCGCGGATGAGCAGATCGGGATTGCCGCGGCGCACGGACAGGACCCAGTCGCCGTCGTAATTGAGCTTACCTGAGCCCAGCACCGACGCATTGAAGAAGCTCAGCGACAGCTCGCGGACCGTTTCCTCTTTCGCCCCGACCGGGAGGATGTCGACCACACCGCTCATGCGATCACCGAACGACGCGGGATAGCCACCCGTGTAGACGTCGATGCCGCTCACGACACCGGGATCGATGGCGCTGAAGACGCCATGGAAATCCTTGAAGTGAAATGGATCGTAGAGGCGCAGCCCGTGAAAGCGGACCAGTGTTTCGTCCACCTCGCCACCGCGAATGTTGGTGCGTGCCGTGAAATCGCCGCTCGCCGTGCCGGGCAGACGCGAGAGGCCGCGCATCGGGTCATCGCCGAGATCCGGCGAGGCTCGCAGGTCGGCAGCTGACAGCGATCTCACCGGCCGGATGGGTTCGCGCAACAACTCATACAGGCTGGCGGTGACAACGACTCGCGCGATGTCGCTCGCTTCCGCAGGCCCCTCCACCGGTCGAAGTTGAGACGCCGTTCTCGCGCGGCTTCCACGCACGAGCAATAACGCACCGCCGGGACCCTCGGACACCACGATGCCGTGCGGACGCAGGATCTCCTCGAGCACCGCGCGCGGTTCCGTGGCAGCCGGCTCTTCCTCGACGCGCATCCACGGCTTGACCACGTCGCTGCTATAGAGAATGGAGAGGCCTGCCTGCTGCAACCGCGCGAAGGCGTCCGTCAGGGTCAGCCCGCGATATTCGGCAGCGAGCAGAGCGACCGGCAGGAGGCAGACGAGCAATGCAAACGGCCTCCGGAAACACCGGCACCGAGCGAGCGAGGTCGCGAGAACGGCCGCGAAAGTTTCCATGGGCTGTGTTGCCGGACTGGAAAGACCTAACGCGTATCACCCCGGGCACTGATCAGGATTGTACCGTCGTCGGGGAGCGCGTAGTCAAAGTCGGTGGTGGCGAGAATCACGCCAAGGGCATCCAGCGGTGGCAGGTCGCGCAGTGCGCCATGCAGCACGGTGCGAGCGGCGGCGTGCTTGACGTCCAGCGATACAAAACGAATGGGCCGGCCCGTTTCGCGTGCCACCCACTCGAGCAGATCCGTGAGCGAACGCTGATCGATGACCGGTACGGTGGCGAGCTGCTCGACCCACCGCCACTCGCTGCCGGACAGCGAGACCCGTGTACGCTGCATCTCGCCGGCCCGCGTGAGCAGCAACTGCTCGCCGGCATGTCCGTCGAATTCCCGCTCGCCCCGCTGAACGACCACGCGTCCCTCGCGTACGCGCAGCCGGTAAGTCGCGTTGCGGTAGAGCACCTCGAACTGCGTTCCGACATCCCACGCCGTGCCGGCATCGGTCACGACTTCGATCCGGCGGACAACAGGAGTCGAGGCGTGGGTATCGACATAGACGAGACCTTCGACGACGTCGATGCGCGAGGGCGCGTGCAGACGCACCTCGGAAGCCTGCGCGATACGCACGGACACTCCATTGTCCAGGGTGATCGAAGCCGAGCCCTCTCGCGTTCTCAGGGTACCTCCACCAAGAAGATCCATGCTGTGGCTCGCTGCCCGCCATCCTTCCCGATCGGGCTCGCGCCACTCGACGACGCCGATGGCGCGATCCACCACTCCAACGCGTACCGGCGTCCCCGTATCCAGATAGCGATCGAAAAGCGCGATCGCGCTTACGGCAGCCAGCCCCGCTGCCAGCCACAACGTAAAGCGCCCGCGTCGACGACGACCTACCTTTACCTGCCAAGCCGTCGTGGCCGCACGCAGCGCGCGCTCGTAAGCCTCGACAGGCGGCTGCTCGCGCCGCCCTGCCGTGCGGATCAGGCGAGCGGCAACATCCCGGTCGCCGCTGTCGGGTTCGAACTGCTGATCGATAGTCATGGGGGGTATTCCACGCGCTGCCTCATGTTTCACCGGGAGCACGCAAGGCATCGGGCGTCTCGGCCATTGCGAGGATGGCGTCGCGGAACGCGGCCCGGGCGCGTGTCAGCAACGATTCCACTGCTTTCACACCGAGCCCGAGGCGCCCCGCGATCTCGTTGACCGTCTGTCCATCCACGTACTTCCACTCGAGCACATCACCGTAGCGTTCGGGCAGCATGTCGAGCGTGGCCTGCACCAGCCGACGGATGTCGCGTTGCCACGCGCTCACGTCGGGGTTTTCAGTCACGGGAGCCGCGAACGCTTCGAGGATTGCACGCAGTCTCGGCTCGTCCTCGAACAGCACGACCGTGCGGGCCTGGCGATTGTTGGAGCGGCAATAGTCGATCAGCGTGTTGCGGCACACCTGGCAGAACCAGGTGTAGAGCGCGGCCTCGCCGCGATACGTGTCGAGCTGCTCGACGGCCTTGCAGAAGGTTTCCTGGACGACGTCGCTGGCCGCAGCGTGGTCGCCATCCAGCCGCGCCAGTGCAAAGCGGTAGAGGCGCGGGAAGAAACTGTCGAACAGCTCGCGAAACGCGCGCTCGTCGCCGCCGAGGATGCGGCGAGCCGTCGCTCGATCGACGTGGACCGTTGCATTCACCTGCACTGTCACGCGCCATCCTGCCCTGTCGGCATCAATGCTACTGCATTGGACGTATGGCCCCGCGAAATCCTTCGCTCACGGGCCGTTTTTCGCGCGGCGAAGGATTCGCGGGCGAACGGACGTCACATGCTCGCCCGCACCCTGACGCTGCGGCACCCGCCAGGAGACTGTCATGCGATTTTCCAGGGCGCTCACGTGCCTCTTGATTGCTGTCCTCGCGCCCTGCGCCTGAGGCTGCCATGCATAAGCACAACCCGCTGCTCCCGATCGTTCTCCTCTCGCTCACGGCCCTGTCACTGCCAGCCGCGTCGCAGGACCACCGCTTCGACGTGGAAGCGCGAGTCCTGGTCCTCCTGGGCAATGGTGAGCCCGCGAATGACATGCCGGGCTTCGGGCTCGCAGGCCACTGGCAGGTGCGCGAAAACTGGTATGTCGGCGCAGCGGTCGACCAGGTGTCGTTCGATTTCGAGCGGCCCTACGAGATCATCGGCCTGACCTCGACAGAGGAAATCGATGCCGGGAACGAATTCACGCGCGTCAGTGCCTGGGTCGAGCGCCGCTACCCCCTCAGCGGCCCGTGGCACTGGTTCTGGACAGCCGGGGCCGGCTGGGCTTCGCTCGACGCGGGCGACGCGCGTGGATTCACCACCAGCGGCAGCGCCTACGACATCGTGACGGAAGCGGACGACGAGTTGCACCTGATGCTGAGTGCGGGCGCCCGGTGGCGGCCCACCCGCAACCTTGCCGTGGGTCTCGCGGCACATTTGGAGCGCCACGAGGTCAGTTACGTCGTTACCGATCGCGTTTCCGGAGCGACGGGCAAGGTGGGATCACAGACGCCGCTCGGATTCAGTGTCGGCGTGCAGTGGTCGTTCTGACTGGCTGACGGCGAGATCATCCCGCGCCGCCCTTCGCCCCACGTGCAGGGTCAGGTGATCTTCGAGGAGCCCCTTCATCGTTGTTCACGCTATCGACCGGTGAACGGCGTGCCTTGGGATCCGACTGCAGGGATAACGTGACGCCTCCTCGTTCCTGCAACAGCACGAGCAGTGCATAGACGCAGAGCACGAGACCGGCCATCTCGAGCGCTTCCTCGGTGGTGGTCAGGATGACGTACCCGGGAGAGCGGTCGAGTGCTGCTTGTCCCGAAACTTCGAGGTACCGGCCGCCGACCATTTCCAGTCCCAGCGCCCCCGTTACGTACACGATGCTCGACAGCGCCAGGAGTGACGCGAGCCTCACACCCAGGCGGCGCAACACGGGCAGACAGAGGATAGCGATCACTATGGTCGCGACTCCGTAAGGAATCACCCACGCGAAACGGAACACGCCGCCGCCAGTCCCCGGAAGTGCCTCGCGCAGAGGCCGTATCAGCCGCTCATGCAGCGCGCCGATCTCGTCGATACCGAGAAACAGGAAGACGATGCACAACACCAGCCACAGGGGCTCCCGCCCCGGCGCGCTGCCCTGCGCACGCCACGCGAGATGGAACAACAGCGAGTTGATGAAGAACAGGGTCCCGGAAAACAGCGCCGGGATGTTGCCTTCGCTGTCCATGTCGAAGAGATGGACCAGCGTTTTTCCTGTCTCGGGGCCGAAGTGCAGGCGCACCCACTGCAGGCCGATGTGCAGCGCCAGCAGGAAAAGCACGAAGCCGCCGAGAACCTGCAGCGCATGGCGAGGCTGCAAGGCCAGGCGCACGCCCGGTGTGGGTTCCATTGTTCTACCCCTCCCTGGAAAGCGAGAAAGCAGCGCCGCCCTCGCGGCGGATCTGCCGGAACGTACAGTGCGTGGGCGTCTTGTCGGGACGCCAGCGCAGAAATTTCGTGCCGTGACGAAAGCGATCGCCGCTGACGTGGTCGTACTCCACTTCGGCGGCGAGCTTCGGCTTCACCGGTTCCCACTCACCGTATCGACGGGCACGGCGAGATCAGCCAATGCCGCTGCTGCTCGCGGCCTCGCGGTCTCGCGGTCTCGCGGCTCGCGAACGTCCGGGGACACCTCGTTTCTTCGCGCGTGCCGCAGTCTTGCGCCCGGTCGCACGCGATCCCGCCCTGCCCTTGGCCAAGTACGCTCCCTGGGCCTAAGCCGCACGATCGGCCAGTAAACGCTTGACCGCCGGGCCCAGCGGGCGTTCCGAGTCGCAGTATTCCTTCCACGCCGCACTGCGCTTGAGCAATGCAGGGACAGTCCTGAGCGTGTAGCGGGACGGGTCGAGGTCCGCGCGGACCTGGGCCCACGTCAGCGGCATCGATACGAGTGCCCGCTCGCGCGCCCGGGGCGAAAGCGGCGCCACGGCGGTTGCCATGCGATCGTTGCGCAGGTAATCGAGGAAAATACGGCCGGTGCGCTGCTTCCTGGCCATGTTGATCAGGTAGCGATCCGGCTGGTCCACGGCCATGCGACGGCAGACTTCCATCGCAAATGCCCTGGCTTCTGCCCAGGTGAGTGGCCGTGACTTCGGCTGGGCCAGTGGCGTGACGACGTGCAACCCTTTCCCTCCGGTCGTCTTGCAAAAAGCGACCAGGCCGAGCGCTTCGAGGCGCTCTTTCATCTCGCGCGCCGCCTCCACCACCCCCTCGAACGCGACTTCCGGCGCCGGATCGAGATCGAAGACCAGCCGGCCGGGCACCTCGACGCGTCCTGGCTGGCAGTTCCAGGGGTGCAATTCCAGCGCCCCGCTTTGTGCAACCGCGATGAGGCCCTCGGCGCGATCGATCTGCAGGTACGGCTCCTGCTCACCCGGCACCTTCACCAGCGTGAGGTGCGGTGACGTGCCACGCATGGCGTGGCGTTGAAAAAATTTCCCACCCGCGATCCCGTCCGGGTAGCGAACGAGGGAACAGGGCCGCCCCTGCACGTGCGCCAGCATCCAGTCGGCCACCGCTTCGAAGTAACGCGCGAGATCCAGCTTGGTCACGGGTTTACCATCGCCGCCGTCGGGCCAGAGCGCCTTGTCGGGTTTCGAGATCGGAACGCCGAGTACCGAAGGGGCACGCGCCGTTGCCGGGCCCGTCTTCGCGTTCGACGTGGCCCGCGTCGCCGCCGCTTTCCTGCCCGTCGACGCCCGTTTCTGCCTGCCGGTGCTGGCTGCTGGTTGTTTCATCTCCGTCTCCACGCGTGCCGGATTCTCCGCAGTGACCTCCCGCGCGGGCTTGTCTTGGCGCTGCCGTCGTCGCTCCGCAGGCGGACCAGCACGTAGCGCGGCCGTTCCGCGGCGCGTATCGTCTCTTCACCGGACGGCTCGCGGGTGCGCTTGAAGTCCCGCCTCGCCCGGTACGTCGACAGTCTCCTGCCGGCCACGGCTGCCGTTTCCTTCGTCACGAGGTTGACAGCGTCTGACCGCTCGCCGTCGCGGGAGTTACGCCTCGCGCGTGCCTGCCACGACGCGCGGGTGCGAACAACCGCACGAGAACTGTCGCGGCCGCGCGCTGTCGGCAAGTGCGATCCGGGCGACACCCCCATCGGAGCGAACAGAATGATTTCCCGACACTGGACCGGCGTGGCGAAAGGCGAACGGGCGAACGACTACCTGAGCCATCTGCGCAGCGATACCTTCCCCAAGCTGACGAAGCTGGACGGTTTCATGGGCGCCCAGGTGTTGCGCCGGGAAGTGCCGCAGGGAATCGAGTTCCGCGTGGTCACCACCTGGGAATCCTGGCACTCCATCACGCAGTTCGCGGGCAAGGATCCGGGCGCTGCCGTCGTGCCGGAGATCGTGCAGTCCATGATGGAGACTTTCGAGACTCGCGTCGCGCACTACGAGATCGTCGACAGCTACTCTCCTCGACGCTGAAGGGTCGACGCTGAAGGGTCGCCGCTGAAGGGTCGCCGCTGAACGCGTCCCGGGACCAGTCGCCGGTCGCTGCTTCAAATCGGCCGGCGAACACCGCACACTCACGCCCGTGAGTTCGACACGCACGCGTTCACGAACGCAGTCCTTGTGTTTCCTCTGGGCTCTTCTGCTCGCGTCCTCAATCGCGATCGCAAGCCCTGTCGAGGTGGTCAACGAGATACGGGCGCGCGGATGCCCGCAGGGTGCGGGAGGCGTTGCGGCCGTCGCTTCGGTTCCGAAGCTGAACGACGCAGCCCGAATCAACGCCAGCGGCACACCGCTGGCCGACTCACTCAGGCAAGTCGGCTATCGCGCAGCCAAGTCCACATCGATCTTCGTCAGGGGCACCGGCAGGTATGACGATGCTCTCGCCCGCGTGTTGCGCCATCGGTTCTGCGGCGACGTGCTGGACGCCGACTATCGGGAGTTCGGCACGTCACGCCAGGGCAAGGACGTGATGGTCGTGTTCGCGCGGCCGTTCGTGGCGCCCTCGCCCGCCCGGGCCGATGCCATCAGCGAACAGATGCTGAAGCTCGTCAACGAGGCGCGCGCACAGCCGCGCACCTGCGGATCCGAGAATTTCGCGGCGGTGCCGCCACTGCGCCTGAGCACCCAACTGGCTCACGTCGCGCTGATCCATGCGCGCGACATGGCGCAGCGCGGGCACATGTCGCATGAAGGCAGCGATGGCAGCAACGTGGCGCAACGCGCGACACGGATTGGCTACCAGTGGCGCGCCGTGGCGGAGAACGTCGCGATGGGACAGGAGACCCCGGATGAAGCGCTCGCTTCGTGGATCTCGAGCCCGGGTCATTGCGTGAACGTGATGAGCCCGAAGTACACGGAGATGGGAGTGGCTTTCGCCGACAACCCGGAGAGCCGTGCGGGCACCTACTGGGCACAGGTGTTCGGACTGCCCCGGAAGGACCGCCCGGCGAAGTCCCCATCCAAGCCCGGCACCTGAGCGCGCACTTGCGCAGCGGGATCGGCGATCCCGGTTGTGGCCCCAGGCTGTGGCCCCAGGCTGTTTGGGCGATAATGGGCTGCGCTGGACAGTCCACGCCGTCCGAGAGACCTCAGTACCTCAGCGAGCCCTCAACTTCCAGGTACGCCGTCGTGACGTCCTCGAAGCGCTCACGCTCGTCCGAGTCCGCGCGGTCGGCGTCATACTCGTCGCGCAGGTCGTGGTAGCGATCGCGCAGGGCTTCGAACTCGTCGCGCAGCTCTTCGCGCGAGTCGCCCGCGGCCACGGCGCGCTCGAATCGATCCGCGGCTTCGGCCAGCTCGCCCGCCTCGCGCACGGCGTCCTCGTCCGACGAGCCATCGCGCAATTCGTCATAGAAGCGATCCGTGCGTTCCTCGAGGTCCTGCGCCAGGTTGTCGAGATCACGGTCGTCCTTGCGATCGACATCCAGCACGCAACCGGCGAGCACTGCCAGGACGGCAGCCAGAATGAAATGAATGCGCATGAGCGCACCTCCTTATGCGGAAATTTCTGCAATGAAACGCGAGCCGTCAGCGGGGCGGGCATCCCGTCAGAGCCCGGCGCCACGCACAAAGTTCAGGACGACACTGTTGCCTGCAGGTAACGCCCGGTCGCTTCTGTTGCGTTGCGAGTGCCCGGCGCGCAGCCCTAGGCGAGCTGGTAGAGGTAGTCGACGAAGGAACGCACCGCGCCCTCGTAGCCGAGAATTTTCGGATTCTTCGACTCGATGACGTAGTACTCGTCGGGCGCGTGCGCGCGTGCACCGTGCCCGAGTCCGAAATGGCCCGCGGGCTGTTTCAGCGGTTCGCCGGTAAAGACGTAACCGGGCCACGAGCCGCCCCGCCGCGGCCAGAACACCGGATCGATGCCACTTCGCCGGTACACCTCGGTCTGCGCACGGATGATGCGCGCATCGGCCGGTGTGCTCGTGGGGTTGTACCCGCCGGTGGCTTTCACCTCGATGTCGCCGAAGCCCTTGCTCGCGAGATGTGCCTTGAGTTTCGCGATCGATTCGTCGTACGTCATGTCAGGCACTAATCGCAGGTCGAGCTTGGCGACCGCCCGATGCGGGAGAATCGTCATGCCACCGGGCCCGGTATAACCGCCCACCAGCCCTTCAATGTTCACGGTGGGGCGATGCGCCAGGTCTTCGAGTGCCTGGCGCCAGCCGGCATCGCGCGCCCACTGCTTCACGCCGAGCGCTTTCTTGGTGGTTGCTTCGTCAATGCGTTTCGCCGCCTCGTCGAGCATTGCGCGCTCCCCATCGGTGAGCGGACGGACGGACTCCGTGTAACCCTCGATGAGCGGATCGCCGTCGGCCGTGACCAGGGAGTTCAGCGCACGCACGAGATGCCAGGCAGGACTATCGACGCGCGCGTGATTGCTCGAATGGATGTCCTTTGCCGGCCCTCTGCCCCATCGCTCGCCGGTGGAGATCAATTCCAGCTCGACGACGCCCTTCGCGCCGAGCGAGATCGTCACCGTGCCATCCAGAGATTGCCCGGCCTCGGGCATGAAAATGCCATCGCACTTCGACAGGGCGTCGCTCACTGCTGGGGCGTGCACAACCTGCGTGAAATGCGTCGAGCCAATCTCCTCTTCTCCTTCAGCGACCAACACGAGGTTCACAGGAATCCGGCGTCCCGCCGCGCGGATTGCATGCAAGGCTGCGATCAACGCGGATTGAGGACCCTTCTGGTTCACAGCACCGCGACCCATGACCACGGTACCGACATTCGGCATCTCGACGAGGCGCGCTTCCCACGGCGGCGACGACCATTCACTCGGGTCCGCCTGTTTCACGTCGTACATGAAGTAAACGCCGACGGTGCGCTTCGCTCCCGCGTCGAGCCTGGCGAAGATTCCCGGTTGCCCATCGGTGGGCATGCGCTGAACCTGCTGGAACCCCGCATCCCTGAGCATTCCCATCGCGAGCTCGCATCCCTCGTTGACGCCGCGATTCTCGGCGGCGATCGACGGCTGGCGGATCCAGTCCTGCAGCTGCTTCACGGCCTGCTCGTGGCGGCGGGAGACCTGCTCGTACACCGCGGCATGGCGCGAGGCCGCGAGCGAATGATTCGCGACGAACAACGCGGCACCGGTGCCCACGGCACCCCTCAGGAACGAGCGACGGGAGTAGGGATTCATTGTTGGAGCCCACCTGGTGCCGGGCCTGTTGTTTCGAGTCGCCGGGCCGGCGAAAACGGCGTGCAGACAATAACCGAGCGCTGGCCGCGCGGCCACAAATCTGTCGCCGATTACAGACAAGACGGGCAGGACAAACGGCGTGGCAGGGGCGCGACGCGCAGTGTCCACGGTGCCGGTCATCGGCCGGCTGGCGCCGGGGGGTGGATCAGGGTTTTTCGCGTTGACTTAGCTATCCGCCCCATGTCTCCTAGCGCCTCCAAACAATTCAGACCGGAGAGGACGACGATGGCCTTGTGGAAAGACTCAACTGCCAAGGACACCGACATGCTGGGACGCGATACGCCGGTGACACCGAAGGAAGCGCAGGCCACGCGCGATACCTTCGCCACTCAACCGAAGCCGGTTGCCGCTGCTCCCACGCCTGAGCCGACCCGTGGCACGCGCGAGCGCGTCGAACCGCGTGAGCAGCAGCACAGGGAATCGCTCATTGCGGCCGGCCTGACGATCGAAGGCAAGATCCAGGGCTCCGGCCACGTGCGCATCGCGGGCCATTTCAATGGCGACGTGCACGTCGAAGGCAATCTCACCATCGAGCCGGGTGCCCGCCTGACGGGCCAGGTTCGCGCGAACACGGTGATCGTGGGCGGCGAACTGGAGGGCAACATCGATGCCGCTGCCCGCGTGGAAGTGCTCGAGTCGGGAGTGCTGAACGGCGATCTGAAGGCCGGTTCACTCACCGTCGCGGCGGGTTCGCGCATGCGCGGTCGTGTCGAGTTCGGCTGGGAAGGCAAGGCTGACAAGAGCAAGGCGAACGGCTCGTTGTCGTGAACACGTCGCGTCAGCAGATGGCGGGCAAGACCCGCACCTGTCCGCATTGCAAGGCGACGATCCTCGACAGCGCCAGCATTTGCCCGGCGTGCCAGCACCACCTGCGTTTCGATCCCGGGGCCGAGCAACGTGCCAAGCCGGCCTCGGTTCCCCTCAGCGTGGAAGGAACGATCCACCACCCGGCCGAGGGACCCCCCTGGGAATACTCGGTGGTGCTCGCGATCCGCAACGGACGCGGGGAAGAAGTGACTCGCAAGGTGGTTGGGGTCGGTGCCCTGCAATCCGCGGAGTCGTGCACGTTCGCGCTCAGCGTGGAAGTGTTCGTCTCGCGCCCTCTGCCCACACCCACCGAGAAGCCAACGCTCGGCCGGCGATGAGCCGGCCAGCTCGCCAATAGCGACAAGCCATCGGGCAAGGCGCGCTCCGGAAATTCCGGGGCGCCTCTTGCCCGTTTCGCCCGCCGGCTCGTAGGTATGCGCCTACATCGTTTCACAGCGATGCTGAGTTACCTTTGCGGCATCGCGGTCCACGGCGCCGCTTACTCTCCTCCCTGAATGCTGCGATCAGTTAATGGAAAAGCCACCGCTGCCTCCAGCTTTGCAGGCATTCCTTTTCGATTGCATTGAAAACTACGAGCAGCTCGAGCTCGTGGTCTTCCTGCATCGTGACCGGAGCCGCTGGTGGACCACCGGCGAATGCTCCGGACATTTGGGGATTCCCGAGAGTCTCGTGGCCCCGGCGCTGGACGATCTCGTCAGCCGGCAGCTCGCCGAACTGCGGACCGAGCCTGCAGCCCGGTACCGATATGCCCCGGGCTCGCCCGAGCTGGACTACAAAGCCAGGCTGCTGGCCCGCCACTACCAGGAAAACCGCTTCGAAATCGTCAAGCTGATGAGCGCGAACTCCATCGAACGCCTGCGCACCTCTGCCTTGCGCACGTTCGCCGAAGCCTTCGTGATCCGGCGCGACGAGAAGAAGAGCGAACCGGGTCCGACACCCCCCGGTAAGCCGGGCGGCGGGGACGAAGGAGAAAAGCAATGATCGCGGACGTGGTGTTCGTCCTGTGCGCGCTCGTCAGCATCGTGTGTGCGGCGATGCTGTACCTAGGGTACCGGCGCAGCCGCACGCGGCTCCTGTTCTGGAGCAGCCTGTGCTTTGCGGGGCTGGCGATCAACAACGTCATGCTCATGATCGACTTCGTGATGGTCGCGGGAGTCGACTTCACCCTGTATCGCAGTGTCATCGCGCTGGCCGCGGTGCTGCTGCTCGTGTACGGGCTGATTACGGAGAATGCGTGATACGCAGTCGGCTCGTGAGGGGAGGCTCGCGATGGAGGAGATGAAGTTCTTCCTGTGGGGAACGCTGGCGAGCGCCTGCCTGGTCGCGTGCCTCCTGTTCATCAGGTACTGGAGCCTCGCCTGCGATCGGCTGTTTCTCTTTTTTGCGCTCGCCTTCCTGGCGCTATCGGCAAACTGGGTGGCGCTCGCGATCACCGACCCGCCGGTCGAAACGGGACACTACGTCTACCTCCTGCGCCTGGTCGCCTTCAGCCTCATCATCGTCGGCATCGTCGACAAGAACCGGCGGGACCGCGCCGGGCGCGATCCGGGCCGTTAGCGCGGTGGCGTTGGCGCGCAAGGCCATGCAAACCGGTGGCTTGGCACACAACGCGCACGGCGCTTGCAGCTGCGTTCAGCAAAACGCGACCAGCCGAGTCGGCCCCGTCCGACAGCGGGGACCGGCAAGGGCCGACAGTTCTGGAAAAAGCGGCGCTGCCAGAATGTCGCGCATGTTGTCGACGACGCCGATCGCGAAAGCAGTACCACGGCCCGAGCCGGCTGCCAGGCGTGTACTGATCGTGGAAGACAACGTGGATGCCGCGCGCCTGCTGGAGATCCTGCTGCGCACGCGTGCCCACGCGGTGAGCGTCGCTCACGACGGCCGGTCGGCGCTCCGACTGGCGCGCGAAGAACTCCCCAGCGTGATGCTCATCGACATCGGGCTGCCGGACCTCAGCGGCTACGAGCTCGCGCGGCTGATCCGCGCCGAAGAATCACTGCGTTCTATCCGGCTCATTGCGCTGACCGGGTATGGTGAGGCAGCGGCTCGCGCCATGACGGCGGCGTGTGGGTTCGATCACCACCTGGTGAAACCACTGGACCGCGCCGAGCTCGAGCGCCTGCTGCAACACATTGCGGCCCCGCTGCCGGCCCCGGGGGCGATTTTCGCGCCGGGTGTTGCCGTCGCCGGCGAAGCCTAGCAACGACTTTTTGCTCGGGCACTCACGCCCGGCGACAATGCCGGGATGCACGCGACTGATCGTCGTCTTTCCGGGTACCGGGCTCTCAGCTTCGACTGCTACGGGACTCTCATCGATTGGGAGAGCGGCATTCTTTCTGCCTTGCAGCCCCTGCTCGCCCGTGCGTCTGCGACGCGCGCGCCGGATGCTGCACTCCAGGCGTTCGGCCGCCACGAGTCGGCGCAACAGTCGGCCACTCCTTCCCTGCTCTATCGCGACGTGCTCGCAGCGGTGCATGCGAGCCTGGCACGCGAATGGAACGTCAGCGCGGACGAAGACGAGGACCGGCGCTTTGCCGCCTCGATCGCGCGCTGGCAGCCGTTTCCCGATACGGTCGAAGCGCTGCGCTATCTCAAGCGCCACTTCAGGCTGATCATTCTTTCCAACGTCGATCGCGAGAGTTTCAGCGCCACGCAGCAGCTCCTCGGTGTCGAGTTCGACGCGGTGTGCACGGCGCAGGACATCGGCTCGTACAAGCCGGACCCGCGCAACTTCGCCTTCCTGCTCGAAACGGCGAAGCGGCTCGGGGTCGCGAAGTCGCAGCTCCTGCACGTGGCGGAGAGCCTGTTCCACGATCACGCGCCCGCGAATCGCGCCGGCATCGACTCCGTGTGGATTCATCGCCGCCATGGCCGCGAAGGCACGGGTGCCACGCGCGCGACACAGGAAATGCCGGGATTTCTCGCGCGTTTCACCAGCCTCGGGGAACTCGCGCGCGCGCACAGGGAAGCGCTGGCGCACTGACGCAGGGAACGGAGCAACGCATGGTAAGTGCCGTCCTACAGCTGAATCGTGGTGCGGCCTACTGTGGCCCTTGCGGTCGGCTGAGACACTCTCCCACGCTGAAATCCACGCACGGCCGCGTGTTTCGGCAGGTCGGGGGCTCTGCTCGCAGGGATGCGTAGCAAGGAAGCACGGAGCCCCGGCCAACTTCCCCCTTCGGCCCTGTAAGTGGTTTTTCAGGCCGGTGCGACCCACCGGCCTTTTTATTTTCGACACCCGACTTTTCGACACCCGACCAGTGCCCGGCCCGCACGCCATCGCGACCCTGCTGCTCACAGCGCTGGCACTCTTCCTTTTTTCCCGTGACCGCATCCCGGTCCAGACCTCGAGCCTGTGCATCATCGTCGCCCTCGCGCTCGGATTCTCGATCTTTCCGTACCAGACCGCGCGCGGCGAGCTCGATCCCCTGCTGTTCCTCCAGGGTTTCAGCAACGAGGCCCTGATTGCAATCTGCGCGCTGGTCGTCGCGAGCCAGGGCCTGGTGCGCACGGGCGCGCTGGCGCCCCTCGGTCGTTTCGTTGCGCGCCTGTGGAGCGTCAATCGCGCGCTTGCGTTCGTCACGGTGCTGGTGGTCACGACCATCGTCAGCGCGTTCATGAACAATACGCCGCAGGTCGTGCTGATGATCCCGATCCTGACGAGCGTTGCGCTGCGCGCCGGGACGTCACCGTCGAAGACCCTGCTGCCGATGACCTACGCTTCGCAGCTCGGCGGCATGGGGACGCCCATCGGGACCTCGTTGAACCTGCTGGTCATCGGCACCGCCGTGAGTCTCGGCGTGCCGCGCTTCGGGATGTTCGATTTCATCCAGCCCGCGATGATCGGCGCAGCCGCCGGGCTGCTGTTCCTGTGCTTCGTGGCACCTCGCCTGCTCCCTGCGCGGCAACCCGCGCTCGCAGACGCCTCGCCGCGCGTCTTTACGGCGCAGCTCTCGATTCCACCCGACTCGGCGCTCGTCGGGCAGAAACTCTCCGCCGTCATCGACCAGGCCGGCGGTGACATGTCGGTGCGGCGCATCCTGCGAAAGAACGCCGTCGCTCTCGCTCCCTTGCCCGACATGGACATCGCTGCGAATGACCAGCTCGTCGTACGTGACACGCCGGAACGCCTGATGGAGTACGCGACTGCACTGGGTGCGCGCCTGTACTCCGGCGAGGAGCCGGTGGACGAGCAGCATCCGCTGAAGGCACCGGACCAGCAGATCGCGGAGATCGTCGTCACGCAGGAATCCCCGCTCAACGGCCGCACGCTCGACCAGGTGGACTACGACGAGCGCTACCAATTCATCCCGATCGCCATCCACCGCTCCGGACAGCCGCTCGAGGCGGAGCGGCGCGCGCACCTGCGATCGGAGCGCCTGTACACCGGCGACGTGCTCCTCGTGCAGGCGCCAGCCGAACAGGTCGCGGAACTGAAACGCAATGGTTCCCTGCTCGTGCTCGACGCCACCTCGGACGTGCCCCACACGAGCCGCGCGCCGGTCGCGCTGGCGATCATGGCCGCGATCGTCCTGGCGGCGACGCTGCGCATCGCGCCGATCGCCATTGCCGCGGTCGTCGGCGTGCTGCTCATGGTGGCCACCGGCTGCCTGCGCTGGCGGGATGCCACGCGCTCGCTCGATTCCGGGATGATTCTCCTCACCGTCGCGGCGCTGGCGCTCAGTTTCGGGCTGGTGCAGACGGGAGGCGCGGCGTTTCTCGCAAAACTCCTGTTGCAGGCGGGCTCGAGCCTGCCACCGGTCGCGTTGCTGAGCGGCCTCATGCTGCTGATGGCGGTGCTGAGCAGCATCGTGTCGAACACGTCCGCCGCCGTGATCGGAACGCCGATCGCCGTGGAACTGGCCAGGCAACTCGGTCTCGCACCCGAGCCCTTCGTGCTCGCGGTGCTCTTCGGCGTGAACATGGGCTTCGCGACGCCGATGGCCGACAACTGCAACCTGCTCGTCTACGGCGCGGGCGGCTACACCTTCCGGGATTTCCTGCGCGTCGGCATTCCGCTTACGATCGTCGTGTGGCTGACACTCAGCCTGGCGCTGCCGCGGTTTTTCCCGTTGCAGTGAACGCGTTCCAGGAAGCGATGCAACTGAATTGCAGCACTTGTTGCAGCCGCTTGTCGGACGGACGCTGACGTACAATTCGTGGCGGGTGGGCTAGAGTCCCCCCGGATCGAAGGAGGTACACATGGCGACGAAGAGACGGGCCCGCAGGAAGAGCTGGTCATCGACTGACGAGCGGCAGTTCAAGCAGCTGGTGCGACAGAGCACACCGACACGCGTGATCGCGCGCAAGCTGCGCCGGACGCCGCAGGCGATCCGTTCGAAAGCGCACCAGATGCGCATGTCGTTGCGGTCCGCTATGGCGCGACGGCGCTCCGCACGCTGAAGCGACGGGGCAAGCGACAGTCCTGAGACCGCGGCCGGCGCACGCTGGCCGCCGCGGCGAGGTGCGTCCCGTTCGCGGCGCAGCTCCGATCCCTCGAAGTCGTCAACGACCTTTCGGACGCCACCAGCATGAAGGCGGTGGACTACATGGCATCGGCGGGCGGCTGATTGCGGCAGTGGCACGGAACATGCTCGTATCGAGATGCTTGCGCATACGGCAGGGACGCCCGGTGCTGAACCGTACGGGTCAGACCCACTCCCCACCGCGTTTGCGCGTCACGTCGGGCAATATTTCCACGAGGGACCCATGGCGCACATCGATCAGATCTCGCTGACCTCCAGCCTGCAGGACCAGGCAGTGCATGCCGTCAACGATGCATTGGAAGACTGTGCCGAAGCTGCCGTGCGATTCGCTTTGCAGGATGAAGCGGAAGCACTGGACACGCTGGCACTCAAGGTCCAGCTCGAGATTGCGCATGCCACGCTACAGGGAGTTGTGAACGCGCTCGTGGAAGCGCGGCTGCTCCCAAGCGAGCAGCTCAATCTCGCCGTCGCATCGGCTCTGCGCTCGCATGCGGCAACGCTCCGCCGGCGCACGGAGAACGACGAGCCGCTGATGTAGCAACGCGAGCGCAGCTGCCCCGGGACCCGCGCAGCCGGCCCGCGGAAAAGAAATCAGCCCAGTTGCAATCAGCCCAGCTGCGCTGCGTGATGCTGCAGGTGATCCGCGATGAATGTCGCGATGAAATAGTATCCGTGGTCGTACCCCGGCTGCCGCCGCAGTTGCATTGACGTTCCCGACCGGCGGCACGCCTCCTCCAGCTTTTCCGGTTGCAGCTGTTCCTCGAGAAATCGATCGGCGGTGCCCTGGTCCACCAGGAGCGGCCGCGGGTCGCGCTGCCGGGCCAGCAGCACACTCGCGTCGTACTCCTCCCACGTGGCGCGATCGGCCCCCAGGTAGTTCGTGAACGCCTTCTGGCCCCACGGCACCTGCATCGGCGCGCCGATCGGTGCAAACGCGGACACCGAGCGGTAGAACCCCGGATTGCGCAGGGCGCAGACGAGCGCGCCGTGCCCTCCCATCGAATGCCCAAGAATGCCCTGCGACTCCGCACGCACCGGGAATTCCGTGGCGACGACCTGGGGCAGCTCGCGCGTCACGTAGCTGTACATGCGGTAGTTCGCCGACCAGGGTGCCTGCGTCGCATCGACGTAGAAGCCGGCACCGAGACCGAAATCCCAGGACGCATCGTCGCCGGGAAACCGCACCTGGCGCGGACTCGTGTCGGGCGATACGAGGACCAGGCCGAGTTCCGAAGCGATGCGCTGTGCGCCGGCTTTTGCCGGGAAGGTCTCTTCCGTGCACGTGAGCCCGGCGAGGTAGTAGAGCACCGGCAGGCGGCGATTGCCGGCTTGCGGGCGCGCCTGCGGCGGCAGGTACACGGAAAACTTCATCTCCGTGCGGCACTCGCGCGATTCATGCGCATAGAAACGCTGGATGCCCCCGAAACAGGCGTGCTCCGAGACGATGCGCATGGCTCAGTACACGACCACGCTGCGGATGGACTCGCCTTCGTGCATCAGGTGGAAGGCGTCGTTGATCTTTTCCAGCGGCATCGTGTGCGTGATCAGGTCGTCGATGTTGATTTTCCCTTCCATGTACCAGTCGACGATCCTGGGCACGTCGGTCCGACCGCGCGCGCCGCCGAATGCCGTTCCTTTCCAGGCGCGTCCCGTGACGAGCTGGAACGGCCGCGTGCGGATCTCCTGGCCCGCGCCCGCGACGCCGATGATCACGGAGACACCCCAGCCGCGATGGCAGCATTCCAGTGCCTGGCGCATCAGGTCGACGTTGCCGACGCACTCGAAGCTGTAGTCCGCACCACCGTCGGTGAGGCTCACGAGATGCGCCACCAGGTCGCCGCCGACTTCTCTCGGGTTGACGAAGTGCGTCATGCCGAATCTCTCGGCGAGCGTGCGCCGCCGCGGGTTGATGTCCACGCCGACGATCCTGTTGGCCCCCACCAGCTTCGCGCCCTGGATCACGTTCAGGCCGATGCCGCCGAGACCGAACACGACGACGTTCGCGCCCGCTTCCACCTTCGCGGTGTTGATGACGGCACCGATCCCGGTGGTCACGCCGCAGCCGATGTAGCACACCTTGTCGAACGGTGCGTCGTCACGGATCTTCGCCAGCGCGATCTCGGGCAGCACGGTGAAATTCGAGAACGTGCTGCAGCCCATGTAGTGATGCACCATGCGCCCGCCGAGCGAGAAACGGCTCGTGCCATCGGGCATCAGGCCCTTGCCCTGCGTGGCCCGGATCGCCGTGCACAGGTTCGTCTTGCGCGAGAGGCAGGACTTGCACTGCCGGCACTCGGGCGTGTACAGCGGAATGACGTGGTCTCCCACCTTGACCGAGGTGACGCCCGGGCCGACTTCGACCACGACTCCCGCACCCTCGTGTCCCAGGATCGCGGGGAACAGGCCTTCCGGGTCCGCGCCGGAGCGCGTGAATTCGTCCGTGTGACAGATGCCGGTGGCCTTGATCTCCACGAGCACTTCCCCCTGGCGGGGACCCTGCAGGTCGACAGTGGCGATCTCGAGAGGCTGGCCAGCGGCGGTGGCCAGGGCGGCGCGTGTTTTCATGGCTCGTTCTCCGCGGTGTCAGGCCGCGAAGTATTCGCCGGTTCGCACGGATTTTCCAACTGGTCCCGGCCCGCTGACGCGGACGGGGGTTTAGCGGTGGACCTTGGGCCTGGTGAAGGGAACGACGCGGGCGGGTCCCTGGCCCCGGTCGTGCGGGACGGCCGCGTTGAAGCGGGTGACCCACTCCTGGAATTCCCTGGCCGGGATCGCCGGGCTGTAACAATAGCCCTGGGCATAGTCATAGCCGATGCCGGCAAGGAACTGGGCATGCCATTCGGTCTCGACGCCTTCCGCGACGACGGCGAGTTGCAGAGCGTGGGCCATCTGCACCGTCGACTCCACGATGACACGGTCCTCGCCGCGGCTGCGCATGCTCATGACGAAAGACTTGTCGAGCTTGAGCGCGTGCACGGGCAGGTCGCGGAGGTAGCCGAGCGATGAGAAGCCGGTGCCATAGTCGTCGACCGCGATCATGACGCCGAGCGCGTTCACCTCCTTGAGCACGCGCAACGCCCGCGAAGGATCGAGCATCATCGCGCTCTCGGTGATTTCCAGCTCGAGCCAGTTCGGCGACACCTCGCTCTCCTCGAGCAGCGAGCGCAGGCGAGCCGGGAACGCGGTGTCCTGCAACAGGCGCGCGGAAAGATTGACTGCCACGCGCACACGCAGTCCCGCCTTGCCCCACTCGCGGATCTGGCCCAGCGCTTCGCGAAGTGTCCACTCGGTGAGCGGCTGGATGAGATCGGTGGTCTCGGCGAGCCCCATGAACTCGCCCGGGTTGACGCGGCCAAGCAGCGGGTTCTCCCAGCGCATCAACGCCTCCCCGCTCTCGACGCGGCCGGTACGCAGATCCACCTGGGGTTGATAGTGCAGGCGCAGCTCGCCATTGCCGATCGCAGCCCGCAGTGCGCTGAGCATTGTCAGTTTGCGCACGCTGTGCTCGTCATGCGCGGCGTCATAGTGCTCGAACGCTGAGCCGCGCCGCTTGGAGTCGTACATCGCGATATCAGCGTGGCTGAGGAGTGATGCGGCGTCGCCGGCATCCTGCGGATAGCGCGCAATTCCAATGCTCAGGCCTACGTCGATGCGGAAACCACCCGCCTCGATGGACTGGCGCACCGAGGATTGCAGCCGTGCGGCAATCTCCTCGATCGCGCCGTTGCGCGAGGCGTTCTCCACCACGACGGTGAACTCGTCCCCGCCGATACGCGCGATGAAACCAGAGTCACCCAGGGTGCGGCGGAAACGCTGCGCCACTTCGCGCAACACGTCGTCGCCGACGTTGTGGCCGAGCGTGTCGTTTACCTCCTTGAAACGGCAGAGGTCGAGCATCAGCAGCTCGACGGAACCTTCCGGACCGACCGCGGTGAGCCGGTCACCGAGATGACTCGCCAGCGCTGCGCGATTCGGCAGCTCGGTGAGAGGATCGTGGGTGGCGCGATGCTGGAGCTCGCGCTGCTGCGCCTTGCGCTCGCTGATATCGCGCACGATCGCGGTGTACAGGCGCTCGTCCGCTACGCGCACGCGGCTCACGGAAAGGTCGACCGGGAACGTCGATCCCGAGAGGGTCCGGCCTTCCGACTCCGTGACGGCCCCCGTGAACTGGTCGAGTACCTCCAGCGCGTTGGTTCCGAGCGCCGGCAGGAACGTGGAGACCGGGATGGACGTCAGCAGTGCGTGTTCACAGCCGAACAGGCGGGCCGCGGCGGGATTCGCCGTCTGGATGCGGCCACCTTCCCCGATGCACACGATGCAGTCCGTGGAGGAATCGACGATGCTGTGCAGCAGCGCATCGCGGCGGCGAATGCCCAGGGCATGCGCCAGTGCACGCAACGTCTGCATGTCGAGCGATCGCAGCGTGACCACGAGGAAGGCAATCAGCGTCGAGAGTAGCGGCGCGACGACGTTCAGCTCGATCTGCCAGGCCGCGCGAAGACCGATGGACGTGGCGACGATCGCGACACTCGCGGCAACGCAGATGACACCGCCCACGCGCCACGAGCGCGCAGTGTGCAACAACGCGGCACAGATCCCTGCCCAGGCCGCCAGCAGCAGCAGCGACAGCCATGTGGGCACCGGCGTGACGCCACCGGTCTCCAGCGTCTGTGAGGCAAGGGCGAGGACGGCGACACCCGGCAAGGAACGATGTACCGGGATGGGAACGATATCGCCCAGTTCCACCGCCCACGCGCCCACGAAAACGGTCTTGTCCCGGAACACGGCGGGATCGATCCGGCCGCCGAGCACGTCGGCATACGACACGTAGTGGAAGGACGACGGCGCCAGCGAAAAGTCGATCAGCACATCGCGCTCCACGCGCGACGCAGACTGGGGTGCGAATACCGCGGGATACGGGGTCCCGTCGAAAGTCCACGCCGTGCGGATCCTGCGAACGAGGCCATCGGCGCTGGGCCGCAGGTTCACCGACGCGAGGGAGACGTGCTGCGCGAACTCGGGTAGCGGCTGCGTGAGGACCAGGTCGGAATCCGCGGTGCTGGCGTGCTGCACGAACACGGGAAGCACGATGCGATCGTTGTCCCACGCGGCAAATGCCTGCGCCAGGCTCGCATCGCTCAGCGCTGCCTGGCGCGAACTGAAATCGATATCGACGAAGACCCGGCGCGGAGCGGCCTGTCGCAAGGTGTCGAGGAGCTTCGCGTGGTTTTCGCGCGGCCACGGCCACGCCGGCATCTCCGCGAGGCTGGCCGCGTCGATACCCACGATCACGACATCGGTGGAAACTTCCCGCTGCAGGAGCCGCGCGCGCGCGTCCGCAACATCGAATTCAAGCGAGGTGAGCCAGCCGGCGGCCGCAGCCAGCGCCGCCAGCAGGAAGGCGGCGAGTGCGACGAAAACCGGGCGGATTCGCCGCGCCGGCGGCATCAGTTACCGCCGCCGAGCAGACCGCCGACGACGCCGCCGACACCACCGAGCAGGCCACCGCCTCCTGAGGCCGGAGGCGAGCTGCCGCTCGATGGCGGAACCGTCGGTGTCACGGTGCCGACCCCGAGGTCAATCGTGCCCGCGCCGGCACCGACGTCGAGCCCGAGGTCGAGACCGCCGACACTTACATCTGCGCCGACAGTGCCGGCAGAGAGGTCGACGCCCACGTCGACACCAGCACCCACTCCAAGATCCACGACGGGAGTACCGCCGACATCCACGCCCGCGTCCAGGCCGAGGTCGACGCTACCACTACCCAGATCGGCACCGACGGAGGTACCGAGATCAACTGCAGCACCGCCCGCATCGACGCCTGCGTCGATGCCAAGATCAACCGTTCCGGCGCCAAGATCGACGCCCGCGTCAACGCCGACGTCGACTGCCGTTCCACCCAAGTCCACGCCGGCGCCAACATCGACACCGACCGTGCCAGCGCCCACGTCCACTCCCGCGCCGACACCGAGATCGACTGAGGCGGCGCCAACGTCGACACCCGCACTCACACCCAGATCGACAGCACCGCTGCCGACATCGACGCCCACGTTCGCGCCGACATCAACGGATGCAGCGCCACCGACATCCACGCCGGTGCCAACAGAAACGTTCACGGCACCTGCATCAACACCGACGCCGACGCCGGCGTCGGCGCCCAGAACGCTCTTGTCACCCGCTTGCAGACCGAGGTCCGCGCCGAGCCCGATGCGCCCGTCATTGGCGCTCACAGCCGATTGCGCACTGACGTTCAGAGTGCCGGTGGCGGTCGAAACTCCGACTGTGTTGTTCGCCTGGGGCGTGCGGCCGTCATTGGTGACAGGAGCAACGCGTGCCAGCTCGCTCTCAACCGGGGCGGCCGGTCGGACCGTGCCGGGAGTGCCGCTGCTGTCGTTCGAACCGGCGCCGACCGGCGCGTGCCGGGTCTCCGCGCGCGCAACAGGTTCGCCCGTATCCATGCGGATCACGCGGATGCTGCGATCGGCGCGCCCGCGAATCGCGATCTCGCCCGCCTTCAGGTCGACGACGTCGCTGCCGTCGCTCGCGTGGATCTCGAGAAAGCCTTCGAAGAGCGAAATGACCGAGCTGTCATCCTGCGCGGCGACGTTGAACTGCGTTCCCTTGATGACCGCGACGAGATAAGGCGTCTCGACGCGCAGCTTGCGGGCACCCCGCTTGCCGACGTCATAGAGAACGTTGCCGCGTGTCTGCATCACGCGATCGATGGGTTCGCCCGCCGCGGCACCCGCAGGCAGGTCGACGATGGAATCGGAGGCGACGCTGAAAGTCGTGTTGCCCTGGCGCAGCTGCAACGAGCTGTTGGCGCCTGTTCGCACGATGGCGGCAAGTTCCATGACCGTGCCAGGCTTCACGCGCCGCGGCTGCCCGCGCATCGTGACGCTCACGTCACCCTTCACGCCCGTGACGACGACGTCGCCACCCCGGGCCGCATCGGCCGCGAACGCATTGCTGCCAGGTGCCAGCGAACTGATCGCCAGCACGAGGGCAAGGCCGAACACCTGGAACGTCGAGCCGAATTGCTTGAGACGCGTCACCCTGTTGTTCTCCGTGTCGTGATGCCCGCACGCATTTCGGCGGCCCCGATACAGGGTGCGCATCATAGTTCCGGGGGCAGAGTGTCTGGTGTGAGCGACATCGCAGCACGGTTAGGGGATTTTCCTGGAACATGCGCACCTCGCCGCAGGGGACGCAACGATGTTGCATAACGCTGTTCACGCCGCAGTTTCCAGGCCAACCGACCGCCCTCACCGGCGCTCTCGCGGGCTGGCGCTTGTCATAATCGTGGGGATCGGCGCGAGCGTGCCGGCGTTCGCGAGTCAGCCGGCACGCGAAGCACCAGTGCTTTCCGCCACCGTGATCCAGGGTGTGAGCGCGTACTCGTCAGCGGAGCTGTACGACACCTATCGCGACCAGCTCGGCAAACCGATCAGCCGCACGACGGCACAAGCGGTCATCGCGGCGATCGAGCAGCTCTACGTGAAGGACGGTTATTCAAAGCCCATCGTCCGGGTGGAGGGAGACCTGGTCGCGAGCGGCTTGTTGCGCCTGGAGGTGGCCGAGCCGCGGATCACGCGCGTGGCCGTGTCCGGTGACGCAGGCCCTTACGCGGCCCGCATCGACGTTCTCACCGCGCCTCTGCGCGATCAGCGCCCAGTGCGCAAGGATTCCGTGCAGCAGGTGCTGCAACGCCTGCGCGACCTGCCCGGCCTCTCCGTCACGATGACCACGCAGCGCGATGAATCGACCGCTGGTGCCTATCAGCTCCTGGTCGATGCCGACTACCAGGGCCTCGAAGGCGTCGTGCAGGTAACGAACCGCGGCACCGAGGAAATTGGCCCGCACTTCGTGCTTGGCCAGCTCGTGGGCAACAGTCTCTTCGGCCAGGCCGAGAAACTGGGACTCGTGTTCGTGTCCGCGGCTGACACGCGGGAGTTCCGGGGCGGCGGCGGTTTCGTGGACCTTGCGGCCGGTGGCTCGGGGACGCGCGTGGCGCTGAACGGTTTTCGGTCCATCTCCCTGCCCAACGAGGAGCCGGTCGACCTGTCGGATGAATACATCCGCGACAAGATCTCACTCAAGATCACGCAGCCGCTGCGCTTCGGTACCGCCGTGACGGCAGCCGTCACGGGCGCGCTGGAAATGGACGACCTGGAGATCGAGCGCAACGGCGCGGTGCTGCGCGACGAACGCCTGCGGATCGTGGAACTGGGCGGCCGCATGAGCTGGCGAACCGGCACGCACACGCAGTACCTCACGACCGTCGAAGTGCGCAAGGGCATCGACGATTTCGGCAGCCAGCTGTATGCCGCGGATCTCACGGACGATCCGCGCCGGCTCGACTTCCTGCTCACGCGCGCCCAGGTGGTGCGCCTGTCGAAGATCAGCGAGCTGTGGTCGTGGCGAATCGATGCGCTCGCGCAGCACAGTCCGTACATCCTGCCCTACAACGAGCGCTTCAAGATCGGCGGCGAGCGGCTCGGCCGTGGTTTCGAAGTCACCGAGATCGCCGGCGACGTCGGTGCCGGAGCCAAGCTCGAGTTGCGCTGCGAGATCCCGGGCACACCGGAGTTCCTCGGCAAGGCGTCCGTGTACAGCTTCTACGACTACGGCGCCACGTGGAAACAGGACATCGACGATTCGCAGTCGGCCGCCACGGTCGGCGCCGGTATCGGGATCCGCGGCGCGAGTCTCACGGGTTACGTCGAAATTGCCAAGCCACTGACCCACGCGGACGTCGAGGGCGACGAATCCGCGCGCGTGTTCGCCGAGCTCAGCTACAAGTTCTGATCAGCGGATTTGCCGTTGTCATTCGCGTTTCATCTGCGCGGAGACCCGCTCCGCCTTCTCCAGCGCGCGCAGCACGTTCTCGCCCGCGAGCTTCTCCAGGTCGTTATCCGTCCAGCCCCGGTGAATGAGCTCGGCGAACAGCGCCGGGTACATCGAGACGTCCGAGAGCCCGACCGGCCACACGGTGTTGCCGTCGAAGTCGCCGCCGATGCCGACGTTGTCCACGCTCGCCACCTTGCGGATATGGTCGATGTGATCCGCTACTCGCGCGATGGAGGTCGGCGGCACCTTGACGCCGGCCATGAGCTGCTCGAACAGCTTGTTGCGATCCGCGTCGGTCTTGAGATCGCGGGCGCGCAGGTTGAATTCCATCATCACTGGCAGCATGACCTTCGCCACCGCAGGATCGATGAAGCCCGCGACGAAAGTCACCATCACCACGCCGCCGTTGGCCGGCAGCCGGCTCAGAATCGAGTCAGGAACGTTGCGCGGCACGTCGCACACGGCTTGCGCCGAGGAGTGCGAAAAAATGACCGGTGCGCGGGATACCCGCACCGCGTCGTCCATCGTCTCGACGGACGTATGCGACAGGTCCACGAGCATCCCGAGGCGATTCATCTCGCGCACCACCTCCTCGCCGAACGCCGAAAGCCCGTGACTGCGGGCCGGAACCTGCGCCGCGGAGTCCGCCCAGTCGGTGTGCGTGTTGTGCGTGAGCGTCATGTAGCGCACGCCCAGGTCGTAGTACGCACGCAGGGCGCCGAGGGAATTCTCGATCGCGTGTCCCCCTTCGATGCCGAGCATGGAACCGATCCTGCCGGCCTTGCGCGCGGCGCGGATGTCCCGCGCCGTACTGCTCAACTGCAACGCTTCCGGATAGCGATCGATCACGCGGCGCATGAGATCGATCTGCTCGAGCTGCGTGCGCGCGTAGCCGCCTGGCAGCTCGCCGGGAATGTAGACGGACCAGAACTGCGCGCCGACGCCGCCCTGCTTCAGTCGGGGGAGATCCGTCTGGCCGCGCGTCGGCTTGCGCAGGTCGTACGCGACGATGTCGTTCGGCGCCTGCTTGTCGGTGCGGATGGCCCAGGGAAGATCGTTGTGGCCATCGAAGAGAATAGTTTCAGAGAGCAGGCGGCGCGCGTGTTCCAGCTCAGCTGGTGAAGGCGCTGCCAGGGCAACCGTTGCACATGAAAACCCCAGCGCCGCACACGCGGCGCGAAAAGTCATTTTCATCGCAAACCCCTGAGAGGCGCCTGCGGGCGCCGTTTTTCATACCGCCCTGCGGCTGGTTCATGCCGCCGTCGGGCTGGGCGGATGCTAACGCATCCACCGGCATTCGCGCAGGGGAACAGCCTTTGTGGCTACTGAGGGGTAATGGCCGAGGCTTGCTTCGGGGCGCCACTCGGTTCGGGGGCGATCGACGCGGCCTGCGTTTCGGGCGTGGGAAGTACGACCGGCATTGCAGCCTGCACTGTCTGCGACGGCTCGGATGCGACCGCACTGCCATTGTTCATCCCGGGGTTCATCCCGGGCGTCGCGCGCGGTTTCTCTGGCGCATACAGCACGACAATGCGCGCCGCATGCGACTGATCGCTGCTCCACTGCGCAAAGTTGGCGCACACCGCCTTGGAACCGTCGCCCTGTTCCTGCTCGTAGGCGCGCTCGACGAACTTGGCACCACCGACATCCTCTTCGACCGCCACGCGATCATCTTCCCAGTCACGCGCCGCACTGGCAGGTCGCGCATACAGCAGAACGTCCAGCACGCCCGCGCGTGCCGGCACATTGGCGCACAACGCCACGCGATTCGCGTGTGCGGGATCGCAACCCGTGGCATCGCCACTGGACGTTGGTGTTTGCGGCCGGCATGCGGTCATCTGCAGCAACGCTTCTGCCCGGCCGGGCATGCCGAGCCGGCCGGCCGCCATCAACACGGAAGGATCGGTGCTGCTGCCGCTGCGGAGGAGTTCAAGCCGGCGTGCGGACGAAGCGAAGGCCTCGACCTGTTGCGAGAGTTTTTCCTGGAGCACGAGCGTCCTCTCGCGCGAATGCTCGGTGCGCAACTCGGAATATGCAAAGCCCGCCACCGCGGCACCGAGCACGATCAGGAAAACGGCGAGCATCGAGCGCACGCCCGTGCCCTTGCGCGGCTTGACGTCCGCCTTGCTGCGCGAGCGAAAAGCCAGGAACAGCTGGAACATGGCCGTGGCCATGGTCGCGGCCCCACCGATCATCGCGGCAACAATGGTCTCGGAAAGATCCATTCGGGTCCTCTGCGTCGTCCAGCACCGCCCTTTTTTCCACGCAGCCGGGGCGGCTTAACAGATTGTGTCCGGCGGACTGTAATGACTCGGCGCGGCCCGCTCCCGTACCGGGTGCGCAGTTTTGGGGACTTCAGTCACAGCCCCAGGCCGGGCGATGCCCCGGGACACTCCGGCGAGAGGTGAAAAGAGCTCTCGGCGACGCAGCTGTCTGCGGATTGCGACAGCTGCGTGCCTACTGCGCAACAGCGTAGAAGGTGCCGTCCAGGCCACCGAAAAAGACGAGCCCGTGAGCGACGGCGGGCGATGAGGCGACGCCGTGCGTGAACTGGCCTTCGGCCGGCTTGAACGTCATGCGCCACTTCTCGCGGCCTGACTTGCGCTCCACGGCCCTGAATCCACCGCGATGATCCATCGAGTAACCGGTCGTGCCCACGACGCCGATGTAGACGGCATCCGCTGTTACCGCGGGAGTGGACCAGGAAGAACCCGCGGTGTCATACCACCACAGCTCGCGACCGCTCTGCGCATCGAGCGCGTACAGGCGCTGGTAGTCCGACGAACCGATGTAGAGCGTGCGCTCGCGCAGGACTGCGGAAGATTCGACCCACGACATCCAGTAGAAATACTTCCAGCGGGCGGCACCCGTTTCCACGTCCAGCGCGTAGAGATCCGTGCTGCGACTGCCGACGACGACCGAGTGGCCCACCAGCGTCGGCGAGGAATTCACGACGTCACCGGTCGCCCGCTTCCATCGCAGCGCGCCGGTGCCCGCGTCGAGCGCGTAAACCAGGCCGTCGCGGCTGCCGAAGAGAACGCTGCCGTGGGATACGACCGGAGTGGAACGAACGATGTCACCGGTCCTAAAACGCCATCGCTGCGTCCCGGTCTGCGGATCGAGCGCATAGAGATGACCATCCGCGCTGCCGATGTAGAGCGAGTCGTCTGCGAGTGTCGCTGAAGACGCGAAGTAGTCGTAAGCGTACTTCCTGACGCCGGGCAACTCGCGTGCGACTCCTGCGCCTTGCAGGTCGAAATGCCAGACCTGCCGGCCTTCCCGGTCCAACTTGTAGAGATGGCCGTCATCGGAGGGAACATAGATTCCCGTGGCGTCGAACGTCGGGCGCGCAACGATCGCGCCTCGTGCCTCGAACGTCCACGCCGGCTTCCCGGACCTGGCATCGAGCGCGTGAAACTTTCCGTCGTGGCTCCCGAAATAGACCCGATCGCCGCGGACCGCCGGTGACGACCAGAGGGGCGCACCGGCCGAAAACGTCCACGCGGGAGAGGGTTCCTTTCCCGACGGCTGAGTCTCGAGGATGACCGGCAGCTTCGCGCCCTTCGTCGCCTCCATCTCGAGTCGCCGCGCATAGAACGGCAGGTAGCCCGTCAGCCGAGTGCCCGATGGATCGAGGTTCATGCGGAAGTCGTAGAACCGGAACGCGCCGTCTTCGAGTTTTACCGGGCCGAGCTTCGCGTTGACGATATTCGTCTGCGGCAGCGAGAAGAACGCGACCAGTCCACCGTCGTCTTGCCGCTCGAAACGGAACGCGACGCCCGCACTCGCGCCTTCACTGGTCGCCTGCCCCGCCCAATCGCCGATCAGCGGATGGTCGGGCGGGACATTCGTGAGGGGCACGGGTGCGGCGATCTCACTCGCAATGGCTCCCGCGCACGTAAAGACGAAGACGCTGAGCGCTGTGCGGCGTGCATCCTGAATTCCCCCGGGACTTTTCTGGATTGTGGCGAGCACTGTGCCGCGCTCCACGGTCGCGTTCCAGCTCCGGGTGCCGGAACGATGCGCACGCGGGACGAAGTGCCGCGATTGGCTTCCTTCCGCACGTCCGGCCGGTATTATCCGGGCCATGTGCGCGCGATTCGTTTCCCGGATCATGGCGGCGATGGAGCGCGTCGTGCAGGTTCGCTGGCACGACCCCTTCCCGCTGATCTACAACGCGGCTCCGAGCATGAATCTCACCGTCATCACGGCGGGCGGTGAGGGCCCCGAGGCGCGCGCGATGAAGTGGGGCCTCGTGCCAGGATGGTGGAAACAGGCGAAGCCACCCAAGCTCACGATCAACGCGCGTTTCGAGGATGCGCCGCTCAAGGCGATGTGGCGCGACGCGTTTCGCGGTGCGCGTTGCCTCGTTCCGGCGCTCGGCTGGTACGAATGGCGCAGCGAATCGCGGGTGGATACGCGCACGGGTGAGATTGCGGATGTGCGCCAACCCTATTTCATTCATCTGGAAGGGTTGGCCCCGATTGCGTTCGCGGGCTTGTGGTCGCCATGGATCCCGGAACGCGGAGCCGAGCCGCTGCTCACCTTCTCGATTCTCACGCGGGCCGCGGCGCCCGGACTCGCGACGTTGCACGATCGCATGCCTGTCGTGCTGCCCGAGAGTGCGTACGAACAATGGCTGGATCCGCGGCAGAAAAACGACGCGCTGATCCAGCGCCTCGTGCAGGAGCAGGCGCTGAGCGAATTCCAGTCGTACGCGGTGAGCACCTACGTCAACAAGCCGCAGAACGAAGGCGAGAAATGCATCGAGCCGGTGGAGAAGGTGCGCACGGACTGATCACCAAATCGCGATGGCGCGCTCACCGTCACCCTGCCTTCGCGGCGACTTGCTCGTAGGAGAACTGGGGAACGCCAGTTCGCTTCGACGCGTGCTCGACTGTAAGCGAGCACAGCTCGCCCTGTGCGTCGAGGTCGAGGGTGGTGTTGTCGTCAAGGTCGCGGGTCTCTGCCACCGGCGCATCACGAAACTCGATATGCAAAGTATCCGTATTGGCGAAATAACGAACCTTCATGGCGTGAACCTTATGAGACCAAATGCATAGACGATGCCATAAACAACCAGTGCGACGACGTAGCTCGCGACCATGCTGTCTTCCCTGCTCTCCGTTGATGCAAGCATACGGGACCCGGACGTCACGACAAAGCGAGGTCGTTTCCGGCTAGTGGAAATTCCTCGCTTTCGTCTTCAGCGCCCCCAGCATCCGCGTCTTGTCGATCAGCCGCTCGGCGATCACGTGCATCACTTCGCCCTGGCGTTGCAACTCGCCGTGCACTTCCAGCAGCTGCGCCTCGAGGAACGGGCGGCGCTGCTCTTCGGCCACGCGGGCCCACACGACCAGGTTCACGTGTCCCGTCTCGTCCTCCAGCGTGACGAACGTGACACCGCTCGCGCTGGCCGGTCGCTGCCGAGTGATGACGAGACCGGCGGTACGCACGCGCGCGCCATGAGCAATCGCTTGCAATTCCTTCGCGGTCGAAACCTGCTGCTCGCGCAATCGATCCCGCAGCAGGGCCAGCGGATGCCGGCCGAGCGAGAGGCCCAGGCTGCGATAGTCCGCGACGATCGTTTCGCCCTCCGTCGGTGCCGGCAATAGCGGGATGCCTTCGCCGGGCGTGCGGACCGGCAACGGCAGCGGCGCTTCGACTCCCGCGACCTCCCACGCGGCGCGATGACGATTGCCGGCAAGCTTCGCGAAGGCCCCCGCGTCGGCGAGAGCGTTCAGATCCCGCTGGCCCAGCATCGCGCGTTGCCCGAGATCTTCCGCATCGGTGAAGGGGCTGCGCGACCGTGCTTCGACGAGACGCCGGGCCGCGGCCTGCGCGAGTCCCTTGACCATTCTCAGCCCGAGACGCAACGCGGGCTCGCCATCCTCACGACGTTCCAGCGTGCAATCCCAATCGCTCACGCAGGCATCGACCGCCCGCACCTCCACTCCATGCGTGCGTGCATCGCGCACGAGCTGCGCCGGCTCGTAGAAGCCCATGGGCTGACTGTTCAGCAGTGCGCAGGTAAAAGCAGCCGGCTCGTGGCACTTTAGCCACGATGAGGCGTACGCGAGAAGAGCGAAGCTCGAGGCGTGCGCTTCCGGAAATCCGTATTCGCCGAATCCCTGGATCTGCCTGAAGATGCGATCGGCGAATTCCCGAGTGTAGCCACGCTCGGCCAGCCCCTTGTAGAGCTTGCCTTCGAATTTCTCCAGCCCGCCACGGCGCCGCCACGCCGCCATCGAGCGGCGCAGATCGTCTGCCTCGCCGGGCGTGAACCCGGCAGCGGTGATGGCCAGTTGCATCACCTGTTCCTGGAAAATCGGCACCCCCAACGTGCGCTCGAGAACCTTGCGCACTTCACCGCCCTCGTCGCGCCCGCCACCGTAATCGATAGGCTCCTCACCATTCCGGCGGCGCAGGTACGGATGCACCATGTCGCCCTGGATCGGGCCCGGCCGCACGATCGCCACCTCGATCACGAGATCGTAGAAGTTGCGCGGCTTGAGACGCGGCAGCATCGACATCTGCGCGCGCGACTCGATCTGGAAGACGCCGACGGTGTCGGCGCGCTGGATCATCCGGTAGGTCTCCGGGTCTTCGGGCGGAATGCTCGCCAGCGTGTAGCGCTGGCCGCGGAACTGCTCGATCATGTCCAGCGAGCGCCGCAGCGCGGTCAGCATGCCGAGGCCGAGCACGTCCACTTTCAGCAGGCCGAGATCGTCGAGATCGTCCTTGTCCCATTCGATCACCGTGCGATCCGGCATCGCGGCGTTCTCGATCGGCACCAGCTCCTCGAGCGGACCCTGGGAAATCACGAAGCCGCCGACGTGCTGCGAAAGATGGCGCGGAAACCCCAGCAGCTCGTACACGCGCCCGAGCAGGAGCGCGATCAGCGGATTGGCGGGATCGAAGCCGGCGCCGCGGATGCGCTCGTCCGCGATGTTGCGGCCATCCCACCAGTGCATCATGCGGGCGAGCCGTTCGACCTGCAGCGGGTCGAAACCCAGTGCCTTGCCCACATCGCGCAGGGCGCTGCGAGGCTGGTACGTGATGACGGTGGCCGCCAGCGCTGCGCGCTCGCGAGTATATTTCCCGTAGACGTACTGGATCACTTCCTCGCGCCGCTCGTGCTCGAAATCGATGTCGATGTCGGGCGGCTCGTTGCGCTCGCGCGAAATGAAGCGCTCGAACAGCACTTCCTGCCGCGCGGGATCCACCGAGGTCACACCGAGACAGAAGCACACGGCGGAATTGGCGGCCGACCCGCGACCCTGGCAGAGAATTCCGCGGCTGCGCGCGAAGCGCACGAGGTCATGGACAGTGAGAAAGTAAGGCTCGTATTGCAGCTCGCCGATCAGCGCCAGCTCGTACTCGATGAGCTCTCGCACTCTCGGCGGTGCGCCCCCGGGCCAGCGTTCCAGCACACCCTGCTCCGTCAGCTTGCGTAGCCAGCCGGCCGCCGTTTCTCCCGGGGGCACGAGCTCGTGGGGATACTCGTAGCGCAACTCGTCCAATGAGAACGTGCAGCGTGCGGCAACCGCGCGCGTCTCATCGATCAGCTCCTGCGGATAGAGTCGCTGCAGGCGATCGATGGAGCGCAGGTGACGCTCGCCACTCGGCAGGAGCGCTTTCCCTGCTTGGCTCACAGGCACATTCAGCCGGATCGCGGTCATCACATCGTGCAGTCCGCGCCGTTCCCGGATGTGCATCTGGACCGCGCCACTGGCGAGCAATGGGATCCCAAGCTCACGACCCAGCGCCTGTAACGCGGCGAGGCGGCGCTTGTCATCGCCTCGCAGCAGCAGCTCGACCGCAATCCAGAGACGGCCCGCGAACGACCCATTCAACCATTCACCCGTGGCGCGCAGGTTGTCGCGCACGCCGGGCGTCCACAGCACCAGGCATTCACGCAGGTCTTCCGCCGCGAGCATTTCGCGCGTGAGGTGATAACTTCCCTTCTCCGCGGCCCGTCGAGCGTGAGTAATCAGCCGGCACAGGCGTCCATAGCTGGCGCGATTCGTCGCGAGCACCACCAGTTCCAGGCCATCGACGAGCCGGAACTCGCTGCCGACGATGAGTTGCCGCTGGTGTTCCTTCGCCGCCTGGTGCGCGCGAACCACGCCGGCGAGCGAGCACTCGTCGGTCAACGCCAGTGCGTGGTAACCCAGCTCCACGGCGCGCTCCACCAGCTCTTCGGGATGCGAAGCGCCACGCAGGAAACTGAAATTGCTGATGCAGTGAAGTTCGGCGTACACGGCAACGGTTCCGGGCAGGAGGCTTCAGCCGAACAGTCCGTGCAGGTACCAGCGCCGCGGCGCACGCCGGTCGCGATACACCCAGGAGCGGATGCCGCGCGGACTGCGCGCGACGAAATAGTCACGCATCAGGTCGCTGCCGTCCCACCAGCCCGACTCGATGCGCTCGGGCCCGGATTCGATCTGCCATGCCTGCCCAGCGGAGGGCGTCGCCTCGGACCGCGGATCCGCCACGCCGCCGAAAATCGGTTCGGGATCGGGAAGCAACCACAAGGGGCGTGTGCCACCCGCGAAAGTTTCGCCCAAAGCGGCGAATACTTTCGCGGGGCCCGGCGGAGAGAACGAACGAGAAACCCCATCGAATGCTGTTGCCCGCCACGCACGCTCCGGCCGATGGTCGTCGAGCGAGCCAATGCCGAACACGCCAGCGCGCCCGAGCCGCGCCTGCAAACGCTCGATGAGACGGGGCAACGCATTCGCAGCGGGCAAGGGAAACGACTCGAAGCCCCCCGATGCACCAGGAACCTGGCGCGGCAGCGCGCACGGAAGCCTCGCGTTCGCAGCGATGGAAGCGAGCAAGGCACTGGAACGCAGCCTCAGCGCGTTGACCGGCGAGCGCAGCTCGAGCTTCGAAAGCTTCTCGCGCAGGAGCGAGTGGAGATGCGCTACGTCGCTCGTCGGAGCCGCGAGTCCCAGTCGCACGAGCGTTGGCGGGCCCGCACGATGCTCGAGACGCAACATCAATGCCGCGATCGCGGCCTCGCGGACCCGCAGAAAGCGCTGCAGCCGGTGCAACACGGATTCCATTGCCCGCGTCACCCGGTCGATCGACTCGATCTCGCATTCCAGGGACACGCGCTCGTCGAAACGTTCGGGAGCCCTGAAGCGGCGTCTCGCCTCGGCGTGGCGGCCGAGCGCCTGGTCCAACTCGATCACGCAGTGCGGACCGATCCGCCGTGCCAGGCCTGCGCGTGGCAAACGCAACAGGCCGCCCGTCGTACGAACTCCCATGCTCACCAGGCGTTGAACGATCTCTTCGGGCCAGCGCAGGACCGGGAGTGGCAGCGGCTGCAGGTATCGGGCGAGATCTTCGGCGCGCTCCACTACAGGGTGCTCGATCTGACCCGAGGCTTCGATTCGTCTCACCCCGCGTGAGCGCGCCAGCCAGACCGCACTCCGTGGCGTCGGCGTCAGTGCGAGCGATGCTTCGATTCCGCGCGTGCGCAATCCTGCCGCGACAGATTCCACGAGCGCGCTCGCGCCGCCGAAGAGACGCAGGCTGCCTTTGACTTCCAGCAGCAACTCGTCCGGGGGTTCCAGGCTCACCACCGGCGTGAAGCGGTGACACCATGCCGCGATCTTTTCGAGCAGCGTCTGCTCGCCGAGAGGATCCCGCGGCCGGGTCTCGAGACCGGATTCGAGTGCCAGCCGTGAGAGATGTATCGCGAGCCAGAGTTGACCCTTTCCTGGTTGCGCATGAGCGCTTCCGGGTGGCTGTTGCAACGCTGGTGCCAGCGGTGCCACCGGTTTCCGGCGCGGAAGCTCGACCGGCAGCTCGCGCACGGAAGGCTGCGCCGGCAACGCGGGATCCGCAGGAAACAGGGCAAGCGTGCGCACGTCCGATTTCGCCGGCTTGGGCATGGTGGAGTCAGAGAGCCATCCGCACGGTCGCGGAGCGCCCGCTCTGCACCTTGATCAGCTCGATCGAGAGCTCGCCGCCGTCCATGCCCAGGACAGCCCGCAGATGTGCAGGCGAAGGCTGCGTCCGGCAGCGAATCGATCGGAACAACACCCCGATGCAATTGCCTTCGTTCGCCGCGAGCTTCAAGCGACGCAGTGTCTGCATGCCCGCCTGCTCTACCCAACCGAGCACAGCGGCACAAGCACCCGATCTCAGCGCCTGCTCCATTGCCCACAGCGTTTCCAGGCGAGCCAACGGCGTCGTGACCACCACTCGCGTGGGATCGAGCCGGTGCTCTTCCAGAGCCGGCGCATAAGGAATGAACGGAGGATTGAGCAATGCGATCGTTCTCTGTCCCATCTCGCGAAGCATCGGGATCAGCAGGTTCAACTCCCCGACGCCGACTTCGGGAATCAGCAGCTCGACCAGTGAAGGAAAAGGCCAGCCGCCACCGGGCAGCCGCGCATCGAGCGCGGAATATCCGCTGGGCACCGCAAAGCGACGCGTATTCGGTTGCCCGTTTGCTCTCCAGAGGGACGGATGCTGTAGCAATGATTCGAGCGATTGGGTCATGGGCGCCTGGCTGGGAGCGCCGGGCGGGGAGCCGGGCGTACTGTGATTATATACAGGGAGCCCGCCTCGGCAAGGCCAGACTCTCTATAAGAGAGCCCCGCCATGGGCCGCGGGTAGCTCACCGGCGGTCTTCGCACCAATATCCAAGGTCAGGTACCGAAGTCCGGGCCGGTCGCATATCCTTTTGCCCCGCAATAAAACCCACTCTCCTGCGAGCATGCTCAATCCCGAAACCACACCGACCGAATCCCCGTCGACAATCGTCATCGACACCTTCAAGGACGAATACCAGCCGTCCTTCGCCGCCCTGAACCTGGCGTGGATCGAGGAGTACTTCCACGTCGAGCCGCTCGACACCGAGCTGCTGGGTGACCCGCGCCGGCACATCGTCGCGACGGGCGGTGAAGTCTTCATGCTGCTCGAGAACGGCACGCCGAAAGCGACGTGCGCGATGCACCGCGTGGACGCGCATTCCTTCGAGCTCATCAAGATGGCGGTGGCGCCGTCGGCCCGTGGCCGCGGTTACGCGAAGCGCCTGCTGGACGCCTCGATTGCGTTCGCGCGCGCACGAGAAGCGGATCGCATCCTCATCCGCTCGCACACCAGCCTGCGCAACGCGATCGCGCTCTATCGCAAGTACGGTTTCGTCGTGACCGGCCTCGGGCCGGACCAGGACTATGCGCGCAGCGACATCCGCATGGAGCTCGACCTGCGCAGGCCGGCGACGCCGGCCACGGCGCACGCGGCGGACGCGTCGCTCGATCCGCAGGACTGGTCGGAATTTCGCGCGCTCGCGCATCGCATGGTCGACGAGACCGTCGATTTTCTCGCGACCCTGCGCGAGCGCCCGACCTGGGTGTCGCCGCCGGAGAACGTGCGCGAGGCACTGCGCACGCCGGCTCCGTGGGAAGGCCAGGGCGGCCAGGCGGCCTACGATGAATTCCTGCGCCTGGTGCGCCCCTACTCGACCGGCAACATCCATCCACGGTTCTGGGGCTGGGTGCAGGGAAGCGGCGCGCCGATGGGCGTGCTCGGGGATTTCCTCGCCGCCGCCATGAATCCGAACGCCGCGGACTTCGATCACTCGCCCGCGCTCGTCGAGCTGCAGGTCATCGAGTGGTTCCGCGAGCTGATGGGATTTCCCGCCGGCTCGAGTGGACTGTTCGTCAGCGGCGGCTCGGCGGCGAACTTCACGGCGCTCGCCGTTGCGCGCAACACGCGGCTCGCCGGCGCGCGCGAACGCGGCGTGAGCCTGGAACAGGGGCGCCCGACCGTCTACGCCTCGCAGGAAGTGCACAGCTCGCTGCGCAAGGCGGTCGAGCTGCTGGGGCTCGGTGAAGCCAGCCTGCGGCTGATTCGCACGCGCGAGGATTTCACGATCGATCTCGAGGTCCTGCGCCGCACGATCGCGCACGATCGCGCGCATGGCATGCGGCCCTTCTGCGTCGTCGGCAACGCCGGCACTGTCAACACCGGTGCGATCGATCCTCTCGCGGCGCTCGCCGACCTGTGCGCGCGCGAGGAGCTGTGGTTCCACGTCGATGGCGCCTTCGGCGCTCTGGGCATGCTGTCGCCCGCGATCCGGCCGGATCTCGCCGGGCTCGAGCGCGCCGACTCGGTCATCTTCGATTTTCACAAGTGGCTGTACGCGCCGTACGAGGCGGCGGGCGTGCTCGTGCGCTGGCGCGAAGCGCATCGCCAGTCGTTCTCTGTGACACCCGCTTACCTGCAGCAGCTCGCCGCCGGCGTAGCCAACGCGCCGCTGCGATTCTCGGAGTTCGGGCTGCAGCTGTCGCGCGGTTTTCGTGCGCTCAAGGTGTGGATGGCGATCAAGGCCGACGGGTTGCGCAAGTACTCACTCTCGATCGAGCGCAACGTGGCGCAGGCCCGTCATCTCGCCGAGCGCGTGCAGCGCACCCCGGAACTGGAACTGCTCGCGCCCGTGCCGCTCAACGTCGTCAACTTCCGCTATTGCGGACTCCAGGCCGGCGGCGAGCGCGCGAGCGACGACCTGTTGAACGAAGTCAACCAGCGGATCCTCGTGGCGCTCCAGGAATCGGGGTTCGCGGTGCCCTCCTCCACGCTTTTGGGTGGACGTTTCAGTATCCGGTGTGCGATCGTCAACCACCGCAGCACCTTCGCCGACTTCGATGCGCTCGCTGACGAAGTGGTACGCCTGGGACGCTCTCTCACCTCCTGATTTGCTTCTTCCAGCTTTATTTGCCGCCAAACCCAAGCACGTGACAACGCGCCGCGTTGCAAGATCGTCGTCATATTCAGGCAACTCGGCAAGACAAGTGCCAGGCGATTACGCCATCATCTCAGCGCGCATCAGGTGGTTCGCGGCGCAGGAGAATCACGATGACCATGTTGGCCCGCACATTGGCGTTGCTGATACTTGCTGGTGGATGTTCGGCAGAGATCACGCTACTCGAGGATGCGTCGGCACAGTACCGTGAAACAAAGAGCTACTCGAGCCTGGAATCGATATCAAAGCAACTGAGAAAGGGTATGGCACGGACGGAAATAGAGGCACTGCTTGGGAAAGGTAATTGGTATCCTAACGACTTGGTAGTCTATTTTTCCGACAAGCAGGAAGTCACAAAGAACAACCCAGCTCGCGAAGACGACGACGTGCTGGGAAACTGGGTCTTGTTCCTCGATTTCAAAGACGTCAACGGAAGGATGACGGAGCGACTGCAAAGCTGGAACTTGGAGCTCATCGGCGAATAAGAGCCACATGGGTCAAAGGTGAAATCGCGCCTCTTGGGAGGAGGGGCCTTCCAGTCGCGCTCCGTGATCCGTCAGGTTAGCAGGAGAGCGACTTCGACGACTGGCACTGATCTGCACTGAAACTGCGAAGCCCTTAAACCCCGCCAATCCGCCCCCCAGCCGCGCCAGCCGTGGACGAACGGCTTTGGCGTTCAAACGAAGTGCTCGCCCCCTCCATCGAATGCCAACCCCGCGACGCACGCGGCGTTCGGGCGTGTAATCACGGCCGGCAGGTGTGCCCGCGGTGGGCGACGAGACTGCGACAAGACTGCGACGAACCGAGCACTCACCGCATCTCATACGAAAGCCAACGGACGGCCGTCTCGGGAGGCTAAGCGTGAAAATAATCGATGGTTCGCTGCGTAATCCGGCCGCGGTGCTGGTGATCGTGGCCCTGGTGGTGGCGCTCGGCGTCTTGTCCGTCACCAGGCTGCCCATCCAGCTCTTCCCGGACATCGAAGAACCGCAGATGAGTATTTTCACCGGTTGGCGCGCGGCAGCGCCATCCGAGGTGGAGTCCGAACTCATCGAGCCACAGGAACAGGCATTGCAAGGCCTGCCGGGGCTCAAGCAGCTCAACGCATTCGCGAACGCAGGCGGCTCGTGGATCGGCCTGCGATTCAACGTCGGCACCGACATGGAACGCATGCTGATCGAAGTGATCAGCCGCATGAACCAGCTGCCGCCCCTGCCCCGCGACGCCAACCCCCCGGTCATTTCACTCGGCGAAGGCGGTGGCGGCGGCGCCAACGAAACGCTCAGCTGGTTCTTCATCCAGCTGCTGCCCGGCACGCCCGGGCCGGTCGAGAGCTACCAGAAGTACATCGAAGACGTCGTCAAGCCGCGCATCGAGGCAGTACCCGGCGTCGCCATCGTGAACGTCAACGCAGGCGCGCCCGAGGAATTGCAGATCCGCTTCGACCCGTACCGCGCCGCGCAGCTCGGCATCGAGATTCCGGCCGTGGCGCAAGTCGCCGGCAGCGCCAACGACACGTCGGGCGGCTACGTGGAAGTCGGCCGCCGCCAGTACGCGTTGCGCTTCGCTGGACGCTACACACCCGATCAGCTCGGCGAGCAGATACTCGTCTGGCGCGAGGGTGGGCCGGTGCGCCTGCGCGACATCGCGACCATCGGGGTGCGTCGCGGCGACCGCGAAACGCTCGCGATGCAGAACGGCAATCCCGCGATGGGCATCCAGATCCTCAAGGAAAGCGGCGCCAACGTGCTCGACACGCTGACCGCGGTGAAGGGCGTCATCTCGGACCTGCGCGAGAACGAGCTGAAGAAGATGGGACTGAGCGTGCAGCAGTCCTTCGACCCGTCGCTCTTCATCAACCAGGCCATCAACCTCGTTTCCAGCAACCTGTTTGCCGGCGTGCTGCTCGCGCTCGGCGTGTTGTGGTTCTTCATGCGCCAGGTGCGCGCCGTGCTGCTCATCGGCCTCACAGTGCCGATCTGCCTGCTCGCGACGTTCATCACGCTCGAACTCACCGGGCGCACGCTCAACGTCATCTCGCTCGCGGGTCTCGCCTTCGGCGTGGGCATGGCGCTCGATGCCGGGATCATAGTGATGGAAAACATAATGCGGCTGCAGGAACGCGGCCAGCTGCCACACGAGGCGGCGAGCACGGGCACGCGACAGGTCTGGGGGGCACTCGTTGCTTCGACCGTGACGACTGTCGCGATCTTCCTGCCGGTGCTGTTCCTCAAGGACGCCGAGGGCCAGCTGTTCGCGGATCTCGCGCTGACGATCTCGATCGCCAACGTGATCTCGATGATCGTCGCGGTCACGGTGATCCCGGTCGCGGTGTCGCGCTGGATCAAGCCGCCGCCGCTGCGCACCGAGAAGTACGTGGCGACGGAGCGGCTCGCGCGCAAGCTGGTGGCGATTTCCGACGGACGCAATCGCCGCCGCATCCTGATCGGCGCGCTGATCGCCGCACCGGTCGTGCTCAGCTGGGCCTTGCTGCCGCGGCTCGACTACCTGCCGCCCGTGAAACGGGCCGCCATCGACGGGTTCTTCCAGTTCCCGCCGGGGGCCAGCGTCGACACGATCGATCGCGACATCGTGAAGCCGATCGCGCAGCGCATGAAGCCGTACATGGATGGCGTCAAGCAGCCGGCCCTGCTCAACTACTACGTGCTGGTATGGCCGGGTGGTGGCGGCACCATCGGCGCGCGCGTCAAGGACCAGTCGCAGTTGCCGGAGCTGGAGCGCCTGCTCAAGGAAGAAATTCTCGTCGGTTTCCCGGACGTCAATTCCTTCGTCAGCGAAGGCAACCTGTTCGGCGGCTTCGGCGACGGACGCAACATCGACCTGATGCTCCAGTCGGCTGACATCGAGGCACTGTTCCCGGTGGCACGCGCGGCGATGCAGGAAATCGAGAAGCGCATGCCGGGCGGGATGGTGCAACCGTGGCAGGGTCTCGAAGCGGCCGAACCCGAGTTGCGCGTGACACCCGATGATCGTCGTCTCACGGAAGCCGGCTGGAACCGCTCCCAGGCGGGCAGCGTGATCCGTGCGATGGGGGATGGTCTCTGGATCGGCGAATATTTCGACGGCAACAAGCGTCTCGACGTCATCCTGCGCGCCGAAGGCTGGCGCACGCCCGAGGACCTGGAGAGCGTGCCGCTGGCAACGCCGGCAGGCGCGATCGTACCGCTGGGCGACCTGATGCAGATCGAGACGAAGGTCGGCCCCGGCGGCATGCGTCGCGTCGATCGCAAGCGCACGCTGTCTCTCGGTATCTCGCCGCCGCGCAAGATGTCCCTCGAGGAGGCGGTCGAGATTCTCAAGAAGGACATCGAGCCCGTGCTGCTCGCGATGATGCCCGAGGACGGCAGCATTCGTTATGGCGGCAGCGCCGACAATCTCGCCAACGCCGTCACCAACATGGGGCAGAACTTCGCGCTGGCGGTGCTGGTGCTGTTCCTGATCATGGCCGCGATGTTCCGCTCGGTGAGGGACAGCATCCTCGTGGTCCTGACCATTCCGCTGGCCACGGTCGGCGGCGTGCTGGCACTGAGGCTCCTCAACCTCTTCAGTTTCCAGCCGCTCGACCTGCTCACCATGATCGGCTTCGTGATCATGATGGGCCTGGTCGTGAACAACGCGATCCTGCTCGTCGACCAGACTCGCGTCGCGGAACGCGAGGGCCTGTCGCGTCGCGAGGCCGTCGTGCAGGCGATCCAGCTGCGCGTGCGGCCGATCCTCTGCACGACCGCCACCTCGCTGGTCGGCATGCTGCCCCTCGCAGTCGTACCGGGTCCGGGCAGCGTGCTCTACCGCGGACTGGGTGCGGTGATCGTCGGGGGCATGACCGTCAGCACGATTTTCACGCTGGTCCTGCTCCCCGCCCTGCTGCGGCTGGGCGAACGCGAAGCAACGGAAGACGCGACCGAGCGGCCGCCGACGCGGCGCCCCGCGCTGGAACGCGTCGCATAGACCAGAGGCTCATCGGCTCAGGCGCCCGCAGGCTTCCGGAGCCGATCCTTGTCACCTTTCAAGAGGGAATCGCTGATGAAAGCCCGCCCGCTGAACGCCCCCGGCGACGTCATCGTCGGGACCGTGATGGCCCTCGCTCTCGGCATCGCCCTGACGGCACCCGTGCTCGCACAGCAGAACGGACCACCGCCCGCGCCTGTGAAAGTTGGTAAGGCCAGCCGGCAATCGATTGCGCCGACGATGACGGCAACCGGCACGGTGGTCAGCCGCAACGATGCACGCATCGCGGCCGAAACACCGGGACGCCTGGTCTGGGTGGCGGAACCCGGCACGGAAGTCGAGCGCGGCGGATTGCTGGCTCGCGTCGACGACGAATCATTGAAGCTGCGGCTGCGCGAGAACGACGCCACGATCCTGCGGCTCGAGGCGAGCCTGCGCTATCTCGACTCGCAGGTCGCCCGTTTCCAGCGCCTGAGGGAGCAGAACATCGCGTCCCAGGCGCAGCACGACGAAGCGATCTCCCAGCGTGACATGACTGCGCAGGAACTGAACCAGGCGCGCGTCGCGCGCGACAAGACCGTCTATGACCTCGCGCGCGCGCGGATCGCGGCACCGTTCGCCGGCCAGGTCGTGGAACGCATCGCGCAGGCGGGCGAGTTCCTGAGCGCCGGCGGCTCGGTCGTACGGCTGGTGGACACGCAGCACGTCGAAGTCCGTGCGCAGGCACCGATGACGGTCGCTCCGTTCATCGGCAAGGGACGCGAAGTGCGCATCGTGGATCGCGCCAGTCGCAGTCTCTACAGCAAGGTGCGGGCCGTCATCCCTGTGGGCGATGAGCGCTCACGGCAGATGGAGGTGCGGGTCTCGCTGCCGGACGGCTCTTGGCCGATCGGCGCGCCGGTGAGTGTCGAGCTGCCCACCGATCAGGCCACCAACGTGCTGGCAGTGCCGCGCGATGCGATCATCCTGCGGCAGAACGACGCATACATCCTGCGGGTGACCAGCGAGAGCACCGTGGAACGCGTGCCCGTGAGCACGGGTATCGGCAGTAATGGCCTCATCGAGGTGCGTGGAAAGGTAGCGGCCGGAGATCGTGTGATCGTGCGTGGCGGGGAGCGTCTGCAGCCCGGCCAGTCGGTGTCAGTGATTGAGGGTTGAGCTGGCGCCCGGGCTGCTCCGGCCGGTCGCGGGGCTGGTCGCAGGCGTCAGCTCCTGGACTTCAACTTCGCGCCGAGCAGGCGGCCAAACCAGGATCGCTTCACGAGCGTGGAATTGCCGTCGTACTCGCTGCTCTTGTTGTGATCCGAAGCCCACTCGCGCCAACGCTCGCTCCCCCGGTCTGTGGGGAAGAAGCCCTTGTCGCCCTTGCCTGCCCTGACGCGTGAACCGTTGCCCATGGTGACCGCCGTCCACCCGCGAGGGTGGCATGTGCTACAGGAAGTGTCGGCTACGAAGGTAGTCGGCATCCCATGAACGCATCTTGAATGTAAGGCGCCGCTATTTGCGGTGGCGTGACCAAGCACTCAGAGGCGCGGGACAAAAGTATCCGTGCGTCTCAGGTCCTGGGGCCCGGTTCGCGTGGTGGGGACGAGTGGATTCGCACCGTTTCAGCCGGTGCTCTGGACTCCGTGCGAAATACCGAGGATCGACGCCAGCAGGGCCTCAAAAAGCTCGACATCGCGCCGGTCCGAGGCACGCCAGCGGCGCAGCAGGTCGACCTGCATCAGGTGAATCGGGTCGACATACGGATTGCGCAGCTGGATCGAGCGTTGCAGCGTGGGATCTCTGTCCAGCAGGCGCGCGCAACCCTTGATTTCGAGCACCAGCCGCTGCGTCAGCGCGAACTCCGTGGCGACAGGCTCGAAAAACGCCTGCAATTCGCGCGTCGCGAGTGCGTTGTAGTGGCGCGCGATGTCCAGGTCGGTGCGCGCGAGCATCGCTTCGACGTCGTCGATCAGCGAGGTGAAGAAAAACCAGTTCCGGTACATCTCGCGGAGCAGGTCCGTTCCCGATTCGCGCGTCACGGCCTCCAGTCCGGAGCCCACACCGAACCAGCCTGGCAGCATGTGGCGCGTCTGTGTCCAGGCGAATACCCACGGCACTGGGCGTTGCTGCTCGAGACCCGTGTCGCGGGTCGTACCGCGGCTGCCGATCTGCATGCGCTCGATCGCATCGATCGGCGTTGCCTGCCGGAAGTACTCGTAGAAGCGCGGGTCGGCATGCACCAGCGATCGATAGGCGTCGCGGCTGCTGTCCGCGAACCGCTCCAGCACTGCCAGGTGGCGTGGATCCTCAGATCCACCCTGTCGTGAGGTCGCCAGCGCGAGAGCATAGAACGCCCGCTCCAGCGTTCGCATGGCGATGGGGCGCAACCCATAGCCCTGGGTGATCAGTTCTCCCTCTTCCGTCACCCGCAGCTTCCCGGTCACCGCGCCGGGCGGAGCGCTCTGCACCAACGCATCGATGCGGCCGCCTCCGCGACTCGTCGAACCGCCGCGCGCATGAAACACGATCAATCGGGCATTCGCTTCGCGCGCCACTCGGACGAGATCCGCCTGCGCCCGGTGCGCCAACCAACGAGAGGCAGCGATGCCGCCTTGCTTGTTGCTGTCGGAGTAGCCGACCAGGACGCTTTGGTCGCGACCGCGCGCCTGCAGGTGCTTCTGGTACACGGGTTCGCCGAGCAGGCGGCGCATGGACGCGCCGCAATTCTCCAGCGCTTCCGGCGACTCGAAGAGCGGCGCGACGTCGAATGGCACCTCGCCGGTTTTCCGGTCCACGACCGCGGCCCAGCGCGCGAGCACCAGCACGGCGAGCACGTCGTCCGCGTCCGTGGCGCCACCGACGATGAAATCGCCGATGGCCGGGCGACCGTACTTGTGCCGGCACTGCGCCATCGCTTCGAAGACCCACAGCGCCCGCCGTCCCGCGGCGCCGAGTGCCTGGGCCGGACCCTGGTCCTTTTCGAGCGCGGTACGCAGCCGAACGATGCGTTCCGCGACCGGCCGCGACCGCCAGCGCTCGTCGGCAAGTCCTTCGGCGATGATGTCGTGATGAACCTCGGCGCGCTGGCGCACATCCAGCGTGGCGAGGTGAAATCCGAACGTGCCGATGCGCCGCTGCAGCCGCTGCACGGAATGCAATCCGGCGTGCCGCCCACCATTGGTCTCCAGGCTCTGGGCGACCAACGCAATGTCGGCAGCAAGCTGGCCGGCATTGTCGTAGTGATTCGGCCTGCCCTCGTACGTGTTGCGCAGCCGTTCCACGACCTGGCCGAGGAACACGCGGTACGGCATGCGGTCGTGGCGCGCCGGTGTGATCAGCTGCGCGCCGGGAAGCAGTGCGTTGTACTCCTCGATCTTCTTCTGCAGGGCGCCGGACACGGGAACGCGGTTGGCGCTCTGGCTCAGCGTGGCCGCCAGTGATTGCACCTCGGTGAAATAGGCGTTGACGATGAGCTGGTGATGCCGCGCGAGGGTTTCGCGAATGGTCTTGGCGTGCACATCGGGATTGCCGTCCATGTCGCCGCCGACCCAGGAACCGAAATCGAGGATCGCCGGGATCTCCACCGAGCCCGGCGGCGCGGCAAAGACTTTCTCCAGCGCCGAATCGATCTCCTCGTAGAACGCGGGCACGATGCGATAGATGATCTCGGCGAGATAGAACAGCGCGTGCTCGCGTTCGTCGGCAACCGTGAGCCGCTGGCGCGGGTGATCGCCGGTCTGCCAGCCAATGGTGATCTCGCTGCGAATCTTGCCCCACACGCCACGCAGCTCCTGCGGCGTGAGAGTCGGATCGAGACGCGCGAGCAGCAGCCGCGCGATGCGCTGCTGTTGCCGCAACAGGGTGCGACGCGTCGATTCCGCCGGATGGGCCGTGAAAACCGGCTCGATGCGCAGATTGGGCAGCAACTCGAGCACCTGCCCAAGCGTGAAACCCTGCTCGCGCAGCTTGACCAGCGAGTCTTCGACACCATGCGGCTGCGGAGCCGCCGCGCTGAGAAAATACTGGCGGCGCCGGCGCACGCGATGCACTTTCTCGACGAGATTCACGACCTGGAACCAGGTCGAGAAGGCCCGCGCGAGATCCCGCGCGACGGCTGGCGGGCGATTCAGGACGCGGGCAACGAGCTCGACGCTGCCTTTCTCGGTCGCGTGACCTCCCGCGCGACGTCCTTCGCGACGGACGATCGCGGCCTGCCGGTCGCCCTCGACTACCCGGAAGAGCTCCTCACCGCCCTGCTCGCGCAGCATGTCGCCGACGAGCGCGCCCAGCGCGTGCACGTCTTCGCGCAGCGCCGCGTCTTTGGCGGGAAATTGAATGTCGTCGCGATGCATGGTTCGTGAAGGCCGCGCATTCTACGCCTGCACCTGTCAGACTTGCCACGTCACGAGGCAGGAGGAGCGTCGATGCCCGGCAAGTTCGCGGTCCTGGTCGGCCTGGTGGGTTCGGGTCTCGTGGGCGCGGCCCCGGCCGATTCGCCGCCGCCAGCGACACTCGTGCTCACCAACGCGAACGTGCACACGCTGGCGGAGAAATCGGCTCATGCACAGGCGCTGTGCATCGACAGGGATCGCATCACGTTCGTCGGCAGTTCGCGCGAGGCGAGCCAGTGTGGTGGCGGCAAGGCACGAACGATTGACCTGCGTGGCGCCACGGTGGTACCGGGCTGGATCGACGCGCATTACCACTTGTCGGGCGTGGGCTGGCGCGAGATGCGGCTCAACCTCGAAGGGACGCCGGGCGCAGCGGCCATGGCGCAGGCAGTCCGCGAGCACGTGGCGAAGTCGCGGCCCGGAGACTGGATCGTCGGCCGCGGCTGGATTGAAACTCATTGGAAGCCGGCGGCGTTTCCGACACGCGCACTCCTCGACCCGCTCTCACCGCAGAACCCCGTCATTCTCGAGCGCGCCGATGGTCATGCGTCGCTGGTCAACTCCGCAGCCCTGAAACTCGCGGGCATCGATGCGTCCACGAAAGATCCCGCGGGCGGTCGCATCCTCCGCGATGAGAAGGGCGAGCCGACCGGCATGCTGATCGACCGGGCGGTGGATCTCGTGTCCGAGCGCATGCCCAGGCCAACCGAGGAACAGGAGCGCCAGGCACTGAAGCTCGCCGAGGAACGCAGTCTCTCGCTGGGACTGACGATGATCCAGGACGCCGGGCGCACGGGTGAAGGCGAGTACGCCGATTTCGCCGAAATCGACCGCCTGCGCGCGCTCTATCGTGCGGGCTCGTACCGGTTGCGCGTGTACAAGTCGGTGGTCGGGCCGGGCGCCGGTGCCGAGAAACTGATGCGCGAGGGAGCGCTGCAGGACGCGGACGGACGGTTGACGGTGCGCACGATCAAGTTGCAGATCGATGGCGCGCTGGGCTCGCGCGGTGCCGCGCTGCTCGAACCGTATTCCGACGAGCCGTCGACGCGCGGCCTGTTCAGGATCGACGATGCCACGCTCCAGCCGCTGCTCGCCGCAGCGTTGCGCTCGGGAATCCAGGTCGAGGCCCACGCCATCGGCGATCTCGCCAATCGCCATACCCTCGACCTGTTCCAGGCCGCGTTCAGGGCAGTGCCGCCCGCAGAGCGCAAAGTGGCGGACCCACGCTGGCGCATCGAGCATGCGCAGGTGGTCAATCCCGCAGACCGCATCCGGTTCCGCGAGCTCGGCGTGATTCCTTCGATGCAACCCTCTCATGCCATCAGCGACCTGTACTTCGCGCCGGCCAGGCTCGGGCCGAAGCGACTCGAAGGTGCGTACTCGTGGCGCAGTTTCGTGGAACTGGGGCTGCCGGTCGCCGGCGGTTCGGACGCGCCCGTCGAACGCGGCGAACCCATGATCGAGTATTACGCCGCGGTGGCGCGCAAGGACCTCGAGGGCCGCTCGGGCGAGGGCTGGCACCCGGAACAGGCCGTGAATCGTCTCGACGCCTTGCGCATGTTCACGATGTGGCCGGCGTATGCGGCGTTCCAGGAGAAGGAACGCGGTTCGATCGAGCCGGGCAAGGTCGCGGACCTCACCGTGCTCTCGGCCGACATCCTGGAGATACCGGCGCCGCAGATCCTCGAGACGCGCGCACTCATGACCATCGTCGGCGGAGAGGTCGTCTATCGGGCTCCGTAGACGCGGGGCTCCGTAGACGCGGCAGCGGCGGACGCCGTTGCGGCGCCCCGGGCTCCGCCTCCCTTGCATGTACTCTGGTACTTATGTACCATGGTACAAACTGGGAGGCGCATGATCCGTCACACCAACGACGACACCGCGGGCACGGCGCGCGAAATCGAGCGCGTCCAGACGGGCATTCGCATCGAGAAGCGGTTGCTCAAGGTGCTGAAGGCACTGGCCGAGTACAAGGACCTGTCGCTCGGCGACCTGATCGAGGGCATCACTCTGCATGCCCTCGAAGGCAAGACGCCCTTCTCCGATGCAACACTCGCCCACGTCCGCGACCTGCGGCGTATCTACGAGCTCGACCTGCGCGCGACGGACAGCCATCGGCTGACGGACCCCTCTCCCGCAACGACGAAGCGCACCGGAGGACGCAAGTGAACGCGAGCGACCTGGAGTTTCTCGCGGCGCTGGAACAATGCCGCCTGCCGCCCGAGGAGTTCATGCATCGACAGCACGTGCGTGCGGCGTTCCTCTACCTGGAACGCCTGCCGTTCGGTGCTGCCATCGACGCGATGAGCGCGACCCTGCGCCGCTATGTCGCGGCACTCGGGAAGGCGGATCGCTATCACGAGACGGTCACGGTCGCCTTCATGGCGCTCGTGAACGCACACCGCGATCCGCGGATGGCTGAAACCTGGAAAAGCTTTGCGGCGGGCAACCCGGAGCTGTTCGCTCCCGGACTGCTGTCTCGGTACTACAGTGCGGAAACGCTCGGCGATGCGCGGTCGCGCAGCCGGTTCATGCTGGAGCGCAGGGCGCCTACTGGTTCAGAAGGACCGTCGTATCGTGGCGGTCAAAGCCCTGCAGCGCACGCCGATAGGCATTCATGACGAAACGCTCGGCGGTCTTGTCGACGCGCGGCGATAGCAACATGCGCACGAGGACTTCGTCGGCGGGCCGGTTCGGATCTTCGCTGAGGAGCTGATAGGCAAGCCGGCTCAGCCGGTGGTGCAACTCGTTGATGAAGCGCAGGTGCGCGCCGTCGGATACCTGTTCGACACCCGGTCCGTATGTCCCTTTGGCCTCTTCCGCGAGCTCGTGCACGAGCAGGGTAAGGAAACGGGCCTTGTCGATCGTCGTCAGCTCGCCGAAGTACTCGATCTCGGACTGGATGTTCATGTGAGTCCTGGTCGCCCCGCCGCCTGATTATAGGGTCCAGCCGTTCGCGCCTGTGACCGGCGGGCGGTGTTACGGCGCCGCCTGTCGGACCACATGTTAACTCAAGAGTGTTTCGGTCTTCTTTTTCGCCCGGCTCCCGGCCGGGCCCCGGGAAAGTATTCGAGTCTTCGAGAAACTTTCCCGGGTGGCCATCATGCCGGGAAGAAGTCGATCGGCTTGGTGGTCGTGACCGCCTCGACGTCCCTGTCCTCGAAGCGGAACATCTTCACGCGGGCAATGAGCTTGCGTTCCAGCTCCTGGTCGTTGAGCTCGCTCGAGATGACGCGGCAGGCCGTCACCTCACCCCAGGGAGCGATCGTCAGCTCCAGCACGACCTTGCCCTGCAGAGCGGGGTTGTCACGCAGCGCACGCGTGTAGAGAGCGTAGATCGCGCCCTTGTTCTTATCGAACACGAGCTCGATCTCTTCACGACTTCGGGATGCCTTCTGGCCGCTACCGCTGCGAACGGCATGCGGACCATCGCCGAGACCGCCGCCGACCTGCGTCGTCGACCGGCCCTGCAGGTTTCCACCGCCACCGCTGATGCCGCGGCTCAGACCGGAGGTGTTGATACCGCCACTGGTGCGCCGTCCGACATTGGACGTGATGAGAGAACGCTCGGTCTGGCCCGCCTGCCCGGCTGCATCCGTCAGTGGACGGCGTGCGGTGGCGATCTCGACCATGCGGCTGTCGCGAAGCTCCGCCAGCTCATCCATCGGCATGAGCGCGGCGACAGCACGCTCACGAGCGCGTTGCTGACGATCGACCGGCTTCGGATCCGGGCGCGTCACCGGCTTGGAATCCGGCTTCGGTGTTTCCTGCGGCTTCGGCGGCGGCGGCGGTGGCGGCTTGCGCTGCTCGATCATCAGCTTCGCCAGGCGCGGCGGCACGTCCTCGATCTCAGCCTCCGGCCGATCGGGAACGGGCAGCATCGGGATGAGGATCACCATCACTGCCGTAAAGATCAGCGTGGCCAGCATCACCTTGCGGAAACGCTCGGCGTCCTCCTGGAGCGAGGTCCACGGCAGGTCGAATTCGCGGTAGTAAGGCGTCACGTGCGGTTAGTCCGTTGCCCACTGTTGCCCATTATTGGGCGCCCGCCTGCGCGATGCTGACGGCTTTTTCCTTCTGCAGCACCGCCAGCGAGAGGCGTCCGAAATTCGCGTCCGTGCACGTCGCCATGATCTTCTTCAGCACCTCGTAGGGAATGGCCTTGTCGCCCATGATGGTGAGCTCGCGGCTCTCGATGTCCCTTGCCAGCACGGCCTTCGGCATCGCGACGGTGGGACGCTCGAGCGCATCCTTGAGCGGCTTGAGGATCACCGTCCCGGACTGTCGCACCTGTTCCACCGTCATCACCGGCGTACCCTGCACCAGCAACTCGTCGCGGGTCACCATCACCACCACGGTTTCACGCGGGCGTTCGTCCGAGATCGACTCCGGGATCTCGATCGCCTTGGTGTTCTGCAGCACCTCCACCTCGGTCGAGTAGACGAGCAGGAACGCCACCATCACGCTCAGGATGTCGATCATCGGGATCAGGTTCAGCGACACGCCGGCGCGGTTGCGCTCCTGGTGCACGATCATGCGCCGGGCGCGATTGGAAAGTCTCATGGCGGGGCGTCTCCGATGGAAATTTCAGGGAAGAGCTCCGCCCGGACGTAGCGATCGTCCTGCTGCTGCTCGACCAGGCGCACGGCGTCCATCACCTGCACCATCGCGTCGTACGGAATATCCGGCTCGAGCAGCACGCTCGCATCGAGCTTGTCGGGGAATCGCGCCTTCACGCGCTGCAGGTACTCGTTGAGCTTGACGGTGTCGTAGCCGCTGCTGCCATCCGGGGCCGTCACGTTCGGAAACTCGGTGAGGAGACCCGAGTTGCGATCGGACACCTGGAGCTTGGCCTTGCGGACCATGACTTCCAGCTCGAGCGCCTGTCGCGGCGGCGTCACCTGCGTCTGCGAGGTCGGCAGGTTCAGTTCCAGGATGACGGTGCGATAGAACACCGCCGTCATCAGCAGGAAGGTAACGAGCACCGTGAAGATGTCGATCATCGGCACGAGGTTCATTTCCTCGCCCTGGCCGCGGCGCAGCCGCCGGACGAGGCGCAATCGTGCCTGGCGTGTGGAGAACATCCCTGGTTTCCCGTTGGCCTCAGGCCGAAGCCGGCGCGATATCGGGCCGCCGCTCGGTAATGCTGTTGAGGAACTTGACGGAGGCCATTTCCAGGCTGTCCACCAGCTCCGTGGTCTTGGTCTGCAGCACCGCGTGGATGAGCACCAGCGGTACCGCCACCATCAGGCCGAACGCGGTGCAGTTCATCGCCACCGAGATACTGGCCGACAGCAGGTTGGCTTTCTCGGCGGGGTTCACCGTCGAGACCGCAGCGAACGCGGCGATCAGGCCGATGACCGTGCCGAGCAGGCCGAGCAGCGTGGCCATGTTGGCGAACGTGCCGAGGTAGTGCGTGCGCTTCTCGAGCCGCGGCACGATTTCCATCAGGCTCTCTTCCATCGCCTTCTCGATGTCATCGCGGCGACGTGCCGACTGGATGCGTGCCAGCCCGTAGTTGAGGATGGTGCCGATCGCGGCCGAGGACTTCGACGTGAGTGCCACCGCGCGCTTGTAGTCGCCGTGCGCCAGGAGTGGCGTCAGCTCGTTCCACAGGCTGCGGTTACGCAGACCCACGAACGTCAGGTACACGTACCGTTCGATCGCGATGCCCAGGCCCAGCGCCCCGACGATGGCGATGGGAATCATGAACTCGCCGCCTCCCTGGAAGAAGCGGACGATTACCGAGTAAAGCTCCATACAGGTCTCCTCACATTACCCTCTCACCAGGGTCTCGCGACCCATTCCCCCGCCGCCCGACCGTCCGGGCGGCGAGAATCAATTCTGTCCGGGTTGCTGTCCCTGGGGCGGCTGTTGCGCCGCCGATCCCTGGGCCTGCTCCCGGCTCGCGCCTTCGGCTGCCGGCTGTTGCCCGGCCTGTTGTGCGGCGGCACTGCTCTCGAGTTTTGAAAAATAGTCCGTCTGCCGGCGAAACACGTCCCGGTCGACGGGCGTGAGTACTTCGTCCAGCAGCGAGTTGGAAGGCCTGCCCGCGACATCGCCGAGCTCCGCCTTTTTCCACGGCACGATGTACAGGACTTTCGGCAGCTCCTGGTTGCCGGTGATGGCCGACGTATCCAGGTCGAGGCGATCCATCGTCCGGAATCGGCGCTGCGTCGTGGCAGGCCGCTGCGAATCCGCTGATGGCTTGGTCGCGGCGGTTTCCGCTGACGTGGATGTTTCCGCCGGTGGCTTAATGTCGCCCGCTGAGTTGCCGCTCGTCGCAACGGCAGGCTCTTCAGCCGCAGGAGCCTGACTGCTCGTGTTCACGGCAGGCTCCGCGTCGGTTTTCGAAGGCTGTTGAGCCTCGACACGCACGGTCACCGCCATGACGGCCAACATCATGGGCAGCACGCCTGGAATGCTCAGCATTTGCCTGATCATGGGGGATTTTCTGCTGTTTGCGGTGGTGGATTGGAGCCGAGCCGTCCCTTGAGTTCCGCGATCCATGTCGCAACGCGCTTGTCGCCGTTCCCCGACAACTGCTGATATTTCTCGAATGCCTCGAGTGCGCGCTGCGGCTGTTGCAAGTAGAGGTCGCAAAGCACGCCGAGGTTCAACTGCGCCGGTGCGTAGTCGGGCGCGAGGCGCACGGCCTCGAGATAGGCGGCCTCAGCCTCTTTGAAACGCCCGAGGCGCCGATAGACGACTCCCAGCTCGGTATGTGCCATGGCGTTGTCAGGATCTCGCTTGACGGCTTCCTCGAGCGACTGTTGCGCCGCCTCCAGCTTCCCTGCCTTTTCCTGGAGCAAGGCCAGGTTGAACAACGGAGCCGCGAAATCGGGATAGGCCAGCGCCAACTGGCGAAGCTCCAGCTCCGCATCTGTCAGACGGCCGGCGTCCACGTGCGCCATGGCCATCTGGAACTGCTGGATCGCGCGCTCCGGTACGACCGGCTCCAGCGGTACAGCGGCGTCTGTGGCCTCTGGCGGCGGTGGTGGCGGAGGTGGCGGTGCGCTCGCACAACCGACGAGCAGTATTGCCAGCGCGGCGCCCGCACTCGCTCTCGAGGCCGTGACCGCGATGCGTTTCGCGACGGCGATGGTCTCAGCGCATTTCACGGGTGAAGTCCGCACCGATTTCCACCTTGGCATAGCGTGCCGGCTTGAGTTTCGCCAGCACGTCGAAGCTCTTGCGCACCCACTCGTCGTACACGGCGTCACGCGTGCGCGCAGTGTTCGCCTCGTGAATCTCGATCGCCTTCTCCTCGAACGGGAAGGCCTGTTCCTCCAGCAGGATGCTGTACTGCTCCAGCTCGTCTGCCGCCTTGAGGCTCTTCGGACGCTCGGATTCCATCAGGTCCTTCGCGAGAACGCGGTACAACTCCGCCATCGAGAACGTTGCCGCGGTCGTTACTTCCGCGACGCCATACTCCGCTGCCCGGCCATACGCCTCCAGGGCCTTCTCCATCGCTTTGCGCTTCGACGCCAGTGTCTTCTTCAGCGGAGCCGTCAGGCGAATCGCCGCGAACTCCTCGCCGACGGGCTGCGCGAAGAGCAGGGTTGCCTTCGCCGCCAGGTACTTGCTGCGTTGAGTGCGGCCGGCGCCGGCCTTGCGATCCGTATCGACGATGTCGCGCAGCCAGCGATCGCGCGTGCCCGTGTCGCGCACCTGTTGTGCCATGTCCGCCAGTTTCTGTCGTGCCTCGATCGCAGGATCGAGCGGCGCGGGGAAGCGCGTGATGAATTTTTCGTAGCCGCGTCTCGCAGCCGGGGAGTCGCCTGCCTGCACGTACAGGTCCGATGCCCGCCACAATGCCTCGCGCCGGAATTCCAAAGGATCGTCCGTGCCGTCGGCCATTCGTTCCAGCTCGACCGCGGCCTTGCCCGGTTGCTTCGTTTCAATGTAAGCGACGGCGAGACTGCGCGTCGCTTCAGGGACCAGCGGGTCCCTGGGGTGATTGCGCCGGAAACCTTCCAGGACTGCGATGGCGCGCGGCCAGCTCTTCAGGTTCACCAGCGCGACGGCGGCGTCGTATTCGGCGTTGCGACGAATCGTGGAATCGGGAGCGACGCGCGCAACGCGCAGGAAGTCATCGACAGCACCCGCGGCATTGCCCGCGGCCTGCTTCTCTTCAGCCTGCTTGTAAACCGCGGCGGCAAGTTTCTCCGTGATCGCGGCCTGTTCCTTGTCGTTGGCCGGAATGGCCGCGCGCAAAGCCAGGTATGCCTGCTCGGCATCCGCGAAACGCTGCTGATCGAAGCGCGAATGCGCGATCACGGTGAGCGCGGTGCGCTTCTTCCCGGCATCCACCGGCGGCGACAGCGCGAGAACACGCTGCGCAGTGTAGACGGCACGGTCGAGATCCTTGAGGTCGAACAGCTCCTTCGAGCTGCGCGTGAGCACCGCCGGCACTTCCTTGTGCGTCGGGTAGGCGGCCGCGAACTTGAGGCCGGCTTCGACGAACTGCTGGTGCCACGTCGTCTTCTCGACGCCAGCCAGCGCCTTTTCGTACTGCTCGTAGGACAGCAGCGCCGCATAGCCCGATTCCGCCGACTTCGCATGCGGCGGATACGAATACGACGTGCGCTCGTACTCCGTAGTCGCTTCGCGGAACTGGCGGCCTTCGTAAAGCGCCTCGGCCAGGAGGAAATTCGTCTCGGCGGACTCCGCTTCCTGCGGGAACCACTGCAGGTAACTGCGGTACCAGCGCGCGGCCTGCGCGTAGTCGCTCTCTTTCTTGCTCTTCTGCGCGGACGAATGATAGTGGCGCGCGAGCTCCTTCACGCTGGTGCGGACTTCTGCCACCACCTGCGGATACTGCTTCGGATCGCGGCCCTTCCAGAACGGCGCACCGAACCCGTAGTGCTCCACGAAGTTCTGCTTGCCCGTGAGCACGAGCGAGGCGAATCCACCCTTGCGATAGGCTTCGATCGCGCGAACCTGCAGCAGCGGTGCCTGCACCGCGAGCGGATCGCGCTTCACGTATGCCGCGTAGGTTTCGGCCGCATCCTGGAAGCGCTCCTTGTCCAGGTAGAGATCGCCCAGCGCCGAGTACACGAGGTGCGAGTAGGCGGGCACGTTGCGGCGCGCGACGAACTCGTCCACCGATTGCGCACCGTCGAGATACGAGAACGTGATGCTGGTGACGCGGAACGTGTCGTCCAGCAGCTCGCGGTCGGGACGCGACAGCTTCGCCGTGTCGATCACGATGGCGCGCGACGCCGGGTCGAGCAGCTTGCGATCCATCAGCACGCCGAAAACTTCGAGGCTCTCCTGGTTGCGCGCCTGCTTGAACAGAGACCAGCCGCGCTTGTACAGGCTCTGCTCGAAGAACGTGGAGGCTGCGCCGCGGTTCGTCACCTCGGCGTACGCGCGCTCGGCATCCCCGTAACGCCTGTCGCTGAAGAGAATCTCGCCGCGACGGAACTGCGCTTCGTCGATCAGCCGGCTGCGCGGGAAGCGCGCGACCAGCTGATCGAGCGTCCGCAGCGCCTGCTTCGCCTGGTCGTTGCTCTCGTACGCACGGGCCAACTGGTAGAGCACGCCGTCGTTGCGTTCATAGGCCGGGTACGTTTCGAGCAGGAGGTTGTAGAGCTTGACGGCTTCGGCTGCCTGGATCGGCTGCATGCCGCTCGCACCGCCCAGCGCGCGCTCCGAGCTCTCGATCTCACCGGCTTCCAGGTTCAGATCCGCGAGTCGACGCATCGCCTCGGCACGGCGAGCGGGGTCGGCCTTGTGCAACTCGAGGAACTGGCGATAGCTGCGCATGGCCTGCGCGGCATCCGCCTGCACCTTCTGCTCGACGCGAATTTCGACCTGCCGGCCTTCGAGATCCTTGATGGTCCGCGCGTTCTTGTCCTTGTCCGCCGCAGATGCCAGGCCGGCGGCCGCCAGCGCCAGGCACGAAAGCGCGGCGAGCCCTCGCGGGAGCGAGCGCCGAGTGGAAGGCTGACTGGCGCGCTGACGGGCTTTCATGGCTGCGTCGTCGGCGGTTGCGTGGCGGTCGCCGGCGGATGCTCGTCCGGCAGCTCCGCGGACTGGTCGTAAATTGCGGCGAGCGCGAAGCGAGCCTGCAACTGGTAGTTCGCGAGCCGCTCCTTCTGGGTTTCGAGTTCGCGGACCGCGATGTCGGCAAGGTACTCACCCTGCGCGCGCGCCACATCAGCCAGCCTGAGACTCAGGCCTTCGATCCGGGGCCGCAATGCGTCCACGCGCGCGGCGTAGGCATTCGTGTCGGTTGGCAGGCTCGAACGGGCGCGCTCGACCTGGAGCCAGCGCTTCTGCATTTCCTTGAGTGCGCCATCCAGGTCTTTCAGGGAACGCTTCGTGTTCCACACGCGCGCCTTGTAGGCATCGTTGAGTTGCCAGTAGAGCACGCCCTTGAGCAGGCGAACCTTGTCGCGAGTCCGGTCGAGCGACGCGTCGTCCGGGTGCGCGGCGAGCGCATCCTCCATCTGGCGCAACGTCGCCCACATCTGCTTTTCCCCCGGAGTGGCGAAGGCGACGAAATCGTCCGCCCCTTCCGCTTCCTTCAGGCGCGATTCCAGGTCCACGCGCCGGCGCGAAAGCTCGGCCGGCATGTCGCGCGCGAGCGCCGCGTCGACCTTCGGGACCTGCTGGTCGTAGGAAAGCCGCCGCGTGAACAGCATGTCGTTGAAGGCATCGATGTTGCGCGCCCACTCTTCGAGATTGCGACGCATGAAATTGATGTCGCGGTAGCTCTTCAGGCCTTCCTGGAACTCGTGACCGGCCAGCAGGTGATAGAGGTAGCGGGACTCGGGCGCATCGGGCAGGTTCTCCAGCTGCCAGAACCAGCCGTACTGCTGCCCACCCACGCGATCCTTGTCGTGCTCCACGATGGTCTCGATGAGGCGCCCGGCGCGGATCGCGGCGATCGACTCGTCGATGCGCGACGATTCGCTCGCATACGAATCGATCGCAGTCGTGTAGTACTCGGCTGCCTGCGCGTTGGCGTCGAGCTTCGCAAAGGCATACGGCACGGCGAGGTAGGACTCCTGGACCGCGGCATCCAGCAGGCGCCGTCCGTGCAACTCCATCCAGGGCACCAGCGACTGGCGATGACGTTCGTCCGCGGAGTCTGCCCAGCCGACGGCGAGCAGCGCCTTGTTCGACTGCGGCCCCTCGAGGCGCACGCGCTGCAGCACGCGTTTCGCATGCGTCGGTTCATCCGACTGCAGGTAAGCGTAGCCGAGCGCCAGGTTGGCTTTGTCGCGCAGCGCGAGCATCTCGGCGTTGCTGCTGCGAAGCTGTCCCACCGCGTCCAGCATCTCTACGGCTTCGGCCATGCGGCCCTTGCGCACGAGCGCGAGGCCGAGATTGAACTGGCCGTAGGCCATCCAGTCCGCCGGTCCGCGCCAGCCGTTCAGGACACCGACCGCATCGTCGAAGCGTCCCTGGTAGATGAGAACGGACGCGAGCAGGTTGTGTTTCTCGGCATCCAGTGACGGAGGCAGCGCGCCCTGCACGCGCCGCAAGGCCTCCTCGGCCTGCTTCCAGTATCCGCGCTGGTACCAGACCTTGCCGAGATAGAACCACGCCTTGTTGCGTACGTTCACCGGCGTGCTCTCGTCGAGCAGGCTCTGGAAAATCCGGCCCGCCTCCAGGTGCTGGCCGTAGGAAAGATACAGGCCACCGAGCAGCAGCTCGCCGTCGAGCGAGTGGTGCTCGATGCGCTTGAGCTGCTGTGCAGCGCGCAGTCGGGTCAGCGCGCCGAAGAAATCATCCTGAAAGAAATGAAACAGCACGTCACCGTAGTGCAGGTCCTTCACCGTGGTCGGCGTCAGCGGTCCTTTCTTCTCCGACTCGGCGGCATTGACGGTGACGGGCGTGAACGAAGCGGCCACACTCGCGGCAACCAGCACCGCCAGCAGTGGTGCTTGCCACCATGCCCCGCGGCGGAACCAGTGATCCTCCGCGGTGCACTGCCCGTCCCTGCTCACCGCTACTCCCATTCCTTGACGACGAACTCGGGCTGCTGCTTGCGCAGCCGGTCACTGATCTGCAGCTCCAGGTACTTCGCGCCGATGCCCTTCTCGAACGCGAGCGTGGCGCCGCGCTTGTAATCGCGTTCGTGCGTACCCTTGCCGGTGAAGAACGCGACCAATTCGTGCTTGCCAACCTTGAGGTTGCCGAGATACATCCGGTGCACGCCGCCACGGAACAGCGCCTCCGCCTCGCGCGGCGTGTAGAGATAGTTCGCGACCTCCTTGTCGTCGACCTTGAGCGTGACGGAGTCCACCGCGAAGAAGGTGCCGACGTCGAGTGACAGGAAGATGGCGACCTGCGTGTTCGCTGGGAAGAGCAGCTCTTCCTCGAGGACGAACAGATCCTTGTTGAGCTCGACGACCTCCTTCTTCAGCTCCTGGACTTCCTCGTCGAGGCTGCGAAAGCCATCCGAGGTCCCGGGGGCCGGCTCGTCGGCCGGGGCGGACTCGGG
>Ga0187892_10000481_pt1 | contig 103479 bp, 98 predicted proteins | sample MA1701073metaG_FD_139345 | JGI IMG/M metagenome (GOLD analysis project Ga0187892, IMG submission 139345) | Bio-ooze microbial communities from a basaltic lava cave in the Kipuka Kanohina Cave System on the Island of Hawaii, USA - MA170107-3 metaG ... | reverse complement strand
TCAAGCTCGCCGAGCGCACCGTGCTCGAGTACCTGCTCTCGCCGGTGCAGAAGGTCGCGCACGAGGCCGGGCGCGAGCGCTAGCAGAAATAGGTGCCCGCCAGAAGCCTGCGGGGACGACGAGGGCTACGCCTGCGTCGCCTTGCGGTCGAGCAGCTTGGTGAAGTTGTCGAGCGAGAGCAGGTGCGCGTAGATGCGCCCGAGCACGCCCTTCTTCACCAGGTTCTTCAACTGGCTCGCGTTCAGGGGCTCGATCTTGCCTTCGGCGACGCGGTGCAGGCCGGTCATGTGCATCGCCTGGCCGCCCTGCGTGAGCGTCGCCTGCATGGTGAAGGGCTCGAGCATGCCGTAGTCGGTGAGGATCGCGCACATCTCGCGGCTTCTCTCCAGGTCGGCCTCGTACTCGGTGAGCAGCCGCTCGATCTCCTTCCACTTCTCGAGCGGCTGGCCGTTGGCGTCGAACATGGCCTCGCCCGCCTTGTCGTCGAGGTGCGATCTTTCGACGCAGATGAGCCGGTTCTGCTGCTCGACCTTGTCGAGCGTCACCTTCGCCATGCAGAAGGGGAAGCGCCGCGCGTAGGCCGGGACGTAGACGTTCTGCGCCCAGGCCGTGCCGGCGCAGAACAGGTTCTCGCCAGCGGTCATGCCCAGCACCGCGACCGGGGCGAAGCTCTGGCCGCCATCGCCCGTGGTGAACACGATCGGGTATTCGCGCGCGACCAGCGCGAACTCCGAGTAGCTGATCGGGATCGCGTTGAGGTTGCGCGCGAACTCGGGCACCTCGCCGGGCTTGAGCAGGCGCACCTTGCGGTTCTTCTGCAGCGGCGTGACTTCCCGGTAGCCGAAGGGCGGCGTGATCTGCATTTCCTTTCCCCTCCGTCCCATGATAGCGGCCGCGGCGCGCGTTGTCCCGGGCGCGAATAGTGCTGTAAAATCCGCGCCTTCCTCGGGGTGGTAGCTCAGCTGGGAGAGCGCGGCGTTCGCAATGCCGAGGTCGAGGGTTCGATCCCCTTCCACTCCACCAGGCTTCCGCGCAGCGCAGTCGGCCGAGTGTGCACTACGTCACACTCGCTGATCCACTTTTGCATCGCTGCAAGGAGTTACGCGCAAGAATGGACGGCGGGCCGTTGTGCGGAACCGGGGGCGCGCGACGCCGATGCGATTGCTGCCAAGATCGATACGCGGGGAGCTGCTGCTGCTCGCCGCAGTGATCGCCGTTCCGCTGCTCGCCATGCTCGGCTACGGTCTCTACGACCGTGCGCGCGACGAGATCGCGCAGGCCGAAGCGGTGTCAAGGCGCGTGGCGGAGAACAGCGCCGACCGCGTCGCCGACTACGTGACGGAAATGCGCGTCACGCTCGAGTCGGTCGCGAAGCGGCCGCTGGTGCGCGCGATGGACGCCGCGCGCTGCGACCCGCGGCTTGCCGACATGGTCGACCTCTATCCGCGCGTCAGCAGCTTCATCACCGTGAACCGCGAAGGCGTCATTCTCTGCTCCTCGAGACCGCTGCCGCGCGACCGCGTGATCCGCATCGTCGACGAGGATCTGCTGCGCGACATGCTCGCGCGGCCCCGCCTGCTCGCCTCCAAGCCGATTGTCAGCCGGGTCACCGGGCGCTGGATCGTGAGCGTGGTGCAGCCGGTCACGGACGAGGGCGGTGCGCTCGTGGGGACCGTTTCGGTCGCGACCGAGCTCGCGCATTGGCAGCCGTTTCCGCCGCCGGAAGCGCTGCCCGCCGGTGCCCTGATCAGCGTGGTCACCGCCGACGGCACCATCATCGCGCAGTCGCAGGAAGCCGAGAAGTGGATCAGCAAGCGGATATGGGACGAAGGCCTGCTCCGACGCGCGCTCCAGGCGCGCGAGGGCGTGACGCGCGCCAAGGGTCCTTTCGGCGTCGACCGCATCTACGGCCTCAAGCCGGTCGCGGGGCTGCCCTGGATGGTGCTCGCGGGAATCGCAGAGGACCGGGTGCTCGGCCCCGCGCGCGAGCGGCTGCTGCAGGTGCTCGTGCTCGTCGTCATTGCCCTCGCCATCGTGTTCGCGCTGGCGTGGGGAACCGCGCTGCGGCTCGTCGAGCCCGTGGCGAAGATCGCTGACGCGGCGCGCGTGCACGCCGAGGGCGACAAGCAGGTGCGCCTGCCGGTCGCGGGGCCGCGCGAGCTGGCGCAGGTCGCGGCCGAGTTCAACCGCATGGTCGAAATCGTGCAGCGCGAGGAAGCGCGCCTGCGCGACCTGAACGAGCTCTCGTCGGACTTCTCCTGGGAAACGGACGCCGAGCACCGCTTCACGCAGCTCGTGTACGGCAAGCGCTTCCCGCCGCTCCTGGCGGACAACGCGGTGATCGGCAAGGCGCGCTGGGAGCTGCCTTCGGTTGCACCCGACGAGGAGGGCTGGAAGCTGCACCGCGAGACGGTCGAGGCGGGTCGCGAGTTCCGCGACTTCCGCTTTGCCCGCCGCGGTGCCGACGGCCAGGTGCGGCATTTCGAGGTGAGCGGCAAGCCGCTCTTCGCGGACGGCCGTTTCGTCGGCTACCGCGGCACCGGGGTCGATGTGTCGGAGCGCGTGCTGGCGCAGGAGCAACTCGCGCAGCTCAACCGCGAGCTCGAGGACCGGGTGCGCGAGCGCACCGCGCAGCTCGAGGGGGCGGTCGGGGAGCTCGAGGCGTTCAGCTACTCGGTGTCCCACGACCTGCGCGCTCCGGTGCGCCACATCGACGGCTTCCTGAAGCTGCTCGAGCAGGAGAGCCCGCCGGCGAACGAGCGCGCGGCGGGCTACCTGGCGAAGATCGGGGATTCGTCGCGCCGCATGACCGCGCTCATCGAAGACCTGCTCGAGCTGGCGCGCTCGACGCGCGACCCGCTCCAGATCGGCGAGGTGGCGCTCGGGCCGCTCGTAGACGAGGTGCTGCGCAGCCTCGAGCCCGACTGCGCCGGGCGGCGCATCGAGTGGCGCATCGCACCGCTGCCGGGCGTGCTCGGCGACCGCGCGCTGCTGCGGGTGCTGCTGGAGAATCTGCTCTCCAACGCCGTCAAGTACACCCGGGCGCGCGATGTCGCGCGGATCGAGGTCGGCACCGAGCGGCTCGAGGACGGCGAAACCGCGGTGTTGGTGCGCGACAACGGCGTCGGCTTCGACATGCGCTACCGCGAAAAACTGTTCGGCGCGTTCCAGCGGCTGCACAGCGAGGAGGAGTTCGAGGGCACGGGCATCGGCCTGGCCACTGCGCGCCGCGTCGCGATCCGGCACGATGCGCGCATCTGGGCCGAGGGCGAGCCGGGACGCGGCGCCACCTTCCGCTTCACCGTGCGGCTCGCGGGCGGGCGCGCGTGAACCCCGGCCGCATACTGCTTGCCGAGGACAACGCGAACGACGTCGAGCTGACTCTCGCCGCGCTCGGCGAGCACAACCTCGCCGGCAGGGTGGACGTGGTGCGCGACGGCGCCGAGGCGCTCGACTATCTGCGCCGGCAGGGAGCTCACGCGGGGCGCCGCGGGGACCCGGTGCTGATGCTGCTCGATCTCAAGATGCCGAAGATGGACGGCTTCGACGTCCTGCGGCAGGTGAAGAGCGATCCGGCGCTCAAGTCGATCCCGGTGGTCGCGCTTACCTCCTCGCGCGACGGTCCCGACGTGCGGCAGTGCTACGAGCTCGGCGTGAATGCCTACGTGGTCAAGCCGGTGAGGTTCGAGGACTTCGCGCGCGCGGTGAAGGAGCTCGGACTGTTCTGGCTGCTGATCAACGAGCCGGTGCCGCCCGCGCCGGGCACGCCGAAACGGTAGCTGGAGGACGGATGCTCGGCATCCGCCGGAACGCTAGCTCAGGTCGAGCGCGTGGCGCTTGAGGTCCTCGAGCGCCACCACCGCAAGCGCCTCCTCGTGGGTCGCGGCCAGCACCACGGGCGGCGCGGCGCCTGCATCGAGCGCTTCCTTCCAGCGCCCCACGCACAGGCACCAGCGGTCGCCGGGCTTCAGGCCCGGGAAGCCCGACTCCGGCACCGGCGTGGTGAGGTCGTTGCCGCGCTTCCTGGAGAACTCGAGAAACTCGCGCGTCATGCGCGCGCACACGACGTGGATGCCGGCGTCCTCATAGCCGGTGTTGCAGCAGCCGTCGCGGAAAAAGCCCGTCACCGGGTCGAGGCCGCAGGGAGCGAGCGGCTCGCCGAACACGTTCAAGGCCTGCGCCGGCCGGCGCCGCTCTTTCATCCCGCGGCCTTGCGCTCGAGGCGGCGCGCGAACACCGTCATCTCCTTCTCCGCCTGCCGGTCGCCGCGGCCGCGCGCGGCCTCGATGCCGCGCCGCCAGGCTTCGAGCGCCTCGGCCTCGCGGCCCTCGTCGGCAAGCGCGCGCCCGAGCTGCTTCCAGGCAGCGGAATACGCCGGGTCGCGCTCGAGCGCCTCGCGCAGGTAGGCGATCGCGCGCCCGCGCTCGCCCGCCTTGAGGTACTCGGCGCCGAGCGAGTAGCGCAGCAGCGCGCCGTCGCGCGGCGTGCCGAGGAGCTTCTCCAGGTTGGCGATCGCCCCCGCAGGCATTTCGGCTAAGATTCTAGACGTGAAAACCGCCGTCAACACGAGGCAAGCGCCGGCGGCGATCGGCACCTACTCGCAGGCGATCCGCGCCGGCGACACCGTCTATATCTCGGGACAGATCGGCTTCGACCCGGAAACCATGCAGGTGGCCGAGGGGATCGAGCAGCAGATTCACCGCGTGTTCCGCAACCTCGCCGCGATCGCCGAGGCGGCGGGCCTCGGCCTGGACCGCGCGGTGCGCATGACCGTGTACCTGACCGACCTCGCGCACTTCGCCCGCGTCAACGAGATCATGGCGCAGTACGTGAGCCAGCCCTACCCGGCGCGCGCCGCGATCGGGGTCGCGGCCCTGCCGCGCGGCGCGCTCGTCGAGATCGACTGCATCCTCTACGCAGGTTGACGCGCGAGCTTTCGCCCGCGGTCGCGAAGAAGCTCCACAAGCTCGGCATCCGCTCGCGCGCCGAGCTCGCCCTGCACCTGCCGCTGCGCTACGAGGACGAGACCGAGCTGGTTGCCCCTTCGGCCGCGCCCGCGGACCGGCCCGCGCTGGTCGAGGCGCGCCTGGAGCGCGCCGAGGTCGCGTACCGGCCGCGGCGGCAGCTGGTGGTGCACGCGCAGGCGGGCGAAGAGAAGCTCGTGCTGCGCTTCTTCCATTTCTATGCCAGCCAGCTCAAGGCCTTCGAGCGCGGCGCAGCCGACGGCCTCGCGGTGCGCGCTTACGGCGAAGTGCGCGCCGGATGGTTCGGCGCGGAGATGGTGCACCCGCGCTGGCGCATCGTGCGTCCCGGCGGCGCGCTCGAGCAGGCGCTGACGCCCGTCTATCCGACCACGGCGGGGCTCGCGCAACAGGCGCTGCGCAAGCTCGTGCTGGAGTCGCTCGACGCCGCCGAGATCGAGGAGACGCTGCCCGCGGCACTGCTCGAGCGCCACCGGCTTGGCGGGATCGGGCAAAGCGTCCGGCTGCTGCACCGGCCGCCGCCGGATGCCGATGTCGCGGCGCTCGCCGCGCGCACGCACCCCGCGTGGCAGCGCGTCAAGTTCGACGAGCTGCTCGCGCAGCAGCTCTCGATGCGCATGGCCTACGTCGCGCGCCGCCGGCGCCGCGCGCCCGCGCTGCCGGCAAGCGGGCCGCTGCTCAAGCGCTTTCTCGGCAAGCTCCCCTTTCGCCTGACGCGCGCGCAGGCGCGCGCCATGGCCGAGATCCTGCGCGACCTCGCCGAGCCGCACCCGATGCAGCGCCTGCTGCAGGGGGACGTCGGCAGCGGCAAGACGATCGTCGCCGCGATCGGCTGCCTCGCGGCGGCCGACGCCGGCTGGCAGGCCGTGGTCATGGCCCCGACCGAGATCCTCGCCGAGCAGCACTGGCGCAAGTTCTCGCAATGGCTCGCGCCGCTCGGCGTGCCGTTGACCTGGCTGCACGGCGCGCTCTCGCGCAGGGAGAAGCGCGCCGCGCACGCCGCGATCGGCAGCGGCGCGGCCGCGATCGCGCTCGGCACGCACGCGCTTTTCCAGGAGGAGGCCGAGTTTGCGCGCCTCGGCCTCGCGGTGGTGGACGAGCAGCACCGCTTCGGCGTGCAGCAGCGCCTCGCGCTGCGCCGCAAGGCCGCGAGCCGCGCCGCCGAGGCGGTGCTGCTGCCGCACCAGCTCATGATGAGCGCGACGCCGATCCCGCGCACGCTTTCGATGTGCTACTACGCGGACCTCGACGTCTCCGTGATCGACGAGATGCCGCCCGGCCGGCGCGCGGTGGCGACGCGGCTGGTCTCGGGCGCGCGGCGCGCCGAAGTCCTCGCGCGCATCCGCGAGGCCTGCGCTGAAGGCCAGCAGGCGTACTGGGTCTGCCCCGTGATCGAGGGCTCGAAGGAAGGGGACTTGCAGGCGGCGCTCGACACCCACCAGGCGCTGCGCGCCGAGTTGAAGGGCCTGTCGGTCGGACTGCTGCACGGGCGGCTTTCGCCGCCGGAGAAGACGGCGGCGATGGAAGCCTTCGCGCGCGGCGCGGTGCAGCTGCTGGTGACGACCAGCGTGATCGAAGTCGGTGTGGACGTGCCGAACGCCTCGCTCATGGTGATCGAGCACGCGGAGCGCTTCGGCCTCGCCCAGCTGCACCAGCTGCGCGGCCGGATCGGGCGCGGCGCGCGCGAGAGCGTGTGCATCCTGCTCTATGCGGCGCCGCTCTCGGCGGCGGCGCGCGCGCGGCTCAAGGTGATCTACGAGTCGAGCGACGGCTTCGAGATCGCGCGCCAGGACCTCGCGCAGCGCGGTCCGGGCGAGCTGCTTGGCGAGCGTCAGAGCGGCGTGCCGCTGCTGCGCTTCGCCGACCTGGAGAAGGACGAGCCGCTCATCGCAGCGGCGCGCGCCGCCGCCGCGGAGCTGCTCGAGCGCGATCCCGGGGCGGCGCGGCGGCACGTGGCGCGCTGGCTGCCGGGGCGCCAGGACTATGCGAGCGCCTAGGGCGGGCGCTCGCGCCCGCCGGCGATGGCGGGTCTGAAGACCCGCCCTACGCTATGCTTGATCCGTGGACCGCGCGCTGATCGTCCGCCGGCTCGATGCCTACGAGCGGCTGATCCGGCTCGACAAGCCGGTCGGGGCGCTGCTCCTGCTGTGGCCGACGCTGTGGGCGGTGTGGCTTGCGGCGCACGGCAGGCCGACCTGGGAGGTGCTCGTCATATTCACGCTCGGCACCGTGCTCATGCGCTCGGCGGGCTGCGCGGTCAACGATTTCGCCGACCGCGATTTCGATCCGCACGTCGAGCGCACCCGCAACCGACCGCTCGCCGCGCGCGAGATCGCGCCGCGCGAGGCGCTCGCGCTGGCGGCGGTGCTCGCCGCGCTCGCCTTCGGCCTGGTGCTGTTCCTCAACCGCTTCGCGATCCTGCTCTCCTTTGTCGCGCTCGCGATCGCGGTGAGCTACCCGTTCGCCAAGCGCTACGTGCCGATGCCGCAGCTCTACCTCGGCATTGCTTTCGGCTTCGGCATCCCCATGGCCTACGCCGCGATCCGCGAGAGCCTGCCCTGGGAATGCTGGGCGCTGCTCGCGGCCAACGTCTGCTACTCGTTCGCCTACGACACCGAGTACGCCATGGTGGACCGCGACGACGACCTGAGGATCGGCGTGCGCAGCTCGGCGATCACCCTCGGCCGCCACGACGTCGCCGGCGTGATGGCGAGCTACACTGGACTGGTCGCGATCCTCGGCGCGCTCGGCCATGCGCTCGCGCTCGGCTGGCCGTTCTACGCCGGGCTCGCCGCCGCCGCGGCGATGATGGCCTGGCACTACCGCCTGATCCGCGACCGCTCGCGCGCAGGCTGCTTGCGCGCCTTCCGCCACAACAGCTGGGTCGGGGCCACGATCTTCGCCGGCATCGTGCTTTCCTTCGTCCCATGAGCAGCGCCGAGAGCCCGGACACGCCGCTCGCCGAGTTCGAGTTCGCGAGCGGGGCGCACAGCGGCGCGCAGCTCACGCTCTACCCCAACCGCATCGTGCTGCAGGGGCCCGGCGCCATGGAGACCGTGCCGCTCTCGCATCTCGCCTCGGTGCGCGTCGCCTTCGAGCGCGAGCCGCGCAAGCTCAACTGGGCGATCGCGCTGGCGCTGGTCGCGCTCGTGCTCGCCTCGGTCTCGGGGCCGCTGCAGGGCCTGGCGAACGCGGCAGCGGCCGAGGTCGTCGAGCACGCCAAGACGAACGCCGGCGGCGGCATCCCGGGCGTGCTGATCGCGACCTTCAGGGCGCTCGGCGGGCTGGCAGCACTCATGCCGGCGGCGGCCGCTGCGCTCGGCGCCTGCGCGGCCGCCCTCGCGGCCTTCTACTGGCTCGGGCTCACCACGCTCACGCTGAGCTTCGGCGCGACCGAGCGCGTCTACGCGGTGCGCGGGCGCGATCGCGTGCTGCAGGAATTCGCCGAGTCGGTCGGCAGGGAGCTCGCCGAGCTTCCCGCGCGATGAAATACTCGGACCTGCGCGATTTCCTCGGCCGGCTCGAGAGCCTCGGGGAGCTCCGACGCATCGCCGCCGAGGTCTCGCCGCAGCTGGAGATGACCGAGATCTGCGACCGGGTCCTCAAGCGCGGCGGGCCGGCGCTGCTGTTCGAGCGGCCGCGCGGCCACTCGATGCCGGTGCTCGGCAATCTCTTCGGCACCGTGCGCCGCGTCGCGCTCGCGATGGGCGCCGAGGACCTGGCGGCGCTGCGCGAGATCGGGCGGCTGCTCGCGGCGCTGCGCGAGCCCGATCCGCCGCGCGGGCTGCGCGACATCTGGGAGCGGCTGCCCGAGCTGCGCGAGATGGTCTCGAAGCTCATCGACATGGCGCCGCGCGAGCTCGCGACGGCGCCGTGCCAGGAAGTCGTCTGGGAGGGCGACGAGGTCGATCTCGGGCGGCTTCCGGTGCAGACCTGCTGGCCGGGCGACGCCGGCCCGCTCATCACCTGGGGCCTCACCGTGACGCGCGGCCCGCTCAAGGCGCGCCAGAACCTCGGCATCTACCGCCAGCAGGTGATCGCGCGCAACAAGGTCATCATGCGCTGGCTCGCGCACCGCGGCGGCGCGCTCGACTTCCGCGACCATGCGCTCGCCCGTCCCGGAACGCCGTTTCCCGTCGCGGTCGCGCTCGGCGCCGATCCGGCCACGATCCTCGCCGCGGTGACGCCGGTGCCCGATACCCTGGGCGAATACCAGTTCGCGGGGCTGCTGCGCGGCTCGCGCACCGATCTCGTCAAGTGCGCGGGCAGCGACCTGCAGGTGCCGGCAGGCGCCGAGATCGTGCTCGAGGGGGCGATCCGCCCCGCCGCGGGCGGCACCGATCCTTGGGAGACGGCGCTCGAGGGGCCGCACGGCGACCACACCGGCTACTACAACGATGCCGAGCGCTTCCCGGTGCTCACCATCGAGCGCATCACCCTGCGGCGCGCCCCGATCTACCACTCCACCTATACCGGCAAGCCGCCCGACGAGCCGGCGATGCTCGGCGTGGCGCTCAACGAGGTGTTCGTGCCGATCCTCGCGCGGCAGTTCCCCGAGATCACCGACTTCTACCTGCCGCCGGAGGGCTGCTCGTATCGCATGGCGGTGGTGCAGATGCGCAAGCAGTACCCGGGACACGCCAAGCGCGTGATGTTCGCCGTCTGGAGCTTCCTGCGCCAGTTCATGTACACCAAGTTCATCGTCGTGGTGGACGAGGACGTGAACGCGCGCGACTGGAAGGAGGTCGTCTGGGCGATCACGACGCGCGTCGACCCCGCGCGCGACACGCTGATCGCGGAGAACACGCCGATCGACTATCTCGATTTCGCCAGCCCGGTCGCGGGCCTGGGCTCGAAGATGGGTATCGACGCCACCAGCAAGTGGCCCGGCGAGACCGCGCGCGCCTGGGGCCGGCCGATCGCGATGGACGCCGAGGTCAGGCGCCGCGTCGACGCCCTCTGGAAGGGGCTCGGCCTGTGAGCGATGCGCGCGACCTGGAAGGGCTGCGCGCCTGGACGCACGTCATCTACGCCCTGCACGCCTGGTCGGTGCTGGCGGGCCTGCTCTCGCCTGCGCTCGTCGTCACCACGTTTCTGCTCGGCTGGCCTTCGATCATCGGCGTGATCCTCAACTACGTGAAGCGCCCGCAGGCGGCCGGCACCATGCTCGAATCGCATTTCCGCTGGCAGATCCGCACCTTCTGGTTCGCGGTGCCGTGGGCGCTCGCCGGCGTCGTGTTCTGGTTCACGCTCGTGCTGATTCCGCTCGCGATCGTGGTGTGGATCGTGACCGGGCTGTGGGTGGCATACCGCGTGGCGCGCGGCTGGCTCGCGCTGGCGCGCGACAAGCCCATGCCGATGCCGACGCCCGTTTAGGGCGTCGTCCCCGCAGGGTTCTGGCGGGGACCCAGGTTCTAGAACCGGTACTGGATCCCGACGTTCAGCTTGCCGGGGAGCCTGCCCGAGCCTGCGGGCCGCCCGCCGAGGCGCAGCGTCATGTCCGAATCGTCGTCGAGGTGCTTCACCCAGCGCATCGGGCCCAGCGTGCCGAACGCCTGCCAACCTCCCTTCGCCGAACCGTCCGCGGCCGAGAATCGGAGCCCCTGCCGGGGCGCGTGAGCGGAGAGCGGGAGGCTGCGGTAGGGCCTCAGGCGCGGGGCTTCGAGCCGCGAATCGAACCACTGCGGATCGAGCTCGAAGCGCAGGCCCAGGCCCCAGGCGTTCAGCCTCAACCCGGGCGCGGCCGGCTCCTCGGAGGCGTGCGCGCCGCCCGCGTTGAAAGCCGCGGCCAGTACCGCGAGCGCGAGGGTGGGAACGGGCTGCCGCATCTGCTCCTCCGGGGAAAATTCTACCCCTGCTCGTAGACCCAGCGCAGCAGCGCCTCGAGCGCGGGCTGCGCCTGGCCGGCCGCCGGGTGGTTCACGATCATCGCCAGCGCGTGCCGGCGCCCGGCGCGGTCGAGCACGTAGCCGCCCCAGGCGCGCACCTCGGCCAGGGTGCCGCTCTTCAAGTGCGCCTGCCCGGCGACCGCGTCGCCCTTCATGCGCTTGCGCAAGGTGCCGTCCACCGCCACCAGCGGGAGCGAGGACACGAACTCGGGCATCACCGGGCTGCGGAATGCGGCGAGCAGGAGCGCGGCCAGGTTGTGCGCGCTGATGCGCTCGATGCGCGAGAGCCCGGAGCCGTTCTCGATCACGAGCTCGGGCATCTCGAGCCCTTTCTGCGCAAGCCAGGCGCGCACCGCGGCGAAGGACTTGATGTTGCTCGCGGGCGGGCGCGCGGCCTCGGCGCCGAGCGTGAGGTAGAGCTGCCGCGCCATCACGTTGTTGGAGAACTTGTTGATGTCGCGCACGATCTCGGCGAGCGGCGCCGACTCGTGCGAGTAGACGAGCTTCGCCTCCTCGGGCACGCGCCCTTCGCGCACGCCGCCCGCGAGCGCGCCGCCCAGCTCGGGCCACAGCTGCCGGAAGACCCCGCCGACAAACTCCGGGTGCGAGAGCAGCGAGACGTTCCAGTTGCGCTCGCCGCAGCTCGCGGCGTACTCGCCCGTGAACAGGGCGCGCATGCGGCCGGCCGCCGCGCCCGCGAACCGGTAGTCGGCGCGCAGCTTCTCGCGCCAGTCGCCGCAGGGACCGTTGCTGAGGCGCAGCACCGAAACGACCTCCAGCGGCTCCGGGCGCGGCTGCGCCGACACGATCACCTTGCCGCGCTCGGCATCGGGCACGAACTGGAAGCGCACCGCCTTGAAGCTGAGCAGCAGCGCGTCCGGGCCGACGTTGTAGGGCCGCAGCGGTTCGGCGTCGAACCGCGCCGCGTCGTGCGGGGCCGGCTCGAAGTACGAGCGGTCGAGCACAAGGTCGCCGCGCACCTCGCGCAGCCCCCGGTCGCGCAGCGCGCGCAGCAGGAGCCAGAAACTCTCGAACGTGAGGCGCGGGTCGCCGTAGCCCTTGAGCACGAGATCGCCCTGCAGCACGTCCTCGCGCAGCGCGCCGGCGGCGTACGCGTCCGTGCGCCAGCGGTAGGCAGGGCCGAGCAGCTCGAGGCCGGCGAGGGTGGTCACGAGCTTCATCACCGAGGCCGGGTTCATCGGCGTGGCGGCGTTGAGGCTGAGCGACGCGCGCGGCGCGCCGACCTCGTGCACCACGACCGCGACGCCGGCCGCGGGGATGCGCGCGGCGGCCAAGGCCTGCGCGACGCCGGGCGGCAGCGCCTCCTGCGCGAGCGCCGAGCAGGCGGCTGCCGCGAGCAGGGCGGCGGACGCGAAGCGGCGGAGCGCGGGCACGGCCGGATTCTATTGAACCGTCGTGAGCAAGCGACCGCGGATCAATGTGAGCCAGTGCTTACACAACGTTTCAGGCGCCCGGTTCGGCGCTCACGCGCTTGAAATCCGGAACGCCGCCCACTATCATTAGCACTCGCTTGGGCAGACTGCTACCAGGCCCGGAGGTTCTCAGGGGTGGCGCTACGCACAACCCGTTGTTTTTACATACGTTATTTCGTGGAGACCCGTTATGAAGATCCGTCCATTGCATGATCGCGTGATCGTCAAGCGCATCGACGAGGAGCGCAAGTCCGCCGGCGGCATCGTGATCCCCGACACCGCGGCGGAAAAGCCCGACCAGGGCGAAGTGCTGGCCGTCGGCAAGGGCAAGAAGACCGACGAGGGCAAGCTGATCCAGCTCGACGTGAAGGTGGGCGACCGGGTGCTGTTCGGCAAGTACTCGGGCCAGACCGTGAAGGTGAAAGGCGACGAGCTCCTCGTGATGCGCGAGGAAGACATCATGGGCGTGATCGAAGGCGCCTGATCCAGCGAAAAGACCAGCGAACAAGGAGAGATTCCAATGCCAGCCAAGGAAGTACGCTTTCACGAGAACGCGCGCGCCCGGATGGTGCACGGACTGAACATCCTGGCCGACGCGGTCAAGGTCACGCTCGGGCCCAAGGGGCGCAACGTGGTGCTCGAGCGCTCGTTCGGCTCCCCGACCGTCACCAAGGACGGCGTCTCGGTCGCCAAGGAGATCGAGCTCAAGGACAAGTTCGAGAACATGGGCGCGCAGATGGTGAAGGAGGTTGCCTCCAAGACTTCCGACGTCGCCGGCGACGGCACCACCACCGCGACGGTGCTGGCGCAGGCGATCGTGCGCGAGGGCATGAAGTTCGTCGCCTCGGGCATGAACCCGATGGACCTGAAGCGCGGCATCGACAAGTCGGTCGACGCGGTGGTCGAGGAGCTGAAGAAGATCTCCAAGCCCTGCACCACCTCCAAGGAGATCGCCCAGGTCGGCGCGATCTCGGCCAACGCCGACAACCAGATCGGCAAGATCATCGCCGACGCCATGGACAAGGTCGGCAAGGAAGGCGTGATCACGGTCGAGGACGGCAAGAGCCTGCAGAACGAGCTCGAGCTGGTCGAGGGCATGCAGTTCGACCGCGGCTACCTCTCGCCGTACTTCATCAACAACCCCGAGAAGCAGATCTCGGTGCTGGAGGAGCCCTACATCCTGCTGCACGACAAGAAGATCAGCTCGATCCGGGAGCTGCTGCCGCTGCTCGAGCAGGTGGCGAAGGCAGGGAAGCCCCTGCTGATCATCGCCGAGGAAGTCGAGGGCGAGGCGCTCGCGACGCTGGTGGTGAACAACATCCGCGGCATCCTCAAGACCTGCGCCGTCAAGGCACCCGGGTTCGGCGACCGCCGCAAGGCGATGCTCGAGGACATGGCGATCCTCGCCGGCGGCACCGTGATCTCGGAGGAGCTGGGCCTGAAGCTGGAGAACGCGACCCTCAAGGACCTCGGCAGGGCGAAAAAGGTCGAGGCGGCGAAGGAGAACACCACCATCATCGACGGCGCCGGCGAGAAGAAGCAGATCGAGGGCCGCGTCAAGCAGATCCGCGTGCAGATCGACGAGGCGACCAGCGACTACGACAAGGAGAAGCTGCAGGAGCGCGTGGCGAAGCTCGCCGGCGGCGTGGCGGTGATCAAGGTCGGCGCCGCGACCGAGGTGGAGATGAAGGAGAAGAAGGCGCGCGTCGAGGACGCGCTGCACGCCACCCGTGCCGCGGTCGAGGAAGGCATCGTCCCGGGCGGCGGCGTGGCGTTCCTGCGCGCGCGCCAGGCGCTCGAGGGCAAGCTGAAGGGCGAGAACCACGACCAGGACGGCGGCATCAAGATCGTGATGAAGGCGCTCGAGGAGCCGCTGCGCCTGATCGTCGACAACGCCGGCGCCGAGCCCTCCGTGGTGCTCAACAAGGTGCTCGACAACAAGGGCAACTTCGGCTTCGACGCGCAGACCGAGGAATTCGGCGACCTGGTGCAGAAGGGCGTGATCGACCCGACCAAGGTCGTGCGCTTCGCGCTGCAGAACGCCTCCTCGGTCGCCGGGCTGATGCTCACGACCGACGCCATGGTGGCGGAGCTCGTCGAGGAGAAGAAGGGCGGCGGCGTCCCGGGGCACATGCACGGCGGCATGGGCGGCATGGGCGATATGGATATGTGACGCGCGCGTACTACCCGCGCGTCATCCCCGCGTAGGCGGGGATCTATGCCAGAGAAAAGGGCGCCAAATCCGGCGCCCTTTTTATTTATAATCCGCGCCTTCCCTCCGCGTCACGGCCAAGTAGCTCAGTTGGTAGAGCAGAGGACTGAAAATCCTTGTGTCGGTGGTTCGATTCCGCCCTTGGCCACCAAATACCCGTCCGAAGACGTTCAACGGCGTCTTCGCGCTCCCCTGAATTGCCGCCGGTACGCACGCCGCGTGTCCTTTGGGGGGGTATGGGCATCTCGAAGAAGGTCGAGGATCGCATCTCGACGCAACTCAAGCGTTACCAGGCCGTCCTGGTCGACGCCAAGAATCGCGACATCAGCGAGTCGGACACGGTGGTCATCATCGTCGACATGCTGTCCGACGTCCTCGGCTACAAGAAGTACACGGAGATCACGACCGAGCATTCGGTCCGCGGCACCTACGTCGACTTGGCCGTCAAGGTCGGCAAGGACGTGCGGTTCCTGGTCGAGGCAAAGGCGATCGGCGTCTCGCTCAAGGACAACCACGTCAAGCAGGCAATCGACTACGGCGCGAACAACGGGATCGAGTGGGTGATCCTCACCAACGGGCTGAATTGGCAGGTGCACAAGGTGCATTTCAAGCAACCGATCGACCACTCCCTCGTGTTCGAGATGAACGTGCTCGAGGAGAACCCGCGCGCGCCCCAGGTGATCGAGTGCCTCGGCAATCTCAGCCGGGAGGGGTTCGAGCAGTCCTCGATGACGACCTACTATCAGCAGCAGCAGATCACGAACAAGTTCTCGATCGCCGCGCTGCTCCTCTCCGAGCCGCTCCTCGTCGCGCTGAGGCGCGAGATCCGACGCCTGAGTCACGGGGTGAAGATCGACGTTGATGAGCTCAAGGGAATCCTCGAGACGGAGGTCCTGAAGCGAGACGTGTTCGACGGCGACGAAGCGCGCCAGGCCGCGGAGTACGTGAAGAAAGCCTCGCGGGCAGCCGAGCGCGCGAAGGCGCGAGCGGCGGCGCAAGAGGAGAAGGAGGAGCGAGCCGCCGTGCCGGCGGGCACGCAACGTCCATCCGGCTCGGGCTCCGGGTCAACGGGGTAGGGCGCCCGGCAGTACCTCCGAGGATCGTAGCCGGCTCTGAGGCCAGCCCGTCGTCCCACGGCCAGCATCGGGCGTGAGTCTGAGTCTACGCTCGTGGCGGGTGGTGCCCCCAAGCCTGAGCGCGAGTCCAGCGTTCTGGCCGACGCCGGGGGTCGTTTACTGTTAAGTCCATGAAATCGCTGTGGTCTTTGGAACCAAGGAGTGTGTCATGGTGTCCTACAAACCCCCAGTGCAGACAGTCTGGCCTGAGGGTGGTGCGATGCGGATCCGTAGCTTTTTTGAGCCGTTACAGGCACTGCTCCACATGGACCGGGGGTGGTTCGTGGCGGGGTTCATCGGCGCCGGTTACACTGCGTAGCGGTGGAAACGTGTACACGGGATCCGAGACGTGTACGTTTGTACAGGGTTGAAAGTACGCGCTTTCCGCCTCCTTTTCAGGGGGGGGAAGGGGACCAATGTTCGAATTCCGGCGACGAAAAATGGCTCGTAAGGTGATGTTTAGGATGAGCGTCCCGGTGCATGTTCGCCATGAGGGCGAGCGCTTCTTCTCTTCGTGCCCAGTCTTTGACGTCCATAGTCAAGGCTGCTCGGAGAAGGAAACCGTTCAGAACATCATCGAGGCACTGCAGCTCTTCGTCGAAACCTGCTACGAGCAAGGGACCCTCGAACGGGTGCTCCGAGAGCAGGGATTCGTGCCTGGCGGTGAAGATGAGGTGGCCTCCGACGAACGGATGGTGGAAGTTCCGTTGGCCCTGATCGCGCGCCAGCATGCAGAAGCTCGCGCCCACTGACTGGCGAACGCTCGAGAAGATCTTCCAAGCCGACGGCTGGCAGTACCGTAAGACGAAGGGCTCACACCGTAGCTACACGAAGCCGGGTTTTATCCGGCCGGTGATCATCCCGATGTACCCCGATTGCGGGGTTGACATCATCATGGCGAACATGCGCACGGCCGGGATGAGCCGCGAGCGCTATTTCGAGCTGCTCGCCAAGGTCTAACCTAGCGCCGCCGTCAGTCCACGGCTGCACTGGATCCCGATCGCTCCACCGTGGGTGCGCAGCGCGCTCCTCGGTTTCGAGCGCGTATAGCGTACTAGTGAGTTGGCGAGAGACGCGCAGCATCCGCGGGGGCAACTCTGGGGGCAACTGGCCACCCGACGCTACTCGATCTCTAGAGTTGGCGGGGCTCTCCGAGCGATATTCGATTCCGCCCTTGCCACCAACATCTTGCGCGGCGATCAGGCCTTTTCCGCGACCAGCACCACGTTCGAGCCGCCGAAAGCGAAGGAGTTCGACATCACCGCGCGCGGGATGTCGCCGCGTCCGGCCTTGCCCGCCACATGGCGCACCGCGCAGGCCGGATCGGGCTGCTCGAGGAACGCCGTCGGCGGCAGCACGCCCTCGTAGAACGGCAGCAGCGCCGCGGCCATCTCGAGGGCGCCCGCGCCGCCGAGCAGATGCCCGTGCAGCGACTTGGTCGAGCTGACCGGGATGCTCGCCGCCGCCTCGCCGAACACTTCGCGGATCGCCTCGCATTCGACCACGTCGCCCACGAGCGTCGCCGTGCCGTGGGCGTTGATGTAGCCGATTGCGGCCGCCTCGACGCCTGATTCGGCGAGCGCCTCGCGCATCGCGCGCGCCTGGCCGTCGCGGTCGGGCTTGGACATGTGCACGGCGTCGCAGGAGTTGCCGTACCCGGTGAGGAGCGCGAGGATGCGCGCGCCGCGCGCTCGCGCGCGCGACTCCTCCTCGAGCACGAGCGCCGCCGCGCCTTCGCCGAGCACCAGGCCCGCGCGCCGCTGGTCGAAGGGCTTGCAGCTCGCGGCCGGGTCGGCCGCGTCGGCGGGCGCGAGCGTGCGCACCGCCTGCCAGGCGGCGAGCGTCGCCGGCGCGAGCAGCGCCTCGGAGCCGCCGGCGACCACGGCGTCGGCGCGCCCGGCCTGGATCGCGCGCATGCCCTCGCCGAGCGCCATCGCCGAGGAAGAGCACGCGGTGGAGAAGTTGGCGAACGGGCCGCGCAGGTTCCAGCGCACCGCGACGTTGGACCCCGCGGAATTGGTCATCGCCATGACGACGGTGAGCGGCCGCAGCCGATAGTCGTTCTTCCCGTAGACGGTGCTGTAGGCGTATTCGAGCGTGTGCGCGCCGCCCATCCCGGTGCCCCAGTACACGCCGATGCGGCTGCGGTCGGTGGAAGCGGGGTCGAGGCCGCTCGCGGCGAGCGCTTCGGCAGCCGCGACCACTCCGAACTGCGTCGCGCGATCGAGGTTGCCGGCCTCGGGGCCCTTGAAGTGCGCGCCGGCGTCCCACTCGACGAGGGCGCCCACCTGCACGCCCGAGCCGCGCGCCACGTCCTCGGCGAGACGCCGGATCCCGGGGCGCGCTTCCGCGAGCGCGCGCTGGAAGGCCTGCAGCCCGATGCCGATCGGGGAAACGACGCCGATGCCAGTGACCGCGACGCGGCGCGCGCCCATCGCCCGCGCCGTGCGCTCAGCTCTTGCCGGCGGCCTGCAGCGACGCGGCCACGTGGCGCTCCAGGTCGGCGAGGCACTTGATCTTGCGCAGGTCCTCGTCCGAGACCTTGACGCCGAACTCGTCCTCGACCTTGAACATGAACTCGATGAAGGTGAGCGAATCGACGCCGAGCGCGTCGAGCGGCGCGTTCGGGTCCATCTTGCTCGGATCGACCGCGAGCTCCCTGATCGCGAGATCCCTGATGCGGGCGAGGGTGTCCATGACGGAATTTTACCGTGCGCGCTGCCCGGCCCGGGCGGCTGGCTGGCCGCCGCCGGCACTACAATCGTGGCGCATGAACGACAGAAAACGCCCGCCGCGCGCCTCCGCCGGGCGGGGGCCTGCGTCGTCTTCGATCGCGGTCGAGCATTCCGAGCTCCTTCGCCTGCGCGTGATCGTCGAGCGCCACCCGGAGTGCGTCAAGGTGCTCGATGCCCGGGGGCGGCTGCTGCAGATGAACCCTGCAGGGCTGCGCATGATCGAGGCCGACGCGGAGAATGCCCCCTTCGGCCAATGCGTCTACGGGCTGGTGGTCCCGGAGCATCGCGCGGCGTTCCGCGATCTCACCGAGCGCGTCTGCCGGGGCGAGCGCGGCATCCTGGAGTTCGAGATCGTCGGCTTCAAGGGGACGCGGCGCTGGCTCGAGACGCACGCGGCGCCTTTCCGCGACGAGCTGAGCGGCGAGACCTATCTCGTCGGCGTCACGCGCGACGTCACCGACCGCAAGAGGGCGGAAGCGGCGCTGCGCGAGAGCGAGCAGCGCTTCCAGCGCTTCATGGACAACTCGCCCGCGGTGGCGTGGATCAAGGACTCGCGCCTGCGCTACAGCTACTTCAGCAACCCTTACCAGTCGATCCTGGGGATCGACCCGCAGGCCGCGCTCGGCAAGGACGATTTCCAGGTTTGGCCGCAGGCGATCGCGCGCGAATTCCGCGGCAACGACGAGCAGGTGCTGGCGCGCGGCGCGCCGCTGCAGACGGTGGAGCACGCCCCCGGGCGCACGGGCGAAGGCAGGCACTGGCTGGTGGTCAGGTTCCCGCTGCCCGACGAGAGCGGCGCGGCGGGCGTCGGCGGCATGGCGATCGACGTCACCGAGCGCGTCGCCGCGGAGGCGAAGGCGCGCCACTATGCGGCGCGCATCCGAAAGCTGCTCGACCGGCTGCACAGCGTGCAGGAAGGCGAGCGCCGGCGCATTGCCATCGAGCTGCACGACGGCCTCGGGCAGAACCTGACCGCGCTCGGGATCGGCCTCAACATCATCCGCCACCTCGTCCGCGTGGAACCCGGGGACGAGCTGGACGAGCGCCTCAGCGATCTCACCCGCGTGCTCGAGGAGACGGTCGACGACCTGCGCCGGCTGGTGCGCGAGCTGCGCCCGCCGGTGCTCGAAGAGCTCGGCCTGGTGCCCGCCCTGCACTGGTACGCGGGGCGGCACAACGAGATCGGCGGTCCCCGGGTCAGCGTCCAGGGGCGTGAGCTGGAGCCGCGCCTGCCGCAGGCCAGCGAGATCGCGCTGTTCCGGATCGTGCAGGAGGCGCTCTCCAACGCCGCGAAGCACAGCGGCGCCTCCCGGGTGCTGGTGACGATCGACTGCCGGGACGGCTTCGTCGAGCTGTCGATCGAGGACGACGGCCGCGGCTCGCCGGCCGCCGCGCTCGAGGAAGGTTCCACCCATCACGGCCTGGGCATCACCGGCATGCGCGAGCGCGCCGAAGCGGTGGGCGGCACGCTGCGGGTCGAATCGTCCGCGGCCGGGCTGCGCGTCATCGCCAGGGTCCCCCATGCTAGCGCCGATCCGGGTCATCCTGGTTGACGACCACGCCATCGTGCGCGAGGGGGTGGCGTACCTGCTCGAGGCCCAGGCGGACATCCGCGTCACCGGCAGCTTCGGCGACGGCGCGGAAGCCGTGCGCCGGGCCGCGGCCGAGCCACCGGACGTGGCGATCGTGGACATCGCCATGCCGGGGCTGAACGGGATCGAGGTGACGCGCCAGATCCACGATGCCTGCGCGGGCACGCAGGTCGTGATCCTCTCCATGTACGCGAGCCCGGAAAGCGTGCACCAGGCGCTGCGCGCCGGAGCGCGCGGCTACGTGCTCAAGGAATCCGCGGGCGCCGAGGTGATCGAAGCCGTGCGCGCGGTGCATCGCGGCCTGCGCTACGTGAGCCGCAGGATCGACGCGGATGCGCTGGAGCGCTACATCCACGAGCGCGGCGCCGACGACCCGCTCGAGATGCTGAGCACGCGCGAGCGCGAGGTGCTGCAGCTGGTGGTGGAGGGTCGCACGAGCGCGGAGATCGCCGCGCAGCTCGGCCTGTCGCCGAAGAGCGTCGAGACCTACCGCAGCCGGATGATGGCGAAGCTCGAGATCGAGGACCTGCCGGCGCTGGTGAAGTTCGCCATTCGCCACGGCGTCACCTCGATGGAATAGCCGGCGTTCATGCGAGCCGCGCGCCAGCGGGGCAAATCAGCCGCCAGGCCGGCGCTGCGGCTGTCGGCCGTCCTCGGCCTGCAGAGCGTCGACCTCTTCAAGGGGCTGGACGCCTACAGCCTCAGGGAGATCGCCGCCCACTGCAAATGGATGCGCTGCAAGCGCAACCAGGTCGTCATCCGGCGCCACGGCACCGATCGCGACGTCTACTTCGTGGTCTCCGGCCGGGTGCGCGTGGCCGCGGCGACCGGGCGCGGCCGGCGCATGACCTTGCGCGACGTCGCGGCCGGCGAGGTGTTCGGCGAGCACTCGGCGATCGATGGCCGGGCCCGCTTCGCCGATGTGATCGCGCTGCGCGAATCGCTTCTCGCCTCGATGCCCGCGGACGTTTTCCGCGCCATTCTCGCGAATCACGCCTCGGTACGCGAGCGGCTGCTGCGCCGCCTGACCGGCTCCGTGCGCGAGCTCGCGGAGCGGCTGCTCGATCTCAGCGCGCAGCCGGTCCAGAAGCGGATCTGGATCGAGCTGCTGCGCCTGGCGCGGCTCGCGGATGCCGGGGCCGACCTGATCCGCATCGAGCCGGCGCCGACCCACAATGAGATCGCCAGCCGCGTCGGCACCTCGCGCGAGCAGGTGACGCGCGAGCTCTCCCGGCTGGCCCGGCAGGACCTGCTCGAGCGCTCCGGGGGCGCGCTGCTGCTGCGGGATGTCGCGGCGCTCGAGCGCCTTGCCGCGTACAAGCGCCCCGAGCCGGATCCGGCGCCGGAAGCGCCCGGCGCCGAGCGGCGCAGCTTCGCCGGCGAATCGATCTCGCGCCAGCGGCGCGCCGTCCTGGTCGCCGAGATGTCGGACTCCGTTGCCCTGATGGAGCGCGACGAGGAGCGCACCGTCGAGCGCTGCCGCGAGTTCCTGGCGCACGCCGCATCGCAGGCGATTCCGACTCACGCCGGCCGCAGCATGCTGAAGATCCCGGCGGACGGCTTCCTCGCCGAGTTCGCGGAGGCGGTCCAGGCCGTGCAGTGCGCATTCGAGCTGCACCACGAGCTGGCGCGCCTCAACGCCCGCTCGGCCGCGCCGCCGCTCGGCATGCGCGTCGGCATCCACGTCGCGGACGTGATCGTCGAGGCGTTCAACGTGCTCGGCGACGGCGTGAACGTGGCCGCGGGCCTCGCCGAGATCGCGAACTCGGGCGAGACCATCGTCTCGGCCCAGGTGCGCGATCGGCTCGCGAGCAGCGTCGACGCCGCGGTCGAGGACCTGGGCGAGCAACGGCTGCGCAACCGCGAGTACGCGGTGCGCGCGTTCCGCGTCTGGCCGCCCGCGGAAAAGGTACAGTCCGCGGCGAGCGAGGCGGTACGCACGCACGGCCGGCCGTCGATCGCGGTGATCCCGTTCCAGCTGCGCTCGGACGACGCGCGCTTCGCGGCGATCGGCGACGGCCTGGCGGACGAGACCATCGCCGCGCTCTCCCGGGTCGCCGATTTCTTCGTCATCTCGCGACTGTCGTCGATGGCCTTTCGCAGGGCGCCGCTCGGCGCGCGCCGCATCGGCGAGATGCTCGGCGTGCAGTACGTGCTCTCCGGCAGCGTGCAGACGGCGTATCCGCGCGCGCTGCTGATGGCCGAGCTGGCCGATACCCGCGACGGCCGCATCGTCTGGAGCCAGCGCTTCGAGGGCGACCTCGCCGACGTGTTCGCCACGCAGGGCGAGCTTGCGCGCAAGGTGGTGCAGAGCGTGACGCCGTTCGTGCGCTCGCTCGAGCTGCGCCGCGCGCGCATCACCAACTTCGATCAGCTCGACGCCTACGGCATCACGCTGCGCGGGGTCGAGCTGATGCATCGCCTGGGGCGCGACGATTTCCTGCGGGCGCGCAACGCTTTCGAAACCGCGATCGCGCGCGATCCGCTCGCGCCGGCTCCGCACGCGTGGCTCGCGCAGTGGCATCTCGTCCGGATTGCGGTAGGCGCCAGCGAGAACGCCGCCAAGGACAGTACCGAGGCAAGAACGTGTGCGGAACGTGCGCTTGCCCGGGATCCTGATGACGCTCTCGCCTTGGGAGTGGATGCGCTGGTTTCGGCGTGGTCGAGGCATGATCTCCACGCCGCCGAGCGGCGCCTGGCGCAGGCGCTCGCCTCCAATCCGAACGAGCCCCTCGCCTGGCTCTGGAACGGAATCACCCATGCCTGGCGCGGGCGCGGCGACGAAGCGGTGGAGTGCACGGATCGGGCCCTCTCGCTTTCGCCGCTCGATCCAATGATGTACTACTTCAATTCGCTCGCCGGCACCGCCAACCTCGTCGGCGGGCGCTACGAGCGGGCGATCGAACTGGCGGAGCTGTCACTGCGCGAAAACTGCCTGCACACACCGACCTTGCGGACACTAGCGGTGGCACAGGTCCTTTCCGGGCGCGTGCAGCAGGCGCGGGAAACTATGCGCCGGGTGCGCGAACTGGAGCCCGCACTCACCGTATCCGCGTTCAGGGAGCGGTATCCCGGACGGGACAGCCCGCAGTTCGACCGCTTCGCTGCGGCACTGCGAACGGCAGGGCTGCCGGCGTAGGCAGCGACGCGCCGATCCAGACGCCGACGGAGATCGTCAGGAACGCCGCGACCTCAGCGAGGGAGGGGACTTCGCCGAGGAACAGCAGCGCCAGGATCGCGCTCAGCACGGGCACCAAAGCGACCATTGCACTCGAGCGCTCGGCACCCAGCCGGGAAATCGCGTGGTTGAGCGCAATGAGCGCGACACAGCCGACCAGCACCCCTTGCCACAAAACCTGCCACAGGAGGTCCGCTGGCGCGACCTGCGCGAGGGTGTGCGGCGCCGACCACAAATACCAAGGAACGACGACGACCGCGGAGTAGAGCGACACGATCGCCGCCCCCTCCATCACGCCGATCCCCCAGTTGCGTAGCTGCAGCACGTAGAGCGCCCCGAGCGCCGAGGCGGCGAGGAACATCGCGTCGCCGAGGAGGACGGCCGGGCTTCTTTCCGAGGCGCTCCAGTACGCCAGCGCGAGCACGCCGAGCGCACAGAGAGCCGCCCCCGCGATCACTCGCGCCGAGGGCGGCCTGGCGAAAACCAGGAACCCGAGCAGCGCGACCCACGCCGGGGATGCCCCCGGCCCGAGCGCAGCCGCATGGTTTGCCGGCGCGAACTGAAGGCCGCAGATGACCAGCGCTCCCATGCCCGCGCCCTGGAAGAGCGTCAGCGGGATTCCCCGCAGCCAGGCGTCTAGCCGGATCGCACGGAAACGCAGCAGCACGTAAGGCAGGAAAAGGAGAGCGCCGATGCCGAAGCGCAGCGTCACCAGCTCCTGCGGCGTGAACGACCCGGTGACGCCCGCGCGCGTTGCCACCGGGTATGACGCGACGATCAGGATCACGACCGCCGCGGCGCAATAACCGTTCACTCGGCGTGCACCGGGCAGCCGCTGCGGCGCCGGCGCCGCGCCGCCGTCGCGTAGGCGCCTGCCCGCCGCGGCTCGAGGTTAGGCTTGAGGATTGTGTGCTCGTAGCGGTCCCAGACTTCGGCCGGGAACGCGCGCGGATCGCCGATCTCTGTGAACCCGTTCAACACCTCGTCCACGTAGGTACTGCGGTGCAACGGCTGCACCTGCACCAGCGGCGTCTCGTCACTGAAGTGGATCGGGACGTCGGTCTTGATCAGGCGCAGGTTGGTGAAGAGCGGCCCGAACCAGCGGTCGGTCTCGACGATTCCCTCGTATTGATCGTAGGCGAGACTGCGCGGCAGGTTTGCCGGCGGGCGGATCAGGACGCTCCAGTTCTCCGCGCTCTCGACGAAGAAACCGGTCCAGACCTGGACGAGTCCAGGCTCGTGCACCGTCGTCAGCAAAGGCGGCGCGAATCCGCGCAGCCGCGCAGGCGCGACACGGCCGAATAGCGCCTGATATCCGGGGAACTGCGCCGTGGTCAGCGGATACCAGGCTTTGGCGCCGCGATAGGTCCAGATCACCTGCGATCCGTCCCACTGCAGCGTGAAGTCGATGGGGGGAAACACATACCAGCCGAAGGACGAAGCCGCTCGCAGGGCCTCGCAGAACTGGAAGCCGCGTGTGGGCAGCGTCCCGAGTACCGAGGCATCGGCGCGCATCGGCGCGCGACAACCCGGTATCGCCCGGTAGAAGGTCACTGCCGGAACCGGCTGGCGTGTTTCGTTCACTGGCGTATGGCCTTACTTTCTGAGGCTGGCCGGCGCGAAGCCGTTTCCGAAGCGGACGCGACGCGGATCGGCGATCTTCTTGCTGGGCCTGCGCACGACAATCTGCTTCTTCCTGGCCATGAGCTTCTCCTTTGCGAGGGGTGGTTGAAAGATCTGCAAGATGCGCCGCCGCAACTGCGGCGGCCTGCGCACGGTCGCACATGCAGCACCGGCTTCATCAACTGCAATCGCATGGCAAAGAATGAAAGGTTTCGCCTGACGCGCCGGATCCGGCGCGCAATCGCCTCGCGGAGGGTCGCGCGCTCGGCATTCGAGGACTCCCGACAGCGGCTCGGCGGCCTCGTCCCTCTTTTGGTTCCAGATGTGTGCGTAATCGCACACCCCGGAGCGCAATTTCCGGCGACCCCGCGAAGAGGTCCATGCGTCCCGTGTCCTATCGTTTCAGAGGAACGTGGAAATCCCTTCAAACTCATGGCGTTGCGCGACACGGCGGCGGCGAACGGCGATCCCCTGATCCGCATCCTCCTGCTGGACGACCACGAGGTCGTGCGCGAGGGGGTGAGCCGGCTGCTGGAAGCGCAGCCGGACATGCGCGTCGTCGGGTCCTTCCGCGACGGCAAGGCCGCGCTGCGGTGCGCCGCACAGGAACAGCCCGATGTCGCGATCCTGGACATCACCATGCCGCACGAGAGCGGCGTCGAGATCGCGCGCCAGCTGCGCGCGGCATCGCCCGACACGCACGTCCTGATCCTGTCCATGCATTCGGACCCGGAATATGTCCGGCAGGCGCTGGAGGCGGGCGCGCTCGGCTACGTGGTCAAGGACGCCGCGGGGCGCGTCCTGGTGGAGGCCGTGCGAGCGGTGCACGGCGGCCGGCGTTTCCTCTCGGATTCCGTGAGCCGGGAGGCCCTGCAGCGATACCAGCCATCGAGCGCGGAGGATGATCCGCTCGCCAGGCTGAGCGCGCGCGAGCGCCAGGTGCTGCAGCTCGTGGTGGAGGGCGCCAGCAACGCCGCGATCGCGGCCCGGCTCGGCCTCTCGCCGAAAAGCGTCGAGACCTATCGCAGCCGGATGATGGCCAAGCTCGAGATCGAGGATCTCCCGACGCTGGTCAAGTTCGCGATTCGCTCCGGCATCACGACAATCGGATAAGTCCGGCCCGGCCGCACAGATCCTGACACCGGGCACGGCGGTATTGCCGGGCTCGTCAAGCTTTCCCGACAGGCTTTGTCACCATCGGTCTCTAGAATCGGCTCGGAGGCCTATGGCGCATTCGAGCGAAGCTGCCGCGTCGACCAGCGTGCGTGCGGTGCTGTCCGGGGGCCGCGCGTGGCTGGCCGCCTTGCTCGCCGCGGCCCTGGTCGCGATCGGCTGGATCTCGGTCGAGCGCTACCTGTCGCTCAAGCGCGAGCTGACCGACGCCGCGCTGGCAAGGCGCGCCGCGGTCGCATCGCTCGCCGCCGCTGCGCTCTCGGAGAAGCTCGACCGCCTGATCGACGTCGGCGTCGCGCTCGCGACGCGCGTGCGCTTCCGCGACCTGGTCGCCACCGGGCGCTGGATCGAGGCGGTCGAGATCCTGCGCCGCGTCCCGCAGGATTTCGCCTACGTCGATCGCGTGCTCCTGGCGGATGCGCGCGGCACGCTCATGGCCGACTCCCCACCGCTGCCCGACGTGCGCGGGCGCAATTTCGCGCAGCGCGACTGGTTCAAGGGCGTGAGCCGGGACTGGCGGCCCTACATCTCCGAGCTGTACGTGCGGGCGGCCGCGCCGCAGCTCGAGGTGGTGGCGGTGGCGGTGCCGGTGCGCGCGGCCGACGACGCCGTCGCCGGCATCCTGGTCCTGCAGATAAGGCTGGAGACGTACTTCGACTGGGCGTACCGCGTCGATGCGACGCCGGGCGCGCGCCTCGCTTTCGTCGACCGCTCGGGCCGCATCGCCTTCGATTCGACGCGGCCGGCGGGCGCGCCGCTGCTGGCTGCCGCCGACCGCGTCGCGGTGCGCGCGGCGCCCGGCGCGGAGATCGTGCGCGCGGCGTCGACCGGCGCCGAGGCCGTGCTCGGGCGGGCGACCGCCTCGCACGGCTGGCAGGTGCGGAGCGAGCTGCCCGCGACGAGCGCTTTCGTCGCGCGCGACAGGCTCCTGCACCAGCTGCACGTCGACGCGATCCTGATCGCGCTGCTCGCCTCGGCCGGCATCGCCTTCGGCGCCCAGGCGCTGATCGCCCGGCGCCAGGCGCGCGCCGAGAGCGCGCACCGCGCCGAGCTCGAGCGCGCCCACGATTCGCTCCTGCGGCAGGCCGAGCGCCTGCGCATCCTGCACGAGGTGGATCGGGCCATCGTCGCGCAGCGCTCGCCCGTGGACATCGCCGGGGCCGTGATCCAGCCGGTGCGCGCGCTGCTCGGCGTGCCGCGCGCGATCGTCAACGTGTTCGACCTCGCCGCAGGCGAGGTGGAGTGGATCGCGGCGGCCGGGCGCAAGCGCACCCGCATCGGGCCGGGCGTGCGCTACTCGCTGCGCCTGATGGGCGACCTCGAGGGCCTGCGGAGGGGCGAGCCGCAGCGCATCGACGTGGGCGCGCTGCCCGCGGGCGCGGAAGTCGACGCGCTGCGGCGTTCGGGCGTGCATTACTACCTGGCCGTGCCGATGGCCGCGGGCGGCGAGCTGATCGGCGCGCTCAGCTTCGGCGGCGAGCGCGACAAGTTCAGCCCCGAGCAGGTGCGCATCGCCCAGGAGATCGCGACCCAGATCGCGATCGCGATGGCCCAGGCACGCCTGTTCGAGCGCGTGCGGCGCCACGCCGCGGAGCTGGAGCAGCGCGTGGCCGAGCGCACCACGGAGCTGCTGGCGGCGAACCGCGAGCTGGAGGCGTTCTCGTACTCCGTGTCGCACGATCTGCGCGCGCCGCTGCGCGCGGTCGACGGCTTCGCGCAGGCGCTCGTCGAGGACCACGCCGGCGAGCTCTCCGCGGAGGCGCGCCGCAAGCTCGGCGTGGTGCGCGACGAGACCCGGCGCATGGGCGTGCTGATCGACGAGCTGCTGCAGTTCTCGCGCCTCAGCCGCCAGGAGCTGAGGCACGTCGAGGTCGACATGACGGCGCTCGCCCGCAAGAGCTTCGACGCGCTGCTCGCCCAGCGCGCCGGCCGCGAGGTCGAGGTGCAGATCGGCGCGCTGGCGGCGGCGCGCGGCGACCCGGTCCTGCTCGGCCAGGTCTGGATGAACCTGCTCTGCAACGCGCTCAAGTTCACCGCCAGGTGCGAGCGGCCGCGCATCGAGGTCGGCTCCGCCGGCGATGCGGCCGAGCACGTCTACTCCGTGCGCGACAACGGCGCCGGCTTCGACCCGCGCTACAAGGCGAAGCTGTTCGGCGTCTTCCAGCGGCTGCACGACGCCGGCGAGTACCCCGGCACCGGCGTCGGGCTCGCCCTGGTGCAGCGCATCGTGGCGCGGCACGGCGGCCAGGTCTGGGCGGACGGAGCGCCCGGTGCAGGCGCTACCTTCCACTTCAGCCTTCCCGCGCAGCCCTCGCATGGAGCAGTTTGAGCCCATAGAGATCCTGCTGGTCGAGGACAGCGCGCGCGACGCCGAGCTGACCATGCGCGCGCTCAGCAAGGGCGGGCTCGTCAACCGCATGCTGTGGGTGAAGGACGGCGCGCAGGCGCTCGACTACCTGTTCCGGCGCGGCGACTACGCCGGGCGCAGCGACGCCCACCCGCGCCTGGTGCTGCTCGACCTGAAGATGCCGCGCGTCGACGGCATCGAGGTGCTGAAGGCGGTCAAGGCGGACGAGCGCACGCGGCGCATCCCGGTCGTCGTCATGACCTCCTCGCAGGAGGAAAGCGACGTCGCGCGCAGCTACCAGCTCGGCGTCAACAGCTACGTCGTCAAGCCGCTCGACTTCGCCTCGGTGGCGGAGGTGGTGCGCCAGGCGGGCTACTACTGGCTCGCCATCAACCGCACGCCAGAGTTCCGGGCATGAAAGCGCGGGAAGCGCTCGCGGCCGCGGCCCCGGTCCGCGTCCTGGTGGTCGAGGACGTCGCGGCCGACGCCGAGCTCGAGGTGCGCGAGCTCAGGCGCGCCGGCCTGCGCTTCGAGCACCTGGTGGTGGACAGCGAGGACAAGTTCCTGCGCGCGCTGGCCGAGTTCGCGCCGCACGTCATCATCTCGGACTTCTCGATGCCGCAGTTCGACGGCATGGCCGCGCTCGCGCTGGCGCGCAGCTCAGCCCCCGACACGCCGTTCATCTTCGTCTCGGGAACGATCGGCGAGGAGTACGCGATACGCGCGCTGAAGAACGGCGCCACGGACTACGTGCTGAAGACGAACCTCGTGCGCCTGCCGGCGGCGGTCGAGCGCGCGCTGGAGGAGGCGAGCGAGCGCCGCGCGCGCCGCGCCGCAGAAGCCGAGCTGGAGATCGCGCGCGAGCGGCTCACCAGCATCTCCAACTCGCTCGCCGACGTGCTCTGGTCGGTCGAGCTGCCGGGCGAGCGGATCGTGTACATGAGCCCGGCCGCGGCCGAGGTCTACGGCTACACGCCGGAGAACTTCTACGCCGATCCCGAGCTGTGGATCAAGGTCGTGCACCCGCAGGACCGGGAGCAGATGCTCGAGGCGTGGCGCGGCCAGTTCGGCGGCGCCGCGTTCGACCTCAACTACCGGGTGGTGCGGCCCGACGGCAGCGTGCGCTGGGTGCACGACCGCGGCCGCATGGTGCGCGACGCGGCCGGCGCCCCCCTGCGCATCGACGGCATGGCGCGCGACATCACCGAGGCGATGGAGCAGCGGCAGCGGCTGGCGAGCCTGTCGCGCATCCGCGATTTCACGAGCGCGATCAATTCCGCCCTGGTGCGCCTGCGCGGCCGGCAGGAGCTGTTCGACGAGTTCTGTCGCATTGCCGTCGAGCGAGGCGGATTCACGGTCGCGCGGGTGGCGATGCTGGACGAGAGCGGCCGAAGGCTGCGCATCGCCGGCGGAACGAAGTCGGAACCCGATCCCCTGCACGACGTGGTGGACGATTTCAACCGCGACCCGGACGGCGCCCGCAGCCTGCTCGCGACCGCGCTCCGAGGCGGCCTGCCGGTCGTGTCCGGCGACGTCGCGACCGACGAGCGCGTGGCGCAGCGCGCGGAATTGACGGGCGGCGGCAGTTTCTCGGTCGCGGTCTTCCCGCTCGCGCTTGAGGGCGAGGTGGTCGGCGCCGTGAGCTTCCGGTCCGCCGGGCGGGACGCCTTCGACGCGGAGCAGGTGCGCGTGCTCCGCGAGCTGACCGGCAACCTCTCGTTCGCGCTCGAGCTGATCGCCAAGAGGGAGAAGGTCGACTACCTCGCCTACTACGACGCGCTCACCGATCTGCCGAACCGCATGCTGTTCCGCGACCGGCTGATGCAGGCGATCGAGACCGCGCGGCGCGAGGGCAACCGGGTCGGGCTGATGATGTTCGACGTGCAGCGCTTCAGGACCATCAATGACACGCTGGGGCTGCCGGTGGGCGATCGCGTGCTGCAGCTGCTGGCGCGGCGCCTGCGCGAGGTGACCGCGGACAACAGGCGGCTGGCGCGGCTCGCCGGGGACGTGTTCGCGGTGATGTTTCCGGCCGTGCGCGAGGAAGCCTTCGTCGCGCGCGCGGTGGCGGCCACCGTTGCGGAATTTCTCGACCTGCCGCTGAACGTCGAGGGCCGCGAGATCCGGGTCAGCGCGAAAGCCGGAATCGCCGTCTTTCCGGACGACGGGCCGGATGCGGATACGCTGTTCCGCAACGCCGAAGCCTCGCTCGCGCGCGCCAAGGCGACCGGCGAGCACTACCTCTTCTGCGCCCCGCAGGTCAACGCCCGCATGGCAGAGCAGGTCGCGCTCGAGCAGGACCTGCGGCGCGCCCTGGAACGCGGCGAGCTTGGGCTCCACTTCCAGCCGAAGGTCGAACTCGCATCGCGCCGCATCGTCGGCCTGGAAGCGCTCATGCGCTGGACAGGACCGGACGGGAAACCGGTGTCGCCGGCGCGCTTCGTTCCCGTGCTCGAGGAGACCGGGATGATCTTCGAGGCGAGCCGGCAGGCGCTGGCAGCGGCGGCCTCGACCTACCGCGCCTGGCAGGCGGCGGGACTGAAACCGCCCCGCATCGCCGTCAACGTTTCGTCGCTTCAGCTGAGAAGGGCCTCCTTCGTCGCGGACCTGCGCGCCGCCTTGAGCGGCAGCGGCGACAGCGGCATCGACCTCGAGATCACGGAGAGCCTGCTGATGCAGGACGTCGAGGCGAGCATCGCCAAGCTGCGCGAGGCGCGGGAACTGGGCCTCAGCATCGCGCTCGACGATTTCGGCACGGGCTACTCCTCGCTCGCCTACCTGAGCCGCCTGCCGATCGACACTGTGAAGATCGACCGCGGCTTCGTGCGCGGCATGACCGAGGACGCGAACAACACCAGCATCGTCGCCACGATCATCTCGCTCGCGCAGGCGCTGCGCCTCAAGGTGGTCGCCGAGGGCGTCGAGACCGAGCAGCAGGCGCAGCTGCTGCGGCTGCTGCGCTGCGACCAGATGCAGGGCTATCTCTTCAGCCCGCCGCTGCCGCGCGAGCAGCTCGAGCCGCTGCTGCACAGCGCGCCGGGCTGAGCCGCAGCGAGGGTAGAATTGCGGCGACGGTTCGCGCCGCGATGAACCTGCTCGCCCTCGGGCTCAACCACCAGAGCGCGCCGCTCGAAATCCGCGAGCGCGTGGCCTTCGCCGCGCACGTGCTGGAGGGCGCGCTCGGCGAGCTGGTGCGCGGCCGCGGCGCGGCCGAGGCGGCGATCCTGTCGACCTGCAACCGCACCGAGCTGTACGTATCGGCGGCCGAGGCGGCGAGCGGCGGGCCGCAGGCCGGCGCCTACGTCGAGTGGCTCGCCGGCTACCACCGGCTCGCGCCATCCCAGCTCGCGCCGCACCTGTACGCGCTGCCGCGCGAGCAGGCGGTGCGGCACGCGTTCCGCGTCGCCTCGGGCCTGGATTCGATGGTGCTGGGCGAGCCGCAGATCCTCGGCCAGATGAAGGAAGCGGTGCGCTCGGCCGGGGCGGCCGGGACCCTCGGCACGGTCCTCAGCAGGCTGTTCCAGCGCTCTTTCGCGGTGGCGAAGGAGGTGCGCTCGACGACGCGCATCGGCGCCCACAGCGTCTCGATGGCGGCGGCGGCGGTCAAGCTCGCGGCGCGCATCTTCCCGTCGCTGCACGAGCGCAGCGTGCTGCTGATCGGCGCGGGGGAGATGATCGAGCTGTGCGCGACGCACTTCGCGGCGCAGAGCCCGGCGCGCATCACCGTGGCGAACCGCACGCTCGAGCGGGCGCAGGCGCTCGCGCACCGCTTCAACGCCCGCGCCATCGAGCTGCGCGAGCTGGCCGAGCACCTGCACGAGCACGACATCGTGGTGTCGAGCACCGCGTCGTCGCTGCCGATCCTCGGCAAGGGGCTCGCGGAGCGCGCGCTCAAGGCGCGCCGGCGGCGCCCGATCTTCATGGTGGACCTGGCGGTGCCGCGCGACGTGGAGCCCGAGGTCGGCGAGCTCGACGACGTGTTCCTCTACACCGTGGACGACCTGCGCGGCGTCGTGCAGGGCAACCTCGATGCGCGCCGCGCCGCGGTCGAGCAGGCCGAGGCGATCATCGAGACGCAGGTCGGCCAGTTCATGCACTGGATGCGGGTGCGCGAGTCGGTACCCGTGATCCGCGCGCTGCGCGATCAGGCCGAGGAAGCGCGCCGCGAGGAGCTCGTGCGAGCGCAGCGCCTGCTCGCCAAGGGCGAGGACCCTGCCCGGGTGCTGGAGGCGCTCTCGCAGAGCATCACGGCAAAGCTCATGCACGCTCCCACGCAGGCGCTCAACGAAGCGACCGGCGCGGAGCGGCGCGCGCTCGTGGACACGATCGCGCGGCTGTTCCGCCTCAAGCCTTGAAGTCCTCGCTGCGCACGCGGCTCGCGGGGCTCGCGCCCCGCCTCGAGGCGCTCAACAAGGTTCTTTCCGCTGAAGGCGCGGCGCGCGACCTCGACGAGTACCGCAGGCTGGCGCGCGAGCATGCCGAGCTCTCCGGCATCGCCGCGCTCTACGAGCGCTACCAGCAGGCCGAGCGCGACGCCGCTGCGGCGCGCGAGATGGCGGCCGATCCGGCGATGAAGGGCTTCGCCGAGGACGAGGCCAAGGCGGCGCGCGCCGCGATGGAGCGGCTCGAGGCCGAGCTGCAGAAGGCGCTCCTGCCGAAGGACCCGAACGACGACCGTAACACCTTCCTCGAGGTGCGCGCCGGCACCGGCGGCGACGAGTCGGCGCTGTTCGCCGGGGACCTGTTCCGCATGTACACGCGCTTCGCCGAGCGTCAGGGCTGGCAAGTCGAGCTCATCTCCGAGAGCCCCTCGGAGCTCGGCGGCTACAAGGAGGTGATCGCACGCATTGCCGGGCCCGGCGCCTACGCCAGGCTCAAGTTCGAGTCCGGCGGCCACCGCGTGCAGCGCGTGCCGAAGACCGAGGCGCAGGGGCGCATCCACACCTCGGCCTGCACCGTGGCGGTGCTGCCCGAGGCAGCGGCGATCGAGGAAGTGGTGCTCAACCCGGCGGAGCTGCGCATCGACACCTTCCGCGCCTCGGGCGCCGGCGGCCAGCACGTCAACAAGACCGAATCGGCAATCCGCGTCACGCACCTGCCCACCGGGATCGTGGTCGAGTGCCAGGACTCGCGCTCGCAGCACAGGAACCGCGAGCGCGCGCTCGCCGTGCTCGCCGCGCGCATCAAGGACAAGCGCGAGCGCGAGCAGGCGGCGAAAACTGCGTCGACGCGGAAGCTCCTGGTCGGCTCGGGCGACCGCTCGGAGCGCATCCGCACCTACAACTTCCCGCAGGGCCGCGTCACCGACCACCGCATCAACCTGACGCTGTACAAGATCGACCGCATCATGGGCGGCGAACTCGACGAGGTGGTCGACGCGCTCGCCGCCGAGCACCAGGCCGAGCAGCTGGCGCAGCTGTCCGAGGAAGCGGCGTAAGCCGGGCGTGAAGCTCGCCGAGGCGCTGGCCTGCGCCGGGATCGAGCCGCGCGAGGCACGGTTGCTGCTCGCCGAGGCGGCGGAATTCTCCGAGGCGAGCGTGATCGCACACGGCGAGCGCGCGCTGCCGGAGGCGGTGTTCGAGCGCTTCCGCGCCATGGCGGCGCGGCGCGCCGCGGGCGAGCCGGTCGCCTACATCCTCGGGCGGCGCGAGTTCTACGGTCTCTCGCTCGCGGTCAATCCGGCGGTCCTCATCCCGCGCCCGGAAACGGAGCTCCTGGTCGAGCTCGCGCTCGGGCGCGACCCGGAATCGGTACTCGAGCCCGGCACGGGCTCGGGGGCGGTAGCGCTCGCGATCAAGCGCCGGCGGCCGCGCGCACGCGTCGTCGCGGTCGAGGCGAGTGCCGCGGCGCTCGCGGTGGCGCGGCGCAACGCGCTGAAGCACGGGCTGGAGGTCGAGTTCCGCCATGGGCGCTGGTTTGCGCCCTGCGCCGGGGAGCGCTACGCGCTCGTCGTCTGCAACCCGCCCTACGTCGCCGCCGGCGACCCGCACCTGGCGCAGGGCGACCTGCGCTTCGAGCCGCGCGAAGCCCTCGTCGGCGGCACCGACGGGCTCGAGGCGATCCGCGAGATCGCGCGCACCGCCTCCGGACACTTGCTCCCCGGCGGCTGGCTGCTGCTCGAGCACGGCGCGGGCCAGGAACGCGCGGTGAGAGACCTTCTTTCGGATGCGGGATTGCGGGGCGTCACGACCTGGCCGGACCTTGCGGGAATTGCCCGCGTCAGCGGGGGAAAGCTAGAATCGTGAAATGGATACTCAACAGCTGATCAAGCAACAGGTCACCTCGCACCCGGTCGTGCTCTACATGAAGGGCACGCCGCAGTTTCCGCAGTGCGGCTTTTCCGCGCTCGCCCTGCAAGTGCTCGGCGCCTGCGGCGTGAGGGAGCTTTTCACCGTCAACGTGCTCGAGGACCCGGACATCCGCGAAGGGATCAAGCAGTACGCCAACTGGCCGACGATTCCGCAGCTCTACGTGAACGGCGAGTTCGTCGGCGGCTCGGACATCATGCGCGAGATGTATCAGTCGGGCGAGCTGCAGAAGCTGCTGGAGGGTCTCAAGCAGCAGGCGTAGGGCGGATGCTCCGCATCCGCCTTGTCTTCGCGCAGAAGGGAGACCTGCTCCCGCTCGGCGCGCGCAGCCTACTTGAAGAAGGGCTGCAGATTGTCGAGGAGCGGTCGTGCCTGGAGCACGAGGCCGGCTCTCGCGAGCTGAGGCATCAGCCGGAATTCGCGATAGAACTCGATCCAGTCGTCACGCCAGCCATTGCGCTGCGGCGCCAGGCCGATCCAGTTGTCGCTCGACCAGCCGAAGCGCCCCCCCGCGTGCCGGTGCGGCGCGGCGAGCACGCGCGGGCCGCGCTTGACGAAGATGCCGCGGCTCAGACGCCGGAGAGCCGGATGTTGGCCATGGCAAGTCGCTCGACCAGGATCTCCATGAAGGCGCGGTCGAACTTGTGGCGGCAGCCGTCGGAGGCCTGGGCGAGCTTCCCGGTGGGCACCGAGATGATCTTGGCGTCCGCCATGACGCTCACGTCGGCGCCACGCACCTGCGCGGTCTTCTGCAGGTAGGCCATCTCGCCGAAGCACTCGCCGGTGCGCAGCAGATTCAGGAGCTTGCCTTTCTTGGTCACCTTGACCTGGCCGTCGGCGAGGATGCAGAAGAAGGTTCCGGGCTCGCCTTCCTTCATGAGCAGCTCGCCGGCGCGCGCCGCGCGCCACGTCGAGACGCGCGCGACCTCCCACAGCTCGGCGTCGGAGAAGTTGACGAAGAAGGGGAGCTTGCGCAGCGTCTCGAACTTGTCCGAGTCCGCGAACTCCTGCACGCGCGCCCCGAGCGGCTCGCCGCGGAAGGCGTTCGCCAGGTCGAGCGAGAACTCCTCCCACTCGCCGTAGCGGCCCTCGAGGTCCTTCGCCATGGCGCGCCGCACGATCCCCTCGACCGCCGCGGGGATCTCGGGCCGGTAGGACGAGGGCGGCGGCGGCTCGACGTTGGTGATCTGGTAGATGAGGCTGAAATTGTTGGTGGCCTGGAACGGCAGCCTCCCGGTGAGCAGGTGGTAGAGCACCACGCCCATCGAGTAGATGTCGGTGCGATGGTCGAGCGGGTGCTCCTTCACCTGCTGCGGCGACATGTAGGCGGGCGAGCCGATCGCCGAGACCTGGGTGGTCTCGCCGCTGGCGATGAGCGCGGCGCCGAAGTCGGTGACCTTGACCTCGGTCTGGCCGGTGTACAGGATGTTCGCGGGCTTGATGTCGCGGTGCGTGATGCCCATCTTCTGCGCGTACTCGAGCGCGCGCGTGCACTTGAACACGATCTCCACGATGCGCTCGACCGCGAGCAGCCCTTCGGGCACGCAGAATTTCTCCAGCGTGCCGCCGTCCACGTACTCCATGACGATGTAGTGCAGCGACTCGTCCGCGACCGCGTCGTAGATCTGGCAGATGTGCGGGTGCTGCAGCTTGCCGGCGAGCGAGGCTTCGGTCACGAACAGCTTCTTGAAGAGCTTGCCGCGCGCCGGGTCGCGGAACACCTCGGGCGAGACCAGCTTCACCGCGACGTCGCGGCTGTTGAAGGGATCGTGGCACAGGTAGACCTCGGAGGTCGCGCCCTCGCCGAGCTTGCGCACGACGGGATACTTGCCGATCTGCTCGAGCTTCGCTTCGCCGGTCAAGGGCGGCCGCCTCAGGGCTTGCGCTTGCGCGACCGCGCCCCGGCGGCGGCCTTGACGCGCGCGGGCGCCGTACCGCCAGGGTGGTCGCGCGCGGCCACCGAGCCTTCGAGCGTGAGCGCGCCGTAGACGTCCTCGTCGATCCGGGGCGAGAAGCCCTTCAGCACCTTGAGCGGCAGGCCGGAGAGGTCGCAGCCGGTCGCCTCGGCCTCGCGCACCGCGCGCGCGACGATGTCGTGCGCGTCGCGGAACGGCACGCCCTTGCGCACCAGGTAATCGGCGAGGTCGGTCGCGGTGGCGAAGCCCTCGAGCGCCGCGGCGCGCATCGCCTCGGGCTGCGGCTCGATGCCCGGGACGAGCGCGACGAAGGCCGCGAGCGAGCCCTTCAGCGTGTCGACGGTGTCGAACAGCGGCTCCTTGTCCTCCTGGTTGTCCTTGTTGTAGGCGAGCGGCTGGCCCTTCATCAGGGCGAGCAGCGCCATGAGGTGGCCGAACACGCGCCCGCTCTTGCCGCGCACCAGCTCCGGCACGTCCGGGTTCTTCTTCTGCGGCATGATCGAGCTGCCGCTGCAGAAGCGGTCGGGGATGCGCACGAAGCCGAAGCGCGGGCTCATCCAGAGCACCAGCTCCTCGGCGAAGCGCGACAGGTGCACCATGACGAGCGCGGCGCAGGCGGCGAACTCGATCGCGAAATCCCGGTCCGAGACTGCGTCCATTGAGTTCTCCGCGATCGCCTCGAAACCCAGTTCGCGCGCGACCTGGGCGCGGTCGATCGGGAAGCTGGTGCCGGCGAGCGCCGCGGCGCCGAGCGGCAGCACGTTGACGCGCGCGCGACAGCCGGCGAACCGCGCGCGGTCGCGCGCCAGCATCTCGTGGTAGGCGAGCAGGTGATGGCCGAACGTCACCGGCTGCGCCACCTGCAGGTGGGTGAAGCCGGGCATGACGAGCGCCGCGTGGCGCTCGGCCTGGGCAGCGAGCCGCTCGGCGAGCTCGGCGACCAGCGCGTCGATCGCGTCGATCTGCTCGCGCAGCCAGAGCCGCAGATCGGTCGCCACCTGGTCGTTGCGCGAGCGGCCCGTGTGCAGGCGCTTGCCGGCGCTGCCCTCGAGCTCGATCAGGCGCCGCTCGATCGCGCCGTGCACGTCCTCGGCGCCCACCGGCCAGATGAAGCTGCCGGACGTGATTTCCCTGTCGATCGCGCCGAGGCCGCGCTCGATCGCCACGAGGTCCGGCGCGCCGAGCACGCCGCAGGCGGCGAGCATGCGCGCGTGCGCGAGCGACGCCGCGATGTCGTGGCGCGCGAGGCGACGGTCGAACGCGAGCGATGCGGTGAAGCGCGTGATCTGCGCGTCGGCAGGCTCGGCGAAACGGCCCGACCACGGCCGCGTCGCGGGCGCGCCGCGCGGCGGCGCGCTTTTGCCCTGGGAACGGCGGAGCCGCCGCCTGGAAGCTGCTGGAGCCATCCGGAATAGAATGCGGCCGAGCGCCGCCCGCTAACGATGGCAAGTATAAGGCAAGACGACCGGCAGCACGGTCTTCCGGACTTCCGCAACCTGGGCGTCACCGCGCGCATCGTGGTCGCGCTCAACTTGCTCGCGTTCGGCGTCGCGCTCGCCGCGGCGCCGGAGTGGACGCGCGCGCTCGACGGCTTCGCGCAGAGCGCCGCGCTGCTCGAGCCGCCGCTCATCGCGAGCCTGCTGGTGCTGTATTTCGCCTCGCCCTGGCTCGGGCGCCTGCCGTACGCGGCCGCATGTGGCGCGGTGCTTGCCCTGGCGCTCGCGCTCACGGCGCTCACCCATTGGGCACTCGCCGAGCTCGCCGGCGCCAGCATGACGCGCGCGCTCGCGCTCGCCGCGGCGGCGACGCTCGTGCTGCTCGCCTACCTGCGCCTGCACCTGCGCGCCTTCTCGCCGGCGCTCGCCGAGGCGCGGCTGCAGGCGCTGCAGGCGCGCATGCGCCCGCATTTCCTCTACAACAGCCTGAACGCGGTGCTGGCGCTGATGCGGCGCGACCCGCGGCGCGCCGAGCAGACCCTCGAGGACCTTGCCGATCTGTTCCGCGCGCTGATGTCGGACGCGAGGAGCCTGGTGCGGCTGGGCGACGAGGTGGCGCTGCTCGAGCGCTACGCCGCGATCGAGCAGCTGCGCCTCGGCGAGCGCCTGCGGGTGACGTGGGAGATCGACGGCGCGCCGATGGACGCGATGCTGCCGCCGCTCGTCTTGCAGCCGGTGCTCGAGAACGCGATCTACCACGGCGTCGAGCCCGGCACCGGCCGCGGCGACGTGCTGGTGCGCATCGAGCGGCGCGGCGAGCGCGTGCTCGCACGCATCGAGAACCCGCACCGCCCGCGCGAGACCGGCCTGCGCGGCGGCAACCGCATGGCGCTCGACAACATCCGCGAGCGGCTGATGCTGTTCTTCGACGCCGAGGCGCGCCTGGAATCGCGTGTCGAGGGCGAGCGCTACCTGGTCGAGATCGAGCTGCCCTACCGCACGGGAGCGGCATGAGCGAGGTGCGGGTGTTCATCGCCGACGACGAGCAGCCGGCGCGCGAGCGCCTGAAGGAGCTGCTGGCGGACGTCGCGCCCGGGCTGGCGACCCGCGTGGTGGGCGAGGCGGCGAACGGGGTGGAGGCGATCGAGCGCCTGCCGGCGAGCGGCGCGCAGGTCATGCTGCTCGACATCCAGATGCCCGGCATGAGCGGGCTGGAGGTCGCGCGCCACCTGGCGGCGCTGCCCGAGGCGCCGGCGGTGGTGTTCGTCACAGCGCACGATCGGCACGCGGTCGAGGCGTTCGAGCTGAACGCGGTCGATTACCTGATGAAGCCGGTGCGCGCCGCGCGCCTCGCCGCCGCGCTGCGCAAGGCCCTTGCCGCGGGGCCGATGGCGCGCGCCAGGCTCGAGCGCGTCGCACCGGGGCCGCGGCAGTATTTCTCGGTGCCCGAGCGCAACCGCATCGCGCTGGTGCCGGTGCGCGAGGTGATCTACTTCAAGGCCGAGCTCAAGTACGTGACCATCTTCACGCGTGCCGGCGAGCACCTGATCGAGGAGCCGCTGGTGGCGCTCGAGCGCGAGTTCGCCGATCGCTTCGTGCGCATCCACCGCAACTGCCTGGTGGCCCGCGGTGCGATCCGCGGCTTCGAGCGCGCCGCCGGAGGCGAGGAGGAGCCGCACTGGGAGGTGGTGCTCGAGGGCGTCGCCGGGCGCCTGCCAGTGAGCCGCCGCCAGTGGCCGGTGGTCAAGGAGCTGCTGGCGCACCGCAAGGATTGAGGAGCCGGGCTTGAGGACCGAGGGTTGAGCCAGCCTCCGCAGCGCATCGTGATCGCGACGCGCAGGAGCCCGCTCGCGCTCTGGCAGGCCGGCTACGTCAAGGCGCGCCTCGAGGCGCTGCACGCCGGGCTGCGCGCGGAGCTCTTGCCGCTCTCGACCCGCGGCGATGAGCTCGCCGGCGCTGCGCTCGCGCAGGCCGGGGGCAAGGGCCTGTTCGTGCTGGAGCTCGAAGCTGCGCTCGCCGACAGCCGCGCGGCGCTCGCGGTGCATTCGATGAAGGACGTGCCGGTCGAGCTTTCCGCCGGCTACCGCATCGCCGCGATCACCGCGCGCGAGGATCCGCGCGACGCCTTCGTCAGCGCCGGCCACGCCGACCTTGGCGCGCTGCCCGCCGGCTCGACCGTCGGCACTTCGAGCCTGCGGCGCCAGGCGCAGATTGCCGCGCGCCATCCGGGGCTGGTGGTCCGGCCGCTGCGCGGCAACATCGAGACGAGACTCGCCAAGCTCGAGCGCGGCGAGTATGCGGCGATCGTGCTCGCGGCAGCGGGCCTCAAGCGCCTCGGGCTGGAAGGACGCATTCGCAGCTTTCTCTCGCCGGAGGAGTGCCTCCCCGCGCCCGGGCAGGGGGCGCTCGGCATCGAGTGCCTTGCCGCGCGCGGCGAGATCGCGGCGCTCGCCGCGCCGCTCGCCGACGCCGACGCCGACGTCTGTGTGCGCGCCGAGCGGCAGGTGAACCGCGCGCTCGGCGGCAGCTGCACCATCCCGCTCGCCGCCTACGCGGAGCGCACGGGCGGCGAGCTGCGCCTGCGCGCGCTCGTCGCCTCGCCCGATGGGCGGCGCGTGGCGCGCGCCGAGGCGACGGGCGACCCCGCCCAGCCCGAAGCGCTCGGCGAGCGCACCGCGCGGCTGCTGCGCGAGCGCGGCGCCGACCGGATTCTTGCCGACCTGAAGTCGTGAGGCCGCAACCGCTCGCCGGCCGGCGCATCGTGCTGACGCGCCCGCGCGAGCAGGCCGCGCCACTTGCGGCGCTCGTGCGCGAGGCGGGCGGGGAGCCGATCCTGTTCCCGGCGATTGAGATCGAGGACCTGGCCGACGCGGCGCCAGTGCGTGCGCTCGCCGACCGGCTGGAGGAGTTCGACCTGGCGATCTTCGTCAGCCCGAGCGCAGTGCAGAAGGCGCTCGCTCTGCTGCGCGCGCGGCGCTCCGGGCGGCCCTGGCCGGCGCGCCTGCGCGTGGCCGCGATCGGCGGCGGCAGCCGCAGCGCGCTCGAGCGCGAGGGATTCAGCGCAGTGATCGCGCCGCAGACAGGCGCCGACAGCGAGGCGCTGCTCGCCCTGTCCGAGCTCACCGACGTCGCGGGCCAGCGCATCGTCATCCTGCGCGGCGAGGGCGGGCGCGAGCTGCTCGGTGATGCGCTCGCGGCGCGCGGCGCCCGCGTCGAGCGCCTGGCGTGCTACCGCAGGTCGCGCCCCGGCGCCGATCCGGCCGCGCTGCTCGAGGACTGGGCGCACGGCGCGGTGCACGCGGTCGCGGTTTCCTCGTCCGAGGGCCTGCAAAACCTGGCCGCGATGCTGGGCGAAGCGGGCGCAGAGCGCCTGCACGACACCCCGCTCTTCGTGCCGCACGCGCGCGTCGCGGCCGAAGCTGCCCGGCTGGGCGCACGCGCGGCCATCGTCGCCGGGCCGGGCGACGCCGAGCTCGTCGCCGGGCTGGTTGCATACTTCGGCGGTGCCAAGTAGCTTGCCTTCGATGGAGCCACAGCCACAGCCACAGCCACAGCCGCAGCCACAGCCGCAACCGGAACCGAGGCGGGGCCCGTCGGCGCGCGCGCGGCTGCGCGTGCTCGCGCTCGGCCTCGTGGCGATCGCCGCGGTGGCGGCGGCACTGTGGCTCGATACCCGGGGCCGCATCGACGCGGCGCAGGAGGAGGTGGCGCGCCGCCTGCGCGACATCGAAGCCGCCGGGCGCGAGGCGCATTCGCTCGCGCGCCAGGCGCAGGACGCGCTGCGCGAGACGCAGGCAAGGCTCGGCGCGCTCGAGACGCGGCTGGCGGAGTCGCAGAGCCAGCAGGCCGCGCTGGAAGCGCTCTACCAGGAGCTGGCGCGCAACCGCGACGAGTGGCAGCTCGCCGAGATCGAGCAGGTGCTGGCGATCGCACAGCAGCAGCTCCAGCTCTCGGGCAACGTGCGCGCCGCGCTGCTCGCGCTGCAGCTCGCGGAGAGCCGCCTGTCGCGCGCCGACCGGCCGCAGTTCCTGCCGGTGCGCCGCGCGCTCGCGCGCGACATCGAGCGGCTGCGCTCGCTCCCGGCGCTCGACCTCCCGGGGACGAGCCTCAAGCTCGACGGCCTGATCGCCGGGGTGGACGCGATGCCGCTCGCGTTCGAGGAGCGCGGCGCGAAGTCCGACGAGCGGGGCGAGCGCAAGGGCGCTGCGCAGGAGGGCTTCCTCGAGCGCTTCGGCGCGGATCTCTGGAAGGAGCTGAGGAGCCTGGTGGTCGTGCGGCGCATCGAAACGCCCGAGCCGCCGCTGGTGCCGCCGCCGCAGGCCTACTTCCTGCGCGAGAACCTGAAGCTGCGGCTGCTGAACGCGCGCATGGCGCTGCTCACCCGCGACGAGGCGGGCTACCGCGAGGACCTGCGCGTGGCGCAGACCTGGATCCGGCGCTACTTCGACGCGCGCGCCAAGCCCAACCAGGCCGCGCTCGCGGCGCTGCGCCAGCTCTCCTCGGCCACCATCAGCTTCGAGCCGCCTTCGATCGCCGACAGCCTCGAGGCAGTGCGCGCGTTCAAGTCGCGCCGCGACGCCGAGCGCAAGCCGAGATGAGGTCGCTCTTCTGGCTGCTGCTGGTGTTCGGCGTGGCGGTCGCCATTGCGATCGTCGGCCGCACGAGCGAGGGCCTGGTGCTGCTGGTCGTGCCGCCGTGGCGCATCGAGGTGTCGCTGCTGCTCTTCCTCATCGCGGCGCTGGCGGGTTTCGCGCTGCTCCATGGCGCGCTGCGCCTGGTGGGGCACACGCTCGAGCTGCCGGCGCAGGTGCGCGCCTACCGCGAGCGCCGCCGCCGCGAGAGCGCCGAGCGGGCGCTCACGGCGGCGCTGCAGGCCTGGTTCGAGGGGCGCTTTGCGCGCGCCGAGAAGGAGGCCGAGCTCGCCTGGGAAGGGGGTCGGGCGCCGGGGCTGGCGGCGCTGATCGCGGCGCGCGCGGCGCACGAGCTGCGCGAGTTCGAGCGCCGCGACCGCTGGCTCGAGCGCGCCGGCGACTCGGGCGAGCCGATGCATGCCGCGACGCTGCTCTCGCAGGCCGAGCTCGCGCTCGACGAGCGCGATTTCAGCGGTGCGCGCGATGCGCTGCGCTCGCTGCACGGGGCCGGGCCGAAGAACATCGCCACCGCGCGCATGCTGATGCGGGCCGAGCGCGGCGCGCAGAACTGGGAGGAAGTGCTCAGGCTCGCCACCATGCTGGGCAAGCGCGACGCGATCCCGCCCGCGCTCGCTGCCGAGTACCGCGTGCAGGCGCACATCGAGCTGCTTGCCCGCGTGGCGGGCGACCGCGCCGCGCTCGAGTCGCGCTGGCGGCGCATCGCCGAGGAGGACCAGCTCCATCCGCGCCTCGCCGCCGCTGCGGCGCGCCACAGCGCCGCGCTCGGCCACGCCGAGCTCGCGCGCGAGATCCTCGAGAGGAGCCTCGCCGCCGAGTGGAGCCCCTCGCTCGTCGCGCTCTACGGCGAGCTGCCCGCGCTCGATGCGGCCGGGCTCGAGCGCGAAGCGGTGGCGCGCCTCGAGCGCGCCGAGCGCTGGCTCGGGGCGCGCTCCCAGGATCCGCAGCTGCTCGCGACGCTCGGGCGGCTGTGCGCGCAGGCCGGGCTCTGGGGCAAGGCGCGCGACTACTTCGAGGCGAGCCTTTCCTTCGGCGGGGCGCGCGCCGCGCACCTGGAGCTCGCGCGCCTCGCCGAGCGCGACGGCCGCGCCGCCGACGCGCACGAGCACTTCCGCCTCGCCGCCGAGCTGCCCTAGCTCAAACCCACTCGCGCGGCTTGAGAAAGTCGGTGTAGAGCTTCTCCTCCGCCGAGCCCGGCTCGGGCTTCCAGTCGTAGCGCCAGGCGGCGAGCGGCGGCAGCGACATGAGAATGGATTCGATGCGGCCGCCGGACTGCAGGCCGAAGAGCGTGCCGCGGTCGTAGACCAGGTTGAACTCGGCGTAGCGCCCGCGGCGGTAGGCCTGGAAGGCGCGCTCGCGCTCGCCGTAGGGCGCGCCGCGGCGCCGCTCGGCGATCGGCACGTAGGCGGTGAGGAAATGGTCGCCCACCGAGCGCGCGAGCGCGAAGCAGGTCTCGAAGTCGGGCTCGTTCAGGTCGTCGAAGAAGATGCCGCCGATGCCGCGCGGCTCGTCGCGGTGCTTCAGGTGAAAGTATTCGTCGCACCAGCGCTTCAGGCGCGGATACAACCCCTCGCCGAACGGCTCCACCGCGCGCTTGCAGGTGGCGTGGAAGTGCCGCGCGTCCTCTTCGAAGCCGTAGCAGGGCGTGAGATCCATGCCGCCGCCGAACCACCACACGGGATCCGCCTCCGGCTCCATGGCGATGAAGCAGCGCACGTTCATATGCGCCGTCGGGCAGTAGGGGTTGCGCGGATGAAGCACGAGCGAGACGCCGAGCGCCTCGAAGGCGCGGCCGGCGATCTGCGGGCGCGCCGCGCTCGCCGACGGCGGCAGGTGTGAGCCGTGCACGTGCGAGTAGTTGACCCCGGCGCGCTCGAACACCGCGCCCTCCTCGATCATGCGCGTGACCCCGCCGCCGCCTTCGGCGCGCTGCCAGCGGTCTTCACCGAAGGGGCGGCCGTCGAGCGCTTCGAGCGCCGCGACGATCCGTTGCTGCAGGCCGGCGAGGTACTGCTCGACCGCCTCGATGTTCACGTCGGCCGCTTGAGAGCGCGGTGGCCGATGTCCTTCCGGAGCTGCATGCCGGCGAAGCGGATCGAATCGGCCGCGGCGTAGGCGCGTGCGCGCGCAACCTTGAGCGAGTCGCCGAGCGCGGTGACGCACAGCACCCGGCCGCCGTTGGTCACGATGCGCCCGTTCTCGAGCCGGGTGCCGGCGTGGAACACGCGGCAGTCCCCGGTCGCCCTGGGCAGCCCCTCGATCGCATCGCCCTTGCGCGGCTCCTCCGGATAGCCGGCGGCGGCGAGCACCACGCCGAGCGCGGCGCGCCGGTCCCACTGCGCCTCGGCGCGATCGAGCGCCCCCTCGAGCGCCAGCTCGAGCAGGCCGAGCAGGTCGGATTTCAGCCGCAGCAGGATCGGCTGCGTCTCCGGGTCGCCGAGGCGGCAGTTGAATTCGAGCGTCTTCGGGTTGCCCGCCCTGTCGATCATCAGCCCGGCGTAGAGAAACCCCGCGTAAGGGGCGCCGTCCTTCGCCATGCCGGCGATCGCCGGCTGGATGATCTCGCGCATCACCCGCGCGTGCAGCTTGGGCGTCACCACCGGCGCCGGCGAATACGCGCCCATGCCACCGGTGTTGGGCCCCTCGTCGCCGTCGCGCAGGCGCTTGTGGTCCTGGCTCGTCGCGAGCGGCAGGGCGCGCGCGCCGTCCGCCATGACGATGAAGCTCGCCTCCTCGCCCTCGAGGCACTCCTCGATCACGACGCGCGCCCCCGCAGCCCCGAGCCGCCGCTCGAGCATGAGCGCGTCGATCGCTGATCTCGCCTGCTCGAGGGTCGCCGCGACCACCACGCCCTTGCCGGCGGCCAGGCCGTCCGCCTTGACCACGATCGGCGCGCCGTGCTTCTCGACGTAGGCCTTTGCTTCCGTCGCGCGCTCGAAGGTGGCGTGGCGCGCGGTGGGGATGCCATGGCGCACCATGAAGCCCTTGGCGAAGTCCTTGGAGGACTCGAGCCGCGCCGCGGCGCGCACCGGGCCGAAGATCCTCAGCCGGGCATCGCGGAACGCGTCGACCACGCCCGCCGCCAGCGGCGCCTCGGGCCCCACCACCGTCAGGTAGACATGCTCTTTCCTTGCGAAGGCGACCAGCTCGGGGATGGCGCTCAGCGCCACGTTCTCGACCCCGAGCTCGGTCGCGGTGCCGCCGTTGCCCGGCGCGACGAACACCTTCTGCACGCGCGGGCTCTGCGCGAGCTTCCAGGCGAGGGCATGCTCACGCCCTCCCGAGCCGATCACGAGCAGCTTCATTCAATGCCTGAAATGGCGTACGCCGGTGAACACCATCACCACGCCGCGCTCGTCGGCGGCGGCGACCAGGTCGTGGTCGCGCACGCTGCCGCCGGGCTGGATCACGGCCGTGGCGCCGGCCTCGATCACCGCCTCGAGCCCGTCGCGGAAAGGGAAGAAGGCGTCCGAGGCAACCGCCGAGCCGGCGAGGTCGAGGCCCGCGCTCTGCGCCTTGAGCGCGGCGATGCGCGAGCTGTCGACGCGGCTCATCTGGCCGGCGCCGATGCCGAGCGTCATGCCCTCGCGCGAGAACACGATCGCGTTCGATTTGACGAACTTCGCCACGCGCCAGGCGAACAGCATATCGGTCCACTGTGCCTCGGTCGGCGCGCGCTTCGTCACGACCTTGAGCTCGGCGCGCGCGAGCGTCTTCGCGTCGGGGGACTGCACCAGCAGCCCGCCGCCGACGCGCTTCAGGTCGTAGGGATGGACGTCGTGCGCGAGCGGCACCTCGAGCACGCGCAGGTTCTGGCGCGCGGCGAGCACCGCCCTCGCCTCCGGCTCGAAGCGCGGCGCGATCAGCACCTCGGCGAACTGCTTGCCCGTTTCCTCGGCGGCGGCACGGTCGAGCGCGCGGTTGAACGCGAGGATGCCGCCGAAAGCCGACACCGGGTCGGTCTTGAACGCCTTGCGGTAGGCCTCGAGCGGGGTCTCGCCGATCGCCGCGCCGCAGGGGTTGGCGTGCTTGGCGATCACGCAGGCGGGCTCGGAAAAGCTCTTGACGCATTCCCAGGCGGCGTCGGCATCTGCGATGTTGTTGAACGAGAGCTCCTTGCCCTGCAGCTGGCGATAGGAGGCGAGCCCCCCGGCGACCGGCTGCGGGTCGCCGTAGAAGGCCGCGGACTGGTGGGGGTTCTCGCCGTAGCGCATATCCTGGACCTTGCGGAACTGCAGGCTCAGCACCTCGGGGAAGGCGCGCCGCCGCTGCGTGCCGTCGAGCGAGTAGAGGTAGTTGGCGATGGCGCCGTCGTAGGCGGCCGTGTGCGCGAACGCTTTCTTCGCGAGCGCGAAGCGCGTCGCCTCGGAAACGCCCCCGGAGTCGCGCATCTCGGCGAGCACCGACCCGTAGTCGGCCGGGTCCACCACCACGGCGACGCCGGCGTGGTTCTTGGCGGCGGCGCGCACCAGGCTCGGGCCGCCGATGTCGATGTTCTCGATCGCCTCCTCGAGGCGGCAGTCGGGGTCGGCGACCGTCGCCTGGAACGGGTAGAGGTTCACCACCACGAGGTCGATCGGGGCGATGCCGGCCTGCTCGAGCTGCGCCCGGTGCTCGCGCGAGTCGCGCCGCGCGAGGATCCCGGCGTGCACCCTGGGATGGAGCGTCTTCACGCGCCCGTCGAGCATCTCGGGAAAGCCGGTGTGGGCCGAGACCTCGGTGACGCGCACGCCTTCCTTCTCGAGCAGCTTCGCCGTGCCGCCGGTGGAAAGGATCGCGACGCCGAGCGCGGCGAGGCCCTGCGCAAGCTCGACCACGCCCGACTTGTCGGAGACGCTGATCAGCGCCTGCGCGACTTTCACGCCTTGATCCGCAGTTGCTGGATCTTCTTGCGCAGGGTGTTGCGGTCTATGCCGAGCATCGCGGCGGCCGCGGTCTGGTTGCCTTCCGCCTTGCCGAGCACCGTCTCGATCATCGGCTTCTCGATGTTCTTGAGCACCATGTCGTAGATGGCGGTCGGCTGCTCGCCGTCCATGTCCCTGAAGTAGCGCTCGAGCGAGCGCCGCACGGCATCCGCCAGCTCGTTCCTGCGCGTCATGCAGCGCGCCGCTCCGGCAGGGGGAGCGCGTCGCTCGCCGGCGCGTCCTCGAGCCGCTCGTAGAAGCCGCGCACCGCGGCGAGCTGCGCCGCCGCGGATTCGATGCGGTTGGCCTCGCGCCGGAAGGCCTCGCCGCCCGGCAGCTCGCGCAGGTACCACCCGATATGCTTGCGCGCGACACGCAGGCCCTGCTCCTCGCCATAGAGCGCGTACAGGGCCGCGAGGTGCCCGAGCACGATGTCGCGCATCTCCGCGACCGATGGCCCCGGGACCGGCGCGCCGCCGGCAAGGCCCTGCTCGAGCTCGCGGAAAAGCCAGGGCCGACCGTGCGCGGCGCGGCCGATCATGACGCCGTCGGCGCCGGTGCGCGCCAGGACCGACTTGGCCTCCGTCACCGAGCCGATGTCGCCGTTGGCGATCACCGGGATGCGAACGCACGACTTCACTTCGGCGATCGTGTCGTACTCGGCGCGGCCGCGGAACAGGCACGCCCGCGTGCGGCCGTGCACCGCGAGGAGCCGCACCCCCGCCTGCTCGGCGATGCGCGCGATGCGCGCCGCGTTCCTGTGCTCGGGACTGGGCCCGGTGCGGATCTTGAGCGTGACGGGCACGTCCACCGCGCGCGCGACCGCCTCGAGGATGCGCGCCACCAGCGGCTCGTCCTCGAGCAGCGCCGAGCCCGCCGCGACGTTGCACACCTTCTTCGCCGGGCAGCCCATGTTGATGTCGATGACCTGGGCGCCCTCGGCGACGTTCTCGCGCGCCGCCTCGGCCATCATGGCCGGGTCGGCGCCCGCGATCTGCACCGCGACGGGCGCGGGCTCGCCGGCGTGCTCGCGCCGCAGCCGCGACTTGCGCGTGCCGCGCAGCTCCGGCCGCGCCGAGACCATCTCCGAGGCGGCGAGCGCGGCGCCGAAGCGCCGGCACAGCGCGCGGAACGGGCGGTCGGTCACGCCGGCCATCGGGGCGACGAACAAGCCGTTGCGCAGCGTGTGCGCGCCGAGCTGCATCAGGTCGGGCGTGGGGCGCGTTGCGAGGGGAGCGAATTCTAACCGGTTTCGGCGCGAAAAAAAATCGTGCTGTTGCATTTCACAAACATTTGCGCGCCGCGAGCGGTCAGGGAATCGCGGACGGACCGTAAATCATGCGGCGCGCAAAGAAACGGCGCAGCGGCGCGCAAGCGTCGAGCGCGCTCATGGCCGCGGCGAGCGCCGCCGCGCGCGCCAGGCGGGCGAGCGGGCGGCCGTCCGGGAACGCGGCGGCGAGGAAATCGGTGACGCCGATCGTCGCGCCCGCGTCGAGTCGCCGCGCGGCGGCAAAGCGCGCGAGCAGCCGCGCGTCGCCCGGATCCGGCGCATCCTGCAAGAGTTGCGCCAGATCCCACGCGTCGCGCAACCCGAGGTTGAGTCCCTGGCCCGCCACGGGATGCAGCGTCTGCGCGGCGTTGCCGATGAATGCCTCCCCGTCGCCGACGCGCGCGTGGCGCACCCGCAGCGCGAGCGGGACCCTGCTGCGGCGCGAAACAGCGACGAATTCCCAGGCGCGGCGGCCGAACGCGGCCGCGACCGCTTCGAGGAACGCTTCGGGTCGCGCATCACACAGTTCCTGAGCGCGCTCCGGGGGCGCGCTCCAGACGAGGGCGTAACGGCCATGGAGCGGCAAGAGGGCGATCGGCCCGCCGGCCGCGAAGCGCTCGTGCGCGAGGCCGGCCGCCGCGGGCCTCGCCTCGAGCAGCGCGAGCACCGCCTCCTGCGCGTAAGGCTTCTCGCGCACGTCGCCCGCGGCGCCCTCGGCGTGCACCACGAGCGGCGCCTCCCCGGGCGCCGACGTGCATTCGATCGCAGCGGCCGCGACCTGCGCGCGCAGCGCCGCGGCGAGCGCGTCGTACTCGAGGACGTAGCCGAGCGCGGGAACGCCGGCCTCGGCGGCGCTCAGGAGCGTGCGCCCGGGGGCGCCCGCCTGCGAGACGCGAATCGCCGCGATCGGCGTCGTCCCGAGCGCCCGCCAGGCGCCGAGCCGCTGCAGGATCAGTCGGCTCGCGTGCGAGAGGGCGATCGGTCGGAACTCGGTTGCGGCTGCGCGCTGCCCCGAGCCCGGGGCAGGGCGCTTTTCCACGATGCGTACCGGTCGCCCGACGCGAAGCAGGGCGAGCGCCAGCGAGCAGCCGACCGGTCCCGCGCCGCGGATCTCGATCTCAGGCACTGCGCTTGAGCGCCTCGATGTCGGCGATCGCCTTCGGCGCCTCGGCGGTGAGCACCTCGCAGCCGGCCGCGGTGACCAGCACGTCGTCCTCGATCCGCACGCCGATGCCGTGCAGCGGCGCGGGCACGTCGTCCGCGGCGCGGATGTAGAGGCCGGGCTCGACGGTGAGCGTCATGCCGGGGGCGAGCGTGCGCCACTTGCCGGCGCGCTTGTACTCGCCGGCGTCGTGCACGTCCAGGCCCAGCCAGTGGCCGGTGCGGTGCATGTAGAAGCGCTTGTAGGTCTGCTTCTCGAGCGCCTCGTCGAGGCTGCCGCCGAGCAGCTTCAGGTCGAGCATGCCCTGCGCGAGCGCGCGCACCGCGGCATCGTGCGGCTCGTTCCACGCGTTGCCGGGACGGACCTTGTCGATCGCGCTCGCCTGCGCCGCGAGCACCAGCTCGTAGACCTCGCGCTGCACGGCGCTGAAGCGCCCGTTCACGGGGTGGGTGCGGGTGATGTCCGAGGCGTAGCCGGCGAGCTCGCAGCCGGCGTCGACGAGCAGCAGGTCGCCGTCGCGCAGCTCGGCGTCGTTCTGCACGTAGTGCAGGACGCAGGCATTGGCGCCCCCGGCCACGATCGGCCAGTAGGCGGGAAACTGTGCGCCGCGGCGCCTGAACTCGTGCAGGAGCTCGGCCTCGATCTCGTACTCGTAGCGCCCCGGTCGCGCCTCGCGCATCGCGCGCCGGTGCGCCGCGGCGCTGATCGCGGCCGCGCGGCGCATGACCCCCTGCTCGTGCGCGTCCTTCACCAGGCGCATCTCGTCGATGAGCGCGCGCACGTCGTGCACCCGCTCGGGCGCCGCCACCCCGGCGCGGGCGTTGGCGCGCACCGCGTTCAGCCAGCCCACGGCGCGCGCGTCCCAGGCCGGGTCGGCGCCGAGCGGGAAGTAGAGCGCCGCCTGGTCGGCGAGGAGCTCGACGATGCGCTCGTCGAGCTTGCCGATCGGGTGCGCCTCGTCGACGCCGAAGCGCTCGCGCGCCGCCTCCGGCCCGAAGCGCACGCCGTCCCAGACCTCGCGCTCCACGTCCTTCTCGCGGCAGAACAGCAGGCTCTTCGGCTCCGGCGCGGCGAGGAGCACCAGCACGGCGTCGGGCTCAGGGAACCCCGTCAGGTAGTAGAAATGGCTGTCGTAGCGGAAAGGAAAGCGCGTGTCGCGGTTGCGCAAGCGCTCGGGCGCCGTCGGCAGCACCGCGAGCCCTCCCTGCATCGCCTGCGCGAGGCGAGCGCGGCGAGTGGAGTGGAGCGATGGGTTGAGGTCGTCGGGTTTCATGCCGATTCCGTCGGTCGCGCGCGCAGCCGCCGGTCGAGCTCGGCGAGCCGCTCGGGCGTGCCGGCGTCGCTCCAGCGGCCCTCGTAGAGCTCGCCCGAGACCGCGCCGCGCACGGCCGCCGCGCGCAGCAGCGGCGCGAGGCCCGCCTTCTCGCCGGCGCGGACTCCGGCGACGAGCGCCGGCGCGAGCACCGCGATGCCGGCATAAGTGTAGCGCGGCGCGCTCGCCTCGCCGACGCGGCCCGCCTCGAGCGAGAAATCCCCGCTCGGCCGGTGCGGCGGGTTGGGCACCAGCACGAGGTGCGCGAGCCGCTCGCCGAGCTCGTGCCGCCGCAGCGCGGCGAGGTCGCAGTCGCAGTGCACGTCGGCGTTGAGCAGCAGGAACGGGCCGGGCCCCAGCAGGCCGCGCGCCTGCGCAATGCCGCCCGCAGTCTCGAGCGGCTCGGCCTCGCGCGACCACGCGATCGCAAGGCCGTAGCCCGCGCCATCGCCGAAGCGCTCGGCGATCGCTTCGGCGAGGTGCGAGACGTTGATCACCACGCTGCGGAAGCCGGCGCGCGCCAGGCGCTCGAGATGCCAGGCAAGGAGCGGCTTGCCGCCCGCCTCCGCGAGCGGCTTGGGGACCGCGTCCGAGAGCGGCCGCAGGCGCAGGCCGCGCCCCGCGGCGAGGATCATCGCCTTCATCGGGGGCCCGGGGCGCTGCGCTGCTCGCGCCCCTCGAGCTCGTCCAGCAGCCGCGCGAGCGGGACGAGCGCGGCGTAGCGCCCGGCCACAGCGCGCGCGTAGCCGAGAAAGCGCGGCGTGTCGGCGACGTACCTGGGCTTGCCGTCCCGGTAGGTGAGGCGGGCGAAGATGCCGAGCACCTTGAGGTGGCGCTGCAGCCCCATCCACTCGAGCGCGCGCCAGAACTCGGCGAAGTCCTGCGCCACGGGAAGAGCGGCGCGCTTCGCCTTCTCCCAGTAGCGCACCGCCCAGTCGAGCACGCGCTCCTCGTCCCAGCTGAGGAACGCGTCGCGCAGCAGCGAGACGATGTCATAGGTGATCGGGCCCTCGACCGCGTCCTGGAAGTCGAGCACCCCCGGGTTGGGATCCGCGACCATCAGGTTCCTCGGCATGTAGTCGCGGTGCACGTAGACCGCGGGCTGCGCGAGCGCCGAGCGCACGAGCAGCGTGCACACCTCCCCGAGCGCCGCCTGCTGCGCGGCCGAGAGGCCGCGGCCGAGGTGCCGGCCGACGTACCACTCGGCGAACAGCGCCATCTCGCGCCTGAGGAGCCCTTCGTCGTAGGGTGGCAGCTCGCCCGGGCGCGTCGCGAGCTGCCAGCGCAGCAGCGCGTCGGTCGCATCGCGCATCAGGGCGGCGGCGCTCGCCTCGTCGAGCGCCTCGAGATAGGTGCGCGTGCCGAGATCGCTGAGCAGGAGAAAGCCCTGCGCGAGATCCTGCGCCAGCACCTCAGGCGCATGCACGCCCGCCGCGCGCAGCAAGCGCGCGATGCGCACGAACGGCGCGCAGTCCTCCTGCGCGGGCGGCGCGTCCATCGCGATGAAGCTGCGCCCGTCGCCGAGGCTGAGGCGCCAGTAGCGCCGGAAGCTTGCGTCCGCGGATGCCGGCTCGAGCGCGAGCGGCGCGCCGCGGAAATGCGCACCGAGCCATTGCTCGAGCGCGAGACGCCTGGAATCCATTGCGAAATGCGCGGAATTGTGCCACTTTTGGGCCACAAGAACCGGTTTGGAAACCTCGCCCATGCAGCCTCGCATGGCGCGCCGGCCGGCGCGCGGCACCGCCCGGCTCGCGACGCTGCTTCTCCTTTACATCGGCGCGCCGCCGGCGTGGGCGCAGGCGCAGCCGCCCGCGCAGCAGCCGAAGGGCCCCACCACCATCGACGCCGAGCGAATCGAGGGCGTCTCCGAGCTCGAGGTCACGGCGCGCGGCAGGGTCGAGCTCAAGCGCGACGAGACCACCATCTTCAGCGACTTCCTGCGCTACAACCAGGAGTTCGGCCGGGTCGAGGCCGACGGCGGCGTGCGCCTGGAGCGCGGCGGCGACCGCTTTTTCGGGCCGCGGCTGCGCTACGACACGCGCGACGATACCGGCGTGTTCGAGGAGCCGAGCTTCCTCATGCGGCGCAATCAGACCGCACGCGGCAGCGCCGAGCGCCTCGAGTTCCTCGGCAAGGACCGCTTTCGCCTGACGCGCGGCTCCTATACCAGCTGCGAGCCCGGGCGCGAGGACTGGAAGTTCGAGGCACGCGAGCTCGAGCTCGACTACGAGGCCGAGGAAGGCAAGCTGCGCGACGGGCGGCTGCGGTTCCTCGACACCACCATCCTCGCGCTTCCCTACGCCACGTTCCCGCTCGAGAAGCGCCGCAAGACCGGCCTCCTGGTCCCGTACTACGCGCAGAGCACACGCCGCGGCGCCGAGGTCGGGGTGCCGTTCTACTGGAACATCGCTCCCGAGCAGGACGCGACGCTGACGCCGATCTACATGTCCAAGCGCGGCCTGCAGCTGAAGACCCAGTACCGCTACCTCGACCCGAAGTACTCGGGCGAGCTGCACTACGAGCACATGCCGGAGGACCGGCTGCTGAACCGCTCGCGCAGCGGCTTCGCGCTGCTCCACGACCAGCGCTTCTCGCCGCAGCTCACGGGCAAGCTCGACCTCAACAAAGTCACCGACGATCGCTATTTCGTCGACCTCTCGACCCACGTGCGCACCATCTCGACCGGCAACCTGCAGCGCGATGCGTTCCTGCAGTACTCCGATTCGGCCTTCGGCGGGTCCTACTACCTACAGGGGCGGCTGCAGCGCTTCCAGACCCTGCAGGACCCGCTCGCGCCGATCGTAAGTCCCTATCACCGCGTGCCGCAGCTCAACTTCGGCGCCACGCGCAACGACGTCGCGGACCGCTTCGATCTCGCCCTCCCGGGGGAGTACGTCCGGTTCAGCCACCCGACGCTGGTCGAGGGCACGCGCTTCACCCTCAACCCGCTGCTCACGATGCCGATCCTCGCGCCGGGCTACTTTCTGACGCCCAAGGCAGGCGTGCGCGCGGTGAGCTATCAGCTCGACCGCACCGCGGCGGGCCAGCCGACCCGCCAGTCGCTGAACATTCCCTGGCTGAGCCTGGACAGCGGCCTCATCTTCGACCGCGACGTGCGCTGGTTCGGCCAGAGCTTGACGCAGACCCTGGAGCCGCGGCTCTACTACGTCTACGTGCCTTTCCGCGCCCAGGACCGGATCCCGATCTTCGATACCGGCCTCTCGGACTTCAACTACTCGCAGCTCTTCACCGAGAACCGCTTCGCCGGCGGCGACCGCTTCGGCGACGCCAACCACCTGACGCTCGCCGCAACCTCGCGCGTCCTCGGTGCCGACGGCCGGGAGGTGTTCCGCGCGACGCTCGGCCAGCGCTACTACTTCAAGAACGACCGCGTCGGCATCAGCGCGACCGCCCCCCTGCGCAGCGTGGACAGCTCCGACATCCTCGCCTCGGTCGGCGGCAAGGTGCTGCGCGACTGGACGTTCGACACGACGCTGCAGTACGACCCGCGCCAGTCCCGCGCGCAGCGCTTCGGCGCCTCGCTGCGCTACTCGCCCGAGATCGCCAAGGTGCTCAACGCGAGCTACCGCTTCAACCGCGACGTGCTGCGCCAGGTGGATCTTTCCGGCCAGTGGCCGGTCCATCCGGGGTGGTACGCGATCGGCCGGGTCAACTACTCCTTCCGCGACAAGCGCCTGCTCGAGGGCCTCGGCGGGCTCGAGTACAACGCCGGCTGCTGGGTGTTCCGCGCTGTATTCCAGCGCATCCAGGCGGCCGCGCTCACCAGCTCGACGGCGATCTTCTTCCAGCTCGAGTTCAACGGCCTGGGCCAGCTCGGCACCGGCGACGCGGTGGACTTCCTCAAGCGCAACGTCCCCGGCTACGCCGTCACCAACCCGAGCGATCCGGCGCTGGTACCGCCGAGCCTGCGCCCGCGGCTGCCGTTCGAGCAGATCTTCTGAAGAACCACGAAGAAGGCACGTCCGGGAAAGGCGCTCCGTGACTTGCAGATTCCTTGCGGGGATCGCCCTCGCGCTCGCCTGCGCCGGCGCGGCCTGGGCGCAGCGCATCGCGCTGGTCGACCGCATCGTCGCCGTCGTCAACAAGGAGGTGGTGACGCTCTCCGAGCTGAGCGAGCGGCGCGAGTACGCCGAGCGGCAGTTGCGCCGGCAGGGCACGCCGCTGCCGGACCGCGTGGTGCTCGAGCGCCAGATCCTCGAGCGCCTGATCCTCGAGAAGGCGCAGCTGCAACTCGCCCGCGAAAGCGGCATTCACGTCGACGAGCTGCAGCTCGACCGCGCCGTCGAGCGCATTGCGCAGAACAACGACCTGTCGCTGGCCGCGTTCCGCCAGGCGCTGGAGAAGGACGGCGTCGACTTCGGCCGCTTCCGCGAGGAGATCCGCAGCCAGATCCTGCTCACGCGCCTGCGCGAGCGCGCGGTCGAGGAGCGGATCGAGGTGAGCGAGACCGAGATCGACCTCTACCTCGAGGAGCACAAGGCGGCCGACAAGGCGCGCACCGAGTACAACCTCGCCCATATCCTGGTGCGGCTGCCCGACCAGGCGAGCCCGGAGCGCATCGAGCAGGCGCGCGCCCGCGCCGAGAAGGTGCGCGCCGAGGCGCTCGCCGGCGGCGACTTCGCCAAGCTCGCGGCGAGCTACTCGGACGCGCCCGACGCGCTGCAGGGCGGGGCGCTCGGCTGGCGCGGCGCGGATCGCCTGCCGGAGCTCTTCGCCGGCGCGCTCAAGGCGATGCGCGCCGGCGAGGTGAGCGCGGTGCTGCGCAGCCCGGCGGGCTTTCACGTCCTCATGCTCGCTGAGCGGCGCGGCGCGGATACCGGGCCGGCGGTGACGCAGACCCGGGCGCGCCACATCCTGGTGAAGACCAACGAGGTGGTCTCGGAGGCCGAAGCGCGCCGCAAGCTCGCGGACCTGCGCGAGCGCATCGTCCGCGGCGGGGCGGATTTCGCCGAGCTCGCGCGCGTGCACTCGGAGGACGCCACCGCGGCGCGCGGCGGCGAGCTCGACTGGGTGCTGCCCGGGGACGTGGTGCCCGAGTTCGAGCGCGCCCTGAACGCGCTCAAGGCCGGCGAGCTGAGCGAGCCGGTGAAGACGCCCTTCGGCTGGCACCTGCTGCAGGTGCTCGACCGGCGCGTCGCCGGCCCGACGGTCGAGCGCCAGCGCCTGCAGGCGCGCATGGCGCTGCGCGAGCGCAAGGCGGACGAGGCCTACGAGGAGTGGCTGCGGCTGCTGCGCGACCGCAGCTATATCGAGATCCGGCTCGAAGACAAGTGAGGCCGCGCAGGCGGTTCGGGCAGCATTTCCTGCGCGATCCCGCGGTGCTCGCGCGCATCGTCGGCGCGATCGACCCCGGGCCCGGCGACGCCGTCTTCGAGATCGGGCCGGGGGAGGGGGCGCTCACGCGCGCGCTGCTCGAGCGGGTCGGGCGTCTCGCCGCGATCGAGATCGACCGCGACCTCGCGGCGCGCCTCGAAAGCGAGTTTCCGCCAGAGCGCCTCACGCTGCAGCGGGCCGACGCCCTCGAGTTCGACTTCGCTTCGCTGCCGCAGGGCTCGCGCCTGGTCGGCAACTTGCCCTACAACATCTCGACGCCGCTGCTCTTTCGCCTCGCCGAGTGCGCCGGGCGGCTGCGCGACCTGCATTTCATGCTGCAGCGGGAAGTGGTCGAGCGCATGGTCGCGCGGCCTTCCACCCCGGAGTACGGGCGCCTCTCGGTGATGCTGCAGACGCGCTTCCGGATGCAGCAGCTCTTCACGGTGGCGGCGGGAGCTTTTCGCCCGCCGCCGAAGGTCGAGTCCGCGCTGGTGCGCATGGTGCCGCTCGCGGCGGCCGATCTGCCGCAGGTGGACCGCAAGGCCTTCGCCGACGTGGTACGGCGCGCGTTCGCCGCGCGCCGCAAGACGCTGCGCAACGCGCTGCCGGGAGTCGACCTCGGGCGAGCCGGCATCGACCCGAGGCTGCGCCCGGAGAACCTCTCGCCCGACGACTACGTGCGGGTCGCCCGCTCCCTCGCCGGGGACGCTACGTGACCGGGGCCCAGAAGCGGGAGCCGCGCCGGCCCGCCCGGCAGAGCGGCGCCAGCGTCGCGACGCAGGTGCGCGGCGCCACCGGCACCCCCCTCGCGGGCGTCAGGGCGCAGGAACTCGCGCTTCTCGACTGCGGCACACCTCGGGGCTGTTAGCCCGAAGTGTCAACTAATTCGGGGAAAGCTTGGCGTCGGCGTGGGCTGCTGTTAAGCCGCAACCTGTTCGTAGGAGAACTGCGGGATGCCAGCACGCTGGGAAGCGTGCTCGACCGTGATGGCGCACACGTTGCCCTGAGCATCAATATCGAGGACGGTGTTTTCATCGAGGTCCCGCGTCTCGGCGACGGGCGCTTCCTTGAACTCGATGAGCAGAGTGTCAGTGTCCTTGAAGTATCGGATTCTCATGGCGCAAACCTTCGGTCGAAGAATGCATTGTGGACCGTTTCGCCGTGCGAGAGAAGTACCACCCGTAGATAGCGATTCGCCGCCTCCGGGATCTGCGCCCACTCTGGATGCGGCCGTCGGCTTGGACTTGCTCCTTGATGGGCGATCGCATGGCCCGCTCGATCCATTCGTCACGGATCGCAGCCCTATCTGAGCGACTCCGCAGCGCATCGAAGTACCGAGTTGCGTTGTGCTACTTCAAAAACATCGGTAAGGATCACGGAATGGAAACACCAAAGGTATCGCGAACAATCTTTCCACACTCTCCCGAGAACACACGAATGTCATGATTGCTCGCGCGCAAGCAGCCCACTCGATAGAACGCAGCGTCCTTGAAACCCATCACCGAAACCTCACGGATGCTGTTATCAACGGTGAGCCGAATGATTGCCAACTTTTTACCGGCGACCACGTTTAGCACAGCTTGGGAGTCAATTCGTAGTCGATAGGCGAGATTGGGATCCTGGCCGGACCTGGCAAAGGATTGCGACATCTTCCGCCTGCTCGCGTCGACAGACCAAGCTTCCAAGCGTTTAAGTAGCATCGGAGTAAGGTCTGCCTCAGTGAGACCTTCGCTGTCTTGGATCGCTGCGATAGTTATTACGGGGGCAATCTCGGACCTGGATTGGCCATACGCCGACTCGGAAATTAGTACTCCAGCCAACAAAACGGCCTTACCGAACATCAAGCGGACTTGGGCGATGGCGACTGCCGAAGGGTCGCCGCGAAGAGGGTCTGGATTCACTAAGGACAATGGACCATATCGCCAATGATCATACAGAGGCGCGGCGTGCCGTCCGAATCCAAGATTGTTATGGTGCGTGGACCCTGAAGCGTATTGCGATTGCTCTCAGTCTGCCGACTAAATTCCTCAACGTTGGGTTGTGTTGAAAATCTACCAATCAAACGCTTATAGGTGACCTCTTCTCCGGTTTTCGCTGAACACGACTGAAGAACGCGTTTGCCTTGTGAATCGTCGGAAATCTCGTAGATCAAATCGAGGACGCATTTAGCGAAGCGCTTCTCGGTTCTTGAGCTTCCACTGTCGTGCTTGACACGGCACATATCTCTCATCAGGTTCCGCTGTTTTCCTAGGCGCATTTTGTCGGTGTATTTGTCGACACAGTCATCTGCATCAAACTCTATGCCAAGAAACCCAGCACTCGCTGGAGCGGAAAACGGCAAAGCAAAGAAAGACAGTGTGAACGCAATAGCAAATCGTAAGGCTCGTGCGCACACGGGAAATGCGCGCAACTGGGGTAGTTGTCGCGCTGCTTGGTTCATGTTCGTGCCTTGAAGTGCCGCCCAGCATAAAAACAGCACACCGCAAATACTCCCGTAAGCGCTGGACCTGCAATCGCAGTGTATTGGCCGAAGTGCAGGACTGCTGTGCCGCCTACGATCGCAAGCAGCGCAAACACGGCACCGAGTGCATTCCATCCGAGGGGGGTCAAGATCGAGCCGTACTTGTTCGGGCGGTTAAGGAACAGACGATACCCGACGGCGAGGCAGAAAACAGCGACGGCCATTAAGGATGCGACAAAAACAGCAGTAGCAATTTCAGAGCTATCGGCTGAGCTGACAATTCTGTAGGTACCCAACACCAGAATGGCTGAGGCGGTGAGTCCAAAAGCGAGCAACAGTGCACCTGCGGCCTTCCCGATCCAGGAGTCGAGACGTGGGGTTGGGCGGTTCATCCGATCCCTCTCAGGTCGTCATGAAACAGCGTAAGCGCCGGGATCGGCGGGTGGAGAGCCCCGTTTAACGCTAGTCGGAATTCAGTCTACGCTTGAATGACTGCCTTCGGTCGTAAGCCGCCATCGGCACTGGCTTACCGCGAATCACCGGAATCATGCGCCGTGGGAGTTCGAAACTGATGGCGTTGCCAATGTGCCACCGAACGTGCTTGGTCAGCCGCGCACTGCTCGCAGTGCGTCGGCTGCACCAAGAAGTTAGCCGTTGAACATTTGCGATTCACAGGCGTGCAGTGAACCAGTTTACGAAGTCCTCAGTGAGCAGCCGAGTGGCCCGTAATTTTGCGCGACCAGAGCGGAGCCGCTCTCGGTATTGGTCAAGTCGCTCGATTCCCTTTTGGGATAGCTGCCAACGCCCGCGTGGTGAATCCCGCCGGAGATAGCGATGTTCAACCGCGTCTTTCCTCGCCCACGCGAGTTCATTTTGCCATCGTGGCTCAGTGGATGTTCTCGTGTAGTCAGCGGCCTTGTCCGTAAGGTGCAAAAACCCCTTTCGGTGGACAAATGACAACACCTCCTCCTTGGTGCCACTTCCGCCCAGATGCTCAAGCGATGCCATCAGCACTAGCATGAGCCGCCCTCGGCGTATGCCAAACGGAATGTAGTAACCAGCCATAAGTGATATCAACGGCTAATGTGGTTTATCCGGCGCACTCTCGGTGGGTGTTTCACCTTTTAGTAGGGCAGCAATCTCGACGTGACCTGCTGAGAGCGCGTGTTGGTGAAGCGGTACTCCCTCTGGCGTTCGAGAGTTCGGATCCGCACCCTTACTAAGAAGCGCGCTCACTGCCTTGGAATCGCCCCGACGAACTGCGTTATATAGGTTCGCAGTAGCACGAGCCGCACGTCGGACACGCGCTGCGGCAGCCCTATCGTCTTCATGCTGCAGTGATTCCGCGCGGCGGATTGCACGAGCACGGCGTAAAGCCTCGAGTTGTTCGAATGACGTAGCGCCGTGCGAGTACCACCAGTAGCTTCTTGTGTTCGCGAGTATCCAGTCAAGCACTGCGTGATCTGCATCCGCGAGAAGCGGCAATAGACGGTGTAGCGTAGTTACGCTCCCGAGTCCACCAACTGAGTTCTCGTAGACCGCGACGGCCTTGATGAAGCAACCACGATCCATGCCGCTGAGCTTACTGAAGAAATCCATGAGCACGTCCCGGTAACGATCTGCTATCCGCAGTACCTGCGAGTGAATGCCGGCTCCTGGCAATGATCGAATAGATTCGAACCGTTCAGATCGACCGGCAGAGAGCAGGGACTGAAAGAGTGACTCAGCGTCCACGGCTAACTTTCCCAGGCAGCGGCGCACGGCTGCGATAGCCGCGAGCGCCGCTGCGTGGCCCGCGCGGCGTCCTGTTGGGCTGGGCCGCTAGACACGGCCAGCCCGTTCTCCGACGCGGCGGGACGCCTCGGAAAACCGGTCCGCTGCCCATGCCAGACCTTTCGACAGCTCGAACAACTCCTGCCTGACCAATGGCTCGTGACCGGCGAGCGCGCTGTCAATGGAATTACCGTGATCTTCAACCAAGGCATAGATGCGAAGTAATCGGACGACTTGATCAAATATGTTGTCCGAAACCGAGGACGGACCTGTCCACCGAACCGTGGGCTGCTTGCCGCTTAATACCTTCGCGAGCTCAGTAAACCGCCCCCACTCTCGTTCGTACATTGCGCGTTCGGTAAGCATTTGCGCGCCACCGAGCCTCCCTTCGCTAAGCGGTCTTGTTGTTCCCGCTTATGCAGATGGAGCGCGTTTCTCCTCTGAAGTTCCGACTACGAAAGACTTTTTCTACAGCCTCAACGTCCGGCTTCAGGCGCGCGCCGCTTGCGGGCGTCGCTTGCACGCCGTTGTTCGGCGCGCGAAACGCGGCGCGCCCATGAAGGTAGGCTTCCCTTTCCAGACAGATCGCCGCGTCATGCCCGAGCCTGCGTCACGTCGGCTGCCACTGCAAACAGCGACCACTCGCCTGGCACGCCCTTCAACGAATGGCGGCCCCGCTCCTCAAAACGAATGCCGGACCCTGCGACGAGATCCCTTACGGTGCTCGATACCAGGATCTCGCCGGAGCCCGCCTGACCCGCAATCCGTGCTCCGGTGTGGACGGCGATCCCCCCAACCTTCTCGCCTATGACCTCACACTCGCCTGAATGGATACCGACCCGCACGGCGATACCCAGCACCCTGACCGCATCGGCGATGGCGCTCCCACAGCGAATGGCCCGTGCGGGACCCTCGAAGTTCGCGAACAGTCCGTCACCGGCCGTATCGATCTCGCGACCTCGGAAGCGCCCCAGCTGGCGCCGCGCGAGCGCATAAAAGCGATCCAGAAGGTCATGCCACGCTCGGTCGCCCAGCCGCGTCGCGTGCTCTGTGGAACCTACGATGTCGACAAACATGACTGTCGCCAGCACGCGATCGGGCTCGCGCGCCTCGCGCACTCCGGTCAAGAACTCCTGGATTTCTGCGAGCAAACGGTCGACATCCTCGGCAAAGAACAGGTGATCCACTCCCGACAACTCCACGAACCGCGCGCCGCGGATGCGCTCGGCCAAGTAACGACCGTGCTCGGGTCCGGTGAAGGGGTCACCGGCTCGGTGCAGTATGAGCACGGGCACCATGATGGTGGGCAGAACGTGACGGGCATCTGTCGCGTATGCACTCCGGAGGAGCGTTACCGCTGCTCCTGGGCTGGCCGCCAGGCGTTGGTAGCGGGACCACCAGCTTTTCATCGGCGCGTTGTCGGCTTGGCTGGCGACCAAGGCCTCGAAGGCGACACCTTTGCCCCACCCCTCTTCAATGGCCTGAAGCAGACCGTGGGCCTGCTCGGCAGGAATTCCGTGCGGGTAGTCGGGCGCGTACGCCAGCCGCGCGTACGAGTTGAGGAGTACCAGCGCCGTCGTTCGGGACGGGTGCGTCGCCGCGAACAGCAAGCTCAGGGCTCCCGCCTCCGACGTTCCCATCAGGGCGGCCCGCTCCGATCCAACCGCGTCCATCACAGCGCGAAGGTCGTCCATCCGCTCTTCCAGGGTGGGCAGTCGATCCAACGGCACCGGGTCTGACAGCCCGGTCCCCCGCTTGTCCAGCACAATGAGGCGAGCAAATGACGCGAGCCGATCCAGAAACCGCGCCACCCGGGGCTCTTCCCACATGTGCTCGATGTGCGATATCCATCCGTGCATGAAGACGAGGTCGGGAGGGCCCGTGCCGACCGCTTGGTACGCAATGTGAAAGTCGCCGCTCTTCGCGTACTTCGTCTCCGGAACGGCAGTCATGGCAACCTCCAAACTTATCAGGGCAACGACCGCAACTCCCTAGCCTAGTCGATCTAGCGCGTCGAACGTCCCGGCTAACGCGCCGCCCGCTTGCGGGCGGTCGCCGTTGAGCCGGTGGTTAGACGCGACCTCTTTTCGTGCAGGCGCCCCGACACGTACTTGTGCAGCACGCTAGCAATGAGCGTCTGGTAGGGAACTCCCTCTTCATACGCGCGGGCCTGAATGTCCATAAGGTCGGCCGCGGATAGTCGAATGTTCACGCGTCGGCTTTTGACAAAGGTCGCACGTGCAGCTTCGCGAAACGCGGCGAGCTGCGCCTTTGTAGGACGCACGGAAACCAAGGCCCCTTTTTCATAGGCGGCCAGCATTTCTCGTTCGTAGCGATCAAGACTTTTCATCGGGATCATCCATTCCTAAATAGTCGCGCGTTGCCTTCCGGCTCGGAATGACGGTCTTCAAGAAGTAGTGCTCCTCTTCCTCGACTGATGGAACAAGGAAGACGTACTCCCGATAAGCCACAACCAGCACCACTTGGCCCGGATAACGCTTTTGGTTCGGATGAACCAGAATATCCTTGAGTCCACCTTCCTCCACCGCAAGAACGATCTCCTCGAAAGAGATGCCGCGGCCCGTCTTCAGGCGTTCGTTCTTGTCCGGGTGCCACCGGAACGGCTTCACACGGGGAGCGTACCCGTACGTGTGCCTTTTGTCATCAGGTGGCCAGGCGGCTGCTGGTCACGTCTAACAATGTTCCCTGCGGGCCGGGGCAGGCTTGCGATGAAGCCCGAGCCCACGGGATCCCTAGATACTGCCATGACGACGGGGATCCTCGCCGTCGCCTGCTTGACCGCGGCGATCGCCGGATTCGCTCCAGTCACGATGACGTCGACGTTGAGCCGCACAAGCTCCGCCGCGAGGTCAGGGAGCCGCTCCTGCTTTCCCCCGGCGAAACGACGCTCATACTCCCAAGCCGCTTGGCGTCGATCCAGCGCATTTCCCACAACCGCTGCACCGGACGCCAGATCGCACCGAGCCGCTTGGCGCGCTCGCGCAGCTCGGACTCGCTCCAAGCGATGCGCACGGCGACCATCTCCTCGTCCTGGCGGCGCGGGCGGCGCGCATTGGGTTGCCAGGGCACGGTCTCGACGATCAGCTCGATCGTCTTGTGCCGGCATTCCTTCTCGGTGTCGTAGAGGTACCGCACGCACACGAGCCGCTCGCCGAACCGGCGAACAAAGCGTTTCGTGCCGGGCTGGCCTGGCCGTCGGGTAAGGCGCGTCTCCATCCTTCTTCCCACGGATGGCCTCGCGCCGCGGTTTACCCCTTGCGCTCGATGAACTCGATCTTGTAGCCGTCCGGGTCCTGCACGAAGGCGATCACCGTGCTGCCGCCCTTCACCGGGCCGGCCTCGCGCGTCACGCTGCCGCCCTTGGCGCGCACCGCGTCGCAGGCCTGCTTCGCGTCCGGGACCTCGATCGCGACGTGGCCGAAGGCGGTGCCGAGCTCGTACTTGTCGACGCCGTAGTTGTAGGTGAGCTCGAGCACCGCGGTCTTGTCCTCGCCGTCGTAGCCGACGAAGGCGAGCGAGTACTTCTGCTCCGGCCGGTCGGTGGTGCGCAGCACCTTCATGCCGAGCACCTCGGTGTAGAACTTGACGGCGCGCTGCATGTCGCCGACGCGCAGCATCGTGTGCAGGATCCTCATGCGTCTTCTCCCTTCGCAGCGTGCAGTCTAAGGGCTTTCGGGGCAGAGCAGCCGCTGCTGCTCCTCGATCCAGGCCTCGGCCAGCGCGTTGATCGCCTGCGGGTCGCGCCCGCCGGGCTCGATCGGCGCGCCGATGCGCAGGGTCACCGTGCCGGGGCGCTTGAGGAAGGCGTTGCGCGGCCAGAGGAGCCCCGCGTTGTGCGCCACCGGCACCACCGGCGCGCCGGCGTGCGCCGCGAGCCAGGCGCCGCCGAGCTGGTATTTGCGGCGCTCGCCGGGGGCGACGCGCGTGCCCTCGGGAAAGACCACCACCCAGAAGCCCTGCACGAGGCGCTCCTTGCCGCGGCGCGCGATCTGGCGCAGCGCCTTGAGCCCGCGCGCGCGGTCGATCGCGATCGGGCTCATGAGCGCCAGGCCCCACCCGAAGAACGGGATCCACAGCAGCTCGCGCTTCAGCACGTGCACCTGCGGCGGGAAGATCGTCTGGAAGGCGAGCGTCTCGAACGCCGACTGGTGCTTGGCGAGCACCACCGCGGGCCGGCGCGGCAGGTGCTCGGCGCCCTCGACCCGCCAGCGGATGCCGAGCAGCAGGCGCACGAAGAAAAGAACGATGCGGGTCCAGCCCGTGATCACGCGGTAGCGCACAAGGCGCGGCAGCGGCGCGCAGGCGAATGCGAGCAGCCAGTAGGGCGGCGTGACCAGGACCAGCGCGAGCGCGAACAGGCTCGAGCGCAGCGCCATCACGGCGCAAGGCGCGCGGCGAGCGCCGCGAGATCCGCGTAGACCTCGGTCCCCGCGGGCAGGCCGCCCGCCGCGCGCGTCTCGCGCCCTTTGCCGCTGAGCACGAGGCAGGGCCGCGCGCCGACCGCCGCCGCCGCCTCGAGGTCGCGGATGGAGTCGCCGGCCATCGGCACCCCCGCGAGGCTCACGTTCATGCGCTCGGCGATCTCGCGCAGCATGCCCGGCCTGGGCTTGCGGCACTCGCAGTTCGAGTCGGCGGCGTGCGGGCAGAAGAAGATCGCGTCGATGCGCCCGCCGGCGAGGCTCACGGCGCGGTGCATCTCGGCGTGGATCGCGTTCAAGGTCGCCATGTCGAACAGCCCGCGCGCGATGCCCGACTGGTTGGTCGCCACGACCACGCGCCAGCCGCCCTGCGTGAGGCGCGCGATCGCCTCGAGGCTGCCGGCGATCGGCTTCCATTCCGCGGGCGACTTGATGTACTGGTCGCTGTCGTGGTTGATGGTGCCGTCGCGGTCGAGCACGACGAGCTTCATGCGAGCCGTCCTGCGGCGAGCGTCATGCGGCGAGCTTGGAGAGGTCGGCGACCCGGTTCATCGCCTCGCGCAGGTCGCGCAGGAGGGCGAGCCTACTTCTCCGCAACTGGTCATCGTCAACCATCACCATTACTGAATCGAAGAACTCGTCCACCGGCGCCTTCAGCACCGAAAACGTTCTCAAGTAAGCGGTGTAGTCGCCACGATCGAACAGTGCTCTTGCTTTTGCCGACGCGGATCGAATCGCCTCGTGGAGCGCGCGCTCGGCGGGTTCCTTGAGTTCGCCCGGCTTGACACCGGAGTAGGACTCTCCTTTCGCCTCAGCTTGCCTGAGGATGTTTGCCACCCGCTTGTTTGCCGCCGCCAGACTAGCCGCCTCCGGCAAGGCCTGGAAAAGCTTCACTGCCTCGAGCTGCCGCGGCACAAGATGCAACCGCACAGGACGCAGGCTGAGCACCGATTCGACTTCACGCGTGGAGAATCCTCGCTCGCGCAGGTATCCGGCGAAGCGCTCGAACATGAACGTTTCTAGATCGGTGTGCGCATCTGCGACGGTGCGCTCGTAGGAGGCGAACGCAGCGTTGACCAGATCTGAAAGCGACAGCGCCAGATCGCGCTCGACGAGGATCCGGATGACGCCAAGCGCGGCGCGGCGCAGACCGAACGGGTCCTTCTCGCCTGTGGGCTGCTCGCCGATGCCGAACAATCCGGCGAGGGCGCAGAGCTTGTCGGCAAGCGCCAGCGCGCATGCGACCGGTCCCTCGGGTAGCCGGTCGCCCGCGAAGCGGGGCAGATAGTGCGCCTCAATCGCGTCGGCGACCACTGCGGGCTCGCCATCGTGCAGCGCGTAGTAGCGGCCCATCGTTCCCTGCAGCTCGGGAAATTCGCCCACCATCCCCGTGAGCAGGTCCGCCTTGCAGAGCGACGCGCTGCGCTCGACGGGCGTGACGTCGGTCTTTAGTTCGCGAGCGATGTGGGCAGCCAGGAGCTGGATTCGCGCGACGCGCTGAAGCTGGCTGCCGAGCTTCCCGTGATAGATGACCCTCTCGAGTCGCTGCACGCGGTTCTCGAGGGACTCCTTTCGGTCCTGATCGAAGAAGAACTTCGCGTCCGACAAACGGGCGCGGAGCACGCGCTCGTTCCCGCGAACGATCACAGTCGGAGCCCCGCTCTTCAGATTGCTCACCATGAGAAAGCGAGGCAGCAGCTTGCCTCTGGCGTCCTTCAGGGGGATGTAGCGCTGGTGTTGCTGCATCGAGAGAACCAAGCACTCCGGCGGCACTTCCAGAAACCGCGCACTGAAAGCCCCTTCCTGGACTGTTGGGTATTCGACGAGCGCCGTGATCTCGTCAATCAGCGCGTCGTCGTACACCGGGGCTGCGCCTCGCCCCTTTGTACGCAAGGCGGCAACTATCCGTTCGCGGCGCTCGCCAAAACTCGCAACGACGCTGCCTGCACGTTCCAACGTACGCTCATACTCGTCGGCGCTAGCCACTTCCACCCTGCCTTTGCCGAGGAAACGGTGGCCCCATGTGCTTCGCGATCCGCCCGCAAGTCCGAGCACCCGCTGCGACAGCTTGATCGGCTTCGTGCCATGGAGAATCAGTAGACCGTGGACGGGGCGGACGAAAAGCGCATCGCCTTCGCTCCATCGCATCTGCTTGGCAACGGGCAATCGCTTCAACGAGTCGTTGAGAATGCCGGGAAGCAGCCTAGCGAGTGACTCACCTTCTCGAGAGGCTCGATAGAGGAAATACTCGGCTTTGCCGTCCCTGTGGCGCTCCAGCTTCTCAGGACTGACGCCACACGAGCGGGCAAATCCAAGCAGCGCTTGGCTAGGCTTCCCGGACGAATCGAGCCCGGCTTGCACCGTCGGCCCCTTGCGGCTCACCGTCTGGTCCGGCTGGACCGAGCGAACGCGCCGCACGCGCACGGCGAGGCGGCGAGGAGTTGCGAACTCCTCGAAGCCGCCTTCACCGTCAACGAGCCCCCTATCCTTGAGGTAATCGTGAACCGAGTCCGCGAAGACGACCGACAAGCGTTTCAGTGACTTCGGCGGCAGCTCCTCGGTAAGGAATTCGACGAGCAGGCTTCGCGTCTTCGACCCTGTCTCTGACCTTCTGGCCATCTACCCGCGCGCTCTCTTCTTCACGCCCGGCGCCTTCCCAAGCATCGGGAAGCCGAGCCGCTCGCGCGACTCGTAGTAGGCCTGCGCGACGCCGCGCGCGAGGGCGCGCACGCGCGCGATGTAGGCGGCGCGCTCGGTCACCGAGATCGCGCCGCGCGCCTCGAGCAGGTTGAAGGCGTGCGAGCACTTGAGCACCATCTCGTAGCCCGGCAGCACGCACTGCGCGCCGAGCAGGCGCTTCGCCTCGGACTCGTACTCGCCGAAATGGCGCAGCAGCAGCGCGGTGTCGGCGAGCTCGAAGTTGTAGCGCGACTGCTCGACCTCGTTCTGGTGGTAGACGTCGCGGTAGGTGACGCCGTCGGTCCAGACGAGGTCGAACACCGACTCCTTGCCCTGCAGGTACATCGCCAGCCTCTCCAGGCCGTAGGTGATCTCGCCCAGCACCGGCTTGCACGGCAGCCCCCCGACCTCCTGGAAATAGGTGAACTGGGTGATCTCCATGCCGTCGAGCCACACCTCCCACCCCAGGCCCCAGGCGCCGAGCGTGGGCGATTCCCAGTCGTCCTCGACGAAGCGGATGTCGTGCGCCTTGGGCTCGATGCCGAGGGCGACGAGCGACTCGAGATAGGTGTCCTGGATCTCGGCGGGCGAGGGCTTGAGCGCCACCTGGTACTGGTAGTAGTGCTGCAGGCGGTTCGGGTTCTCGCCGTAGCGGCCGTCCTTGGGGCGGCGCGAGGGCTGCACGTAGGCCGCCTTCCAGGGCTCGGGGCCGATGGCGCGCAGGAACGTCGCGGTGTGGAAGGTTCCCGCGCCCATCTCCATGTCGTAGGGCTCGAGCAGCGCGCAGCCGCAGCGGTCCCAGAACTCGTCGAGGCGGTGGATCAGCTGCTGAAACGTGAGCATGGCGCGCGCCGGCTGCGCGGAATTCTACCGTCTCCGTGCGAGCCGGATTGCCGCGAGCGCCATGAGCGCGGCGAGCGCGAGCGCCGCGGCATCGCCGAGCCGCACGTACGGCGTCGCGCCGGCGTGGCCCTGCACCGAGAGCTGGAGCCTGCCCTCGACGAACGGGGGCAGGACGACGCGCCGGCCGTCGCGTGCGATCACCGCGGTGTGGCCGGTGTTGGTCGCGGTGAGCATCTCGCGGCGCGTCTCGATCGCGCGCAGCTGCGCGATCTGCAGGTGCTGCGCGGGGGCGAGCGAGTCGCCGAACCAGGCGACGTTGGAGACGTTCGCGAGGATCGTCGCCTGCGGCAGCTGGCGCAGCACCTCGTCGCCGAAGGCGTCCTCGTAGCAGATGCTGACCGCGATTCTCTGCCCGGCGACGGCGAGCGGCGCCTGGCGCGGCGGCCCCGCAGTGAAGTCGGACAGCGGGATGCGCAGCACCGCCAGCACCCAGCCGAATCCGGGCGGCACGAACTCGCCGAAAGGCACTAGGTGCACCTTGTCGTAGCGCTGGCGCGGCGAGACGCCGAGCGTCACCACGCTGTTGTAGTAGCGCCCGCCCGGCTCGCGCACCGGGACGCCGAGCAGCAGGTCGCCGCCGCGGCGCCGCGCCGCCGCCTCGAGCCGCTCGAGCGTGGCCGGCGCCACCGTATCGAGGAAGCGCGGCAGCGCCGTCTCCGGCAGCACGATCAGCTGCGCGTCGCTCTCCTCGGCGAGCCGCAGGTAGGTGTCGACGATGCGCGCGTAGCGCGCCTCGTCGAACTTCATCTCCTGCGGGATGTTCCCCTGCAGCAGGCTCACGCGCACGGGCTTGCCGGCAGCTGCGGTCCATTCGATACCCTCGAGCGCGAAGCCGAGCGCGAAGAGCGTACCGGCGGCTGCGGCCGCCGCAAGGCCTTGGCGCCGCCCGAGCGCAACACCCCAGACGATCAAGCCGGCCGCCAGCCAGGCGATCAGGCCGACGAGGTACACGCCGCCCAGCGGCGCGAACCCCGCGAGCGGCGTCGGCACGAAGGCGTAGCCGGTGGCGAGCCAGGGAAAGCCGGTGAGCAGCCAGCCGCGCAGCCATTCGGCGAGCGTCCAGAGCGCCGGGACGGCGAGCACGGCGTGCGCCCGGTGCGGCGCGCCGATGCGCGCCTGCAACCAGCCGACCGCAGCCGGGTAGAGCGCGAGCACCGCGCAGAAGCCGAGCGTCGCCACGGCGGCGAGCGGCCCGGGCATGCCGCCGAAACGGTGCAGGCTCACGTAGACCCAGGAGACGCCCACGCCGAACAGGCCCAGGCCGAAGGCGAAGCCCATGAAAGCTGCGGCGCGCGCGCTCTGGGCCGAGCGCCAAAGCGCGATCAGGGCTGCGGGCGCGGCGAGCGCAAGCGGCCACCAGCCAAGCGGCGCGAAGGCGGCCACCATCGCCGCGCCTGCGGCGAAGGCGAGGGCGCAGGCAAGTCTCGGCCGCTGCCCGAGCCTCAAGCCTTCGGCTTCTCGACGATCAGCGTGTGGACGCGCCGGCTGTCGGCGCGCAGCACCTGGAAGCGGTGCCCGGCGATGGCGATCGATTCGCCGCGCCGCGGCAGGCGCCCGAACTGGGCGATGACGAGGCCGCCCACGGTGTCGATCTCCGCGTCCGGGAAGCTGGTGCCGAAGGCGCTGTTGAAGTCGGCGATCTGGGTGAGCGCCTTGACGCGGAAGCGCCCGCCCGGCTCGGGGATGATGTTGTCCTTCGCCTCGTCGAAGTCGTACTCGTCCTCGATGTCGCCGACGATCTGCTCGAGCACGTCCTCGATCGTCACCAGCCCGGCGACGCCGCCGTACTCGTCGACCACGATCGCCATGTGGTTGCGGCTGGCGCGGAACTCCCTGAGCAGGACGTTCAGGCGCTTGGACTCCGGCACGAACACCGCGGGCCTGAGCATCTCGCGCACGTTGAACGGCTCCTCGCCGGCGTAATGGCGCAGCAGGTCCTTGGCGAGCAGGATCCCGATCACGTCGTCGCGGTTCTGGTCGTACACCGGGAAGCGCGAGTGCGCGGTCGCGATCACCTGGGCGACGAACTTCTCCACCGGCTCGTTGACGTCGATGGCGTCCATCTGCGCGCGCGGGATCATGATCTCGCGCACCTGCATCTCCGAGACGGTGAGCGCGCCCTCGGTGATCGAGAGCGCGTCGGCGTCCAGCAGGTTCCTCTGGTAGGCCGAGCGCAGCAGCCGGGTGAGGCTCGCGCGGTCCTCCGGCTCGCGCAGGATCAGCGCCGAGAGCCGCTCGAGCAGGCTAGGTCGCGAGGGATCGCTCATCTAGGGAGGAGCGTCATTTTACCGCGTAGGGGTCGCCGAACCCGAGCCGGCGCAGGATGCGCGCTTCCTCGCGCTCCATGCGCGCCGCGTGCGCCGCGCGCGCATGATCGCGTCCGCGCAGGTGCAGCACGCCGTGCACCAGCAGGTGCGCGTAGTGCGCGGCGAGGCTCTTGCCCTGGGCGCGCGCCTCGCGCGCAATCACCGGGTGGCAAAGCACGATGTCGCCGCTGAGCGGCGCGCGCCCGTAGGCGAAGGCAAGCACGTTCGGCGCATGGCCGCGACGGCGGTAGGTGCGGTTCAGGCGCCGCGCCTCGGCCGCGGCCACGATGCGCACCGTCAGCTGCGCCGGGCCGCCGGCCGCGGCGCGGGCGTAGGCGCGCAGCCGCGCGGGCGGCGGTGCGCCGCGCGCCCGGGCAGCGAGCTGGACCGCGATCGCGGCGCTACTTCGCGGGCGGCTCTTCGCGCGCCTGCTTCTCGTACGCATCGATGATGCGCGCCACCAGCGGGTGGCGCACGACGTCGGCGGCCGTGAACTCGGAAAACGCGATGCCGCGCACGTCCGCGAGAATGCGGCGCGCCTCGATCAGGCCGCTCTTCTGGCCGCGGCCCAGATCGATCTGCGTCACATCCCCGGTCACCACCGCCTTGGCGCCGAACCCGATGCGCGTGAGGAACATCTTCATCTGCTCGGGCGTGGTGTTCTGCGCCTCGTCGAGGATGATGAAGGCGTGGTTGAGGGTGCGCCCCCGCATGTAGGCGAGCGGCGCGAGCTCGATCGTGCCGCGCTCGAGCAGCTTGCCGGTCTTGTCGAAGCCGGCGAGGTCGTAGAGCGCGTCGTAGAGCGGCCGCAGGTACGGATCGACCTTCTGCGCCAGGTCCCCGGGCAGGAAGCCGAGCCGCTCGCCCGCCTCGACCGCGGGGCGCACCAGCACGATGCGCTTCACCTTGTCGCGCTCGAGCGCGTCCACCGCGCAGGCGACCGCGAGGTAGGTCTTGCCGGTGCCCGCCGGGCCGATGCTGATGGTGATGTCGTGCGCCAGGATGTTCTCGATGTACTGCACCTGGCGCGGGGTGCGGCCGTGCAGGTCGGGCCGGCGCGTCAGCAGCTGCGGGCGCTCGCCCGCAGGCGGGACGGCGATGTCCTTGCCCTGCAGCAGCTCGGTCAAGCCCAGCTGCACGTCGTCGATGGTGAGCTCGCCTGCGGCCTTGTCGTAGAAAAGCTCGAGCGCGCGCGCCGCGCGCGCCGCCTGCTCGGGCCGGCCGCGCACCGAGAAGCGCGCGCCGCGCCGCGCGATCGCGACATCGAGCGCCGACTCGATCTGGCGCAGGTTCGTGTCGAGCGCGCCGCACAGGCGCGCCAGGCGCTGGTTATCGACCGGGTCGAGCCGGACCTCGAGCGCGCGCGCCGTGGCTCTCGCTTCCCGCACCCTAGCGGGACGCCTCGACCAGCTCGCCGCGCAGCGAGTGCGGCAGCGCGGCCGTGATGCGCACCTCGGCGAAGCGCCCGATGCGCTCGCCGCCGCCGGCGAAATTGACCACGCGGTTGTTACTCGTGCGCCCGGCAAGCTCGTGCGCGCTCTTTTGCGAGGCGCCCTCGACCAGCACGCGCTCGACGCCGCCGACCATCGCCGCGCTGAGCGCGCGCGCCTGCGCCGCGAGCTGCGCCTGCAGACGCCGCAGCCGCTCGAGCTTCACCGCGCGCGGTGTGTCGTCGGCGAGCTCCGCTGCAGGCGTCCCGGGGCGAGGGCTGTAGAGAAACGAGAACGAGGCGTCGAAGCCGGCGTCGCGCGCGAGCGCCAGCGTCGCCTCGAAGTCGGTCTCGTTCTCGCCCGGAAAGCCGACGATGAAGTCCGACGACAGGCTGATCCCGGGGCGCGCCTTGCGCAGCCGCCGCACGATCGAGCGGTATTCGAGCGTGGTGTAGCCGCGCTTCATCGCCGCGAGCACGCGGTCGGATCCCGCCTGCACCGGCAGATGCACGTGCGCGGCGAGCGCCGGGAGCTCGGCATGCGCGTCGATCAGCCGTTGTGTGAACTCGCGCGGGTGCGAGGTCGTGTAGCGGATGCGCTCGATGCCGTCGATCTCGGCGACGTAGCGCAGCAGCTCGGCGAGGTCCGCGCGCTCGCCATCGATCGTCCCGCGCCAGGCGTTGACGTTCTGCCCGAGCAGCGTCACTTCCTTCACGCCCTGCGCGGCGAGCGACGCGACCTCGGCGATCACGTCCTCGAACGGGCGCGAGACTTCCTCGCCGCGCGTGTAGGGGACGACGCAAAAGCTGCAGTACTTGCTGCAGCCTTCCATGATCGTCACGTACGCCGACGCGGCCGCGCCGCGCGCGGGCGGGAGGCGATCGAACTTCTCGATCTCGGGAAAGCTCACGTCCACCTGCGCTCGGCCGCTGGCGCGGCGGCGCGCGAGCAGGTCGGGCAGCCGGTGCAGCGTCTGCGGGCCGAACACCACGTCCACGTAGGGCGCGCGCGCGACGATCGCGCCGCCCTCCTGGCTCGCGACGCAGCCGCCCACCGCGATCATCAGGTCGGGCTTGGCGCGCTTCAGGTGCTTGATGCGGCCGAGGTCGGCGAACACCTTCTGCTGCGCCTTCTCGCGCACCGAGCAGGTGTTGAAGACGATGACGTCGGCTTCCTCGGGCCGGGCCGTCGTCGAGAGCCCTTCTGCCGCCGCGAGCAGCCCGGAGATCTTCTCCGAGTCGTACTCGTTCATCTGGCAGCCGAACGTGCGGAGGTAGAGCTTGCCTGGCACTATTTCTTGGGATCGGGCGCGGCGGCTTCTTCCGCCGTCAGGATCCAGACGCGCTGCACCTGGCCTTGCGGACTGAGCGTGTATTTCGCCAGCGCCCCGGGCGGCAGCGCGCTCGGCAGGACGATCAGGTTCGAGGCGTCGCGGATCTGCGCGCCGGCGGAGAGCTGCATCGCCTGGCCGTTGATCTCGACCACCATCTCCTGCAGGTGCCGGATCGTGCCGCGCTTGGCGTCGGCCGGGATCGGGCGGTTCAGCGCCTGCGCCGCGGCGCCCGCGCAGACCAACGCGAGGAGCAAGGCGGCGAGCAAGCGTCGGATCATCGGGCCGATGGTCGCAGAAAGAAATGGTGGCGAATCAGGGACTCGAACCCCGGACACACGGATTATGATTCCGCTGCTCTAACCAGCTGAGCTAATTCGCCACGTCGAAAGGGCGCGCATTTTCGCCCAAAACAGGCTTGTGGTCAAAGAGTTGGACCATCCCCGGATGAGCGTGGACGTCGCCATTGTAGGCGCCGGCACGGTGGGCGCGGCGCTCGCGCGCGCGCTCACCGGGCTGTCGGTCGCGCTGCTCTCGCAGGAGCGGCCGCGCGCGCGGCCGCGCGGCGACGCGTTCGATTCGCGCGTCTACGCCATCAGCCCTGGCAGCGCGGCATTTCTCGAAAGGCTCGGGGCCTGGAGCGGGATTCCGGCAGGGCGCGTGACGCCGGTCCACGCGATGCGCGTCTACGGCGACGACGGCAAATCGCTCATCGAGTTCGACGCCTATCGCGCGGGGGTCGCAGAGCTCGCGTGGATCGTCGAGGACGGCCTGCTGCAGGATGCGCTGCTCGATGGGCTGGACGCGCGCGACGGCGTGCGCCGCCGCGCGCCCGTCGAGTGCGAGCAGATCGAATTCGGCGCCGCGAGCGCGACGCTCGTGCTGCGCGGGGGCGAAAGGCTCGAAGCGAGGCTCGTGGTGGGAGCCGACGGCGCCGCCTCGCGCGTGCGCGCGCAGGCCGGCATCGCCTGCGAGGAGCGCGCCTACGGGCAGACCGCGGTGGTCGCGAACTTTGCCTGCGAGCGAGCGCACCGCAACGTCGCCTGGCAATGGTTCCAGGGCGGCCCGGTGCTCGCTCTGCTGCCGCTGCCGGGCGAGCACGTCTCGATGGTCTGGTCGACCGCCGAGGATGAGGCGACGCGCCTGCTCGCGCTTGAGGGCAAGGCGCTTGCGGGCGAGGTTGCGAGCGCCTCGCGCCACTCGCTCGGCGGGCTTGCGCTCGTCACCCCGGCGCGCGCCTTTCCGCTGCGGCGCCTCGCCGCCCAGCGCATGGTTGCGCCGCGCGCGGCGCTCGCCGGCGACGCCGCGCACGTCATCCATCCGCTCGCCGGCCAGGGCGCGAACCTCGGGCTGCAGGACGCGTGCGCGCTCGCGGAGGTGCTCGCGAAGCGCGAGCCGTTCCGCGACCCGGGCGAGCTGCGGCTGTTGCGCCGCTACGAGCGCGCGCGCGCCGAAGATATACTCGCGATGCGAACCATGGTCCACGGGCTGTTCCGGCTGTTCGACGCGAAGGGCGCCGCCGCGGCGCGCCTGCGCAACGCCGGGCTGAACCTGACCGACCGTCTGCCAGTCCTAAAGAACATCCTCGTGCGCCAGGCGCTGGGGTGACGGAGATCCGATGAAGCCGATGCTGTTCCTTGCCGCGGCGCTGCTCGCGCTGCCGGCCGCGGCGAACGACGTGGCCTGTGCCTAAGGCCGGGGCGGGGTCGCGCCGCGCGGCCAGAGCAGCCACATCCGGCCGGGTTGGCGCATGCGCCCGGCCTGCGCAGCCGCCTCGGGGCCCGTTCCCCAGAAGAAATCGGCGCGCAGCGCGCCGCGGATCGCGCCGCCCGTGTCCTGCGCCGCCATGAGCCGCTCGAGCGGCTGCGAGGCAAGCGGCCAGGTGGTGACCAGGTAGACCGGTGCGCCGAGCGGAATGAAGCGCGCGTCGACGGCCAGGCTGTAGCCCGCGCTCAAGGGGGCGCCGAGCGAGCCGATCGGGCCGCCGGACGCGGGCAGGTCGCGGAAGAACACGTAGCTCGCGTTCGCGTTCAGGGCCTCGCGCAGCTTCTCCGGATTCGCCGCGGCCCAGGCCTTGATCCCCTGCATCGAGGCCTGCTCGAGCTTCAGCTCGCCCTGATCGACCAGGTGCCGGCCGAGCGAGCGGTAGGGGTGGCCGTTCTGCTCGGCGTAGCCGAGCCGGATCCGCTCCCCGGAGCCGAGCTCGATCTGCCCCGATCCCTGGATCTGAAGGAAGAAGAGCTCGACGGGGTCGGCGACCCACGCGAGCACCGGCGCCGCAAGCTCGCCGCCCTTGCGCTCGATCTCGGCGCGCGACCAGTACGGCACCACACGCCGGCCCTCGATGCGGCCGCGCAGCCGCAGGTGCCGGACGTCGGGATGCAGCGCGGCGAGATCCACCACCAGCAGGTCCTCCGGCACGCCGTGCACCGGATAGCGAAAGGCGTCGCTGCGCGCGCGGCTCCCCGCGAGCACCGGCTCGTAGTAGCCGGTGACCAGGCCCTCCGCGCCCTCGGCCGCGATCACCGCCCAGGCGGCGAACTGCTCCTCGAAGAACCGGCGCGCGGCCTGCGAGTCGCCGGGGGGCACCGCACCCGCGGCATTGCACGCGCTGCGCAGCGCGCTTTGCGCGCCGATTCGCGGGCAGCCGGCGAGAAAGGCGTCCAGGCTCGCGCCATGCGCCGCGTCGGCCCAGCCCGGCAGCGATGCGAACGCCGCGGGCTCGAAGCGGGCCTCGGCCGGCGAGGGCTTCTCCGGGGGGCACTGCGGGCAGGCGCACGGCGGGCAGGGCGCGGCGCGCCCGGCGGGCGCGCGCAGCTCGGCGCAGCCCGCGCCCAGTAGAATCGCGCAGGCGCAGGCGGCGAGCACGCGAGACATGTGGGTCATTTTCCTCGAGATCGGCGTCGCGCTCGCGCTCCTCGTGCTGATCGTGTGGTGGACCTGGCCCAGGAAAAGGCCTCCGGGCGATCCTTCCGCGCCCGGTGAAAAGCAGGACTGAAGAAATACTAACCCGAGGCGGAGCGGGTCAGCTTCCCGGTGGTGTTGGCGAGGCGGCGCGCGAGGAGATGGGCGAGCTGCAGCGCCGCCGCCGGGCTTTCGCGCACCACGTTGCAGAACAGCTCCTTGGCAATGCGCAGCACCTCGACCCGCGTCGCCGCGGTGGCGGTGGCCGTGCGCGGCAGATCCGCCATGACGCCGATCTCGCCGATCACGTCGTTGCGGCCCAGTTTGTTGACGACCTGCGCGCCGCCCGCGGCGGCGACGGTGATTTCGACGGTGCCCTCGATCACGATGAAGGCCGCGTCGGTGGGGTCGCCGGCGCGGAACATCACCTCGCCCGGCGCATAGCTCACGCGCTCGCTGGTGAAGCAAAGCAGCTTCTGCATCGCGGGCTCGATGCTCGCGAAGATCGGCACCCCCCGGATGAGCTCGACTTCCCGGTCCAGGCTCATGACATCGCTCCCGCCCGGCATCCGGCCGGGCATCCTGGGGAATAACGGCGCCGGCCGGCCCGACTTGAGGGGGATTGGATTAAAGTGTCAGGAATCAAGGTGCAAGAAGATCCCGCACCCGGCGCAATGAGGGGGGCCGCCTTCACCGAAACGGCGCGCGCGCGCGCGCACCGGCTGCTCGTGCGCGAGGACGCGCAGGGCCGCTGGCTGCGAGTTGCGCTCGTCCTCCTCATCGTGGCGAGCGTCACGACCGCGATGATCAAGTCGGTGCCGCGCTTTGGCCGCGCCCACGGCGACCTGCTCGACGTGGTGCTGTTGCTGACCACGCTCGGCTTCGCGGTCGAGTACCTGGTGCGCATCTGGATCGCGCCCGAGGAAGCCGGTCCCGGGAGCGCGGCGCGCGCGCGCCTGCGCTACGTCTTCTCGATCCCCGGCCTGATCGATCTCGTCGCCGGGATCCCGTTCGCACTCGCGCCGCGCCTGGGGCTGCATCTGGACTGGCTCGACATCGTCCCGATCTTCAAGCTGCTGCGCTACACGGCGGCGTTCCAGATCCTGGTCGAGGCGGTGTACAGCGAGCGCCGCGTGCTCGGGAGCGCCGCCGTCCTGATGCTCGCGCTGCTCATCTTCCAGTCGAGCCTGGTGTATTACTTCGAGCGCGACGCGCAGCCCGAGCTGTTCTCGAGCATTCCGGCTTCCCTGTGGTGGGGGATCGTGACCCTGACCACGGTCGGCTACGGCGACATCACGCCGGTGACGCCCTGGGGCAAGGTGGCGGGCGGCTTCACCGCGGTGCTCGGCCTGTGCATGTTCGCGATCCCGGTCGGCATCATCGCCTCGGCCTTCATCGAGGCGGTGCGGCGGCGCGAGTTCGTCGTCACCTGGAACCTGGTGGCGAACGTGCCGCTGTTCCGCAACCTCGACGCGGCGCGCATCGCCGCGCTCGCCGGCGTGCTGCGCGCGCGCCAAGCCGAGCGCGGCGAGCGCCTGATCCGCAAGGGCGACAAGGCCGACTCGATGTACTTCATCGTCTCCGGCCAGGTCGAGGTCGACAGCCAGGACGGCACCGGCCTGCGCAGCCTCGAGGCGGGCGACTTCTTCGGCGAGATCGCGCTCATCGCCGACCGCGCGCGCACCGCGACCGTCACCACGGTCACCACCTGCAAGCTGCTGGTGCTGCACAAGCGCGACTTCGAGGGGTTCATGGCGGCGCACCCGGAGCTCGCCGAGGCGGTGCGACAGGCGGCGAGCCGGCGCCTTTCCGAAATGCGCGACCTCTGACCGGCGCCGCGCGACAGCGGCGAGCGGCAGGCGTACACTGAGCACGGGGGGAATCGACCATGCCTCTGATCGCGATCACGCGCGAGATGGGCTCGCTCGGCAAGGACGTGGCGCAAGGGCTGGGCGAGGCGCTCGGCGTGCCGGTGATCTACCACGAGGTGATCGACCACCTGGCCGACCGCATGCGCGTGCGCCGCAGCCACGTGGTGCGGCTGCTCGACGGAAGCGCCGGGCTGCTCGAGCGCCTGAGCGCCGACCGCACGAGCATGTTCATCCATTCCGCCGACGAGATCATCGACCTGTGCACGCAGGGCAAGGGCGCGGTGATCCGCGGCTGGGGCGCGACGCACTTGCTGCGCGACGTGCCGCACGCCGTCTGCGTGCGCGTCTGCGCGCCGCGCGAGGTGCGCCGGCGTCGCATGATGGAGCGGCTCGGCACCACCGACGCGGCGCAGGTCGAGGAGGAGATCCACCGCAACGACGAAGCGCACACCGCGATCATGCGGCGCAACTTCGGCATCAACTGGGCCGACCCCGAGCACTATGACCTGGTGCTCAACACCCAGCGCGTGCGCGTCAGCGAGTGCATCGAGGAAGTGCTCGGGCTGGTGCGCTCGCCGGAGTTCGCCGAGACCGACCAGTCGCGCGGCCTGCTCGAGGACCTGCAGCTTACGGCCCGCGTCTGGGCGGCGCTGCGGCGCTCGGCGGAAACGCGCGACACCAGAGGGATCGTGAGCGCGAAGGCGGGCGTGGTATCGGTATCGGGCTGCGGCACCGAGGAGCTGCTGCGCATCGTCGAGGTCGCGGTCGGGGTTCCGGGCGTGCGCGACGTGGTGTACCGCTCGAAGAGCGGCGAGGACGTCAGGCCGCGCTTTCACTAGACCTTGCCGCGCAGGCGCGCGTGCTGCAGCGGCAGGCCGCTCGCCTCGACTTGCGCCCGCCGCAGCACTTCCGCCGAAACGACCGGCGTGCAGCCGTGGTGCTTGCTCAGGCCCTCGAGGCGCCACCACACCGCGAGCACGCCGCGCATCGCGTCCATCGCGCCGAGCGAACCGATGCCGAGGGCGCGGTTGCAAAAGTGGCCCAGCACACATGCCGCGATCACCAGCCCGGTCGCGAGGCGCAGGCGTCGCTCGAGGCGCGGCGTGAGCGCATGTTGCCAAGCGCGTTGCGGCGTTGCAAACTGGCCGCCTTTCGCCGGGTCCGCCGCAGCCCGCGGACAGAACGGGCGGGCGGGCCGCTGGGCAGGGGCAGGGAGGGAGCATTGTGAAACGCGAGCGCGTGGACGGGCGCATCCTGATCTACAGCCACGACACGTTCGGCCTCGGCCACCTGCGCCGCTGCCGCACGATCGCGCATTCGCTGGTCGAGCGCTTCAAGCAGCTCTCGGTGCTGATCCTGTCGGGCTCGCCGATCATCGGCAGCTTCGACTTCCGCGCCCGCGTCGACTTCGTGCGCGTGCCGGGCGTGATCAAGCTGCGCAGCGGCGAGTACACCTCGCTCAACCTGCACCTGGACGTCGAGCAGACGCTGCAGCTGCGCGGCTCGATCATCCGGCACACGGCGGAAATGTTCGACCCCGACCTGTTCATCGTCGACAAGGAACCGGCGGGCCTGCGCGGCGAAGTGCTCGAGACGCTCGAAGCGCTCAAGGCGCGCGGCACGCGCCTGGTGCTCGGCCTGCGCGACGTCATGGACGAGCCGCGCCTGCTCGAGCCCGAATGGCAGCGCAAGAACGTGGTGCCGGCGCTGCGCGAGCTCTACGACGAGATCTGGGTCTACGGCCTGCCGCAGATCTGCGACCCGCTGGAAGGCGTTTCGCTGCCGCTCTCGGTGCGCCAGAAGATGGTGTACACGGGCTATCTCTACCGCGAGGTGCCGACGCACGGCGCGCCGCCGCGCCTGCCCGAGATCACCCGCCGGCCCTACCTCCTGGTGACGACCGGCGGCGGCGGCGACGGCGAGGCGCTGATCGAATGGGTGCTGCGCGCCTACGAGCACGACCCTCTGCTGCCGTACCCGGCGCTGCTGGTGCTCGGGCCGTTCATGCAGCCGGAGCGCCAGGCCGAGTTCATGGACCGCGCCTCGCGCCTGAGGCGCGTTGACGCGATGACCTTCCACAACCACCTCGAGACCCTGGTCGCGCGCGCCGCGGGCGTCGTGGCGATGGGCGGCTACAACACGTTCTGCGAGGTGCTCTCGCTCGACAAGCGCGCCGTCATCGTGCCGCGCATGGCGCCGCGCCTCGAGCAGTACATCCGCACCTCGCGCGCCGCCTCGCTCGGCCTGGTGACGATGCTCGCCGATGACGGCCGCTACGACCCGGCGGTGATGGCGGCTGCGCTGAGGAACCTGCCGCGGCAGAACCGGCCCTCCGAGATCGTGGTACCGGGCCTGCTCGAGGGCCTCGGCAACGTGGCGCGGCTGGTCGCGCCCTGGATCGAGCCTGCCGTGCAGAGCGAGGAGCCGCAGGCGCTGCCGCGCAGGGCCTGATGCTCGCGCCGCAAGGCCGCGTCGCGTTCGTCCTCAAGGGCTATCCCAGGCTCTCGGAGAGCTTCATCGCCCAGGAGATCGCGGCGCTCGAGCGCCGCGGCCTCGAGATCCTGATCGTCTCGCTGCGCCGCCCGACCGACCATCGCACGCACCCGCTGCATGCCGAGATTCGCGCGCGCGTGCTGTACCTCCCGGAGTACCTCTGGCGCGAGCCGCTGCGGGTGCTGCGCGCCTGGCTCAGGGTGCGGCGCAGGCCTGCGTACCGCGCGGTGCGCGCGCTGTGGTCGCGCGACCTCGCGCGCGACCCGACGCCGAACCGGGGGCGGCGCTTCGGACAGGCGCTGGTGCTCGCCGACGAGCTGCCCGCGGATGTGCGGGGCCTGCATGCGCACTTTCTGCACACGCCCGCGTCCGTCGCGCGCTACGCCGCCGCGCTCTGCGGGCTGCCGTGGAGCTGCTCGGCGCACGCCAAGGACATCTGGACCACGCCGGAGTGGGAGAAGCGCGAGAAGCTCGCCGCCTGCGCCTGGCTCGTTACCTGCACCGCCGCGAACCGCGATCACCTCGCGGCGCTCGCGCCTCGCGGCCGGGTCGAGCTCGCCTACCACGGGCTGGACGCGGCGCGCTTCCCGGCGCCGCAATTCCCCGGCGGGCGCGCCCCGCGCGACGGCACCGACCGCGGCGACCCGGTGCGCATCCTCACCGTGGGCCGCCTGGTGGAGAAGAAAGGCACCGACGTGCTGCTCGAGGCGCTCGCCCTGCTGCCGCGCGCCCTTCACTGGAGGCTGGCGCACGCGGGTGGCGGGCCGCTCAAGCGCCGGCTTGCGCGCCGCGCGCGCGCGCTCGGCATCGCCGCGCGCGTCGAGTGGCGCGGCGCGCTCGCGCAAGAGGAGCTGCTTGCCGCGTACCGCGCGGCGGACCTGTTCGCCCTGGCGAGCCGCGTGGCGCGCGACGGCGATCGCGACGGCCTGCCGAACGTGCTCGCCGAGGCGCAGAGCCAGGGGCTCGCCTGCGTCGCCACCGCGGTGTCGGCGATTCCCGAGCTGATCGAGCACGGCGCGACCGGGCTCCTGGTCGCGCCCGAATCGCCCGCGCAGCTCGCGCGCGCGCTCGAATCGCTGATCGCCGACCCGGCGCGGCGGCGGGCCTTCGGCGAAGCGGGCCGCGCGCGCGTCGCCGCGGCATTCGAGTTCGAAGGCCACATCGCGCGCATCGCCCGCAAGTTCGGCCTCGAGCCCGCGCGCGGCGCGACGCTGCCGGAGGATGCGCAGCCGAGGTCCCGCGCCGCCGTGCGCTGAGTAGAATCGATCATGCGCATCGCGTTCTACGCGCCGATGAAGTCGCCGACGCACGGCACACCCTCGGGCGATCGGCGCGTGGCGGGCCTGCTGATGGACGCGCTCGCGCGCGCCGGCCATCGCGTCGAGGTCGCTTCGACCTTCCGCAGCTACGACCCCGAGGGCGACGCGGCGCGCCAGGCGGCGGTGCGCGAGCAGGGCGTCGCGCTCGCGCGCCGCATGGTCGCGCAATGGCGCGACGCGCCGCGCGCGGCCCGACCCGACCTGTGGTTCACCTACCACGTCTACTACAAGGCGCCGGACTGGCTCGGTCCTGAGGCGAGCGCGGGGCTCGCCATTCCCTACGTGATCAGCGAGGCGTCCTACGCGCCGAAGCGCGCAGGCGGCCCCTGGGCGCTCGGCCACGACGCGGCGGGCGAGGCGATCCGGCGCGCCGATCTCGTGCTCTGCCCGACGCGCGACGACATCGCGGGCCTGGCGGCGCTGCGCACGCGGCCGGAGAGCCTCGTGCCGCTGCCGCCGTTTCTCGATCCGGCGCCCTTCGCGGCAGCGGCGCGCGAGCGCGCGCCACATCGCGCGCGCCTGGCGGAGGCGCACGGCATCGATCCGGCCGTGCCCTGGATCGCGGTGGCGGGAATGATGCGCCCGGGCGACAAGCTCGCGTCGTATCGCGCGCTTGCCGCGGCCCTCGCGCGGGCGCTCGATCTGCCCTGGCGCCTGCTCGTGGCCGGCGATGGTCCGGCGCGCGCCGAGGTCGAGGCGGCGTTCGCTGCCGCGATCCGCGGTCGCGCGGTCTTTCTCGGCGAGCTGGGTCTGGCCGAGATCGCGCAGGCCTTCGCCGCGAGCGATTTCTATCTGTGGCCGGCGGTCAACGAGGCTTACGGCATGGCGATGCTCGAGGCCGGGGCAGCGGGTCTTGCCGTGGTCTCCTGCGCGCTGCGCGGCGTCCCGGACGTGGTGCAAGACGGGAAGACCGGACTGCTCGCTCCGCCCGGTGACGAGGCGGCGCTGGCGCAGGCGGTGCGCGCGCTGCTCGCCGACCCGGCGCGACGCGCGGCGATGGGCGGCGCAGCGGCCGCGTTCGTCGCCGGCGAGCGCAGCCTCGATGTGGCCGCGCGTATACTCGGCGGCGCGCTGGCGCGATTCGCGGCACACGCAAAGACCGGTTGAGCGGCGAGCGCGCCTTTCTCTACGTCCAGCACCTGCTCGGCATCGGCCATCTGAAGCGGGCGGCGACGCTCGCGCGCGCGCTCGCCGCGCGCGGGCTCGAAGTCACGCTCGCGAGCGGCGGGTTCGCGGTGCCCGGCCTCGCTCTGGGCGAGGTGCGGCTGGTGCAGCTGCCGCCGGCCGGCGCCGCCGACCTCGGCTTCGTCTCCCTGGTCGACGAGCGGGGCAAGCCGGTCGACGAGCACTGGAAGGAGCGCCGGCGCGAGGCGCTGCTCGCGGCCTGGCGCGAGACCGCGCCGCACGCGCTCGTGCTGGAGCTCTTTCCGTTCGGACGGCGCCAGATGCGCTTCGAGCTCGAGCCGCTGCTCGACGCCGCCGCGGCGGCGCCGCGCCGACCCGCGATCGTCTGCTCGGTGCGCGACATCCTCGGTGGCGGGCAGAAGGACCCGTCGAAGCAGGACCAGATGCTCGAGACCCTGGAGCGCTACTTCGACCACGTGCTGGTGCACGCGGACCCGAACGTGGTCCGTTTCGAGGAGACTTTTCGGCACACGCACCGCATCCGCGACCGCCTCCACTACACGGGTTTCCTCACCGATCCGGGTTTTCCCCCCGATCGCCCCGCGGCGCCTTTGCCGCGGGGCGAAACCTCGGGCCAGGGCGAAGTGCTGGTCTCCGCCGGCGGCGGCGCCGTGGGCGCGCGACTGCTGGAGGTGGCGATTCGGTCGCGCCCGCTGACGCACCTCGCGCATCGCACTTGGCGCGTGCTTGCGGGAATGAACGCCAGCGCAGAGCAGTTCGAGGCGTTGCGCGCCCTTGCCAACCGGTGCGGCGAGGGGCGCGTGCTGGTCGAGCGCGCACGCCAGGATTTCAGCGCGCTCCTCGCCAACTGTCACCTCTCGGTAAGCCAGGCAGGCTACAACACCGTGATGGAGATCCTGCAGGCGCGCGCGCGCGCGGTCGCGGTGCCTTTCGCCGGCGGCAACGAGACCGAGCAGACGCTGCGGGCACGCCTGCTTGCCGAGCGCGGCTTGCTCGAGATCGTGGAGGAGCGTGCGCTCACGCCCCAGGCGCTCGCGGCGGCGATCGGCCGCGCCGCGCGGCGCGAGCGGCCGCGCGCGGACGGAATCGACCTCGGCGGGGCGGCGATGAGCGCGGCGCTGATCGCGCGCTGGGCCGCCGAGCGGCGATGAACGCGTGGCGAGCGCTCGCGGACGAACTCGCCCGCTGGCGCGACGCGGGGCGCGAGGCCGACTTCTGGTGGCGCGACGACGACGCCGCGCGCCCCGACCCTGCGCTCGAGCGTCTGCTCGCGCTCGCCGCGGACGCGCGCGTGCCGGTCGCGCTTGCGGTCGTGCCTCTTGCAGCCGAGCGCGCGCTGATCGAGCGGCTCGGGACAGAGGTGGACGTGCTGCAGCACGGCACCGATCACAGAAATCGCGCCGGGGCGGGCGTCAAGAAGACCGAGCTTCCCGCGACCGAGCAACCGAGAGCCGCGCTAAACCGGATCGCGGCGGCGCGACGCCACCTGCAATCGCTCGGCGCTCGCCGGGTCGACGTGTTCGTGCCGCCCTGGAACCGGATGCCCGAGGCGCTCGTGCCGCGGCTCGCCGACGCGGGCTTCCGTGGACTGAGCCGGTATGGCCCGCGCAGCGTCCGCGAGCCGGCGTCCGGCTTGAAGCAAGTCAACGCCCACGCGGACATCATCGCCTGGCGTGGCGGCAGGGGTTTCGTAGGGGAGGAGGAAGCGTTGGGTATCGCATTGCGTCATCTGGCGGCGCGGCGCGCGGGCACCGCCGACGCCGACGAGCCGACCGGCTGGCTCACGCATCACGCCTGCCATGACGAGGCGGCCTGGAGCTTCCTCGCGCGCCTGCTCGAGGCGACCGAGGCGGCGCCCGGCGTGCGCTGGCGCGGCGCGGCGGAGCTATTCGGGTCGCAATGACGCGTCGTTTCCGTTATCCGCAAGGAGCGCTCGCCAGCTGCTACGCGCGCGGCGGCATCGGCCTCGCGCTCAGCGCCGGGCCGCTCATCCTCGTGCAACCGGCGCCTGCGGCCGCCTGGGTGCTGGCTGCGGCGGCGGCGCTATTCCTCGTATACTTTGCGCGGACGGTCTGCCGGAGTTTGACCTTCATCGAGCTGGACGAGGCCGGAATCCGCGCCAGCGGACCGCTGGGCGCGTCAATCCGGTGGGAGGAGTTGCGCGCGCTGCAGCTCGAGTACTACTCGACCCGGCGCGACCGAGAGGAGGGTTGGATGCAGCTGAAGCTCCGCGCCGCACGGCGCACGATCCGGGTGGACTCGGATCTGGCCGAGTTCGCGGAACTGGCGCGCGCGGCAGCGGGTCACGCCCGGCGGCGCGGCCTGGCGATCGACGAATCGACGCGCAACAACCTGAGCGCGCTGCGCGCCGCATGAGCGACGTTCTTCGGATCCGCGATCTCAAGGTCTACCTGGAGGTCGACGCCGGCACGGTCAAGGCGGTCGACGGGGTGTCGTTCCGCATCCCCGAGGGCCGCACCGTGGCGCTGGTCGGGGAATCGGGCTCCGGCAAGACGATGGTCGCGCAGGCGATCCTGAGCATCCTGCCGCGCGTGGCGCGCATCGAGTCGGGCGAGATCCTGTTCTTCGATCCCAGGCAGCCGGGCGCGGCGGCCGACATCTCGCGCCTCGACCCGCAGGGCGAGGCGGTGCGCGCCATCCGCGGCGGCCGCATCTCGATCATCTTCCAGGAGCCGATGACCGCGCTCTCGCCGCTGCACACCATCGGCAACCAGATCGGCGAGGCGCTGCTGCTCCACCGCTCGAGCCTGGGCAAGTCGGAGCGCCGCGACGCGGTGCTGGAGATGCTACGCCTGGTGGGCTTCGGCGATCCGGCCAAGGCCGAGCACACGTACCCGTTCGAGCTCTCGGGGGGCCTCAGGCAGCGCGCGATGATCGCGATGGCACTGGTCTGCCGGCCGGCGCTGCTGGTGGCCGACGAGCCGACCACCGCGCTCGACGTCACGATCCAGGCGCAGATCCTGCAGCTGATACAGTCACTGCAGGCCGAGCTGTGCATGGCGATGCTGATCATCACGCACGACCTCGGCATCGTCGCCAACATGGCCGACGAGGTGGTGGTGATGTACCACGGCCGCGTGGTCGAGTCCGGAGAGATCGCCGACATCTTCCGCGATCCGCGCCATCCGTACCTGAAGGCGCTGATGCGCGCGGTGCCGCGCTTCAACATGGCGCCGGGGGAGCGCCTGACGCCGATCCGCGAGGTGCACGCCGCGACCGACCACCTGATCTCGGGCCGCGGGCGGCCGCACGCCTCGCGCGCAAGCGGCGAGCCGCTGCTGGTGGTGCGCAAGCTGGCGAAGCGCTTCCAGACCCGCAAGACCTCGTTCCTCGGCCGCAAGCTCGCCGGCGAGGTGCGGGCGGTCGACGACGTATCGTTCCACGTCGCAGCGGGCGAGTGCCTCGGCCTGGTTGGCGAATCGGGTTGCGGCAAGACCACCACCGCCAGGATGATCCTGCGCTCGCTCACCCCGGACAGCGGTGAGATCGTGTTCAACGACCGCGGCACGCCGCGCGACGTGCTCGCGCTCAGGGGCGACGAGCTGTTCGGCTACCGGCGCAAGGTGCAGTTCGTGTTCCAGGACCCGTTCGGCTCGCTCAATCCGCGCATGACCGTGCACGACATCCTCAGCGAGCCCCTGGTGATTCACGGCGTCGGCGACAAGGAGGAACAGTTCGCGCGGGTGAAGGAGCTGATGACGCTGGTCGGGCTGGACGTGCGGTTCCTGCGCCGCTACCCGCACAGTTTCTCGGGCGGCCAGCGCCAGCGGATCGGCATCGCGCGCGCGCTCGCTCTCGGGCCCGAGCTGCTGATCTGCGACGAGCCGGTGTCGGCGCTGGATGTCTCGGTGCAGGCGCAGGTGCTGAACCTGCTGCTCGACCTGAAAGGCGGGCTCAACCTGACCTACATCTTCATCTCGCACAATCTCGCGGTGGTGCACTACCTGGCCGACCGGATCGCGGTGATGTGCGCCGGGCGCCTGGTCGAGCTCGCGCCGTACGACGAGCTGTTCCGCAGGCCGGTGCACCCGTACACCAGGGCGCTGCTCGCGGCGGTGCCCGACCCGGACCTCGACCGCAAGCTCGATTTCACCGCCCTGATGGAGGGCAAGGCCTCCGATCCGGCCGCCTGGCCGGCGCCGTTCCGCCTTGACGGCAGCGGCAGCGCCGGCATGCTCGACATCGGAGCGAGCCACCTGGTGCGCGCGCACGCAAACGCCGACATCTCGGAGCTCGTCGCATGATGCGAACGCTCACCCGCCACGCGCTTGCGGCGCTGCTCGCGGCCGCGGCGGCCGCGGCCGAGGCGCAGCCGAAGTACGTCGAGCCCCCGGCGCTCGAGGACGAAGTGAAGGCCGGCAAACTGCCGCCGGTCGCCAAGCGCCTGCCGGGGTCACCGCTGGTGGCGAAGTTCGAGGCCGGGGCGCAGCCCGGCCAGCACGGCGGCAGCCTGCAGATGCTGATCGGCAGGAGCCGCGACGTGCGCATGCTGGTGGTGTACGGCTACGCGCGGCTGGTCGGCTACGACCGCAGCTTCACCCTGATGCCCGACATCCTGGAGAGCTTCGAGGCGCGCGAGGAGCGCATCTTCACCATGAAGCTGCGCAAGGGCCACCGCTGGTCCGACGGCCAGCCGTTCACCAGCGACGACTTCCGCTACTTCTGGGAGGACGTCGCCAACAACAAGGAGCTGAGCCCCTCCGGGCCGCCCTCCGACCTGCTGGTGCATGGCGAGGCGCCCAAGGTCGAGTATCCGGACAAGCACACGGTGCGGTACTCCTGGTCCCGGCCCAACCCGGACTTCCTGCCGCGCATGGCCGGCGCGTCACCGCTCTTCATCTACCGGCCGGCGCACTACCTGAAGCAGTTCCATCGCAAGTACAACAAGAAGGTCGCGGAGGCCGAGGCGAGCGGCGGCGCAAGGCGCGGCTGGGCGGCGCAGCACAACCGCGAAGACAACATGTACCAGTTCGACAACATCCGGCTGCCGACGCTGCAGCCGTGGGTGAACACCACCAAGTCGCCTTCGGACCGCTACGTGGCGCTGCGCAACCCCTACTTCCATCGCGTCGATCCCAATGGCCTGCAGCTGCCGTACATCGACCGCATCGTGATGGCGGTCGCCGAGGGCAAGCTCATCCCCGCGAAGACCGGCGCCGGCGAGTCCGACCTGCAGGCGCGCGACATCCAGTTCAACAACTACACCTTCCTGAAGAAGGGCGAGAAGACCAACAACTACAGGACGCTCTTGTGGAAGACCGCGCGCGGCGCGCACTTCGCCCTGTATCCGAACCTCAACGTCAACGACCCGGTGTGGCGCGCGATCGTGCGCGACGTGCGCTTCCGCCGCGCGCTGTCGCTGGCGATCGACCGCTCGCTCGTCAACCAGGTGCTCTACTTCGGCCTCGCCGCGGAGAGCAACGACACCGTGATCCCCGAGAGCCCGCTCTACCGCAGCGAATACCAGACGCGCTGGGCGCAGTTCGACAAGAAGGCGGCCGAGCGGCTGCTCGACGAGCTGGGGCTCAAGCGCGGCGCGGACGGCGTGCGCCGCCTGCCGGACGGCCGGGCGCTCGAGATCATCGTCGAGACTGCGGGCGAATCGACCGAACAGACCGACGTGCTGGAGATGATCCGCGAGACCTGGCGCGAGGTGGGCGTGAAGCTGTTCTCCAAACCCTCGCAGCGCGAGGTGCTGCGCAACCGCGTGTTCGCGGGCGAAGCGCTAATGTCGGTCTGGACGGGCATCGAGAACGGCATCGCCAACGCCGACGCCAGCCCCGATGAGCTCGCGCCGACCAGCCAGCAGCAGCTGCACTGGCCCAAGTACGGCCAGTATTTCGAGACCGGGGGGAAGGCAGGCGAGGCGCCCGACATCCCCGAGGCGATCGAGCTGGCGAAGCTGAACGCCGCCTGGCGCAGCGCGAGCTCGCGCGAGGAGCGCGCCAGGATCTGGCACCGCATGCTGCAGCTGCGCTGCGATCAGCAGTTCGTGATCGGCGTGGTCAACTCCGTGTCGCAGCCCGTGGTGGTGCGCAACTCGCTCAGGAACGTTCCGGAGAAAGGCATCTACAACTGGGACCCGGGCGCATTCTTCGGCATTTACCGTCCCGACACCTTCTGGTTCGCCCAGCCGCGCAAGTAACGAGCCGCATGCTGACCTACACGGTCCGCCGCATCCTGATCATGATCCCGACGCTGCTCGTGATCAGCTTCATCACCTTCAGCATCGTCAAGCTGCCGCCGGGCGACTTCCTCAGCAACCAGATCGCGGAGCTCAAGAGCCAGGGCGACAAGGCGGCGCTCGAGCGCGTCGAGTTCCTGCGCAAGCAATTCGGCCTGGACAAGCCCTTCGTCGAGCAGTACGCCGTGTGGGTCGGGCTGTGGCCGGCCGAGCGCGGCTTCTCGGGGCTGCTGCAGGGCGACTGGGGCTGGTCCTTCGAGCACGACCTGCCGGTCGGCGAGGTGGTGGGCGACCGGATGCTGCTGTCCTTCATTCTCAACTTCTCGGTGGTCCTGTTTACCTGGGCGGTGGCGTTCCCGATCGGGGTCTATGCCGCAACGCACCAGTACAGCTGGGGCGACCACGGCCTGACGCTGCTCGGCTACGTCGGCCTCGCGACGCCGAACTTCCTCTTCGCCCTGGTGCTGATGTACTTCGCCAACGTGCAGTTCGGGCTCGCCATCGGCGGCATCATGGGCCCGGAGTATCTCGATCAGCCCTGGAGCCTCGCCAAGGCCGGCTCGGTGCTCTCGCACCTCTGGATCCCGGTGATCGTGATCGGCACCTCCGGCACCGCGGCCATGATCCGGCGGCTGCGCGCGAACCTGCTCGACGAGCTGCAGAAGCAGTACGTGGTGACCGCGCGCGCCAAGGGCATGCCGCAGTTCCGGCTGCTGGTGAAGTACCCGCTGCGCATGGCGTTGAACCCCTTCGTCGCCGACATCGGCAACCTCTTGCCCTCGGTGATCTCGGGCTCGGCGATCGTCGCGGTGGTGCTGTCGCTGCAGACCTCCGGGCCGATGCTGCTCGAGGCGCTGCGCAGCCAGGACCAGTATCTCGCCGGCTCGTTCCTCATGTTCCTCGCGCTGCTCACCGTGCTCGGCATGTTCATCTCCGACCTGCTGCTCGCCGCGCTCGACCCGCGCATCCGGCTGACCGGCGGGGCGGCGAAGTGAGCGCGACCGCGCCCCCGGGCGGACGGCTCGAGCACTACGTCTCGCCCGAGCCCTTCGAGCCGCTCGCCGCCGAGACCCTGACGCCGGAGCAGGAGCGCTTCTACCGCGCCTCGGCGTGGCGCATCATGTGGTGGAAATTCCGGCGCCACCGCATCGCGCTGATCTCGGCGGCGGTGCTGCTCGCGTTCTACGCCTCGATCCTCGTGAGCGAGTTCCTGGCGCCGTACAACCTGCACACGCGCGACACGCGGCACATCTACGCGCCGCCGCAGGAAGTGCACCTGTTCCACGAAGGGCGCTTCGTCGGGCCGTTCGTCTACGGCTACAGCATGGAGCTGAACCTGCAGACCATGCGCCGCGAGTTCGTGCCAAACCCGGCCAAGGTGCAGCCGCTGCGCTTCTTCTGCCGTGGTGACGGCTACCAGCTCTGGGGCCTGGTCGAGGGCGATCTGCATCTGGTCTGCCCGGCGCAAGGGGGAACGTTCTTCCCGTTCGGCACCGACCGACTGGGCCGCGACATGCTGTCGCGCATCCTGTACGGCACCCGCATCTCGCTCACGGTCGGGCTGGTCGGCATCGCGGTGAGCTTCCTGATCGGCATCGTGCTCGGCGGCATCTCGGGCTTCTACGGCGGCTGGGTGGACAACGTCATCCAGCGTTTCATCGAGATGGTGCGCTCGTTCCCCGAGCTGCCGCTGTGGATGGCGCTCTCGGCGGCGCTGCCGGTGAACTGGAGCCCGGTGCTGGTCTACTTCGGCATCACCATCATCCTCGGCTTGCTCGACTGGCCGGGCCTCGCGCGCGCCGTGCGCTCCAAGCTCCTCGCGCTGCGCGAGGAGGACTTCGCGACCGCGGCGGTGCTGATGGGCGCGACGCCCGGGCGCGTCATCGGCCGGCACCTGCTGCCGAGCTTCACCTCGCACCTCATCGCCTCGCTCACGCTCTCCGTGCCGAGCATGATCCTGGGCGAGACCGCGCTCTCGTTCCTCGGCCTGGGCTTGCGGCCGCCGGTGACCAGCTGGGGCGTGCTGCTGAACGAGGCGCAGAACATCAACGTGGTCGCGCTCTACCCCTGGCTGATGCTGCCGGTGGTGCCGGTGTTCGTGGTGGTGCTGGCGTTCAACTTCTTCGGCGACGGGTTGCGCGACGCCGCCGACCCGTACAAATGAGCGATGCCCGCACCCTGAAGCGGGGCGACTACGAGATCCGCATCGAGGACTGCGAGCGCCGCGTGCGGGTGATGTTCAACGGCGTGCCGGTGGCGGACAGCGTCCGCGCCAAGGTGCTGCGCGAAGGCCGGCTGGCGGCGGCGTACTACTTCCCGCGCGAGGATGTGCGCACCGACCTCCTGCACCCGACGCGGCATCGCACCTACTGCCCGTTCCGCGGCAACGCCGCCTACTGGAACCTCGCGGTGAGCGGCCGCACCGCGGAAAACGCGGTCTGGAGCTACGAGGAGCCCTACGAAGACGCCGCCGCCGTCAAAGGCTACATGGCGTTCTGGCCCGAGCGCGTCGATTCGATCGCCGAAGAGGGCGCGGCAAGCGTTCCCGCAGCCGCGCGGGCGCCTGCCACGGCGGGCAATCCGCTCGTCGGCTGGCTGCTCGCCGAGGCGCATGCCGCGCCCTCGGCGCGCGACCTGGCGGAGCGGTTCGCTGCGGCGCTGCTCGCCGCCGGCATCCCGATCTGGCGGCTCTGGATCTCGATCCGCACGCTGCATCCGCAGCTGCTCGGAACCGACTACATCTGGGAGGACAACGGCAAGGGCGTGCGGCAGAACACGATCACGCGCGACGTGCTGACCGACCCGAGCTACCTGGAAAGCCCGGTGAAAGCGGTGTTCGAGGGTGCGGGCGGCCTGCGGCGGCGCCTCGATGTCGCCAGCCCGACGCTCGACTACCCGATCGTGCGCGAGCTGCACGCGCAGGGTGCGACCGACTACGTGGCGATGCCGTTGCCGTTCTCGAGCGGACAGATCAACGGCATCTCGCTCACCACGCGGCGCGCGGGCGGCTTCTCCACGGCCGATCTGGGCCACGTGTACGAGGTGCTGCCGCTGCTCTCGCGCGTCTTCGAGGTGCACGCGATGCGCCAAAACGCGGTGAACCTGCTCGACGTCTATCTGGGTCGGCAGTCCGGCGCCAGAGTGCTCGACGGACTGGTGAAGCGCGGCGATGGCGAGGACGTGCACGCGGTGATCTGGTTCTCGGACCTGCGCGAGTCCACGCGCCTCGCCGATTCGATGCCACGCGCCGCGTTCCTGCGCCTGCTCGACCAGTACTTCGACTGCGCCGCCGGCGCGGTCCTCGAGCACGGCGGCGAGGTGCTGCGCTTCATCGGCGACGCCTCGCTCGCCATTTTCCCGATCTCCGAGGCGCGCGGCGGCGCCGGCAACGGCTCGCCGCAGGCGGTGCGCGCGTGCGAAACGGCGCTCGCCGCGGCGCTCGACGCCCAGGGGCGCCTCGAGGCGGTGAACCGGGAGCGCGCCGCCGCCGCCGAGCCGGCGATCGGCATGGGAATCGGGCTGCACGTCGGCGACGTGCTCTACGGCAACATCGGCACCGCGGAGCGGCTCGAGTTCAGCGTCATCGGCGCCGCGGCGAACGAGGCGGCGCGCATCGAGGGCATGTGCAAGTCGCTGGGCACGTCGCTGGTCGTGTCGCAAGCGTTCGCGCGCCATGTGCCGCAGCGCCTGCGCTCGCTCGGCCGGCACGCTCTGCGCGGCGTCGGCACGCCGCAGGAGCTCTACACGCTCACAGCGCCAGGGTGAGCCCCTCGCGCGCCATCACCGAGCCGGGGAACGCCTGCTCGAGCTCCCTGCCGATCGCATCGAGCATGTCGTCGCTGTGGTCGGGATCGTGGTGAAACACCGCGAGGCGCTTGGCGCCGCCCGCGCGGCACAGCCGCACCGCCTCCTGCCAGGTCGAGTGGCCCCAGCCGACGTAGGACTTGGCGTACTCCTCGTCGGTATACATGCAGTCATAGATGACGAGGTCCGCGCCCTCGATCAGGCCGAGCACGTTGCGGTCGGGCGCGCCTGGGACATGCTCGGTGTCCGTGACGTAGCACAGCGCCCGCCCGCCGTACTCCAGCCGGTAGCCCGTGGCGTGGTCGGGGTGGTTGAGCGCCGCGGTGCGCAGGGTGATGCCGGGCGCCGGCGCGAGGGTCTCGCCGGCGCCGAAGTCGCGGTAGCTGACCTCGGCGCGGAAGATCTCCGGCGGCACCGGGAACAGCGGCGACATCATGAACTCGTTCAGCACGCGCTGCAGCGTCATGCGCCCGGCGAGGTGCCCGGCCCACATCCGGATGGTGTTGCGCGACTGGAAGAACGGCTTGAAGAAGGGCAGGCCGCAGACGTGGTCGAAATGGGTGTGGGTGAAGAACAGGTCGGCGTCGATCGGCCCGGCGCCGACCAGCTCGTTGCCCAGGTAGCGGATGCCCGAGCCGGCGTCGAACAGCAGCAGGCGAGTGTCGCAGCGCACCTCGAGCGAGGAGGTGTTGCCGCCGTAGCGCGCGGTCGCCGGCCCCGAGCAGGCGATGCTGCCGCGCACGCCCCAGAAGCGGACCGTGAAACCCCCGTTGGCCATGGCGAGCGCTACTTTGGCATGAATGGGCGCCGCACGCATCCTGCCCGCGCCGGTCGCGACGCGCGCGCCATGCAGCTATGATTTCGCCCATGGAACGGACCCTGTACCGCTTCATCCTGCGCTACAGCAGGCGGGAGCAGGCGCTGATCGTGCCCCTGGTGGTCGCTTCGATGCTGATCTACTTCGCGACGCTCGACTTGCCCAAGGCGATCATCAACGAGGCGATCCAGGGCCGGCGCTTCGCCGGGCCCGAGTCGGAGGTGCCGTTCTTCACCATCGTGTTCCGGCTGCCGGAGTTCCTCGGCGGCGCGACCTGGCGCGTGTTCGACGGCTTCCCGATGCACCAGGTGCCGTACCTGCTCGCCCTTACGCTGTCGTTCCTCGCGCTGATCATCATCATCGGGTTCCTCAAGTTCCAGATCAACACCATGAAGGGCTGGATGGGCGAGCGCATGCTGCGGCGCCTGCGCTACCTGCTGTTCGACCATATCCTGCGCTTCCCGCTGGCGCGCTTCCGGCGCGTCAAGTCGGCCGAGCTCTCGACCATGATCAAGGACGAGGTCGAGCCGCTGGGCGGGTTCATCGGCGAGTCGATCATCACGCCGCTGTTTCTCGGCGGCGAGGCGCTCACGGCGCTCTTCTTCATCATGTACCAGCACGCCTACCTCGGGCTGATCGCGCTCGGGGTGGTCGGGCTGCAGGCGATCGTCATGCCGAAGCTGCGCCGCCGGCTGCTGGTGCTCGCCAAGGAGCGCCAGCTCTCGGCGCGCCAGCTCGCCGGGCGCATCGCCGAGAGCGCCGACGGCGCGGTCGAGATCCACGCCAACGACACCTCGAACTACGAGCGCGCCGAGATCAACTCGCGGCTGGGCCGGATCTTCCGCATCCGGTTCGAGTTCTACCAGCGCAAGTTCATGATCAAGTTCCTCAACAACTTCCTGTCGCAGGTGGCGCCGTTCCTGTTCTACCTGGTCGGCGGCTACCTGGTGATCGTCGGCCGCCTCGACATCGGCACGCTGGTGGCCGTGATCGCGGCGTACAAGGACCTGCCGAGCCCGGTGAAGGAGCTGATCGACTGGGACCAGCAGCGCCTCGACGTGCAGATCAAGTACACCCAGGTGATGGAGCAGTTCGCCGTCGAGGACTTGGCGCCGCCCGAGGTGCAGGAGATGGTCGAGGCGCCGCGGCTGCCGGAAGGCGGCAGCGTGCGCGTCTCCAACCTGTCGCTCGCGGGCGAGGCCGGCAGCAAGATCATCGAGAACGTCAGCTTCGAGATCGGCATGGACCAGCACGTCGCGGTGCTCGGCGCGCACGCCTCGGGCGCGGGCGAGCTCTCCCAGCTGCTCGCGCGCCTGCTGATGCCGAGCGGCGGCCGCATCGAGTTCGGCGGCATCGACATCGTCACGGCGCCCGAGGCGGTGACCGGCCGCGCCATCGGCTACGCCGGGCCCTCGGCGTACCTGTTTCCGACCAGCGTGCGCGAGAACCTGCTCTACGGCCTGAAGCACCGGCCGGTGCGCGAGGCGCAGTACGACGAGGACGCGCTGCGCGAGCGCGAGTTCCAGCTGAAGGAGGCCGAGCGTACCGGCTCGACGCGGCTCGACTTCAACGCCGACTGGATCGACTACGCGGCGGCCGGCGCCACGGGCCCGGAGGACATGGAGGCGCGCATCGTCGAGGTCCTCAAGGTGGTGGACCTGGAGGAGACGATCTTCGAGCTCGGCCTGCGCAGCGCGGTGCACGCCAGCGCGCGCCCGGAGCTCGCCGAGCGCCTGTTGCGCGCGCGGGAGGCGATGCGCGGACGCATCGACGCGCCCGGGATGCGCGAGCTGGTCGAGCACTTCGACGTCGAGCGCTACAACCGCAACGCCACGCTCGCCGAGAACCTGCTCTTCGGCACGCCGGTGGGCAGGACGTTCGACGTCGAGAACCTGGCGCACAACGCGTACGTGCGGCAGGTGCTGGAGGAGACCGGGCTGGCCGAGGACCTGCTGCGCATCGGCCACAAGCTCGCCGAGACGATGGTCGAGCTGTTCAGCGGCCTGCCGCCCGGGCACGAGTTCTTCGAGCGCTTCAGCTTCATCCGCCACGAGGACCTGCCGGAGTTCAAGGCGCTGCTCGCGCGCGCCGCCGAGACCGGGCTCGAGGAGTTGGCGGCGCCCGACCGCGACCTGCTGCTGGCGCTGCCATTCAAGCTGATTTCCGCGCGCCACCGCCTCGGCCTGATCGACGAGCCGCTCGAGGCGCGCATCCTCGAGGCGCGGCGCTACTTCGCCGAGCGCCTGCCCGCGGATCTGCGGCGCGCGGTCGAGTTCTTCGATCCGGCGCGCTACAACAGCGCCGCAGCGCTGCAGGACAACGTGCTCTTCGGCAAGATCGCAAGCGGCCACGCCGGAGCCGCCGAGCGGGTCGGCGCGCTGCTGCGCGAGGTGCTCGCGGAGCTCGAGCTGCGGCCGCTGGTGGTGCGCATCGGCTTGGACTACCACGTCGGCGTCGGCGGCGCGCGCCTCGCCTCCGGCGACCGGCAGAAGATCGGCATGGCGCGGGCGATCCTGAAGCGGCCCGCAGTGCTGATCCTCGACCAGTGCGTCGCCAACCTCGATCCGGCGTCGCAGAAGCGGGTGCTCGACAACATCCTCGAGCACCGCAGGGGCCGCTCCGTGTTCTGGACGCTGCAGCGCGCGGAGCTCGCCGAGCGCTTCGGGCATGCGCTGGTGCTCGAGCGCGGGCGGGTCGCCGAGCAGGGCCGGTTCGAGGATCTCAAATGCAGCGGCGGCGCGCTGCACCGCATGCTCAGCGCGGCGTGAATCGCGCCATGAGCGCCGCCAAAGGACGCAATCCATGAGCCTCGAGCAGGAATTCGAATTGATCCGCAGGGTGCCGATCTTCAGCACCATCGACCCCTCGATGCAGAAGCTGCTGTGCTTCTCGAGCGACCGGCTCGCCTACGAGGGCGGCCAGACCATGTTCAGCGCGGGCGATCCGCCGGACTCGGCCTACATCGTGCTCGAGGGCGAGGTCGACATCATCGTGCCGACGGCCAGGGGCGCGCTGGTGGTGAACACGCTCACGCGCAACGACGTCATCGGCGAGATCGGCATCTTCGGCGACGTGCCGCGCACCGCGACCGCGACCGCCAAGACACGGGTCGAAGTGCTGCGCATCTCGCGCGACGTGTTCGTCAACGTGATCCGCAGCAACCCGGACGCGGCCATCGCCCTCATCCGCATCCTCGCCGACCGCCTCGCCAAGACCACCGCACAGCTGCGCAAGCTCGCCGCCGAATCGCGCTAGGGTGCCCAGGGAGGGCGGATGCTCCGCATCCGCCGGCGGCGTCAGTTCGTATCGCCTTGGCGCGACCAAGGCGGCAACGATGTGGCAGCGCATCCTCAAGTTCGTGCTCGGCGATGGGCCGCAGGGCTCGCCGCCCGAGCGCGTGCGCTGGCTGATCGCGGAGCAGCAGGTGAGGAGCGAGATCCTGATCGGCTGGGTGCAGTTCGCGCTGGTCGTCTTCTTCGTCGTGCTCTACACCGTCGCGCCCAAGACGTCGGGGGGCACGCAGTTCCTGCCGGTGCCCTGGGTACTCGCCGCGTTCTTCGCTTTCACCTCGCTGCGGCTGGTGTGCGCGCACCGGCGCTGGCTCAACCGGCCGCTGCTCATCGCCGGCGTGTGCATCGACATGGCGCTCCTCATGGGGCTGGTGTGGAGCTTTCACCTGCAGTACGAACAGCCGGCGCCCTTCTACCTCAAGGCGCCGACCATGCTCTACGTCTTCATCTTCATCGCGCTGCGCGCGCTGCGCTTCGAGCCGCTCTACGTCCTGGTCGCCGGGCTCGCCGCCGCCGCGGGCTGGCTCGCGCTGCTCGCGTATGCCGCGATGTCCGGCGACATGGTGGTGACGCGCGACTACGTGCAGTACCTGACGTCGAACACGGTGCTCATCGGTGCCGAGATCGACAAGGTGATCTCGATCCTGGCGGTGACCGCCGTGCTCTCGCTCGGCCTGGTGCGCGCCCGGCGCATGCTGTTCCGCGCCGTGCTCGACATGGTGCTCGCCAAGGACCTCTCGCGCTTCGTCGCGCCGGAGGTCGCCGACCGCATCAGCACCGCGGACCAGGAGCTGCAGCCGGGCGACGGCGAGGTGCGCGTGGGATCGGTCCTGTTCACCGACATCGAGGGCTTCTCCTCGATCTCGGAGAAGGTGTCCCCGGAGCGGCTGGTCGGCCTGCTCAACGAGTACTTCGAGGTCACCGCGGCGGCGATCGACCGCCACGGCGGCGTCATCACCCAGTTCCAGGGCGACGCCATGTTGATCACGTTCAACACCGTGAAGCGGGATCCCGAGCACGCGGCGAGCGCGGTGCGCACCGCGCTCGCGATCCAGCAGGCGACGCGCGAGCGCGCCTTCAGCGGCGGGGTGCGCATGCGCACCCGCTGCGGCATCAACACCGGCGAGATCGTGACGGGCGCGGTCGGCGCGAAGGACCGGCTGCTCTACACGGTGCACGGCGACGAGGTGAACATCGCCGCGCGCCTCGAGCAGCTCAACAAGAAATACGGCACTTACGTGCTCGCCACCGAGAACACGGCGCGCGCCGCGGGCGGCGAGTTCCGCTTCGAGCGCGTGGACGAGGTCATGGTGCGCGGCCGCGCGGGCAGCACCGTGATTTACACTCTGTAGGGCGGGTCTTCAGACCCGCCGCCGCGGCGGCGGCGAAGCTGCCGCCCTACGGCATCGCGAACGCCTCCACCGGGCGCGCGACGCTCGACGGCCTCCTAGTGCAGGACCCTCGGGACGGAGAGCGTGAACTCCGGGATCGGCGCGTCGAAGCGCGTGCCGTCCTCGGCAACCATCTGGTAGCTGCCGCGCATCGTGCCGACGGGTGTCGCGATCGCGGTGCCGCTGGTGTACTCGTGGGCTTCGCCCGGCCGCAGCACCGGCTGCGCGCCGACCACGCCCAGGCCGCGCACCTCCTGCACCAGGCCCTGCGAGTCGGTGATGATCCAGTGCCGGCTGATGAGCTGCGCCGTGACGCTGCCGGTGTTGCGGATCGTGATCGTGTAGGCGAACACGTAGCGGCCGCCCTTCTCGTCGGACTGGTCCGCCAGGTACTGCACCGCCGGGCTCACGCTGACCTCGTAGCGCTTCTCGTTCGCCATGCGCGCATTGTAATTCCGCGCGATAGAATGCTCGCCGCCATGGCGTTCCGCATCGCCCCCTCGATCCTTTCGGCGGATTTCGCGCGCCTGGGCGAGGAGGTGCGCGCCGTGGTCGCGGCCGGCGCGGACCTGATCCATTTCGACGTCATGGACAACCACTACGTGCCGAACCTGTCGGTCGGCCCGCTGGTGTGCGCGGCGCTGCGCCCGCATATCCAGGTCCCGATCGACGTGCACCTCATGCTGCGCCCGGTGGACCGCATCGTGCCGGAGTTCGCGCGCGCCGGCGCGGGCATCATCAGCTTCCATCCCGAGGCCTCGGAGCACGTCGACCGGACGATCGCGCTGATCCGCGAGCAGGGCTGCAAAGCCGGGCTCGCGCTCAACCCCGCGACGCCGCTCGCGCACCTCGACCACACGCTCGACAAGCTCGACCTCGTGCTCCTCATGTCGGTCAATCCGGGCTTCCCCGGCCAGCAGTTCATCGCCTCGGTGCTCGCCAAGATCGCCGAGGTCCGCAAGCGCATCGACGCCGCGGCGCGGCGCACCGGGCGCGAGGTCTGGCTCGAGGTGGACGGCGGCGTGAAGGCGGACAACATCGCCGAGATCGCGGCAGCGGGCGCGGACACCTTCGTTGCGGGGTCGGCGATCTTCGGCTCGAAGGACTACGGCGCGACCATCCGCGACATGCGCTCGCGGCTCGAGGCAGTGCGCCGCGCCGCCTGAGGGCTGTGCTATATTGCGCTGCGCAGTCATGACCCGACGCCCGACGCAAGAGGTTTCCTTCCGCTGGCAGAGCTGGCGCCCCTGGCGCCGCTAGATCACACGCGCGCCGCCGCGCGGCTCGGCGGCGCGGACCCCCAGGCCGCAAACGCAGTTCCGGTCCCGGCTTCTCCGTAGGGAAACGCATGACTGAGCACGATTTCGCAACGCTCGCGCAGCAGGGCTATACGCGCATCCCGGTGGTGGCCGAGGCGCGCGCCGATCTGTACACGCCACTCGCGGTCTACCTGCTGCTCGCGCAGGGGCCGTACTCCTATTTGCTCGAATCGGTGGTCGGCGGCGAGCGCTTCGGCCGCTTCTCGTTCATCGGCCTCGCCTGCGCCGAGCGCATCGAGGCGCGCGGCGGGACAGTTCGCAGGCTGTTGCGCGACGCGCGCGGCGCCGATGTGTGCCTGGAGAGTGCCGAGAACGCCGACCCGCTCGAGTGGGTGCGCGCCTATCTCAAGCGCGAGCGGGTGGCTCCGGCCCCCGGGGCGCTGCGCTTCCCCGGCGGTCTGGTCGGGTACTTCGGCTACGAAACCGCGCGCCACATCGCGCCGCGCGCGCTCGGCGCCGCCAAGCCCGACGCGCTCGGCACGCCCGACCTGCTGCTGCTGGTCTCGGACGAGCTGGCGATCGTCGACAACGTGATGGGCAAGCTCACGCTCGTCGTCTACGCCGACCCGCGGCAGGCCGACGCCCACAAAGCGGCGTGCGCGCGGCTCGAGCGGCTGCGCGCGCGCCTCGCGGCGCCGCTTCCCGAGGCGATGGTCCTGGCGCACGAGGATGATGCGCCGGCCGCGGCGGGCGGCGACGCCGGGCTGGTGCGCAGCTTCACGGAAGACGCCTTCCTCGAAGCCGTGCGCCGCAGCAAGGAGTATGTCTTCGCGGGCGACTGCATGCAGGTACAGGTCTCGCAGCGCACGACGCGCGCCTTCGATGCGCCGCCGATCTCGCTCTACCGCGCGCTGCGGGGCCTGAACCCCTCTCCCTACATGTTCTATTTCGATTTCGCCGACCACCATGTGATCGGCGCCTCGCCCGAGATCATGGTGCGCGTCTCGGGCGACACCATCACGCTGCGGCCGATCGCCGGCACGCGGCCGCGCGGCGCGACTCCGGAGGAGGACGCGCGCATCGCCGAGGAGCTGCTCGCCGATCCGAAGGAGCGCGCCGAGCACGTGATGCTGATCGATCTCGGCCGCAACGACGTCGGGCGCGTCGCGGCCACGGGCAGCGTGCGCGTCACCGAGCAGATGGTGGTCGAGCGCTACTCGCACGTGATGCACATCGTTTCCAATGTCGAGGGCCGCTGCCGGCCGGGAGTGGACGCGATCGACGTGTTTCGCGCCAGCTTTCCCGCGGGCACCGTGACCGGCGCGCCCAAGGTGCGCGCGATGCAGATCATCGACGAGCTGGAGCCCGTGAAGCGCGGCGTCTACAGCGGCGCGGTCGGCTACCTCGGCTTCAACGGCGACATGGACGTCGCCATCGCGATCCGCACCGCGGTCCTCAAGGACCGCAGGCTCCACGTGCAGGCGGCGGCCGGCATCGTCGCCGACTCGGTGCCGCAGGCCGAGTGGCAGGAGACGCTGCACAAGGCGCGCGCGCTGCTGCGCGCCGCCGAAGTGGCGGTGGCCGAGACAGGATGAGTCCCTGACTCCCCGGGGTTCCTATGACGGTCCTGATGATCGACAACTACGATTCGTTCACCTACAACCTGGTCCAGTACCTGGGCGAGCTGGGCGCCGAGGTGAAGGTGGTGCGCAACGACGAGGTGACGGCGGCGCAAGCGGCGGCGATGGCGCCGGAGCGGATCGTCATTTCGCCGGGACCCTGCACGCCGAACGAGGCCGGAGTGACGCTCGAGCTGATCGCGCGGCTGCAGGGCAGGATCCCGATCCTCGGCGTGTGCCTCGGCCACCAGGCGATCGGGCAGGCGTTCGGCGGGCGCGTGGTGAGGGCGGGGCGCGTGATGCACGGCAAGGTCTCGCGCATCCGGCACGACGGCAAGGGTGTCTTCGCCGGTGTGCCGGACGGCTTCACCGCGACGCGCTACCACTCGCTCGTCATCGAGCGGGCGAGCCTGCCGCAGTGCCTGCAGGTGAGCGCGCAGTCCGAGGACGGCGAGATCATGGGCGTGCGCCACCGCGCGCTCGCGGTGGAAGGAGTGCAGTTCCACCCGGAGGCGCTGCTCACCGAGCACGGCCACGCGATGCTGAAGAATTTTCTCGAAGGGAGGAGGCAATGAAGATCACGATCGCCGAAGCGATCCAGCGCACCGTCGAGCACCGCGAGGTGTTCCACGACGAGATGCTGCTGATGATGCGCCAGATCATGAGCGGGGAAATGTCGCCGGCGCAGATCGCCGGGTTCATCATCGGGCTGCGGGTGAAGAAAGAGACCATCGGCGAGATCGCGGCCGCGGCCCAGGTGATGCGCGAGTTCGCCACCAGGGTCGAGCTGGCGGACCCGGACAAGGCGCTCGACATCGTCGGCACCGGCGGCGACGCCGCGCACACCTTCAACGTCTCCACCGCGGCCGCGTTCATCGCCGCGGCGGCGGGCGCCAAGGTCGCCAAGCACGGCAACCGCGCCGTGTCCTCGCGCTCGGGCAGCGCCGACGTGCTCGAGGCGCTCGGCGCCAACTTCAACCTCGCGCCGCCGAGAATCGCCGAATGCATCGAGAAGACCGGGGTCGGGTTCATGTTCGCGCCTTCGCACCACCCCGCGATGAAGCACGCGGCGCCGGTGCGCAAGGAGCTGGGCGTGCGCACGATCTTCAACATCCTCGGGCCGCTCACCAACCCCGCCGGGGCGAAGAACCAGCTGATGGGCGTGTTCCATCCCGACCTGGTCGGCATCCAGGTGCGGGTGCTGCAGCGCCTCGCGGCGAAGCACGTGATGGTGGTCTACGGCCTGGAAGGACTGGACGAGATCTCGATCTCCGGCCCGACCATGGTGGGCGAGCTGGTGAAGGGCGAGGTGCGCGAGTACGAAATCCACCCGTCGCAGTTCGGCCTCGAGCTCTACGACCGGCGCGCGATCCAGGTGAACACGGTGGACGAATCCAAGCAGATGATCCTCAGCGTGCTCGGCAACCAGGCCGGGCCGGCGCTCAACATCACGCTGCTCAACGCGGGCGCC